>Ga0222650_1000948_pt1 | contig 18023 bp, 9 predicted proteins | sample AntAcemetagen367_FD_179820 | JGI IMG/M metagenome (GOLD analysis project Ga0222650, IMG submission 179820) | Saline water microbial communities from Ace Lake, Antarctica - #367 | ecosystem: Environmental > Aquatic > Non-marine Saline and Alkaline > Saline | place: Antarctica: Ace Lake | collected...
AGGATAGTAGGTGCTTTTGGCATACGTAGATGAAGCGAGCTGAGAATACAAAACTTACAGACAATGGGAATAAGAGTTTACATAAAGTTTACGTAAACAAAGGCCGATCTTTAGATCTAAAAAAGATAACGCAATGTGATTCTCTGATCCAGCAAATATGAATTTTAACAAAATACCGCCTGCCATCAATTTTCGCTATCATCTTAATGAGACCCCAATACTGGAGGCCGACCCCGAGAGCTACGCGGCAAGTTGGACAGACCTCGGAGGAAACGTTTTCAATTACAAGGTTCAGGCGAGCAAATGGAAACAAAAGAGTCATGCTGTTCTCGATAAAACTGCGTTTGCACAGACTGAAAGCGATATCCGCTGCGGACATGCCACTAACGGCAGGATCGAAATCGCCTATAAAGGAAGTATTCTCCTCAAATCGTTGATGGGTCGTGAATTCGGCTTACTTGGCACTAAATGGAACTTCTCACTTCAATACAACGAAGACATGCGCTTCTATGGATTGGGCGAGAAAAATACCGGATTAGAAAAAACAGGACAGATCACCAAATTCTGGAATACAGACGCGCTTTTTGACTTTGGCTTTACTAAGGCAGAAAAAGAAGCGACCGACCCACTCTACCTCAGCGTGCCCTATGTGCTGATCGAGCAAAAAGGGGGCTGCGTTGGTATCCTGTTGGATAACCCTTACCCCAGCTTTATGAATCTCGGGGCTAAGGAAAATATCGCCAATCTACTCGATGCCGACGAAGAAGAGCCACAATGCATCTCGCTCGGTGCCTACGATGGCCAGCCGGATCTCTACTTCATCGTCGGAGCGAACGTGCGTGAAGTCACGCGCAAGTTGCAACGACTCACGGGCATGACGCCACTCCCTCCGCTTTGGGCTCTGGGCTACCAGCAGTGTCGCTTCGGCTATCGCGACCTCGCTGACCTCGAAGAGCTCGATAAAAAGTTCGAGGAACTCAACATTCCTTGCGATGGACTCTGGCTGGATATCGACTATATGGAGGGCTTCAAAGTCTTCACCGTCGATGAGTCGGGCTTCGACGATCACGAAACGCGCATCGCGGCACTTCAAGCTAAAGGCCGTAAGATTGTACCAATCATCGATCCGGGGGTGAAGAATCATCCCGACTTTCCCGTATTTCAAAGCGGGCAGGCCAACGATGTCTTTTGCAAAACCTGCGAAGGCGATCTCTACAGTGGTTTTGTCTGGCCGGGTCGCACCGCCTTCCCTGACTTTTCCATGGCGAGCACCCGCTCCTGGTGGGCAGATCAAGTCGAGAAATTCACCACGCAATACAACTTCGACGGCTATTGGATCGACATGAACGACCCGTCGACCGGCTCCTCCGATCTGGAAGACATGTTGTTTAACCACGGCCAAGACTCCCATGAGTCCTACCACAATCAATACGCGCTCGGCATGCAGGAGGCCACCACCGAGGGACTGCAACGCGCTATCGGCGAAAAGCGCCCTTTTATCATTAGCCGCAGCGGCTTTACCAGCAGCCAGCGCCACTCAGCCATCTGGACAGGCGACAACTGGTCGAACTACTTCCACCTCCGCGAGGGCATCGCCATGTCGCTCAACCTCTCGCTCTCGGGTATCCCGTTCAACGGCCCCGACGTGCCAGGTTTCGCGGGTGAGGCCACGCCTGAGCTAGCCGTCGATTGGCACAAGGCTGGCTTCCTATTCCCCTTCTTCCGTAATCACTCGGCCAACATGTCGCCGAAGCAGGAGCCTTGGCAATTCGCCGAGCCTTATCGGGAGGTTATGATTCAATTCATCCGTCTGCGCTACAAATTACTCCCCTACCTCTACAACCTCTTCGTCGAACACACCGAAACAGGCGATCCTTACTTACGCCCCCTCTTCTACGAGTTCCCCAATGAGCGCGAACAGCTCTCACATATCGGCGATCAGTTCCTCGTCGGCAATAACATCATGCAAGCGCCCATCGTGGAAGAGGCCGAAACGTCTCGCGAAGTCTATTTCCCCACCGCCAGTTGGTTCGACACAGGCGAAGGTAAATGGATCGAAGGCGGTCAGTCGAAGACTCTCGAAGCTAACTTAAAAACAACAGGACTCTACATCAAAGAAGGCGCACTCCTACCGATGTTACCCGGCGAGCGCACGACTCAAGAAAAGAACCTCGCCGAGATCGAACTGCATGTTTTTGTTCGCCGAAAAACAGTAGGTGCGTTCCAATACCGCTACTATTACGACGATGGCATCACTAAAGGCGGCGCACAATCTTTCGTCGGCTTTGAGGCCGAAGTGATCGATGGCGCACTTCACATTCGTATCCAAGAAATAGATACAGCCTATAAGGAACTTTGCCTTCAAATCATTACTTACGAAACCTTCGAAAAAATCCTCTGCATCCAAGAAGGCTCCGCCACGGAACTACTGCAACAGCCTTCAAACATACAACTGAATGGAGCGTATCTACACATCGAACGCGCTGAAACTCTCACGCTTGGAAAATCACTCGCATCTACGACCTCAAGTGCCACGCTAGTATCAACAAATCCCCTCCCATGATCCCTCTCAGAATACTTCCGACCACTCTCACCCTCGCCGCGAGCTTACTGCTTTCTGGCTGTTTGGAAGACGTGAACCCAAGCAGTTCTGCCCCCGCCGAAGCGAACACATTTACCCTTAAGCCCGAGGTCGACCTCAGCACGCTCGAATACACCAAAAAGATCGATCTCAACCTCGGACACACTCCCGAAAACTTCGTCCGCGCCATCTGGAAGCAATTGACCGGCGAAGAACCGGAATCCGAACAGTGGCTTAGCGCACACATCGAACGGCTTGGCACTGAAGAATTTCCCCGCCGTATTGACCTCGCTCTACTCCTTGCCGAAGAAGCGGGCGAAGGCGAGCCAACATGGATCTACTCCGACCCTTGGATCGAGCAAATACCGCTCGTGGGCAGCCCCAAGAAGGCACTGGAGCGAGACATCGGCGCGGTCATGATGTTTTTCTTCAGCAGCCCCAACCGCCCGAACGGAGGTGCGGGTTGGGCAAACAACCATGCGCCCGGAATGTACTTCAAAGACCCGATCATGGAGCTAGAGGAGCAAGAAAGCACGCCCCACGATGGCTACTATCATCCTGAAAACGCCGCCTTCTGGTACATGGAGCTACGAGACGCTCGCTACGCTGGCCTCGATTTTGTTTTGCCTAATGTGTATGGTCCCGACCTCGATGCAGCCCACATGGAGCCGATGCAAATCGCACTCGAAAAACTGCGCAAAGAAGACGGTAACGATGTGATCAAACTCGGCATGTTTGATGACACCTGGACGTGGGGACAGCCCTACTTCGGCCCCTTCTGGGAACAGCTACCCGACTGCAACGACGTCGAAGCAACCGCCAAACTACTGTTCGAAGCCAAATGGAAGCCCTACTTCACCGCACTACCTCGTGAGCATTGGTATCTCGTCGAAGGCAAGCCGATGATCTACTTCTACAACAACAATACTCTGCAGAATAAGGACAACTTCGATCAAGTGCTTCCCGTGATGAAGCAGCTCTTTAAAGAAGAGTTCGGAGTCGAGCCATGGGTAGCGGTGGATACCGCCTACAACTATAAGCCCAATATGAAGGTTACGTCCGACTCGCACTTTAAATGGTACACCTTAGATCTACCGGAGAAATTCGCCTCAGAGACACGTACCGGCATCACTCTCAGCCACGCCATGCCCCGCTGGGACTCGACCAGCCGCTGGAACGACCAGGTCGAAGCCCGCGCGAAAGAAGGCGATCTCCTGGTCAAGGATGCATCCGTGCTCAAGGAAATCCTCGACGGCACCACCGAGTCAGACATCCTCGTTTTAGCCACATGGAACGACCTCGGCGAAGGCACCGGCATTAACCGCTGCTACGACTATTATCTCAACGGCGAATGGAAGCAGCCCGACTATTTCATGCAGTTGATCCGCCGCTCACAAATGGGCGAAAAACTCTTGGACTAGATGCGCTGGACGATTGCACTTTACTTGATAACAGCGTCCGCCCATGCTGGAGTAGACTATGGCGCAACACTGCCTTGGGTGAAGCTCGAAGCCGAGGCTGCCAAAACTAATGCTGAGATCGTCGCGCCCTCACGCCAATATCTGACGCCCGCCTCTGAGGCCTCAGGCAGAAGCTACGTCCGGCTCGATCAACAGCAAGACAGCATTGAGTTTACCGTATCCGCTCGCGCCAATACCTGCGTGCTGCGTTTCAGTATACCCGATAGTGCCGATGGGCGTGGCACTGAGACCAGCCTGAGTATATATCTCAACGGAGAGGCACTGGAGCCGATCCAATTGACTTCGAAGCATGCATGGGTCTATGGGAACTTTCCATGGACGAACGATCCTATCGCTGGAAGAGGCCATAAGTTCTGGGATGAAGTTCGGGTCAAAATACCCAAAGTGAACGTCGGTGACCAAATTACATTCACTGTGACTGAAGGTGACATCTCCCCCTATTACTTGATCGACTTTATTGAACTAGAACTGGCACCCGACCCATTACCCCAGCCAGTAGGCAGCCTCTCATTACTCGACTTTGGCGCATCGCCAAACGATGACACTGACGATACACCTGCGCTCTTAAGGGCCCTCGCCAAAGCAGAAAGCACACAGAAGATACTCTGGATACCACCAGGAGATTTTAAGCTTAACGGCGAACGCATCGAACTCGGTCAGGTAGACATCCAAGGCGCCGGCATGTGGCACAGCACTTTTTCAGGTAGTCGCCCTATGTTTGAAGGTACGGGTAAGCGCGTCCGTGTCGCCGACCTCGCCATATCTGGTGAAACAAACTACCGGGACGACAACTCTCCCGACAATGCCTTCAACGGTAATCTCGGCGAAGACTCCCTCTTTGAGAGTCTCTGGATCGAGCACCTCAAATGCGCTTTCTGGACAAACCACGGAACTCGCCGACTCAGCCTTCGGAACTCACGCATCCGCAACGTAATGGCTGATGGCCTCAACTTTTGCGACGGGACAACGGGCTCAGTCGTAGAGAATTCTCATTTCAGAAATACCGGCGACGATGCCCTCGCCACATGGTCGCCCAGTGGCGAATGGTCTTCCCAACAAGCTTGCCTAAACAATCGTTTCTCACGCAACACAGTAGAACTCCCTTGGCACGCCAACGCCATTGGCATCTACGGTGGTGGCGGCCACATTGTAGAAAATAATAAGCTAATAGGCACCGTCACTTCTGGCGCAGGCATACTCGTCAGCTCTGGCTTTGGATCAGTACCTTTCTCAGACTCGATTACAGTACGAAACAATCAGATCCAAAGCACAGGCGGAGAATGCTATATTGGCGAACCCGTAGGAGGCATATGGATACACTTAAAGAACTCTGACATCGCTCCCGAATTGATCTTCGAAGGTAATACGGTGCGCGACTCTGCCGCATCTGGCATTAGCGTGCATGGCCCACACGCGGCCGCCAAAATCATCTTCAAGGCGACAACCATCGACGGTGCCAATGATGCCGCACTCAAAATATTCCCTAGCGCAAAGGGCTTGCTCACATTACACGACTTCGCTGCTCATAACTATGTGGGAAATACGATCGTGAATCTAAGCCAGAACACATTTACGGTCAAAAGAGAGTCCACACTTGTCTGGTCGGACGAGTTCAACGGCGAAGAACTCGATTTCACCAAGTGGGCCGTTGAAGAAAACGGCCACGGCGGCGGCAACAACGAGCTGCAATACTACCTGGATCGTCCTGAGAATGTACGAGTTGAAGACGGTCATCTCATTATCGAAGCACACAAAGAAGCACTCAATATCGCGGGCGTGCAGAAAGAATACTCTAGCGGGCGCATCCGCACCAAGCGTCGCGCATCTTGGAAATACGGGCGCTTTGAAGTTCGTGCCCAGCTACCGAAGGGTCGTGGCCTCTTGCCTGCTATCTGGATGCTGCCCGAAAATGAAAAGTATGGGGGATGGGCGGCCAGTGGTGAGATCGATATCGCTGAACTCGTTGGGCACGAGCCATCGACCATTCACGGCACCATCCACCACGGAGGCGGCTGGCCAAGAAATGAACGTAGCGGACAAAGCTACGCTCTCCCCGAAGGCACTTTCGCCGACGACTTCCACACCTTTGCAATCGAATGGTCAGTCGAATCAATTCGCTGGTATGTAGACGATATCCTTTATCACGAAGCGACCAAATGGAAATCCGAAGGTGGCGCCTTTCCAGCGCCGTTCGACCAGCCCTTCCACATGATCATCAATCTAGCCGTCGGAGGTAACTGGCCAGGGCACCCTGACTACACTGCGGAGTTTCCCGCACAATTAAAGGTGGACTACGTGCGGGTTTTTGCACGCTAGGACAAGTCCCGTTTAGGCGGTCGCGTTTGAATAGCCCTGAAACCTGACCGCCTAAACGGAACTCCAACCTATTCTAACACCCGTGCGATTTCATTCAGCAAAAGAGGAAATGCTGGCAGTTCCATTCCGTGGCCGTAACCATCAAGCTCCATCAAGCGGGTATCTTTATGGCCAGCCACGCGCATCATCCGCATCATATAGGCATTCTCTTCGTAGCGTCCCCAAAGCTCTAGCTCGCGATCGCCCGTAATGAGCAAGAGTGGTGGCGCGTCTACGCGCACGTGAAAGAGTGGTGCTAATTCATCAACCAGTGCTTGATGCGGCGGAAAACTGCCCATCTCTTTGCGAATAGTGAAGTGCGTAATGGTGTGGCCACTAAACGGGATCAAGCCCGCGATCCGATTCGCGTCGATGCCATGTGCCGCGAGATAGCTTTTATCCAAACCCACCATGCTCGCAAGGTAGCCACCAGCGGAGTGCCCCGAGATAAATATCTTATCCGGATCACCGCCGTAGCTTTCAATGTTTTGAAAGACCCATGCGACTGCTGCAGCCGCATCACCGATGCACTCTCGCCCAAAAACTTTAGGGCTCAGCCGATAGTTCGGCGCGACGACGGCATGTCCTGCCGACGAGATCTGGCTGGGTATGTATTTCGCGCCCTCGGTTAAGCCACCGCCATGAAACCAAATAATAGTGGCAAAGCCTTCGGCGTCTTTCGGATAGGAAATATCAAGAACACAGCGCTCAGTGACGTAAGCGTCGTCCGATGCTTCGCGATAGGCGACATTTTGTTCGATTTGATAGTCGGCTGCGTGAACAGCACCGAAAACAAAGGGCATGGATAAAACGATGAGCAAAAATTTCATAATTTAGCTTTTTATTCGTAGGGTGCGTGCTTGCACGTCACCGCGAACACCAAAATGGCGGCACTTTGCAAGCAAAGGCCCTACGATTTACGATTCAGGATTTAAGAGTTAAGGTTGAGCTTCCGCCTTCTTGGCATCCAGCGCTTGCTTGATTTCGTAAACGCGGTTTTCCGTCAGTGGGAATTTGTAAATGAAGTAGATCGAAGCCGCGATGAAGGCAGCCGGAAAGACGATGTCACAGACACGCATCCAGAAGAAGGTCGCATCCGATTGAGCTGCACCTATGGCCTCATCGAAACCTGTAATATTAAGCAGCAGTCCCGATACGACTAAAGAAGCCGATAGCCCGAGCTTCACGATCCACCAATAAATCGCGCTATAGGTACCCTCGCGGCGCTCGCCGGTGTTCAACTCGTCCTCGTCGCAGACGTCGGCCATCATCGAGCCCATCAAAATCCAGAGCGCGGCAAAACCAATCCCGATAAACGGCCCCGGTATGAGGTTCATATAGGGCATCGTCGGCTGATAGCAGAACCACTTGATCAGCGTGCCAAAGAGCGCTAGCCCCGCACAGATCATAAAGGCCTGTCGCTTGCCGAGACGGGTACCCATCCAAGTGACTAGTGGGATAAATGCTAAGCCGAGAAAAGCCGCCAGCGAGCCTGACCAACCAATGAGAATGGAAGAGGCGTCTTTATCGCCCCCGTAGATGTAGTAAATCACAAGGAAGGAGCTGAAATTCTGAATCAAGATCAAGCCTGGGAAGAAAGCAAAAGTAGCAAAGCAAATACAGCGAAAGCTGCGGCTCTTCAGTGTGGTCTTAAGGCCAGCCGTAAAGGAGAGCCGTGGCACGGCATCTGTAATGGCTTTCTGTTCTTTAGTTTGCTTTTGGAAGCGATGCTTCGTCGGATCTTTCAGAAAGCAGATCGGCACTAGTGCAAGTAAGACCACGGCGATGGCTAGGCCGACTGCCAAGTAGCGTGCGCCTTCCACCCCATCAGAAAAAATATCCCACTGTGTGATGGCAAAGAGCCATGCCATAGGGATGGAAGCGAGGCTACCGATAAAGTTCATCGTACCCATAAGTCGGGTTCGTTCGTGGTAGTCCGACGTCAGCTCATAGCCCATGGCCACGAAGGGCGTGGCGTAAACAGTGTAACAAAGGTAGAAGACGAGCGACATACCGAGGAAGAACCAGAAGTAGGACATCTCCGACCAGCCACGCGGCATCTGCCACATCAACGCGAGGCAGAGCGCTACAGAGATCGCGCCGACGAGGAGGAAGGGCTTACGTCGCCCCCACTTCGAGCGGTGATTGTCCGACATGTAGCCGACCACGGGGTCGGTAAACGCATCCCAGAGGCGAGGCAATCCCATGGCGAGGCCGACCAGAAAGGCATCCACCTGTAGCTCGACAGTGAGCACGAAGGGCGCGAGGTTGGCGATCGCCAGCGCGAGGATGATGTTACTGATTTGACCGGTACCGTAGGCGCACTTCTGTAGAAAGGGGATACGGTCTTCGGGGCGAGTTACGTGGTGGGGTTTCAAATTAGAAATCGCTGAGGTTGACTAGGGGATCGTCAGAATGATGTCACTATTAGCCTCGTCGGCATAAACGGAAGCACCTCCTTGGAAGCCCTCGATCACTATCTCCGAAAACTCGCCAGAGAGTGCCGAAGCGTCAATCAGCACGAATCGAGTTTCTCTTCCTCGGTACTGGCTGCCATCGATTTTCAGGATGAACTCATCACCAGCTCCCAGCGCAAGCGAACCACTGAGCGTGAGCGGAGCGATGCCACGGCGATCAAATTCAAAGTCTAAAACAGCAGGTTCAACCGGTGCGGTTCCTTGTTGAGCGCCTCGCAGGGTGGCTGCGGTCACCTCGGCACGACTCCCGTCTAAAGTGAGTTTGAGGTCGCGTTTTGCGGAGAGATTAAAAACGACGTCAGAGAAAGAGGCACTGCCACCCGAGAAGGTGGCTTGGGCAAAACAAGCTGCGGTCGAGGCACCTTCAGACGAGCCGAGAACGAAATCGAAGTAAGTAGTATTCGCGATCTTGAGCGAGCCGCCGTCTTGGTAAAATGTGGAGTTAGCGGTGGCGCTGTTACTCAGAATTATAAAATCTAGATCGAGGCTACCGCCATTCAAATCAATCGAAGTCGTCGATGTCGTTACGTTGCCGGCTCGTATACCTTTGGCCTTCGCAACCACGCCATCGCTGATACTTAAATTTGTATTATCGTTTAAAAATATAGTTGAGGAGGCAGTCGGTATGCCGCTCGTCCATTCGCTGCTATTCCATTGATGGTAGCCGTTATTCAAAGCTGTGATCTGCGCCGAAGCCAGAGTCATAAAGCTAAGTGATGCGATGAGTATGGAGATGTTTTTCATATAATGATTCTTAGAGTTAAGAAGTGCTTACCAGCCGCGCCAGAAGTAAGAGCCTCGTTGACCTTTCGGATAGACATCGTCCGAGGTGGGGATCTCTGAAACAGGGCGTGTCTCGACATGCCCGTCGAGGAAGGACATGTTGACCTGATCGCTGGGATGATAGGCGACGGGAAACAGATTCGCCTCATAGCCGATGCCCACCATCGTGTTACGCGAACTCTCCATCGCTGGATCCGCGAAAAGCACTGTCCTCGAAGGCTCAGGCGCTTGCATCAGAAAATTGATTCCCCAAGTCGAAGTGTCACCAGGATTGACGCCGCCCCGACCGATGAAGTTGTTCAAACCATAAGTGGAGCGGAGGATGTCGCGCCCGTCATCGAGACCGGGGTTGGCAGCGAGGCAGGCCTTGCAGTGAAAGCCATCCATTTGGCGCACTTCGGAATCTGCCTCCATGAATTCTTGTAGGTAGAACTGCCAGTATTTGCCATTCGCCACGCCGTCGCTCGCGGCGAGCAACTTGCCCTTCTTCTCTTGGGTGTGAAGGAGGTAGAGATTTGTTAATTGTCGCAGGTTATTGACGCAATCAGCCTGATGGGCGGATGCACGGACTTTGCCCACGGCAGGAATAAGGATCGCGGCGAGTACCGCGATGATTGCGATCACTGTGAGCAATTCGATCAGAGTGAAGCCTAAAGTGTTTTTGGGAGAGCTGGCTTTCATATCAGAAGGGGATTTATGTAAGTTAGAATGCGTATAATTAAGATTTAGAAAATACCAGACTCTGGTTTATGTAAACTAAGGATTTGACCACGCTTCGGCGAAGGCATCCCGAATCCACTACCGAACCGGCGGTCTCTGCAAGCAGAGACCCTACCGAAAAATACTAGTTTACATAAAACTCAGGGCATTTTGCTAAATGCCGCGCTCTTGCTAATAACTAAGATGACCTATGCATTCCCTCTACCGACTCTGCATCCTTCTAGTTCTACCCATTGTTACAAATGTCGGTCTAGCCCTGGACTTAAATGACTACACCGATCCGCTGGATCGAAAATACATTCGTATTCAAAGCGTCTTCAAGGACAAATACCTCAGCCACGAGACTGGACAAAATACAGTCAATTATACTGAAGTCGCGGACAATCGGGATCTCCGCACGCACTGGTTCATCACGGCCACTCCCGAACCGGATCAATATTGGATTCGTAATCGCGTCAGTGGCCAAAGCCTCCACATCGAGAACCAAAATGGGCTTCTCGAAATCGCCGCCTTCGAGAACGCTTTTACCAGCCACCGTTGGGTCTTTGAGCCGGATGTCGATTTCTTCCGCATCCGCAGTGCCTGGCAGGTCGACCAATACTTCACGGCAGAGGATCACCCTGATCAAAACTTACAAACCGCCGTTCTCGATCCGACTTTTCTGAGTCAGCGCTATCGCCTCGAAGCCATCCCTCATGGCGCAACGCTCCCGTGGACGCGTTACGACGAGACAAATCTGCAGAGCCTGAGCGCGCCTGCAGAGATAATCCAGCAAACCTACACCGCTGCGCTGGATCGCAACTCCCCCGCCGCAGAGTCGCACAATGGTGGCTGTATCCTACTCAACGATTTTGGCACAGCCGCGACATGGACTGCAACCGAAGCTGCCGATGCGCTGACTCTGCGCTACAGCTTAATCGACGGCGAGTCAGGCACGATCACTCTGACGATTTTACCTGTGAATGGCAGTCCCAGTCGCAGCCAGCAAATCCCGATCGATTCCGCGCAAGCCTGGATCTATTTCGATGGCGGCAAAGAATACGACACCCCTGCCGCAGGGCGCGTCCCAGCCAAGCGATTTGCCGATTCACGTATCCTACTTTTAGATACGATTCAGATCGGCGACACCATCCAGCTAAGCCGCCAGGCGGGCGATCAACTGGTTTGGGTCGACAACCTCGACGCGGAGATCGCGACCACCCACACGCCCCCTGCCGATGCCTACGATGTGACCGCCGCGCCGTGGAACGCCGTAGGGGATGATACCACTGACGATACCGTAGCGATCCAGAATTGCATCAACGCCGCAGCCAGTGCAGGAAAATCCGTCTTCATCCCCGCAGGTCGCTACAACGTGCGGGCTGAACTCGTGCTTCCTTCGGGGACAATCCTTGAAGGCGCGGGCTTCTGGCAGAGCGAGCTTTTCTTTTCCGAAACGGGTGGCGCGCGCGATGGCGGTATCCGCGCAGATGGCACCGACATCGAACTGCGCCAACTCTACCTCGCAGGCGCACAAGTCGACCGCGACGAGGGTTATCATGGAATCAAAGGCCTCTGGGGCGGGCAATCCACAATCGAGCACGTCTGGATCGAAAACACGGAAACCGGGATGTGGATCAGCGATCTTAATAGCCCCTACGGATTTGCAGATGGACTCATCATCCGCGACTGCCGTATTCGCAACACCTTTGCCGACGGCATCAACCTAGCCAGCGGCACGCGCAATACGGTGATCGAGAATTGCCACATCCGCGCGGCAGGCGACGACGCGCTCGCCTCTTGGTCGTCTGGCTATAACAGGAGCATTGGCATGACACAAAACAACCGAATACGCTACAACACCGTCGAGTGCGGCTGGCGAGCGGGTGCGCTCGCGGTCTTCGGCGGCGAGGGGCACCGTATCCATCACAACCTTGTGACCGATCAATACATCGGCGCGGGCATCCGCGGGAGCACCCTCTTCTTCTTTACCAGCGGCACGGGCGGCACGCAAGTCGGCTACCCCTTCAGCGATGGAGAGCCGATGCGCATCTACGAGAACACTTTGCGTCGCACAGGCGCGCGCGGGATCTTTGGCGCGGAGCTGGCGGCGATTGATTTTCAAAGCGGCTTCGGTGACGTGAAGAACATCATCGTCGAAGACATCATCATCGAGCAAACACACTTCAGCGGCATGCGGCTGCATGGATCCTTCGCCAACACCTCACCCGCGCCCCAGTTTAGCGAGGTGAGCTTCCACAATATCGAAATCAGCGGTACCCCCTTCGGCACACGGCTATCAGGCAGCGCAATCGGTGCGGCCAGTTTTGAAGCGATTACTCTAGCACCCGCCAGCACGCCCGAGTTTTCCAACGAAACGAGCGGCTTCATGGTCCATGAAGTCGGCAGCCTGATCCAGTTCACCGCAAGCGGCGCGGAAACCTTCGTTTCCGAAGCAGGCGCTCAAGATAGCTATACAGTGCGTCTGCTTGCAGAGCCAACGAGCAACGTATCCGTCAACATGCTAGCTGATAACCAATTGGCAACCGCTCCCGCGAGCCTTATGTTTACACCCTCAAACTGGAACAGCCCACAGACTGTCACTGTTTCGGCCATCGATGATGCGCTCACAGAAGGCCTTCACTTCGGCAGTATTGAGCACAGCGCCAATAGCGCGGATAGCCGCTTCACCGCTGCCGCGCTGCCCGATATCGACGCCCGCATTCTCGACAATGAGCAAAACCTAGCACCTGAAATAGATATTTCCACACCCACCCGAACCGCATTGCCACTAGGGGTCGGCCTAATCCTCGAAGCCACTGTAAGCGACGACGGCAAGCCAGTCGGTCCGCTCACTAAAAGCTGGAGCGTTGTTGAGAAACCCATTGGATCCTTGGTCGTCTTCGACGACTCTTCCGCTGCCGAGACGGGCGTCCGATTCGACCTCGTAGGCAAATACACACTGCGCCTGACAGCAGACGATTCCGACCTCAACACCAGTGGAGAACTCACGGTTATTTACGGAGCCAGCGACGGAAGTGTCTTACTCGAAGGCAACGATATCGGCGCAGTCGGCTTCGGCGGCGAGCAATGCGAGAACAATGGCATCCAGACCATACGTGGTTCGGGTTCCGATGTTTGGAATCAATCGGACGAGTTTTTCTTTTACAGTGCACCCTTCCAAGGCGACGGCTCGATCACCATCCGCATGCTCGACCAGAGCAACACCTTTCCTTGGGCAAAAGCCGGCCTGATGATTCGCGACTCGCTTGCACCCAACTCCAGCCATGCCCTGCTTGCCGTGACGCCAGAAAATGGCCTAGCCTTTCAAAACCGTCCCAATTCTGAGTCGATCAGTTTTCACAACGATGCTGGGGCTTATACCTTTCCCATTTGGATGAGACTAGAACGCATCGGCGACGAAGTCACCGCCTACCGATCCACCGATGGCCTGATCTGGCAAAACCTCGGCTCCACCACGCCCACAATGGGAGGCGGCGATCAAATTGGTATCTTTATCACCAGCCATAACAACGGCGTACTGGGTGAGGCCACCTTCGACAACTTACAACAAGACGCGCTAGGCCTCGCGCCTATGATTGCGCCGCTCAACCCCATCACCGAACGGATCGGCGACACATTCACACTCGATACAGCAGTCGCCAGCGACGACGGCCTGCCCCGCCCCGCCAGCTTGAGCACGACTTGGAGCCAGCAAAGCGGTGCAGGTGTATTGGGCATCGACGGCAATCAAGTGAGCAGCGATACCGCCGGGAATTACACTCTCAGGCTGGTGGCCGACGACGGCGCAGCGCAGAGTTTCCGCGATGTGCCCGTGACGATACTGAGCACACTCGAAGCCTGGAAAGTGACGAACTTCGGCAGCGTTGATACAATACAGGCCGGCAACGAGCAAGACCCCGATCAAGATGGGCTGAGCAATCTAGAAGAGTTCGCCTTCGGCGGTGATCCAATTGACGCCGGTGATGCCAACACGATTCGCCCCTCCGGTAGCGTCGAACCCTCAGGTGCTTCTCAGCACTTCGAGTTCGATTACCGCCGCCTTACGAATCTGTATTCAGAAATCCACTACACCCTGCAAGTATCCGACAGCTTGGCCGCCGACTCATGGCAAACAGGAAGCGCCTCTTTTGAAGTGGTCGGCGCACCCCTCGACAACGGCGATGGCACAGAAACCGTCACCATCCGCTTAATCGAAAGCACGGCTGATGCCCCGAAACAATTCATCCGTTTAAAGGTCGAACAATTGTAGGTCGTCTTCACATTGTAGCGATGCGACACCAGTCGCGGCGATCTGGGCTGCACTGCAGATGGAACATCCGCCCTCCCGACAGAAAACTAACTCATGTTGCGGATCGGCGAAGCCGTTTCGAGCCATTCGCCCTGCGCTGATAGTCGGTCGAAATCGCTTCGCGAGTCCGCTACAAAACCGGCAGGCCACTCGTAGCGATACGACGCTAGTCGCGTCGATCTGGGAAGCGCTGCGGATGGGACATCCGCCCTCCCGGCGAAAACTGACTCATGTTGCGGATCGGCGAAGCCGTTTCGAGCCATTCGCCCTGCGCTGACAGTCGGTCGAAATCGCTTCGCGAGTCCGGTACAAAACCGGCAGGCCACTCGTAGCGATACGACGCTAGTCGCGTCGATCTGGGCGCTGCTGCGGATGAGACATCCGCCCTCCCCATGAACGTAGCGATGTGACGCTAGTCGCGTCGACCCAGGCGCTGCCAAAAAAAGAGCCAAGCTCCGAAGAACTTGGCTCTTTCCCCTAATAACCCTAAAAGAATTAGTCGCGGCGACGACGGATCGCAATCGCAGCCAATGCGGTCAGACCTGCGAGCAATGCATAAGTGCCAGGCTCGGGAACTTGCGTGATACTCATTGCTCCAAGGTAACCAAAATCGCCGCTTTCAACGCCAAAAGAAAACTCAATCTGACCTGAACCGTTGGTGGAAATACCCGAGAGAGTAATAACAGTATTATCATTCCCAGTTCCAGCTGAACCTGCACCTGTCCCGGAGGTCTGCACGATGCCAGAAGATAACGGCGTGCCGCTCAAAATACTATAAATAGTCTCACGTGTGCCGCTGGTATCACGTGTTCCAAAAAAACTCAGATCATAGGTTTTGGTGTCATCCAAACCAGAAAAGCGCAGAATAGAATCGTTAACAGTATCAGAGGTGAAGAAATAATCGTCAGTCGCATCAGCGTTTGCCAAATCTCCCAGAAGTAGAGCACTTGGAGTAGACAAGCCTCCCCCCCCAGCACCGCCATTTTCACCAAAAGATCCAGATACAGTTCCGAGATCCCAAGTCGTCGCAGTTCCTGTGGAGTCATCTAGGTCTGACATAAAAGAAGGAGCAATCATCGCATTCCAAGTATTGCCTCCTGAGGTCGTTGCTGCAGCGACCGAATCACCGAAGTCGATTAAAACCGTTTGTGCCGAAGCGAGACTTGCAGTGCCCAAAGCGAGCAGTGCAACCGATGTTAGTTTTGTGATACTTTTCATAATTTTTATAGAGTAGTGTGTGGGGTTGGAATTAATTAGCTGTGCTATCAAACAAGAAAAAAGACGCGAGCGGAAGAAAAACGACGTTTTACGTAAACTCTGGCCTAATCGACCGATTCTGTGAGACTGAGTCGGAAGAAGCCCGATTCGGCGCTAGTGGGTGCTTGCACTTCGATCAGGTCGAGCGTGCCGTCGCTGCCGATGGGCATTTCGACCGTGTCCGCTAGGGGTAGCCACTCGGGATCGGTCAGATTCACTTTGTGCTGGATGACGAAGTCGATGCCCTGCACTTGACTGAAACGCTGGTATTGAAAGATCGCGGCGGTGGCATTTGCATTGAGGGCGAAGCTATCGAGCGCGAGCGGCTCGGCATCTGCCAGCGTGGGGTCGCGGTCGAGGCTGTATTCTAAAAAGTTGGCCGCGCCGTCGCCGTCGCTGTCCTCGCCCGCTGCGGCGGTGGGCAGGCTGCCTGTGGCGGCACCGTCGATGCTCAAGCGCAGGAGATTCAATACGGGGAAGTCGCTACTCGTGGCGGCGGGATTGGGCGCGACTTCTAAGAAAATGTCGCCGTTGGCATCGGGCACAACTCCTGAGACGATGCCGAACTCGGAATTGTCGTCGGCATTGATCGTCAATACGACGGGGACACCCGCACCTGTCACGGTGTAGAGACCGCTGTAGTCGAAAGTAGAGACGGCGGCGTTGCGCTTTGCCAGAAAAGCGACTTCGTAGGAGCGCGATGTATCCAAACCACTGATACGCAACTCTGCAGGTGTGGGCATGCTACCCGTGAGCGCGAAGAGGTTGGAGACGGCGGGCAAATCTATGACACCGCCGGCGAGAGATGCACCGTCGCCCTCGCGAGTGGTCGAGAAGGGACTGGTCAAGGTTAGGCTGTAGCCTGCGGAAGCGTCGCCCTCGGAATCGACGAGGCTGTAGGGCGTGGCAGCGCTGGGGCTGTTGATTGTGTTCCAATTCTCGCCCGAAGTGTAGCTGGGCGTGGTGTCGGCGTTGAAGTCGATCAGGTAAGGCTGGCGGACTTCTTTGAGGGTCATGAAATTGATCCCCGCAAAGAAGGTGCCTGCGGCTGTGTCGGTCGGGTCGATGGTGATGCGGATGGAGCCGCCGGCGTCGGGACGAATGCTAAAGATCTCGACGAGGTCGGTGCTGAGCGCGTTGTCGTGATCGTAGGTCAGCGCGCCTGAGGCACCGGTGATGGTGTAGCGACCCGTGTAATCAAAACCGGCGACAACTGAGCCGCGACTCGCGAAGAGCCCGAGATCGTACTGCGAAGCAGGGTCGAGACCGGAGAGCACAATGATGGCCTCACCGCGAGCGGTAGCAGTCGTCACGAAGAGTGTGCGCTGGGCATCATCGTCGAATCCGGCGAGCGGGTTACCATTGGCCGAGCGAAATTGATCAAAGCCATTGGAGAGGCGGACGGTGTAGCCCGCGCTGCCCTCGCCGCTCGTATCGACCAGCGGATAAACGGTGCTGGCGGAAAGACTGCTGACGGTGTTCCAAATTTCGCCGCCGTAGTTGGGCGAACTGGAAGTGTTGAAGTCGATCCGATACTCGCGTGGATCTAGATCGTAGAAGTCGGAGATCCAGGAGCGGTAAGAGCGACCGTCTTGACCGACGCTGATGGTGACGACATTGCTGTAGTCGGACTGCAAGCCAGACTCGGAGTTGGAGACGCGGTAGGTGTAGCGGAGGCTGCGATTGAGGCCAGCATCGACGTAGTTGGTGGCGTCGGCGGGCGGGCTAGCGACAGTCGTCCACGGCTCACCCTCGGCGAAAGCGCGGCGCTCGATAACGAAGCCGGTTTCGGTGCTGCTGTGATCTATCCAGCTCAGCTCGACGGTATCGGTGGCTTGCGAACGGGCGCTCAAGTCGCTGGGCGGTGTTGTGGCGGTGGGTGCAGTGGCGTTGGCCGTTTGCAAGAGGGCGGTGGATAAACTTTGCGCCCGATTATCGACGGCTGCGCCATTGGTAAAGCTAGCATCATCCAGGGCGGCGCAGATCTCCATGCTTGCTTGCTGGAGGGCACCGGCGTGTTGGGCAGCGGCCTCTTCGGGCGTCCATGCAGCGCGGTAAACCATCCAGTCTTGGAAGTC
>Ga0222650_1000955_pt1 | contig 17944 bp, 10 predicted proteins | sample AntAcemetagen367_FD_179820 | JGI IMG/M metagenome (GOLD analysis project Ga0222650, IMG submission 179820) | Saline water microbial communities from Ace Lake, Antarctica - #367 | ecosystem: Environmental > Aquatic > Non-marine Saline and Alkaline > Saline | place: Antarctica: Ace Lake...
ATGGCACATTCAAGCGATGAAACGCCAGGATCCCGTCCTTGCGTGCATCCAGGCTCTCCGCAGCGGCGAGATTCTTGCTCCTGACAAATTTCAACAACTCCTCAAAAGCCTCTTCGCCCGCCTCCGCGCCTTCCACCGCGCGCAGCCGGTTCATCTTCATGACCGCCTCCCCTTGGTGCTTGGAGGAAAGCTTCGCGCACAGCCCCCGGTCCACATGCACCAGGCATTCCTGCTGCACCGCATCCGGCCAAAAATGCCTCACAGCCTTAGCAATCGCATCACTGCCATCACGCGTCACCAACAGCCTGCGTGCTACGCCAGCCTCCAATCCCCGGGCCTTCAATTTGGCAAACAACGCCATCACCACCTCCGCGCTTTCACTGCTGCCCTCCTCGAAGTCCAACAGATGCTTGTGGCCCTCCGTGGTGATGGCCAGAGCCACTACCACGCAGCGTTCCTTGCCCAGGAACACCCCGTCCACCATCATGGCCAGCACATCGTGCTTGGAGAGATCCCGCCCCCGGAACTCGGCCAGCAACTCCCTGCTGCGGGCCTTCCAGCCCTCACAGACCTGGCTCGCACTCACGCCGAGCATCTTGCCCACCCCGCTGCCCGAGGCCCCGTGGCAGATGGATTCCAGCACCTCGTCAAACATCCCTTTGCGGCGCTTGATTTCAGCGTAGGAATTGAGCCGCACCTCCTGTTCCCGGCCGTCCGGCCCCATTTTGCGCACCCGGCGCTTGTCGATGAACTCCGTGCCTTCCGAGGTGCGGATCCTCACCGGCTCCGTGCCGGCCCTTCGATAAACGCCTCCTTCCTGCGGGCGATAGCTTGCTCCGCAGAGCCGATTGACCTCATCTGTAACCATTTGCAACAATCCCTCCCGGACCATGTCTCGCACGGCTCGTTGGAATAAATTGCGGTTCTCCTCGTTCCCGGCTTGCGCCGGCCATTGCTGATTGGTAGTTTTTTTCATGGTGCTGGTTGGTTCGAAACGTTCATTTCAAACAGGCGGCGCGAAAGCACCGTCCGGTCAACCAGCACTACTTCATTTTTCAAATTTTAACGGAAAAAAAATCCCTTCCAATTCTGTGAAATTCGTCGGCGCCGCAGAACTGTAGCAACACCGGTCCCCCGGCGTTTTGGACGTGCTCACACATGGCGACCCGTTGCCCCGGATGACCGGAGCGGCTACAGCGCGGAGAAGGCATTGCCCCCAACCTCGACTTAGATCACTCCCGTGGACTGGCACCAGGCAAGGGCCTCACGCAGGCCATCTTCGGTGGATTTTTGTGGTTGGTACCCAAAAATGCGTTCCGCTTTTCCAATATCAAAACACATGGGCTCAAGGAGGAACTCCAACCGTCCCTTCCATTGAGCTCCCGGCGCCGTCTGAATAATCTCATTAATCCCGAGCGTCTGGACCGATGAGCTGCTTTGCAGAGCCTCCATCGCCGTCTGGAGGTATCGGCCCAAAGTGATGGCCCTTCGGCATGAGATGATGAAAATCTCCCCCCGCACAGCCTCGGGCACGTCCAAGGCCTTCACAAAGGCCCCCGCCAGGTCGGAATTGGAGCCAGATTGAATGAGAACATTCTCACAAGGGGGAATAGAAATATTTTCGCCTACCTTGAGGGTCCGAAAAAACTTAATATCCCTCCCCCCCCAAAGATCGAGGGGGATGCGACCAGGCCCGATGATGTTCGTAGGCCGGAAGATGGTAATGGGAAATTTTTGGGTTTCCCATAAATCAAGTGCCAACATGTCCATCTGGCTCTGGTTGAAGAAATTCACTTCCGTCTGTTCCCGCCAAGGATGCTCCTCGTCGGCCGGAAAATACTGCAAAGGGACATAGGTCCCCGTGGAACTGCAGATAAAGACATTTTCGACATTGGGGAAAATCCTGGCGTATCGCGCAATGGAATGGGCATTGGGAACAGAGTCGATGATCGTATCAAATCCGAGAGGCAGCACCGCCTTCCGCAGGAAATCCTCATCGGAACGATCCCCATAGAGCATCTCCACACCAGCCACGTCTGGAATCGCTCGTTTGTTCGTGCCCCGACTAATCCCCACGACCTTGTGTCCAGCCTCCACGCATCCCTTGGCGATGCGGCCTCCAATTTCTCCTGTGGCCCCGAAAACGACGACCTGTTTTTTAGTTTTACTCATAATTTTTCATGTCAAATTTTCGCCTGAAGAACACGGCGTACCGCTCCAAAGCGACTGTCAAGATACTCCTCGCGGTCGCTCCACTCCCACTCCGCAAGCTGGCGGGAAACCTCTTTCTCAAGAACGTCGATCCGGCCCAGCAGTTTCTCCACATTATCCTCGACGTCGAAAAGCAGGTTTTCATCCTCCCCGAGATAGGCGAACGCCGATCGCATGGTCTCGCGCCCCATGGTATAGTATTGAACGACACCCAGCTCGGCGTGGTGGCGCAAGGAAAACTCCCACCACCGCAAAGCGGCCTCCTCAAGGGAATCCTCACTATGCAGCTCTCTCAATTGATGCCTGACGGACTCTATTTGATCGTAACTGGTTGTAGAAAATCCCTCCTTCAAAAGCGTCATCCCCTTCTGGATCGGGGGACTTAAAGGCTGGTCCGGTTGTCCGGCGACTTGAAACGCCGGAAGCCAAGCCTCCCACGGGCCATAAATTGGACCCAAACTCCGATAGCGACCCCAGACCGTGTGCAGCAGGATCTTTATCGCTCCAGCTTCCGCTTGAACGGTCCGGTGCCAACTTCTCACATTCTCAACCCGGGACTCTAAGTCCCCCATCAGTTGATAAGTTGGAAAAGAACACCGTATCGCGGAAGCGGCCATAATTTCTCGTTCCGCATTCCAAGGGATTCGCTTCAGGTCCGCGCCAGCGACCCCTCGGTAATTCCATTCACACAGAAGGACATCGCCGGGAAGGTCCATCGTATGAGAATGCGCGCCAAACATATCCGCCCATGCCATCGGATGTTTCCCGGCCTTTCGTACTTCGGCACATACAAATTTGGCATGATTCAACAAAACTTCGGCTGCCCCCTCCTGAGATTGCCCGGCTCGCTTTTGACACGCCGGACAGGCGCCCATGTGATGCACCTCATCAAGTCCCACATGGATAAAGGTGCTGGTTGGGTGAAGGCGGGCGACTTCCTCGATCCAATCCACAAGCAAGGACCTGGCTTGGGCGTTCTCCGGACATAACAAATTCAAATGCCCGCCGCAGCGCAGGGACGACCAGCTTTTATGTTTTAAGAGCCACTCAAGATGACCGTAGGTTTGGATAAGCGGAATGATTTCCAGTCCCAGATTCCCACAAGCCGCCCAGACTCGTTCCCAGGCTGGCGAATCGAACCCCGGACGATAGGCCCCAGGGAATGTTTCCCATGGAAGTCGATCTTCGTACTCCATGACGACCCCTGAGAAACCGTGTTCACGAATCCACTTCAGCCACACCAACAGTTTCGGCTCTGAAGGGATCATCCCCTTGAAGTCGAGGTGGATCCAATTCGAAGGCCCCCCTGTGACGTCAAATTGCTTGGCCGGGGACTCGATCGGCAAAGTGGCGGATGGAGGAAGCCCATCGCTCCGGCCATTGCCCAATCGGGCCTCGCGCTTCATGAGGTCTTGTCGATCTTTTCCGAAGCGGAAACAGAAAAGAATTTCCGTAGTTTTTGTACCGTCTGTTCGGCTAAAATTTGGCCTCCTTCCGGTCCGATCGGATTGCTGGCCGCCACCGAGCCATATCCGCCTCCGGCCACCGACCGCGGACTTGGCAGGTAACTCCCCTCCCCGGCCAATTGAACGAGAAATGTTTGCGTGGCCGGGCTACGAACTTTGATTTGAACGCCGAAATCAAGATAGTATTCGAAAGGATTGGTCGCGAAGGCCATCTCTCCCAGTCTCACGAAATGGACTTCGATGGGCTGCGTTGGCCGGGTTTTCTGGTCTTCCCAACGACGGATCACACCCTGGTTCCAGCGCATCTTCCGGTAAGCTTCCGTCACCGGAACATACCAGCGGGAAGTCTCACGCAAACCGGGGTTGGCCTCGAGTTTTGCCATTTCTTTTTGATATTCTATCTCCAGTTTTTCAATCTCGTTCCGCGCCTCCCGCGCATCCTTTTCGGTCAAAGCGTTGAGGGGCAACTCCAACGTCTCCGTTTCATGAATGAGCTCCGGACAGTCAATCCGCTCCGGCTCAATCCACGGAAGAATCCTCCCCACCGCATCAGCAATGCGCATAGCGATTTCTTTTCGATGGTCGTGTTTTCGCAACGCCAACATCCGGGAGTTGGCGGCATTTTCGAAAATGACGTGTGGAGATAAGTCCCCGGCGGCACTGCATTGCGGGAGAATAAAGAGATCCGCTCCCAAGCGCCTTCTCAGTTCCTCCCGGGTCTCTTTCCAATAATCCGCACTCAACCGAAACGACTGTTCGGAGTGTTGCGAGGGGCAGGGAATATTGACAACAAGGCCGCTCAACCTTCCATCAGGATGATAGGTCGCCAGAAGATTCAAACTGTGATCTTCGTATCCTTCAATATGACGAAAATGCTCGGCCGTTTCCTGATCCAATCCATACATCAGGGACTTTCCGTCGCCGTCGACCCACCTTCGATTGCGCCCAATCACGGCGTAGTCGAGTCCATAGGCCACCGAACCAGATTTGCGCGATTCCCAGGCGTCCCGAATGACCATAATCAATTGGCCCATGAGAAACTCAATATACTCCTCAGAGGGGAAAATTTCCAAATCGACGCCATGAACACTGTTCAAAAACTCCGTCAACATGCCCGACCGTATTTCGGGTGCGGCATGCGTATGCGTCGCATGAAAAATGACCTTGGCTGGGTTTGGGCCGTCAGAGATCGTTCGAATCTTAGCGCGAACGGCATCTCGAACTGTGTCCGGAATACACACTAAATCGCACGCGACGAATATCACGTGATCGGTTCCCGAATCAAGAACCCCCACGGTGGCCTGCAGAGGATCATCGACTCCCTCTGAAATGCGAGAATGGAATTGTCCTGCAATTGCAACAGGGAGAAGAGGAGGAGTAATGTCGATTTCCGACCAACCAATACGTATTGACATAATAAGGTAGTAAAAATGAAGAGTTGTTTCTTAGTCCGCGTGATGAAGGGCATCCAAACGATACAATCGTGTCTCTCCACGTTCCAGCTTCAGCGTCAGTTGGCGATCTTGCAAAGGAACGCTTTCCTTAGCTATCAAGTCGAAGACCCGCAGGTTTTGAGGAAAAAACAATTCGTGTGTCCCGGAGTAGGCGGCATGCAAAAGGATCAGTCCCTGCGAGGCATAAACGACGTCATCCGTTTTTGTAAAGAGATGACATCCCGCCGCTCGGGCCAGGGCGCGGAACATGACGGTGTTCAATACCGGTAAGTTGTAGGCCACATGCGTTGTACCGGTCGCATCTCGCTTCATAGCGGCAACGACCGCGTCGTTCGCTGTCAGGCGCACCAATGGTACCGACGTCGGATCGGTAACTTCCAAGATCCAATTCACCATCACTCGCTTCATGGGCACATTCAGTTTGACCGATGTGTGTTTAAATCCGCTGGTGAATAATCGATCATATTGTCCCAGACGAAGTCGACGCGACAGTCCCAGCCACTGGACAGCTTCTGGAGTGGGTTGGCCTTCCGGCTCCAGAGGTGCCTTCAAAGTCGAATTGTCATGCTTCCGCGGAATGATACCCTCCGGCCCAGACTCGTCCTGAGGTCCTCTTAAGGCCGAATAGCTCTGTTTCAGCGGGATCAAGCCCTCCATTCGTTGCGCGTCAATCGGCTGGCCTGGATCAAACAGTCCCGCGCCCCCCATCCAAATCACCATCGCCTTGCTTTGGCTCAAACACGCCACCAAGCGTTGCAACGTCTTGTGCTCAAGACAGGCCGCCCCGTAGATCACGTTTAGTTTTCCCGGCCGCGAACGCCCCTCTAGCAGGTTTTCGAGCAGATCAAACTCCACCGGCGCTCCCAGAAGCATCCACTCCGCATGCCGCTGACACTCCGCATGAGAAAAAAGCTGAAAGTCACGGGCCGCATCCGAGGGCGTAAATACTTTGATCTCACCCCAGGGACGCCGATTCAGTTCCTCTAACCCGCGCCAAACTTCGGCGAAGCGCCGATGAAACTTAAGGAAAGCCGGTTTCAGATGCCAACTGTAAGGTGCTTTGCCGTCACGCCCAAAATCCAGCCACCATCCGTGATGCCCGCGAATCAGCATTTGACCCGCATCCCGCCACAACAGGCCCACCGACTCCTTGACGGTTTTGGCCCGGCCATAGCGTCCATGAAACGCTTTGTCGGCCACCATGGTCCTGGTATCGATTTCATCAAAGAAGGTCTTGCCCAGCGCCGCAAAACCGTCACAGAACGGCGATTGACTACTCACGCCGTTGCCGGGTCCGCGGTTTTCGTAGGCCAGCGGGGTTGCCAAGAAGTCCACGGCGCGGTCCTGAGCTAAGCGCAGCCAGTCGCTCTGGGGCGGATTTGCACCCGGAAAGAACCCACCCACCACAAGATGGCCGGCCAGCCGCTTGATGCCGCGTGCCATGATCCGAAACTGTTCCGCCAAGGCCCGGGCCTCAGCCATCTGGTAGTCTATGTCCCACTGGGTTTCAAGCTTCAGGGGTGCCAGATCCATGGGCGCATATTCCCGAGGGGGCAGGGCCTCCTGCAATGTCACTGCCCGATCGTCCCAAGCCGCCTGCAAGGCCCGGTCGTTTTCATACTTCCGCCGCAAATACCGGCGAAAGCTCCGAACGGCAGTCCGTCCATAATCGGGTGCGTTCATGTGCAAGTTCCATTCGCCGCAATTATAACAGCCGACAAAGATCCCAGCCAAACGCCCGACCAGGGCTTGTGTCTCCATGGCAGCCATGAACTTCCGCATCGTGGCACGTGCCTCCTTCGCAAAGAGCTCCGAGAACGGCGAGACTCGCCGTCGGCCATAAATGCCCCGGGCATCCTCACCATCCAGGGTACGGCCCTTCACATCTCTAATGGAAGGCCCAGGTACCTGGAGATAGTCACGCCGGCTGTTGCTGCCACCTTCCCCCAAAACGAGAATATCGCTGTTCGCCGTAATAAAGCCCTCATGGGGGTGTTCGATCATCCAATTCTCGGATGGGAAGAAATCACAATCGGCCATGAGCCAGGCTCCTGGTGCGACACGAGCCACGTTGGCCAAACGCTTGACTGCCAATTCGATCGTCGCATCGGTTTGAGGGCAATCCCCTACTCCCAGCGGGTTGCGCGTGGCAAATCCACCGATTCCATTCTGATGGAGCGTGGCGATCACATCATCGTGCATGGCTTGGTCATGCATCAGGCAGAAGATTGGTGCCGGCAAGGGCTTGCCGGCAGCCATCAGAGTCGGCACCCCGCCGATGGAGCGTCTCACTGAAGCTGCGGATATTTTTTCCCGAGCCACTAGTTCACCTTGATTTGGTAAAGCTCAGCGGAGTCATACCAAACGATATCCCCTTCGTTCTTCTGGTTCTTCGCGCCCAGTTCGATCACGAGCTTCGCCGCTCCCTCCGGAGCACGAACCGTGACTTGTTCAAGCTGCCAGCCGTCTAAAGGAGAAGCGGCGGGCGGAGCCACCACAATCTCCGGCTGGTTGGCCACCGGCTGACTATTGGCATCAATCCATCGCAACCGCGCAAAAGGTTCTCCCTTCCCGCTCTGGCGGACCCGGACCCGGAATCTATAGAATCTGTATGGGGCCACCTCGACTTCCTGCGAATAAAAACCATCCGACACACCCGTCAAACTGGCGCAACCGGCAGATCTTGTCTGGTACCCAATATAGCGATCATGCTCAATCACGCCGGTGGAATCTGCGGCCTGGGAAACCTGCCATCCCTCAGCGCGCACCGGGGCATTCTTCTCTCTTTGCCCCTTCGGAATCGGTGTAAAGGCACCGTTGACAATCAGATTCTTCAAGGTCAAGCCGCGGAGCAGGGCCAATCTTTCTCCATCGGAAAATTCATTGTCGGCCCGCAAGAGTGAGGCAATTTCGGGGTTCATTCCGTCCCGCAGGGCAGCGGAAGCCCCGGGAATGATGTCGTCCCAACTTTGGGCGCGCACCTGCCGAAAATCTGTCGGCCACCAACGGTATCTTTCGCCCCAGACCCAAACATATTCATCCGAGTATTCCTGAGCGGCGGCGGTCGCTTCCTTCAAGCGTTCGGCCAAGGTGCCTGTCAAGGGAGGATCCATATAGACAATGGAGTGGGGGTTGGTCAAAGGTGCGAGAAATGCATCCATATAAAGCGCGAGGCCACTGCTGACTTGGGTGCGGTACTTGTCGCGATTTTTTTTAGCGACCAGTGGCAGCACCCCGTTGCGGGTCGCCCAGAATCGTTTCAGATACTGAAAGTCACTGCTATGGGGATAACTGTGTTCGTTCCCATCGACGATCTTCATCGTGGGCGGAATCACATCCAACATTCCATTCAGGAACGCCGGGTAAAGACTATAACTAGTTGACTCGAGACCCTCCACAGGATCGGACCCAAACGCCCCTAAGGCGACGCCGGAATTGAGAAAACACGTAAAAAACACCATATCCGGGTATTCTTTCGCAAACGCCTCCATTACCTGTCGGCCGCGCAAGCGCGCTTTAGCTGCGTATTCCGCGAAAGTGTGCTTGTCCTTGTCGGGTTGCCTTGCGAGTTTGAATGGATTGGTCTTGCCGCCGGACTCGGGATCGAAAATCAACCCCTTCAACCCTCCCTGCTTCGCGACACGAGCCGCAATGGCAGCATTTTGGACAGAGATTTCCCACCCTTTATCATCGAAGAGATCCGGGGCCGGTCCCGGAGCCGTCCTCAAAAAATTATCGGTCAGCTTGGTCGACTTAATCTTTTTTAGAGTCGCAATATCATCGGCAAACCACTCGGCTTTCCAGGGGAGAGCGACAAACATCTGCCGCCCCTCGGCCTCGCTGCCATCCTCAAGCTGGTGAGAGATGCTCACGTTGACGCCGTCAAATGGCGTCGACTCGATCGCGGGAAGGTGCTCAAGAAACTCCGCCGCACTGGGTGGTCCCCAGCCCAGGCCGATCAGTTTCTTTTTGATCGGGCCTCCTCCGGAATCTTCCGCATCCTGCGCCTGCGTGCTTGGCAATGCACTAAGCCCGAATCCCGCAAATACTACCACGGCCACCTGCATCGAGCGGAGGGCGATGTGTCGCCCCGACTCTCTAACTTTGCTCATCGGCATTTTGTTATTTTTCATATTTTAAAGTTTGCGGGATCACTCACTCTCCGCTCCATCACTCAGTCCGGCTCTCGGTCTCAAACGGCGCTCCATCGCTCCATCGTGGATTGATAAATCGAACTTCGCCGGCCAAAGAGACCGCGTGAGACACGTCGCCCCAATTCAAGAGGCCAGGGATGTGAAGGGCCATGGAATAGAAACTCTCCCGCGGTGTTGAACGAGGCGGTTGGTTGCGAAAGACCAGACTGCGGGGACTATCCTCAAGGATCACTGGATGATTTCTTCCCGAAAAAACCGACCGAAACAATGCTGCCAAACCCGCCTCCTTATAACCTCCGAGTGTCACTTTATCCGCGCCAAACTCATCCGTCAGGACGGTGGATACTGCGGCAAAATCCCGAACCCATTCTCCGATGAGTGTCCTCCCCAACCAGAGACACGATCGGCTCAAATTGTGATAGACTGAAGCACAGGTATCATCAAAAACTTCGGTCTCTCCGCTCCCCCAGAGATCAATCAATGCGACACCCGCTCCGGAAGCCATCGCCTCCTGAAATATTTGTGTTCCCACCAATTCCTCTTTGCCAATGACTCCCGCCAAGAGAAAATAGTCTTTGCCCACGTTGGATCCTTCCCGGACGAGCAGTGGAATCATTCGTCCGCACTGGGTTTCCAAGGCCAAACGCATCCATCCGTCCTCACCGGAACCGTAACGGTGCAGAGCTTTCCGCTCCAGCGCTTCGCCGGCTCCAAGCATAGCCGCCAACTCGACTAATTTTTGTTTTTCCCCTGGAGGATTGTCGCTTCTGGAGCGTTCGCCGAGTTCGGCTCCTTTCTTTCGGCAGTACTCCGCGATGGAAATGACTTTCGGATCGCGGTGTCCTTCGGGAAAAACCATCAAGTCTTTTTCCGGAAGACACTCGAATGGGATTTCCGCTTTCGGGGCTCCATGGCCAATCCCCAAAAGGTGCAGATCGAACCATCCGAGCATAGCTTCACGCATTTCCTTCCAATATCCATGAGGCTTATTGAACACTTGGTACGATAGATTTCCGTCCACACCAAGAGCTTGAAACACCTTCCGGGCCTCCGCGACGCTCCGCATCATCTCCTTGGGAAAAAACGCGCCGTAGATTTCTCCAAGACAACTGCAAATTTTTATTGCGTTCGGCGCCGCCAACGCCAGAACAGCGGATTCCTCCATAAATGTCAAACCGGTGGGAAGAGTTTCGCAAACGCAATTGCTTCCGCCAATATAAGCCTCGAAAGTCCCGACACTGGCAACGGGAACGGATGCCGCGATGCGGTCATCCATGGCTGCCAACCACATCGTCTGATTGCCACCACCGCTCGCTCCCGTGGCCCCGATCTTATCCGAAGAGACAAAATCCAGCGAGCACAGCAGGTCGATACCCCGCATGTTGTCCACCAACTCGATTCCCATCAGAGTCTCTCCGATATTAAACAGGGACGCACCGAGCATTTCTCCATGGTATTCGAACTTCCCATGGGTCGTCGCCCGTTCCCCTGCTCCGAATGCATCGACGGTCAGACAAACGTAGCCGTTCTTGGCTAGCGTATGACCACGGCATTGAATACGCTCCGCCAATCTTCCCTGCGCCCAGTGTCCATGCATGCAGAGAACTCCAGGAAAGGGACCTTTTCCATCGGGCACGTAAAGGTTCCCGGTGACATAAAAATCCTCCCGGCTGCAATACCAAACTTTCTTGACCGTATAGCCCTCCATTGTGATCGAACCGGTCTCCCGGTAATCCAACTCCAGTGCCGGGTCGTAGGAGACCCCAAGAGCCCGCCAGATCCGCTCTCTCAATTGGGGACGCAGCACCTGCCAGCTCTCCGCATCAGCGGGAAGTTGATGAATGCGGAACAGCCGTGCGGCTTCATGGGAGAGGGTGGAATTGAGGACGCCGAAAAATCCTTCGCTCCAGATTTTTGGCAAAGTGATATTTTTCATTTTCTATTGGGTTTCGCTCCGGAAAAGATGGCCTTCAGGAGAAATGCAATCCTCCCTCGGGGTCTTCCAAGAGGAACATAATCGCCTCGATCATTTCCACGTGGGTGGGAGAAGTGAAGAGATTGCGGGCCCGGCGGGGAAAATCCGGGTTAGTCTGCTCCAAAAGGTAAGTCGAGAAATTGCTCAGGATGCGCCGGTATTCGGTTTCCCAGCGGAAGCGGACATTTTTTTTCCATTCGGTTTGGTAATCCTCTTCCTCGCCGAGGAGACGGGAAAGATGCTCAAGTCGAAGGTTAAAGACTGCGCGTTCCCCCTCGGGCAATGCGGCCACGACAAAGTCATCCCCTAGGCGATACGGCACCGCTTCCACGCTGCGCACCTGATGCTTTCCTACATCCAGTTTCAACAAAAAACCAACATCTGTATCCTTATAGGCTGAAACATAGGGACTATCGAAAACCAGGTTACCAAGGCTGTAGGCTATGAAGCCTTCACCGTGACGTTCCATCCCCTGGATGACATGGGGATGATGGCCGATGACGGCATCCGCACCCGCCTCAATGAAGCTTCGGTAGGCACTTCGAATTCGCGGAGAAGGCACGGTGGTGAACTCGTGGCCGGCATGAACTGACACCGCAAGAAAATCGAATTCCTCCCGCATTCTTCGAATCTCATCCACATTCTTCTGTGGACAAAACTCGGCGGCACCGGGTTGCTCGGGGCCAGCCAAGTTCAACTCTCTCTCCGCCACTGCCCAGAGGCCGATCCGGAGACCATTCGCCCGCAATTCCAAGGGCTTGGCCGCTTCGTGAGAATTATCTCCGGCACCACAAGTGACCATACCTTCCTGCTGAAGGTGGCGAATCGTTTGCCGGATCCCTTCTCCGCGAAAATCCAAAATATGGTTGTTCGCCAGGCTCCAGGCATCCACATGCAGATTCTTCAAATAGGCGGCCACTTCGGGACTTCCGCGCAGTCCGCTGCCGGACGGGCTGGCACTCGGCAATGTCGAGTCACATAAGGGAGCCTCCAGATTAATGATGGAAAGATGATCTCTGAGGATCGCTTGCAGTTTCGGATCGAAAATATCCGCACCTCGAAGCATCTTTTGCTCATAACCACGAATCGGGCAGAAATCCCCGCCGAAAACCAGCGAAGTCCCGGCCGTGTTAGCACCCTCTTCACTCCGACTCTCTGATGGATTTTCTTTCATAATTGAATGCTCATAACTTCCTGCCGAAGACGGTTTTCATAATCTCGAATGTCGACCATCACACCGTCCCGTCGCGACAACTCTGCCGCAAAAACTAAAAGGTGCCCTTCCAGCGAGTCTTGGATCGGAGTGAGCAGGCGCGAATGATCTCCACTCTGGATCGCTTCCGTAAAGTTGTCCATGATGGCCCGATCTCCTCCGCCATGCGTCCCCTTGGCATGGACGGTAATAACTTCATCCAAGCGCGGTTCAAACCGCCGGGCGAGCACTTCCGGGGCCGTCCCCTGATATTCAATTTCGCCATTGGTCAGGCTGATTTTTGTCATGCGACGCTCAACGGCATTATGACCACACATGGTGAAGGAGACGAAAATTCCGCCCTCGAGCTCGATATTCACCACCTGATTGTCAACGACATTGTTGTCGCACTGATACACGCAGCGACCAAATTGGTTTTTTAAGAGCAACTCCCGCAAATGAGCCTTATCCCGCACCACCCCCATTTGGCGGATGCAGGCCGGGTCGGTTTCCTCGTCGAAATAGAGCTTGGCCGCATCATAGGCACAGGTATCGGAATGGGGACATCCCTCAAGACAGAACTCGGGGGCCCCGGGTGGGCAGTTCTCTTTACGAAAGTGCTTTAGCGATCCCATGGACGACACCTTCACCGCCCGACGTCCCACCAGATGGACCAAAAGATCCATGTCGTGACAGGACTTAGCAAGAAGCATGGGTGTGAGGCGGTCATTGCCAAAAAATCCCCGAACAAAGGAATGCGCCATGTGGTGCCAGGCAAGATTCTCACTGTGTTGAATGCCCACGATCTCGCCGTAATCACCGGAATCCACCAAACTTTTTATCGTCCGGTAAATCGGCGTCAATCGCATCTGATGACAGACGATAAGGATGTGTGGGTACTCGCGGGTAGCATCGTGAATCCGGATCAAATCTTCCGGATTGGTGCACAGCGGCTTTTCAACCAAAATATGCCAATTCCTTGCCATCGACTGTCGCACGAGATCAAAACGCTGGTCTTCGAGGGTGGCGATCACCACGCCGTCGATGTCGGCGGGCGGCTGGGCAAAAAATGCTTCCGGCGAGGCGAACTGGCATTCCTCAGGAATGTCATGAGCCCGAGAAAAAGCCCTTCGCCGCTCCACCTCCGGTTCCACCACAGCAACAAATTTCGCCCGCTGCGGCTGATCCAGGGCATAGGCCCCGAAAATTCCCGATCCACGATTACCAGCTCCAATCAGAGCCAAACGAACGGTATTCAATTTCATAATTTTTCCTCCACTATTGCTACCATCGCGCCCTTGTTCACTCCGTATAGAGGGCAACCGGACGCCAGACTCCACCGGCGCCAAAGGCATCATATCCGCGCACCGCAATCACGTTTTCCTTGCCTGCTTGGATAAAGTCGGTGACATCAAAAGCAAAAGAGGTTTTCCAGGCATCGGGCATAATGAGATGCCGCGAATGCGCCAGCTTTCCGTTGATATAGATGTCCCCATCGTCGTCGAGTGACCCAAAACGCAGCATGATGGATCTTCCCTTGGGGAAATCCGGAGCCTGGAACTTGGTCCGATACCAAAATCGCCCGTCCACTCCTTTGTAGCCCTGTCGCTCAAAAACATTCCAAGTGGAAATTCCATCCCAACTACGGTCGTCGTAGGCGACCTGCTCCCATCCCTCCTCCAGCCCAAGATTCCTATTATCGAGGCGAAATTTCCACACTTCCGGCAAAGGAAAAAGGTTCGGGATTGTCTTGGGCACCTCATTGAGAGCAAACAACTCGCTTTTCCAAACCTTTTCGTCCTTTAGTTCGGGAAGACCGACCGGCGTGACGGTCTCCGCGACCTCGCCCAGATCCTTAAGTGATTCGAGAACCCTCGGCGAACAGGTTTCCGCCACCTTGTCTTTCGTCCAAAATTGCTCACAATCGGCCAGTGCTTTCTGATAGCGCTCAATGGACTCCGGCGTCCGTTCGTTCAGCGCCTCGGTATAACTCTGATAAACCTGCGCGGCTTGGGCAAACATTTCCCAGGTGACAAGAAAACGTTCCAGGCGGTTTTTTTCCTTTCCTTTGGCTTTATTGATTTCATCGGTCAGTTGACGACGGCCATCTTCAGCCAGGCCGTTAGCCATCATCTGTTGGGTGGCGGCAAGCCCTCCGTAGACAATCCGCGGCAGGGTCCGACTGTTGGCATCGAGCCGTTCCATCAAATCCAGGACCACTTTCCCACCCTTCTCTCCATAGTATTCCTGGGTGAACGTTTTCAGCAAATCTCTCGTCTTTTGGGAACTATCCCAGGTGTATTGCGACAAAACCCAAAGAATCGGCCAGATTTGTTCATTGCGATTCATGACCTCGGTATGAAAGTAGCGGATTCCCATGGCGTGATCCGCTTCGGCCGTATCCAAAAGACTCAGCATTTGAGGAGCCCCTAGCCAAGTGGAGTAGTTATACACCCGCATCTCCGCACCGGCGGCCTTGGTTGCCTCCGTATTTTCTCTATGCGCTTTGGTGAACGGATAGGAAGAAGCATCTTCTGGAGCGGCACTCCAAGCGATCGCGCGACAACTCACGGCCACAATGTTTGGCTCGATTTTCACATCGGCCGGGGGACGGGTGAGCTCGTAATAAGGAGCGTAGAGTCCAATTTTTTTACCAGGCATCTGTTTATTCAAACCCCGAGCCACCTGATTATAAAAAGACCAAACCAACCGGTCCGTACTATTGGGCTCATCGCCAGCCACTTCGGTACAAGTTGGGCAGGCGCAGATCCCAGATGCGTCAGATAATCCCATGGGAAAACAATTCATAATTTCATCCAGATCGGTGTTTCGATCCTTGCGGGTGGCGTCCTGTTTTTCAAAATATGCCACCGCACTATCTATGGCGCTTTGCGCATTTTTTTCATTGGTAAAACAAATCTGGCCTCCTTTCGCCCAGCGCTTTGTTTCACCGTCTTTGGTGAACATCGGAAAGCGCTCCGGCTCTTGGGCAAAATCCACTCCCTTCAAGACGGCGGGAAGAATGGCGTGTCCCCCGCCCTTCACCACTCGATTGAAATCAAACTTCACCCCGCTATTGATCGAGCGCTGGAACATGAGGCGGTTGCGCAGACGCCAGAGAGCATAATCATTCAGGAACTCGTCACGGTAGCGGTCCTTATCTGAGACATCAAAATGATATTTGCCAGTACCCGAAAAATCCAGTCCACGCTCCAGAAAAGAGGGGCTGAACTTCTGACTGCGGGGGGCAATCGCAATCGTCTTTTTTTCCGGAACATTCTCACCGATTTCTCCAGGGGAAAACCACCGCACCCCCTGGTCTTCGAGATACTGATAAACGCCGTAAAGCACCGCCATTTCCGTATTGCCCGCAATGGTCACTCCAATCCACGGGCTCCCCGCTTGGGGAATGGCTATTTCTTCGATGACAAAGGCTTGGGCGGACTCCCTGCCTTTCCAATCCTTCTCGTCCCGAACCACCAAGCGGATGCCAACATCACCCTTTGGCAAAGCCTCCGCAGTCCGATCGGATATCGGTAATTCCTGCCCTGTCATTTTTTGAAAATACGCCCGCAATTCCTCTTGTGCCAATTCAAGCGGCCCCCCAAGGGTCTTGGGCAACAGCAACTGAGCCCGAACCTGTCCGTCTTCCACCAGATTCACCGTGTCAGCGCTGGAGGAAGCCGCTCTCAGGCCGGTTAGCGACAGAAACAAACAGAAGAAATTTGAAAGATAGAAAGCGGACATCTTGAAACGAAAATTGCCGCCCGATGTTTTAGAGGTCAAAAATATGTTCATAAATTGAGATTCTTTTTACTCCGTGTAGAGAGCAACGGGTCTCCAGATTCCTCCCGCTCCCGCGGCGTCATACCCACGAACGGCAATAACGTTCTTCTGTCCTGGCAGGATAAAATCCGTGGCATCAAAAGCAAAAGAGCTTCGCCAGTCATCCGGCATCACAAGACGCCGCGAATGGGCCAGCTTTCCATTGATATAGATATCGCCATCATCATCCAGGGACCCGAAGCGAAGCCTAATGGTTTTTCCCTTTGGAAAATCCGGGGCCTGGAACGTTGTCCGATACCAAAATCGTCCATCCACCCCCTTGTAACCTTGTTTTTCAAAGGTATTCCAAGTGGAAATTTCGTTCCAGTCGCCGTCCTTAAACGCCACCTTCTCCCATCCCTCGTTCAGCCCGGTATTTTTGTCATCGAGCTGGAATTTCCAAACCTCAGGCAGGGGGAAGAGATCCGCGACGGTCTCCGGCACCTCTTCGCGAGCAAAAAGCTCTTCTTTCCACACCTTGTCGTCCTTGAGTTCGGGACGGGCGACCGGCGTCACTTCGAGCGAGACCTCCCCTAAGTCCTTGAGTTTAGTCAGAACCCGCGGCGAACAGGTCTCCGCCACTTTGTCTTTCGTCCAGAAGGCCTCGCAATCGGCCAAGGCTTTCTGATAGCTCGCAATGGATTCAGGCGTCCGTTCATTCAGGGCCTCGGAATAACTCTGATAAACCTTGGCGGCCTGCGCGAACATCTCCCAGGTGACGAGGAAACGCTCCAAACGCGTTTTTTCTTTTCCTTCGGCCTTCTTGATGACCTTCGTAAGCTGAAGGTGGCCATCCTCGGCCAGATTGTTGGCCATCATCTGTTGCGTGGCGGGAAATCCTCCGTACACAATCCTCGGAAGGGCCCGGCTGTTACCGTCGAGCCGTTCCATCAAATCCAGAACCACTTTTCCCCCGTTCGTTCCGTAGTATTCGAGGCAGTACGTTTCCAGCAAATCTCTTGGCTTTTGAGAGCTATCCCAAGTGTATTGAGCCAGAGCCCAAAGGATGGGCCACATTTCCTCATTGCGATTCATGATCTCGGCATGAAAGTATCGGATCCCTAGCGCATGATCCGCTTCTGCGGTATCCAGGAGACTCAGCATTTGGGGCGTCCCGTTCCAGGTGGAATAATTATAGACCCGCGTCTCCGCGCCAGCCGCCTTAGTCGCCTCCGTGTTTTCCTTGTGCGATTTGGTGTAGGGATAATACGGCGCATCTTCCGGAGCCGCACTCCAGGCGATCGCCCGGCAACTCACCGCCACAATATTCGGTTCAATTTTCACATCGGCCGGCGGACGTGTGAGTTCGAAATAGGGTGCATAAAGACCAATTTTCTTGCCTGGCAGCTGTTGATTCAAACCGCGGGCCACTTGATTGTAAAAGGACCAAACCAAACGGTCTCGACTCTGGGGTTCCTGGCCAGCCACTTCGGTACAGGTTGGGCAAGCGCAAATCCCAGAGGCATCAGATAACCCCATGGGAAAACTGTCCATCACTTCATCCAGATCGGTGTTCCGGTCCTGGGGGGTGGCCGCCTGTTTCTCAAAAAACGCCACCGCACTGTCAATGGCCCGCTGCACATTTTTTTCGTTGGTGAAGCAAATTTGGCCTCCTTTCTCCCAACGCTTAGTTTCGCCGTCTTTAGTGAACATCGGAAACCGTTCCG
>Ga0222650_1000956_pt1 | contig 17930 bp, 14 predicted proteins | sample AntAcemetagen367_FD_179820 | JGI IMG/M metagenome (GOLD analysis project Ga0222650, IMG submission 179820) | Saline water microbial communities from Ace Lake, Antarctica - #367 | ecosystem: Environmental > Aquatic > Non-marine Saline and Alkaline > Saline | place: Antarctica: Ace Lake...
GAAGCGTCAAACGTAGCGGAAACGGTCACGGTTCCGACGGCGGAGGAACGGTCGGTCATCGCACGGCATGGCGGGTCGGCACGCTGACGCGAGCCGCTACGTTTCTAAAAATGTAGCGGAACCGGTCACGGTTCCAACGACGGGGGATGGGTCGGTCATCGCACGGCATGGCGGGTCGGCATTTTACCAAATGCCGCTACGTTTCTGAAAAGGTAGCGGAACCGGTCACGGTTCCGACGACGGAGGATGGGTTGATCAGCTCTTGCAACAGTCTGTGACGCGAGCCGCCACGTTTCTGCCCGGGAACCTGCCCCAAACCAACTGAACTCACGAGGCCATCAACTGAAACCAGCTGGCGACGGCTTTGGAAATCCGCCATTGGATCAGGTAATCGAAGGCGAGAAACTGATAGAGGGACACGACCACCCAAAACTCTATCTGATAGGAAGCTTTCTTCGTTTTGTGCCTGAAATTTTTCTGCGCGAGGTAGGCTCCGGGCCAGCCCCCGATGAACTCCAAAAAATGGAGGACTCGCTCCGGTGTTCGTCGAAATCCAAGACGGGCATTTTTCTTGTCTAAAGCATAGGAGTTCCAGGCAAGCAGGGAGACGACAACCACCCAGAGGGCAAACAGTCGAGCATCGAAGGGTGCATTCATGGAGGCGAGGGCCGGCAAAAACAGGAGGCCGAATAGATTGCAAAAATCAACGCCTTCCAGTCGGGAGGCAGCATCGAGAGTCCGGACATTCTGCGCACAGCTTCTTCCGCGGGAATCTTCTCCGACGATGAACTCGACCCGGTCCCCGCAGCGGGGCGCATGATGAAGGTCAATGCAGTCCCGGCGATGCACGAAGAGCTTTTCATGACCATGCCTCAGGAATCCAAATCCTTTCGAACGGTCCCACTCCGCAATCCTGCCGCGTTGAATTGGTGCCTTGCTCATTAATTATGAAAAATATAACACTATTCTGATCGTTTGAAAGTTCGAGACGATGCCTGCTTTGAAACTGGTCACGATTCCGAAGGCGGAGGATGGGTCGAAGATCGCCCGCCGCGCTGACGCGGGCCGCTGCGTTCATTTCATGAATTCGCGCTGGAGTCCGTTTCATTTTCGCTCCACCTTAAGTCCATGAAGCGCCTCTCTTTTCTCACCCTTTTCGTCGTCCTGTCATTTGCCCCCCTGCTCCGGAGCGCGGCCCAGGAAGCGGCACTCGACACGAAGGACCCCGGGCAGTGGGCGCTGCTCTATTCCGACACGCTGCAGAAAAACCGCAAGGCGCTCATGGATTACTCCTGGGAGTATCGGGTCGAGGTCGTGGAGGACGGGAGCCTTCTCTTTGTGGACCGACTTTCCGCGAACTATGCCGAGGACGGGACGATTCAGACAATCCGGCTCGATCAGGATTTGAAGATTAAAGAAAGACAGGGACTCCTCCTCAAAGCGGGGCAGGAAAAGCGGCTCGCGGAGGTGGAGAAAAAGATTCAGGTGCTCAAGCAAATGATCAGCCAATACGTCTACATGAGCCGGGGCAAGGTCGTTGATTTCTTTGAAAAAGCCGAGGTCACCGAGGCGGTCGGCTATGATAATGCTCTTCGCGTCGACGGCGAGAATGTGCTCACCGACGGCGACTCGGTCACGCTCTACGGGGACCGGGCGACGACCTTTCCGATCCACCTCATTTTCAGTGCTCCCTATGACGAGAAGACCTGGATCAAAGGCGAAGTGAAGTTTCGCCACCTTGATCAGCTCGGCGGTTTCTACGCGCCACGGGTTTCAGCTGAGTTTGAAGAAAAGGGCGCTCTTGGAAAAGCAAAGTTCCTCTACATCGATGTTGAGAGTCACGATTATGTGGCGAAGCCCTGAGAGGGCACCGCGATTCGAGAGAAAACCCGTCGTGAAAAGTGATCCTGATCGCTCATACCTTCTGCAAACACTCTAAAAGCCCTAAAAATCGCTTCTCAAATCCGAGAATTGAGCGATTGTGAGCGCCTTACAGGCAATTATGGCTCAAGACGACGATACAGTAGAACTCGAAGGTACCATTCACACGGTTCTTCCCGGAACCATGTTCCGGGTGGAATTGGAAAACGGTCACCTCGTGCTCGCCCACATTTCGGGTAAAATGCGGAAGCGTTTCATCCGCCTCGTGGCCGGCGACAAGGTCAAAATCGAGATGTCTCCTTACGACACTGAGAAGGCCCGCATCGTCTACCGCGTCGACACTCGCAGCAACCGCCCCGGAGCACACCCGGGTCGTCGCAATTCGCCTCGCAGCATGGCTCGTCCCGGACAGCCGAAGAAGCGGGCGAAGCCGAACCCGACTCCGCGTCGTGGTGCCGGCGGCAAAAAGAAGTAATTCTTCCCGGTCGGTTGCGACCCTGCTCAGGTCATGGCAAATCTTTTTGCGGTGCTCAGACTGGCGGAATCGCTCACCCTGGAACCCGGCGAGGTCGATGAGGCCTGGCAGTCTCTCGCGAAGGAATCTTCCTCACCGGATCATTCGACCCCGGATCAGAGCGCTGAGATTCATCGCGCCCGCAGCCTCCTCAGTGATCCGGTTTTACGACTCGAACATTGGCTGGAAATCCGGGAGATTCCATTGGAACGCGGCTCGTCGATGGCCGCGGATTTCATGGATTTGTTCTCACAGATTCATGCCGCGCTGGAGAAGGCGGACTCGGTCTATGCCCGCCATGAGAAAGCGACGACGGCTCTCACCAAAGCGCTTTTATCAAGGGAGGCGATCGACGCCCAACTCGCGGTGCAGGAATGCCTTGGTTTAATCCACCGGAAAAAATCGGACCGTGTCGGACAGTTTTCTGACTTTGAAGCGGCAGCTCAGCGCGGTGAGTATGGAGAGGCGGCAACGACTCTCGGCCAATTGAAGTTCTTAAAAAAGTGGGAGCAACAATGCCAGGAACGCCTTCTGAAATTAATCGAATGTTAGGGCAAGATAATGAGTGATCCCGAAACCACCCCTCCCCCCGCCACCGAAGCCGTAATCATTGGCATCGATCTGGGGACGACCAATTCTCTTGTCGGCGTCGTCGACTCGGGGTTCCCTCTCATCCTTGCCGACGCCAACGGGGAGAGATTGACCCCGTCGGTGGTTTCCTATGCCGATCCAGAGAATCCCCGTGTCGGGCGGGAAGCGCTCCGGGCGGCTCAAACCGCGCCCAAGGTGACGATTGCCTCGGCGAAGCGCTACCTCGGCCGCCCCTTTTCCGATCTCAGCGAAGAGGAAAAATCGGCTCCCCCGTTTCGGGTCGTTGCCCTCGCGGATGGAGGAATCGGCTTTGAGATCGCGGAGGGCACCGTGGTCACTCCGGGAGACGTTTCCTCCGACATTCTCGGTCATTTAAAGAAAGTCGCAGAAGCTGCCCTGGAGATTGAAGTGAGCCGGGCCGTCATCACCGTCCCGGCTTATTTTAACAACAGCCAGCGCGAGGCCACCAAATCAGCCGCAGAGAAAGCAGGCCTGAGCGTGGCGCGGATCATCAACGAACCAACCGCTGCCGCTCTTGCCTACGGCCTCGACAAGCTCGACGATGAGCAAACCGTCGCGGTCTACGATCTGGGCGGCGGCACCTTTGATCTCTCGGTCCTCCAGATGCGGGACGGCCTTTTCGAAGTGATTTCCACCGCAGGCGACACCCGGCTCGGCGGCGACGACTTTGATGCCGCTCTCGCCGCGCATGTCGCGAGAAAGCTCGACCTGGCGAATCTTTCCTCGTCGGAAACGACGCAGCTCATGGCGGAGGCGCGAAAGGCCAAGGAATCTCTCAGCACGGCGGAGGGCTATGCACTGCGGCTCCCGTTTTTTCGCGAGGGTAAAAGCTACGAGTTGGACATCACCCGCGACGAGTTTGAGTCCGTCGCGGATCCATTCATCGACCGCTCCGGCTCCATTTGCCGCCGTGCCTTCGCCGAGGCGGAACTGAAAGGGGTCGGATCGATCGATCATCTCATCCTTGTGGGGGGAAGCACGCGGGCGCCGAGGGTTCAGGAGCAACTCAAAACGTGGTTCGGTCACGAACCCAATCTGAGCCAGCACCCTGACGAAGCGGTCGCGGTCGGCGCTGCGATTCAGGCCGGGATGCTGTGTGGTCGTGTCAGGTCAATTGTCCTCGTCGATGTGACTCCCCTTTCCCTCGGGATTGAAACCTTTGGCGGTTTGATGAATGTGATCATCGCCCGCAACAGCACGATCCCCGCGAAAGCGGGTGAGCTTTTTACCAACGCGGTCGCGAATCAGCCCTCGATGGCGATCCGCGTGCTCCAGGGCGAGCGCGAGATGGCGAAAGACAACTGGCTCCTCGGTGAGATCGAGGTCCCTTTCTCCCCCGGACCCAAAGGCTCCGCGCGGGTCGGCGTGCAGTTTGCGATTGATCGGGACGGCATTCTCGAAGTCCTCGCCCGCGATACCGCGACCGGCGAAGATCATGTTCTCGAAATTCGAAACTCCGCGATCGATGTTGACGACGCGGAGGTGGAAAAAATGGTGAGCGAGTCGGTCGATTATGCGTTTGACGACATGAACGAACGGGTCTGGACCGAGGCGAAGCTGAAGAGTGAGGAATTGCTCCCGGCGGTGGCGGTGGCGATGGAGCAGGTCGGGGCAGAGCTCAATGAGGCGGATAGGGCGGAGATCGAAGCAGCCGCCGCGACCGTGAAGCGTTTGCTCGAATCCGGTAGCACCGACGCAGGCGCGCTCAAGGCCGCGAACCGCACTCTCGATGAGGCGACCCAAACTCTCGCCGCGCTTTTGGTGGAAGCAGCGTTTTCGCGGGAGTAAATTGGATCTTGGATCTTGGATCTTGGATCTTGGGAACATCTGCTGCGCCGGAGGCGCGGTGAAAGGCAAAAGGTGGGAAGGTATTGGCTTGTCCCGCTGGTGCGGGAGGTGGTTGGCGGTTGAATTGTCTTCTTGATTTGCGGGAGGCTGCCCTGAACCTCTTCGGGAATCTGATATGATTTCGCCACGATCATTTTCGCACCCGAAGACTTCGGCCTCTTCCGCCGTTCTTTTAGGCGTTCTCTGGATTGTTCTATTTTTCGCCTACGGCGTTCGACATGGAGAAATCAAAGAAAGCTATGCGGTCTTCGGATTCAATCGAGTCGCAGAAGCCGCGACTTTCTGGAGTGCCGCAAGTGATGGCTATGCGCCGTGGATCCAGCAGGTTTTCGCTTTTGACGATGAGACACTCGAACAAAACCTGATCAAGTATCACCAAACTGCGGAGAAATTGAATATTTTCCCGGAGGCGTCTCGAATTCACTGGGCTACTGCTCTGCTCTATTTTGGGAACCACCAGTATGCAGCAAAGCTGATGCCGGAAGAACTTCCGGAAGGCACTGCGGCAGAACAATTCCAATTTCTACAGTGGCTCGGGGAAGGAAGAGAAGTCACCGACGAGCAGTTGAATTGGGCGAGGCAACGGTTTGCTCTAGGCATCTCAGAATATCCGGAGTGGATCTTGCTCCTTCAAAATGGGAACGAGGACATCGAAAGCTGGATGCTCGACCACGGCAGACGAATGAACGCAAGCGGCGTGCTCTTTGATGTAATCGGTATGATCGCCTTTTTCGCCGGGCTGATCGCGATCTCACGACTCTGGTTTCGGAATTCTTTCTTTCCGCCACCGCTAAAATTATCGCCTATTTTCCGGCGATGGAACGGGTGGTTCGTTCTCCAACAATTCTTTATCGCTGAGATTCTTGCCCTTGCTGCGGTCCTTTTTCTCTATCGTCTTTTCGAACCAAATGGAGTGAACGATGGAGAAATGGCCATCACGCACTTTCTCTTCCTTGCGATTCCGGCAGGCTTTCTCGCGTTTCGCCTCCTACCGAAAACTGAGATGGCCTACAAACTCCTCCTTCGCCGGGACGGCAACTGGAGCATCCGAAAGAGCCTGTGGCTCGGCCTCGTTTTTGTCGGCTCAGCGCTTTCGACCGCCGGCCTGTTACATTTTCTGGAACTGTTTCCTCTTTCTATTTCCGATGTGATTAATGCCGATAACATGGACACGAAACTCCGAGTCTTCTGGCTGGGGATTGCTGCGGTTATCGTCGCCCCGATTTGCGAAGAATTTATCATGCGCGGCTTTGTCTTTCAGGGGCTGACTCAGTCTTTCGGAGCTTGGCCGGCAGCCGTGGTCTCATCATTTCTTTTTGCAATTCTCCACGGCTACAGTCTGATGGGATTTGTGATCGTATTCTCCATGGGCATGGTTTTCTGCTGGCTCTATCGACGCAGCGGCACCCTCTGGCCGGGCATTATCGGCCACGGGATTTACAACTTTGTGGTCGTCAATCAAACCCTCGCCTGGTACAGCCTCCACTAGCGAGATCGACTTCTGAGCGGGGTGCGTGGATCTTGGATCTTGGATCTTGGATCTTGGATCTTGGATCTTGGATCTTGGATCTAGCTCGCGTCAGATCGATCATTCTGCGAGCGGGGCGCTCGCAGCTACCTTCAGGGCACAAAACTGAACGGTCCGATCAATTGCTCTTGTCGCTCAGGGTGATCGGATGATACCTTCTCGCGTCCTGCGAAACGGGGGGGGCGCTGCTTGTTATTCCGCCCTCTCTTTCCCCCACCCTGCCCATGGAAGATCGAATAAACCAACTGAATGCCACTCCGGGTGACTGGCCGCTCCGTTGTTCGATCATTCTCGAATACTATGATGTCGGCCGATATCAGGAAGCGGCAGCCCTGATCGGGACCGCTCCTCAGATTCCGAACAACGAAAAGAACATTCTCTTTGCCGCGACGATTCTCGGAAGTCATGACATCGAGGAAGGTCTCGGCTTTCTCCAGCGTTACACCATTTCCAACCCGACGACTCCGGGTATCGCGAACCAGAAGGAGGCGTTTCAAAACGCGCTCCGACAAAAGGCGCTCACGCCGGTGCCGGCCCAGCATGTTCCGGTCCCCCCGGCGCATGAGGATCTCTCGAATTTTGATGCGAACACCGCCCTGACCGAGGAACAACAACGAAAGCCTTTTGTTCCTGCTGTCGAAATCGCGGATCGCCTCCCCGACAAGCCCGACAAGATCCGTGCCCTCATCATTGCCGGTGTCGTGCATCTTGTGCTCATCATTGCGCTCTGTTTTCTCGGCCTGACGACACCGCCACCGCTTCCGCCGCGCGTCACCGCGAGCGCCCCGCCATCGACCGAAGAGGGCCTCGATCAGCGACTCCTCGACCGGAAGAAAATGAAAGAGACGGCCGCTCCGCCGGAAATCCAGCTCACAGTTTCCGTCGATGCCTTCTCGGAGATTTCGGTTCCGACGACGATGCAGACCGATGCTTCGCTTTCGGCGATCTCGCTTTCCGCCAACCCCAACAGCTTCGCGATGTCGATGAGTGGCTTCGGGGGGCTTTCGAATGTCGGCTCCATTCCCGCCGGGATGCAATCACGGTGCTCGTTCACCGAACGCATGAACCGTCTTCGCGAGGCAGGTGGCGACGAGCGCGCTGAGATCGCCGTAAAAAAGGGGCTCGAATTTCTCGCCACCAAACAGAATGACGACGGCTCCTTCGGGAACCGCTATCACGTCGGCATGACCGGGCTGACCCTGCTCGCTTTTCTCGGACATTGTGAAACACCCGAGTCAATGAGATACGGCGATCTCGTTGCCGACGCGGCGGTTTATCTCATTGACCGGGCGCGGAAAAACAACGGTCTCATGACCTCCGGCGAGGAAGGCGCGCACGAAGCCTACGAGCACGCGATCGGGACCTACGCCCTGTGTGAACTTTACTCGATGACGAAAGAGAGCGGGAGGGCGATCCCCCCGCTTGAGTCAGCCATCACCAAGGCCGTCGGGATCATCATGAATGAACAGACTGAGCTCGGCGGCTGGCCCTACCTGGGAAAGACGAAAGATGATATGTCGGTGTCAGGGTGGAAGATTCAGGCGCTCAAAGCAGCCCACACCGCCGGCATTTCCGTGAGCGGAGTGAGCCGTGCCCTCGACCGGGCCGTGGGAAATTACCTCCCCAAAATCCAGGATAACGAGGGCGCTTTTAAATATCATGTCGATGAACTTCTTGGTCGCGAGAGCCTCACGGGCGCGGCGCTCCTCGGCCTTCAGAACTGGAAGGGAATGGACTCGGCTGCTTATGGAAAAGGTCTTCGGTATCTAAAGCGACGAACCGTCATCCCCTCACTCGGTGACTTTTACTACGCCCCCTATTATGACATGCAGGTTTTCTTCATCCACGGCGGCGAAGAGTGGGAAGAATACAACGGGAAGATGCAGCCGAAAATTCTCAATGCCCAGAACGAGGATGGATCATGGCTGCGAAACGGAATCGGAATTCACGCTCCGGAAGACTCGCTGATCACGAATACGACCTGGGCCATCCTCATGCTCGAGGTCTACTACCGCTATCTCCCGACGACCGAAAAAGTGCGTGATGCGGTGCGCCGGTAAAACGTAGCATTTGGTAAAATGCCGACCCGCCATGCCGCGCGGTCTTCGACCCATCCTCCGTCGTCGGAACCGTGACCGGACCCACTACCTTTTCACCTTTCGCTACTCGCCGACTTCCTCCTTCGGAGGATACGGCAGGGCGAGTCCTCCCCCTCCGAAGCTGACCGGCTCGTTCGTGAGCGCTTTTCCCCAATAATAGAGGTGAAAGGCCGGCGACTGCTTAGGATACGCGTAAATTAAAAGCCACCGATTCGCCTTCGGCGAAGTTTCGGGCCATTGCCCTTCCGGCATGATTTTTCCCTCGAGGGTGAGCGACGTGGCGTGAGGATCACTGCCGTAACTCATGAGATTTGCCCCGTCCACGATCTCGATATCATCAATGTCAAAATGCTGCGTGTGACCGGTCACGGTGATATCCACGGCGACGAGACGCGCTTCGATTGCCGCGTTCGGATCGGGACTGAGATAGGAATAACCGTTGTAATTCCACGCCCCGTTCACTTTGACTCCACCGCTGCCGAGGCCCTGCGCCTGCTGCTGCGCCCGCGCTTTCATGAGCTGATCGACAACAATTTTCTGTTCTTCGCCCGTGAGCGGACGCTGTCCACTCGTTGGGAGAGGCGTCCCACTGGAAACGGCCGCCTCAGCTACAGGAGGTTCGACGGGAGGCTCCTGCGCTTTTTCACAACTCACGAGAGCCGACAGGGTGAGACAGGAAAGGATGAGAAGAAAAGTGGGAGTTCGGGAAATCATGATCAAAAAGGGGCCAAGGGGGAAACATATCGAAAGCTTCCCTTTCAAACCCTTTCCGCCATGCGTAAACTATGACATGGAACACGAAGTGATCGAAAAGAATTTTCAGATCGCCCGGCTCGCGGAGATTGAGCCCACGCCCTGCCCCTGTGGTCAGTCGCGGCGTGCTTTCATGAACGACGAGAACGAGGTCGCCTCGATGCATCTCGTTGAGATCAAGCAGGATAGCGAAAAGCACTATCATGCCAAAATGACCGAGATGTATTACATTCTCGAAGGGGAAGGTCACATCGAGCTCGATGACCAGATCCATCCGCTGACCCCCGGAACCGCCGTTCTCATCAAGCCCGGCTGCCGCCACCGTGCGGTCGGAAACGGCCTCAAAATCCTCAATATTCCAGTCCCGAAATTTAACCCTGACGACGAATTTCACGCCTGACCTCCGGGCGCTCTTTCAACCTCCAGCATTCATGGCATTCAGCCCTATCGAAGAAGTTATCGCCGACATCCGTGCCGGCAAAATGGTCATCGTCGTCGATGACGAAGATCGCGAAAATGAGGGCGACCTCATCTGTGCGGCGGAAAAAATCACCCCGGAGATGGTGAATTTCATGGCCACTCATGGACGGGGCCTGATCTGCGCCCCCATCCTCCCGGCAGCAGCGGAGCGCCTCGGTCTCCCGCTCATGGTGCGCCGCAACACCGAGTCACACGGCACAAACTTCACCATCGCGGTCGATGCCTCCGAAGGCGTCACGACAGGAATCAGCGCGGCCGACCGGGCGAAAACGATTTCAATTCTCGCCAATCCTCTTTCCGAGCCTCAGGACCTCGTTCGTCCGGGGCATATTCTCCCGCTCCAGGCAGTCCCCGGAGGAGTTCTCCGCCGCGCCGGTCACACCGAGGCAGCGGTCGATCTCGCCCGTCTTGCCGGACTCGAAGAAGCCGGTGTCATTTGCGAAATCCTGAACGAGGACGGAACAATGGCGCGCCTTCCCGAGCTCCTTAAGTTTGCGGAGAAGCACGGTCTGAAAATCGGGACGATCGAATCGCTGATCAAGTATCGCCGGCGTGAAGAGAAATTAATCGAACGCATCGAGCAAATCGAAATGCCGACCGACTTCGGAGTTTTTGATCTTATTTTTTACAGCAGTCGTCTGAATCCTGCCGAGGAGCATCTTGCCCTCGTGAAGGGAACGATTGACCCGTCCGAGCCAGTTCTCGTTCGGGTCCACAGCGAATGCCTCACTGGTGACGTCTTTGGCTCGCGCCGCTGCGACTGCGGAAGTCAGCTCCACAGTGCCCTCCAACAGATCGAAAAAGCCGGTTCCGGCGTTCTTGTTTACATGAGACAGGAAGGTCGCGGCATCGGTCTCGCCAATAAAATCCGCTCATACAAATTGCAGGAACAAGGCCTTGATACGGTTGAAGCCAATGAAAAACTCGGCTTCGGCTCCGACCTTCGAGACTACGGCATGGGCGCACAAATTCTCTACGACATCGGGGTTCGCAAGATCCGGCTGATGACAAATAACCCGAGAAAGGTCGTCGGTCTCGACGGACATAATCTCGAAATTGTTGAAAAGGTTCCCATCCGGATCGAATCGAATCCTCACAACGAGCGCTATCTCTCGACGAAGCGGGACAAACTCGGTCACCTTCTCTAATCTCCCATGGCTAAATCAGCTCCTGATTCCCCATCACCCACGGCTCAGTCTGGCCGTGTTGTCATCGTCGCGAGCCGCTATAACAGCGAATACACCGATGCCCTCGTCGAGGCCTCATCGTCCACAATTGCGAAGCTCGCTCCGGGGCTGTTGATCGATATCGTGCGCGTTCCCGGAGCCTTTGAGATCCCTGTTGTTGTTGAAGCGGTGGCTTGTCAGGAGGACCAGCCATTGGCGATTATTGCGCTCGGCGTGATCATTCGCGGATCGACCGCTCATGCTGATTTGATCGCGCAATCGATCACGAAAACCTTGCAGGAGACGAGTGTTTCTCATCTCATTCCGGTGATCCACGAAGTGCTTCTCGTCGATACAGCGGAGCAGGCCGAAGCAAGATCGCTCGGCGATGAGCTCAATCGAGGCCGCGAAGCGGCTGAGGCAGCCATCGCCATGATCGAGGTCATGGATGGTCTCGCTTATGCCGATCCGGTTTAGAAGATCGCGGTTTCAATAATCGGGCGCGGTTTTGTTCTCGCTCACGCTCAAACCTACTCAGGTGCTTCGGTGGGTTCGGCGACGGCCGCTTCTCCCCCTCCCGCCCCGAAGATGCCCTCGAGTAAGCTGCGAACTTCACCCCCGAGTTCCTCACCAATTGCTTCATCGAGGGGAGCTCCTAAAATTTCGGCAGCGGCGCCCTCTTCTCCACTGATCATGCCTTTAAGCTGACCAAGAGTTTCAGGCGATGTCCCTAACACTTCGCTCAGTTTTGCCGAGGCAAAGTCTGCCGGAAACCCTGACAATACCAGATCGGGATTAGCGAGATCGCCATCGCCGGAGACTTCGATGATCTTGTCCGCCAATCCGGTCGCAGCGGCGAGCGTAGGCTGAAGCGAAGCTTTCGTTGTGAACGAAACATACTGACTGTCCAGCTTAAGGCTCCCGTTGGTCACGAGTTGAGCTCCGGACTGTGCCACGGTGAGATCATTCGTGAGAAGAGTGCCTGACTCGATAATGTAAGCGCCGGTGAGAGAACCTTCCCCCTGGATCCCAAAGGCGGGAATGACCGCACCGAGAAACTTCTGAACCGGCCCGATCACGGGAAACTCCGGCAGCTTTGCCTCATCCACTCTCAGCGTGCCGCCGCCGCGGATTTTGGCAATCTCGCTGTATCCGATCCCCCGGAAGTCGAAGAAAATGTTCCCTGTCATCCCAAGTTCGCCTTTGCCAAAATAGTCAGCAACATTGGCGAGAGGAAGACTGGTGACTTCAATAAGGCCGCTAAACGGAGTCGAATCTGCGGTGAGACGGACCGATCCATTGATCGCGACATTTCCATCGAGGACCTTTCCCGCGAAGTCGTTTGTCTCGAGCGTTCCCTGAGAAAATTTAAATGCTCCACGCAGATCCCTCACCGGAAGTGAACGATCGTCCCCCGCGTAGATGAAGCCGAGGCGATGATCATAAGACAACTCCAGCTGTGCGAGCTTCGGGTCCGCGACCGGGATCGTACCGCTGAGCTGCACCGTGGGAGGATCAACAAAGCTCAACTCCGCAAGTGACTCTTTTACTTCCGCATCGAGATCCGAGGCGAGAGCGAGGAGATCGACCGTCGACTGCATTCGCTCGACCGTGAGAACCTTTGACTCGAGATCCAGAGCCATCGTTCCACCGATGAGACCTTCCCCGTATCCGACTTGAAAGGTGCTGAAATGCAGCATCTTAGATGACGGATCATACTGGCTCGAAACAGACACCGAGGCGATCGGGACCTCCTGCCAGAGAAAGCTCTGACCGTTCAATGAGGCCGACAGTTCGGCAGTCTCAGGCGCATCGGCATCGAGCGAAAAATCGATTCGCAGGACCGGGGCGGCCCCACTGCTTTCGATTTGCAACCACGGCAGCACCTTCGCGACCGGGCTGAGATCGAGGGTAAAAGGTTCTTTCTCTTCAGCTCCTTCTTCTCCGCCCTCCTCATCAGTCGAGGGCAGCTTTTCAGAAAGCTCGATATCTCCCACGACCATGACTTCGAGCCCTTCAATTTTCGCACCAAGGCTCTCGATATCGACCCTCTCTTTGCTGACAAAAATTTCGCCATCGAGATCGGAGATCTCCCCGACTCTCTCAGATTCCTGAAAGAAGGTCACGCTGGAGTCATCGAACGAAATCTCTGCCGAAGCCGGATTACTGCGATTCCGAATCAAGCCGATAAAGTCGATGTTCACGCCCAGATCAGAGGCCTTGATAACAGGTCGCTCAAGTTGCCCGGTCTCGAACAGAGTGAGGTTTTCGATCACCAGTCCACGGGGATACTGATACTTCCAGCCGCTGTAATCAAAGTGAATCCCCTGCTCTTCAAGAGCGGGGCGAACCCGCTGCACAATCTCATTTTCAAGATTACCGAGCTTCGCCCAAACCCAGAGCGCGCCTACGACAAGCGCCACGAGCACCGCGAGTGAAGCAAAGAAAAAGAGATTAAGAAAGAGAGTCCAGCAACCGCCCTTCCCTTTAGGCAATGGCTCGACCACTGCGGGAACCGCCTCGTCCGCCTCGTCCGCCTCGTCCGCCTCGTCCGCCTCGTCTGCTTCGTCTGCTTCGTCTGCTTCGTCTGCATCGTCTGCATCGTCTGCATCGTCTGCCTCGTCTGCCTCGTCTGCCTCGTCTGCCTCGTCTGCCTCGTCTGCCTCGTCTGCCTCGTCTGCCTCGTCTGCCTCGTCTGCCTCGTCTGCCTCGTCTGCATCGTCTGCTTCGTCTGCCTTCTCTACCTTTCTCGCAGAGCCAAAAATTTCATCAAGCTCATCAACCGGAGCACTCTCATCCTCAACCTCCCCAACTTCTTTCTCCTCAACCTCCTCAACTTCTTTCTCCTCAAGCTCCTCAACCTCCTCCAAAATCGGTGTCAGCGGTTTGATATCCGTTAAAGGAACGACCACCGCGCTGGTCTCTTCCTGCGCGGGCGCTTCCATCAAAGCAGGTGGCACTTCACGGGGAATCCTCTTTTCACCCGCCCCGACCTTGCGATTTTGGCGCTCCTCCTTTTCCTCTTCGCTTTCCTCATTCCACCATCTTTCGACAGGATCGAGAAGATCACCGGACTCGGGATCGAGTGAAATTTCCTCTCCTTCAGGGCCGGACAATTCGTCCGCACTCTTTCCGGGATCACGTTTCTCTGCGCCGTTACCGCTTGCCTTATCACTCATTGGTCTGTTAACCATTCGGTTCGAAGTATATTCAACCCTTCAACATGATACGCAAACTGATCCTTCCCCCTGCTTTTTTCCTCATTCTCGCCGGATTCGGTGGGTCTTTCCATCTTTCGGCTCAGGATTCGATCAACTTCCCGACAATCGGTGAGGTCCTCAAATTCGACCCCGCTTTCGACGAACTGATCGACGACTCTGCCAGGATCGAAGTTCTTTCATCGGGGTTCCTCTGGGCGGAAGGCCCTGTCTGGGTCCCGGAAGATGGACACGAATTCGGAGGTTACATTCTCTTCTCGGACATTCCCAACAACCGCGTCGTCCGCTGGGATGAAGGAAAAGGAGCCGAAACCTGGCTGAAACCCGCCGGCTACACCGGGGTCGCGAAATACGGTGGTGAGCCCGGCAGCAACGGCCTCGCTCTCGACCGGAAAGGTCAGCTCATTTCCTGCGAGCACGGGGATCGCCGACTTTCACTCATGACTGAAGGCGGCGGCAAACGAACCCTCGTCGATAATTATAAAGGGAAACGCCTCAACAGCCCGAATGATGTCTGCCTCGGCGAAGACGGAGAAACAATCTACTTCACGGATCCTCCCTACGGTCTCCCTGATCGTTGGGAAAGCCCGCTCCGTGAACTCGATTTTTGCGGAGTCTATCGCCTCGATCCCTCCGGCGAAGTGACGCTCATGACCGATGAAATGACCCGCCCGAATGGTCTCGCATTTTCACCCGATTTCAAAACCCTCTACGTCGCGCAGTCAGATCCCGAAGCGGCGATCTGGAAAGCCTTTCCCGTGAACGAAGACGGAACCCTGGGCGAAAGCCGGATCCTTCACGATGCCACGGAAGCATTCAAAGAAGGCCTCCCCGGTCTCCCGGACGGGCTCAAAGTCGATGCATCAGGAAACATCTGGGCAACCGGTCCGGGCGGTGTCTATGTCTTCTCGCCGGAAGGTAAACTTCTCGGACGGATCTCCACCGGAGAAAAGACCGCCAACTGCGGATGGGGAAATGACGGCTCCACCCTTTATCTCACCGCCGACATGTATCTCTGCCGAATTCAGACGAAGACGAAAGGGGCCGGCTGGTGAGCACGTGGTCCTGCAACATTTCACGGACCGGTCGTGTCGTCAGGATTTGCATCGGGCTTCTCCTCCTCGCGGCGGGCATCTACCTGATCCTTGCGATAGACAGTGCCTTCTGGGGGACCGGGCTTTGCACGCTTGGAGCTTTCGGGATCTTCGAAGGGATCAAAGGCTGGTGCGCGATGCGGGCAATGGGTTTCAAGACTCCGTTTTGAGGCGTTGATGTGGCCTTGCGGGGCGCGGTGATCTCTGGCATTTTGACGACGTTCATGATCCGCTCTCTCCTTCTCATTTTTTCACTCAGCGTTTACGTTTCCGAAACGACAAGAGCGGAGGACTTTATCGTTTCCGACGAGTTTCAAGTCACGTCGGCGGTAAAGCCGGGCCTCGTCAAACATCCGGTCATGGCCGCCCTCGACGATCAGGGTCGCCTTTTTGTCGCCGAGAATGCGGGCCTTAATCTGAACAAAGAAGAGCTCCTGACCCAAAAACCGAACTCGATCCGGCTCCTCATCGACACGGATAAGGACGGCATTTTTGACAAGGCGACCACCTTTGCCGACGGCCTCACCTTCCCTCAGGGAGCCCTCTGGATCTACGAATCACTCTACGTGATGTCACCTCCCAGCCTCTGGAAGTTTACGGACAAAGACGGTGACGGCGTCGCGGAGGAGCGGGAGGAACTCGCGACCGGATTCGATTTCACCGGCAACGCGGCTGATGTTCATGGTCCTTTTTTGCATCCCAACGGGCGGCTCTTCTGGTGCCACGGAAGAAAGGGGTATGCGATCCCTGACCATGACACCGGGGAAATCCTCGAGACCGGAAAAGGAGCGCGGATCTGGTCCTCACAGCTGAGCGGCGGCGAGGTCGAAGCCTTTGCCGGGGGTGGGATGGATAACCCCGTCGAGATCGACTTCACCGACGAAGGTGAAATCATCGGGACGGTGAACCTTTTTTACGGACGTCCTCGGGGAGACACGCTGACGCACTGGGTTCATGGCGGCGTCTATCCCCGCTTTGATCAGGAACAGGCCATCGAAGACCTCCCCCGCACCGGCGACCTTCTCCCCGAAGTTCACGATTTTGGACATGTCGCGGTTTCAGGAATGTTCCGTTATCGCAGCGGAAAACTGAATTCTGACTGGACCGATCAATGGATCGTTTCTCACTTTAACACCTCCCGCCTCACCCGGACCCGACTTGTTCGGGAAGGGTCAGGATTTGTTGCCGCAGAAACAGAGGAAATCCTCAAAGTCACGAGGCCCGATTCGCATCTCACCGATGTCCTTGAAGATCACAACGGAGATCTTCTTGCAATCGATACCGGCGGTTGGTTCCGCATCGGCTGCCCGACTTCCCACCTTGCGAAACCGGACGTCGCCGGGGGGATCTACCGCCTTTCACGAGCGGACACAGCCTACCGCGCACCAGTCTATCCCGCGTGGGAAAACATGACGAGTGAAGCGGCCTCCGGATTTCTTGATGACGAAGAGCCCTGGATCCGTGACCGCGCCGGCCTTGAACTGGCGGGGCGGGGAGATCCTGCGATCCCTGAGCTGAAGCGCATTCTTGAGACTCCCTCGTCCTCTCCGACTGCGAAAAGAAACGCTGTCTGGACCCTCGCGAAGCTCCGTTTCTCTGAGTCCACCGATCTCATTCTCGAAGCGCTGAAAGATCCCGATCCCGGAGTCCGGCAGACTGCCGCCAACGCGATCAGCGTGACCCGCACCTGGCAATCAATCGCCGCGAACGAACCCGCGGAACGGGAATTCGAGCTGGAGCGAAACCGCACCCTGAGCGGAGCCCTCGCTTCGATCGTGCGCGGAGATGAGCCGCAAGTGGCGAGGCAGGCCGCGGTCGCGCTCGGCCGCATGGCGGAGTATCGCGCCGTCGGGGCGATCCTCGGACGACTTGGCCGCGTCGAAAATGATCGCATGTTAGAGCATTCGTTGATCTACGCGCTCATCGAAATCGATGACCCTGAGGCGACCCGTGCCGGTCTCGAATCGGAAAATCCGAGAGTCATCAGCGGTGTCTTAAGAGCGCTTCATGAAATGCCCTCGGGTGAACTCGAAATTTTCAGCCTCCTCCCCCATCTCGACTCCGGGGACCCGGTTCTACGAAAAACCGCCGCCGATCTCGCGGTCGGTAATTCGAAATGGGATGCCGCGATCGCGAATCGCTTTTTTGAGTGGGAAGAATTCAATGAACCGCGACGCCTCACGATGGAAAGCGTCGTCGCGACCCTCGCGAACCATCCACCGATCCGTGACTTTCTCACCTCGCTGATCACAAGTGAAGGCGTCGTCCGGAAGGAGCTCGCGCTCAGGCTCATGGCGGAGGCTCCCAACCTCGAAGTGGTGAGCGACTGGGAAACCGCTCTGGCGCCCTTTCTCACTCTTGATGCCCCCCGGGAGTTCCGCGAGCTATCGCTGAAAATTCTCGCGGCAGACCCGGGGAAACGCTTCGAATCTGAACTCACTTCCCTCGTGCAGGAAGAAAGCCTCCCCCGGCTCACCCGCCTCCGTGCGACCCGGGCGCTGGCCTCACCGGACGCTCTCCTCAGCGACGCCTCATTCCAACTCCTCATCGAAATCCTGAAGGAAGAGCGTGACACCACGACACGGGCGGAAGCGATCGCCATCCTCACAGGAGCCCGGCTCACCGCCGCGCGAAGGATCGAAGTCGCCAAACTCGCTGATCTGTTCAGCCCCGTCGAAGTGCCCGCTTTGATGCAACTGCTGCGAGTCCTCCGAAGCGAAGAGGAAGCAGGAGCCTT
>Ga0222650_1000962_pt1 | contig 17801 bp, 17 predicted proteins | sample AntAcemetagen367_FD_179820 | JGI IMG/M metagenome (GOLD analysis project Ga0222650, IMG submission 179820) | Saline water microbial communities from Ace Lake, Antarctica - #367 | ecosystem: Environmental > Aquatic > Non-marine Saline and Alkaline > Saline | place: Antarctica: Ace Lake...
GTGGACGGGAGGTTGTTTTTTTTGGGATGGATTCGCGATGTGATTTTGTGTTGTGGAGCCGTTTGGTTGATCGGGTCGAAACGGCTTCGCCGATCCGCTACGTGGACGGGAGATTGTTTTTTTGGAGGGATTCGCGATGCGATTTTTAGTTGTGGAGCCGCTTGGTTGATCGGGTCGAAACGGCTTCGCCGATCCGCTACGTGGACGGAGGTTGTTTTTTTGGGTGGGATTCGCGATCTGATTTTGAATTGCGGAGCCGTTTGGTTGATCGGGTCGAAACGGCTTCGCCGATCCGCTACGTGGACGGGAGGTTGTTTTTTTTGGGATGGATTCGCGATGTGATTTTTAGTTGTGGAGCCGCTTGATTGATCGGGTCGAAACGGCTTCGCCGATCCGCTACGTGGACGGGAGGTTGTTTTTTTTGGGATGGATTCGCGATGTGATTTTGTGTTGTGGAGCCGTTTGGTTGATCGGGTCGAAACGGCTTCGCCGATCCGCTACGTGGGCGGGAGATTGTTTTTTGGGGCGGGTTTCACGAATAATGATAGCGCTAGCCGGATGAAGTCATGTGGTGCTACGCTCAGGTATGAGTTGGGTCGACCAAAGCTCTTTGCCTGCTCGGTTAAAATGGCGGACGGTCAGGTTTTGTGTTTCGCCGTCGATTTCCATTTCACCGAAAAATTGGTAGCCTTCGGAGGGCGGGCGGAAAGGTTGCATATCTTCGGGGACACCGCAGAATTTAACTTCGGGGCCGAAGGTGGCATCGAGGGGGTTGGGGCCGAAACTTGCGGAGTGCAGGGGGCCGCTGACAAACTCCCAGAAGGGTTTAAAGTCTTTGAAGCTGGCTTTGGCGGGATCGTAGTAGTGGGACGCGCAGTAGTGGACGTCGGCGGTGATGAAATGAACATTATCTATTGCCTGCTGGGCGATACTGCGGAAAAGCTCGGCCAGTTCTAACTCGCGCCCGAGGGGGACGCCTCCGTCGGCATTGGCTCCATTTTCGTAGATCTCTTTACCCCACTCGGCGACGACGACTCCGAGCGGCATATCACTACAGATGATCTTCCAAGTCGCTTGCGATGCCTTGAGCTGGTCTTGCAGCCAACGGAGTTGATCGACCCCGAGGAACGCGGTTTCGGCGCTTTTGGTGGCCTGGAGGTTCGGCGAGTTGGGCCCGCGGTAGGAACGTAGGTCGATGACGAAGAGATCGAGGAGGGGGCCGTAGTTGATCTTGCGGTAAATGCGCTGTGGGTCGGTGGGGTGCGGGCGGATGGGGTTGCAGTTGAAGAAGGCTGTCTTGGCTCGGGCGGCGAGGGTATCGACGTCTTTGACTGTGTAGCGGTCATCGTCGAGGAGTTGCTCGCCGGGATACCAGTTGTTGACCACTTCGTGATCATCCCACTGTTGGATGACGGGGACGTCGGCGAGGAAGGCGCGGACGTGCTGGTCGCGGAGATTATAATAGAAGTTTTCGCGGAATTCGTGGAGCGTTTCGGCCACTTTTGTTTTCGCCTCGACTAAGTCGTTGCGCCAGACGGTGCCGTCATCGAGCGAGACTTCGGAGGCCATGGGATTATCGGCGTAGATGAGATCGCCGCAGTGGACGAAGAAGTCTGGCTTGCGTGCGTGCATGGCGGCGTAGGTAAGCATGCCGCCCCTTGAGGGATCGATGCCAAAGCCTTGGCCGGCGGTGTCGCCCGACCAGCAAAACCTGACATCGCGGGGGGTGCTGGGCGCGGTGGTGAAGCGACCGCTCTGCGGCTCGCTATGTATCTTTGGATCCTTTAAACTTTGAAAGGAGATGCGGTAGTGGTAGGTGTGATCGGGGAGTAGATCCTGCGGGAAGGCGTGGGCGTTGAGATCGTTTTGTGGGAGCGCGTGGGAGCCAGTGATGGTTTGGACGGTTTGGAAGGTGGAGTCGGAGGATAGCTCGACCACCATCTTGGCCGGGAGATTTGAGCGAGCCCAAAGAACGGCGCGGGTTTGGCTGACATCGCCACTGGCGACGCCATGGGTAAGCTTAGGGCGGACGTTGTTGGAGGTGAGGAGGCTTGGGCTGCCAAAGGCAGAAGCGGCGGTCAGGGCGCCGGCTCCTCGGACGCTTAATTGAATAAAGTTTCGACGATTCATTAGAATGTCTATTCTGGTGAATTCTTTTGAAAAGTCGATTTGAGTTCGACGTTTACCTGAATTTCGACAGTTGCATTGCGGGGGAGACCGGCGACGGAAACGGCGGCACGGGCATGGCGCCCGGCTTCGCCAAAGACCGCTTCAAAGAGATCGGACGCGCCATTGATCACGGATGGGCTCTTGCCGTAGGCGGGAATGGCGCTGACGTAGCCACCGACATAGAGAAATTGTTCGACGGAATCGAGTGAGCCGGTGATGTCACGGATCGTCGCGAGCACATTGAGAGCACATACTTTGGCGGCAGCGTAGCCATCGTCTAAGTCCCGCGTATCACCGACTTGTCCAGTCCATTCCTCGCCGCTTGAGCTGAAGCTAATGACTCCGGCCAGGATGAGCATATTACCAGAGCGTCGATGAGTCAGATAGTTTCCGCCGGGTTGAGGGGGTGCGGGCAGGGTGATTCCGAGTTCGGCGAGTTTGGCTTCGGCGCTCATGGGGTGGCGTAGTTAATTTTTGGATACAGTGACGGTGACGGGCTCAATCGGCGCAGCAGTGTAGGCGGTCTGAAAGCGTTCGAGGGTGGCGGTCTCTGATTTTGGGACGCGCCGGTAAGGCACCGTGAAATGGATGGTGGGTTCATCCAAGGGGTAGGGTGTGAGTGTATAGTGGTGATTGCCCTTAGGGTGTAGTGTGATTTCTGTCTCGCTGCCATCTCGGCGAGGGTGCGCATGTTGTAGTTTGCCAGGTTTTGAGTAATCGACGCCTACATAAAGAGAGAAGCTGTCGCAGGCCTGCAAAAATTTGAATCCTTTGAGTAGTTGCTCTTCTGTGATGAGTGGCTCTAGGTCGGGTTGGAGGCTGAGACGCGCTTTCAGCTCTGCTTGGCGGGTGATCTGGCCGTCAACGAACGCTTGGTGAAAGGCACGATCCTCTGTGTTTAAGGTGGAGAGGTCAGCTTGGACGGTGAGAAGATTAACCGTATGCATTGAAATGAGAATAGCAGAGTAGGGATCGCGTAGGGCGGCGGCCTCAGTGGCTTCGCCTCGAACGCGTAGGTAACTGCGTAGATCGATTTCTTCAAAAGCGTCGTAGGAACCGACCAGCTCTTCGGAGAATGCACTTGGATTAAGATCGTGGGTGAGTAGCGGGCTGGCATCGGGCAGCGTCCAGCTATCGTCATGGCGAGAGGTGGCATCGAGTATATGGGTGAACGGCTCGGGCGGAGCGAATGCTTCGTTTTTCCAGTGTCGGGCGAATTCCCCTGCAAGTGCGGCGTGATCGGCGTGGCCGAGTAGTAGCCAGTCGTGGTCTTTTTCGATGCGGATCATTGGGTGAGTGGTCTCTACTGTTCGAATTAATAATCGAGTGCTAGACCTGCCCCTTGGAGGCGCGCTCTGCGCTCTGCACTCGTTCAAGGAAGTTTTCGTAGCGTGGGCCGGGTTGTAGCAGGACGACACGCTGAAGCAGAACGACGGCTGGTGAGTAATCGCGCAGCGAGATTAACATGCGGGCGTGCTGGATGAGTGCATCGATTTGAGTCTCGTCGATTTTGGCGGCCTGCTCGTAGGAGAAGGCGGCGTCTTCGAAGCGCTCAAGTTGCGTTTGTAAATTGCCAAGAGTTAGTAGGGCAGGCCCGTTCATAGGGTCTTCGCTGATGAGCGCCTCAAGAATGGTCGATGCGTTTTCTGTCTCCCCGAGGCCAATTGCGGCCTGCGCTTGAAGGGTGAGGAAGGTGGATTGCTCTTTTGGGCTTAAAGATGCTAGGCGGCTGCTTGTTTTAGCGAGGTAAGTCGAAGCCTCATCCCAGAGTCTTCGATTGGCGAAGCCTTGCGCAGTGCGGACAAGCCGAGCGGCGCTTAGATCCTCTTGATCGGCAGCTAAGAGGTAGTTTTCTAATGCCATTTCCGTCATGCCCTCATTCAAATAGATATCGCCGAGTAGTCCCAGCGCGGGAGCGTCCGCTTTGCCTAGGCGCTTGAGTATCTCAAGATTGGCACCGGCCTTTGACATTTCTTTTTCACTCAAAAAAGCGTTAGCCTGCCATGTCCAGTAGTTCTTGTTGCCGCTGTCGGCTAGGATCATTTCTTCGAGCAGCCCGGCTGCTTCGTTAAAACGGCTAAGATCCATCAGGCAGCGGAGCTTACCTTGTTGCCATTGGAGACTGGTCGGTGCGAAAAGCAAGGCGTTGTCATAGGCTGTAAGTGCGCTTTGTGGCTTGTCTGTGTTTAGGTAGGCTAGGCCGAGGGGGCCAAAGAGAGCGCCGTCAGTCCCGCCGAGTTCGAGTCCTTTGAGTATAAAGGGAATCGCTTCTTGGTAGCGCGCTTCATTAATCATCACGAGCGCTAAGTTTTTGTAGGCTCGGTAGAAGTTTGGGAATTTGCGGATAGCTGTTTGATAGGCTTGGATGGCGCTAGGTAGGTTACGCGCTTGGACGTGTAAATTACCCAGAGTGTAATCGAGTGCAGCGCTTGAATCGTTCGTCATCGCAGCTCGTAGTTGCTGCGCCGCACCGCTTGGGTTGTTTTGCATCATCGGTATGAGCTGTTTGAAGACTTCTTGCTCCTCGGCAGTGATTTTCGGTGTGATCTCTGTGTCGAAACCATAGCTACCAAGAAAGCGATTTTGGAACTCGGGATTCGACCATAGGTTCTCGCTGAGAGGAAAGGTTTGCGCACGTAGTCCACTGGGGAGTAAGGCAGCTAAACTGAATAGGAGGAGGGTGTAGCGTATGTGTTTCATAAGGCTATGTTTGTTTGAAAGTTGTTATGTTCGCTGTTTAGTTAATGGAGAACTTGATCGGTAAAACAAATGTGGTGCGGGCAGGCTGGCCATTCTTCGTGGGCGGTGTGTAGCGGAAGTCTTCGGCTGCACTGATGGCAGGCCGCTCGAAAGCGGTGTAATCAGAGGAGATGACGGACTGCACTTGGACGCGGCCGGTCTCATCGAGTAGAACTTTTAGGCGAACGATGCCCTCAATGCGCTCACGCAGTAAATCGGGCGGATGTCGCGGACTTCTTCCTTTAAGGAGTCGGGGCATTTCGTCGAGGTCGGAGATCATAAAGGTCATGATCTCTGAGGCGGTATCGCCGGCCACGTCGAAACCAGCGATTGAGAAAGCGTTTGCGAAGTCGTCGCCCATGCCTGGATTGAGTGCCATTTCCAATTGTGCTAGATCAAGAGGCGGCGGTGGCTCTGAGAGATCAGGGGGAGGCGGTTCCTCGGGCGGTGGCTCCTCGGGTGGCGGCTCTTCGGGTGGCGGCGGTGGTGGTGGGGGCGCTATGTCGACCGAACGAAGTGTCACTAAATCGCGAGTTTGATCACCCAGAAATTGAGTAAAGGGAAAGAGAACGAAGATACCAACTGTCATGGCAGTCGCCGATGCAATGACCCTAAAGCTCGTTGAGGAGAACTTTGGTCTGTCTGCGGCAGAATCTTCAGGACGGTGCTTCACAAGTGAATTGGGCGAGCGGTTAGTTGGCGGTTGAGATGTTGACGACTTGGGCACCGCCGAGTTTTGATTCGTCGATGATGCGAACGAGTCGTTCGGTGGTGACTGTCTTATCTGCCTGGAGTATGACGGGCATGTCCGGGTCGTCGCGAGTGAGACGCTGGACGAGGCCTCGCACGCCGTTCACACCGATATCTCGTCCGCCATAGACGACCTCTCCCTTCGGGGTGAGCGCGATGAGAATACTCTGTTTTTCTAAATCAACAGCGGAAGCGGCCTCTGGTTTATTGACATCGATCCCGGTTTCTTCAACAAAGACGGTGGTCACGATGAAGAATATCAAAAGGATGAAGACCATGTCGATCAGTGGCGAGAGATTGATCTCTTCGCTGTCTTCGGATGGGTTGGAGAAGCGTCTTTGGATCATGATGCTTGTTGGTTTTTCTCAAGTTTTTGCACTGAACGAATTTCTAGTTCTGAAAAGAAGCCATCGAGTTCCTGGCAGCGGCGCTTAGCGTGATGCACGAGTATGTAGCCAGGAATGGCGATGATGAGGCCAGTCTGTGTGGTAATCAGAGCCTGCGAAATACCGCCTGCCACGACATCGAGCGCGCTGCCGCGACTAGAGGACAGCCCGTTGAAAGTAACGATCATACCAATGACAGTTCCGAGTAGGCCCGTCAGTGGAGCCACGGTGACGAGAATCGAAAGATAATAAATGCGACGCCGAGCGGGATTAATATAGGCATGGCGTAGTTCTTTTACGCGGGATCGGATCGAGTCTAACTGCTTACTGCCCTCTTGAGCGAAGCGGATGGCGGCTCCCAGCATGCCGGTGCCTTCTTCCGGTTTGTCAATCCAGTGGCCCCAGGTGTTCTTGTCGTCTTTATCAAATCCATACTTTCGAAAGAAGAAGACGAGTTCAAATCCGGCGAGATAGATGCACAGAGCGAGTAGGGCCAGGGGAAACATGAGCCAGCCACCCTTGACCCAGATGTCGATGATCGTGGCAAATAGTTCGGCGTAGTTCATGATTTCTCGCGAGCGATTTTAAGTCCGTTGACGAAGCCGATCGCCTGCTTTTCCATCGTGGCGAGAATGCTATTCGCGCGTCGTGAAAGGACGGCGTGTAAAATAAGCGATGGGATCGCCACGATCAGGCCAAACTCAGTTGTGATGAGGGCTTCGGAGATACCTGAAGAAAGATTACGAGCATCGCCAGTGCCGAAAATTGTGATCAATTTAAACGTATTGATCATGCCAGTGACAGTTCCTAAGAGGCCGAGTAGAGGAGAGACGGCAGCTGTCGTCGCGATGAATGAGAGGAGCCTCTGCACGCGCGGTTGAGTCTCGACAACTTTCTCAATGCAGAGCTCTTCGACCAGAGCGATCGACTCGCCGGAGTGGCGCACGCCGATACGGAGCATATCTCCCGATGGGCCTGGGAGGTGTGAGGCCAGCTCGGCCGCTTCCTCAGACTTACCTGCCTTGATTAAGTTAACTAGTTTGAGAACAGTATCTTCAGCTGGGGTTTTAATGCTGTAAAGCTCGAGCGACTTGAAGGCTCCGATGGCAAAGGAAACGAGTGCAAATCCGAGAATGGGGACGATCCATATGCCCCCTTTTTTAATGTGTTCGATCAGTGTTTCGTTGGTTTGCTCGATGGCGCGGGCGTTACCCATGGAGCCATCGATCGGGATGCTGCCGCGACCAGTGGAGCTAATTGACGCGATGGCGGCGCTGATGTCAAAGTCTTGAACAGACTCGACCGCCGGTCGCAGAGATTCGCCTCGTAAGATAAGGCCCCCTTGATCCGCGGTGGCGAAGTAAGCGATTGGCCCCGCTAGTAGGAAGGAACCCTCAGTGAAACTGCCGTCTGGCAGAACAGCACTTCCTTTAAAAATTGAACCTCCCAAAATCTCCTTTGCACGCTCAAGACCGAGTCCGATTCCAGTTGAAAGTTTGGCGATGGGGATGCTGCCGTCCTCAGATTCTTCGGCACTATCGAGGATGGCGAGTAACCTTGGTTCGTAGAGCTCGACTTCACTTACGTGTATGCGCGCCTGGAGTCCGCGCACATATTCATCCAGTAGATTGGTCGCATATTGCATCTCTTCTTCGCGCCCGCTGATTTGTGCGCGCAGTTGATCGAGGCGTAGATCCGAATTGTCTTGAACGGCTCGACTGGCCTCGGCCTTTGAGCGTAAAGTGCGCACCTCGGCCTCCAGATTTCGGCGCTCTCCGGCGAGTGGGATCTTTTCTTCCCGGATGGATGCTCGAAGCGCCGCGAGTTCTTCAAGCGCTGCTTCGAGATCCACCTGTGCGGATTGTTTGACATCACTTAAAGATTGGGCGTTGAGGCACCCTAGTAAGCAAAGTCCGATGAGTATAAATAATGAGCCACGTTTCATAAGTTGAAATTCGTTGAGTGGATTAGTTTGAGTGGACGCGGTCTCTAATTAATTGAGATAGGAATAGAGATATACTTCGCAGGTATTTCGTTTTTATAGACCGCGATTAATTCTCTGATGTCATCAGAGGCTTCGGGGGTGGACTTCCATACCCATCCTTCGGCACCAGGCGTTCCGTATCCCGCAGAACTGCCGTCTGCGTCACTATAGACTGCATATGCGAGTCCAAAGTAGAGGGTGTCGGTCTCTCGTTGTGAGCCCGTTCCTTCGTCTCCGCGCAGCTCTTTGCGGTAAGTGACCGAAGAATTAAACTTATCCACTTGTGAGAGAATGCCGACGACTGCTTGTAAGCGTCGCCCGATGCCGACATTGCGATTACTCTCACCTTCGACGGGAAGGCGACGGATGAGGGGAGCCAACTCATCTTGCAGGAGTTGTGGTAGCTGGCTAATCCAGTCAGCAAGAGCTGCTTCGTATGTGGTTAAAGTGCCACCCAGAGTGGAGGCTTCGGCCTCTAGAACTTCTTTTCTTAGAGAGAGTTCGGTGCGCTGATCGTCAGACGCTTTAGCAGCTTCCTCGCGCATCTTAATCTGCTCTGACAACATTTCTTTTTCGACGCCGAGTAGATCTATCGTGTCAGTGACGAGCGCTTTCTCGACCGCCCAGTCTTCGCGCTCTTCCGAGACGAGTGCTTTCACTGTCACCCATTCTTGTAAGATGTTACGCGTCTCCGCCGGAACTGAGGCGGAGGCGTAGCCAACAATGAATAACGGCGCGCAAGTAACTAAGGTCACTCCCACGCACCATGGTAGTCGAATCAAATTGTGCATCCATGGTCGAATGCACATATAGTGCCAAAAAGCGTGAGTGGTTGTTTTATTCGTAAGATTATCAAAAAAAGCCTCCTGCCGAGTCGGTGATGGCGCAAGGGGTGGCTAGCAAATCGGAGTTGGAATGCGCTTGCTAGGGTTCGGATCTAAACCTACGAATTCGGTTATGGATAAACTCGACGAAATTTTCGACCTACAGGATGCCTTGAATAAGCGCATCGGTGTCAACACCGACGGCATGTCGGACGAAGAAAAGGCCAAATGGGTGCTTAACTACACTCGGGCGATGCAGCAAGAGATAGCGGAGCTGATCGACTCTGTGCCTTGGAAGTGGTGGGCGAAATACCAAGCGTTTGACGAGCAGAACGCTAAGGTCGAAGTGGTGGATCTGTTTCACTTCTTAATCTCGCTGGCGCAAGTGCTCGGGATGACTCCGGAGGATGTTTACGAGGCCTATATGAAGAAGAATAAGGTCAACCACAACCGTCAGGACAGCGGCTACATCAAGAAGGACGAAGCGGACTCGCGGCATATCTAATTGGCGCGATGACTGAAAACCCCATCATGATTTTGCTCTACGTCGGCATCGCAGCCTACGTGGGGAATATTTATTTGGCCGACTACCGTGCTGCCAAAGCGGGTGAGCCTAATAGCGGTGCGATGCCGGGCGCGGTGGGCACCTCGCTGGGTGCTTTTGTGATCGGCACGGTGGGTGCCTTGTTATTGCTGGGCGTCGAAAGCGGCGGCGAGATTGCGCTGGGCGTGGTCGATGAGCAGAGCGAGATGGTTTGGTATTTTGTGTTCGCCATCGTGGCGGCGGGCGTGGTCGAGGAGGTGATCTTTCGTGGCTATCTGGTGATCGATAACAAGGGGCGGGCGCTGCTGATCGCGAGTTGTATCGGGTTTTCGCTCATTTTCGCGCTGATCCACGGACACATGTGGGATCGCGAAGATGGCTTTGAGTGGACGCTCACCGACAAGGCTTGGCTCAGCACGGGGATGCTATTTGCGAACTCGCTCTGGTTCTACGCAGTCCGATTCGGGCCGTGGAATCTTACCCGCTCGCTGTTCCCCTGTATGCTAGCACACGCTGCGAGTAATCTCGGCGTCTTCTTCGTGAAGTGGGCGCAAGGCTACGTGATTTGGTAGTATTTGGGCGCTTCGAGTTTGTTGGGCGCTTCGAGTTTGTTGGGCGCTTCGAGTTTGTTGGGCGCTTCGAGTTTGTTGGGCGCTTTGTTTGATCTGTTTGCCTACGTGCTTTGATCGGGAGTTTTGGCGTATTGCTCTCGGTATTGAGAGGGTGTGCGGCCTTCAGCTGTCCGAAATCTACGGTTGAACTGTGAGAGTGATTGGTAGCCGCTGGCGTAGGCGACCTCGGTGATGTTGCCAGACTCGGTGGCCAGTAGCTCTCTGGCTTCGGCCAAACGGACTTCGTTGAGGTAATCGGAGAATGTGATACCGAGCGTCTCGTGGAAGAGCCGGCACAAGCGCTCGCGGCCAAGGCCGACTTCAGCGGCGATTTCGCACAAGCTGATAGGTTCGTGGTGGCGCTCTTTAATTAGGCGAAGCGCCCGAGTTATTTTAGCCGGGAGCACATCTGAAGTATGCGGATGAGGTGAGCTGAGCACCTGCGTTAATATTTTGCAGGCCATTTCCAGCCAGTGCTGGTAGGCGGTATTTCGCTCGCTTTGCTTACTGGCGGGCAGCGAAAGGTAGCCGAGCGTGACGGCGCCGACCTGCAAAGGAGTCGTCACCCAATCGGCTCCAGGCGAGTGCTCGATGGAGTCGAAATGCAGGCGCTTGCGAAACAAAATGCGCACATCGGTGCGTAGCTGATCGAGTCGGCCCGAGCGTTCCAGCCTTTGAATCAATACTTCGCGTGCCAATTTGGGCATAATTTAAAACTTAAGCTACCGCTGATATTGATGTCAATATATGCGTAGTAATTACAATAGATGCGGAGCAATCTTTTTCAGAATCCGCTATTCTGTAGGCTCTTCAACAAAAACACCATGAGTCAAAACACAGAAATCTCTCCCTCCTTCAGCCATCCTTTGATTGGCTATAAACTACCGGAAACGGTCGAGCGCATCCTCGCGGCTGCCCCGTCTGTCACGGTTCCCAAGTCGCTCGACGATATCCGAGCACTCGCTGTGCGCGATATGGATTCGAAGGGCTGGCACGAAGTGGCCTACGAGGTGCCCGGCAAGGGCCGCGTGGTCGAAGCCCGCGTCTGTAAGGTCAAAAACGGCATCGCGGCGAACTACCTCGAGACCTACATGCGCCGCCGCGATCCCGACTGCATGGTGATCGGCGACCAAGACCCCACCGACAAGCCGACTTACGAGGGGCGTTTCGGCGAATCCTTCGACGGCTTGCGCGAGGAATCGCTCGATTGGCTCGCAGGGCAGCCCTTGGCGGTCTTTCCTTTCCGCGCTGGAATCGTGGGCAAGGGCACGGATGCGATCGTGATCGCTCCGGACAATGCTGGCTTCTTCGCCCTCGGCCTCGCGCTCCTTCAAGGCATGATCCTGCCCGACGAAGTGCCCGCCGATTTCGCCCCCAAGGCCGCGATCTACGTGATGCCTCCCTTCCGGCACACCCATTTCGAGGGTAAACAAGTCGTCGTCCACAATCGCCTTAAGGGCATGCACGAGCTCTTTAGCTACAATCTCTACCCCGGCCCCAGCGCGAAGAAGGGCATTTACGGCGTCTTGCTCAACCTCGGCGAACAAGAAAAATGGATCACCATGCACTGCTCGACTGTCGAGGTCGTCACGCCCTACGAGAGTCGCATCGTCATCTCCCACGAAGGCGCCTCTGGCGGCGGCAAGAGCGAGATGCTGGAACAAGTTCACCGCCAGACCGACGGGTCACTCCTGCTCGGCACAAATACACTGACTGGTGACAAACGCGCGCTCAGTCTTCCGCAGACCTGCTCGCTGCGCCCTGTGACGGACGATATGGCGCTGTGCCATCCCTCACTCGACCGCGGCACGGGTAAGCTCGGCCTCGCCGATGCCGAAGACGCGTGGTTCCTGCGCGTGAACCATATTAATCGCTACGGCGTCGATCCGCACCTGGAGTCGCTACTAGTTCATCCGTCCGAAGATCTCCTCTTTCTAAACATCGACGCGCAGCCCAACAGCACCGCGCTGATCTGGGAGCACATCGAGGACGAGCCCGGAGTGCCTTGCCCAAATCCCCGTGTCATCGTGCCGCGTAACGCCATCCCCGACGTCGTCCAAGGCTCCGTCGAGGTCGATGTCCGCAGCTTCGGTGTGCGTTGCCCCCCGTGCAGTATCGAGAAGCCGACCTACGGCATCATCGGCATGTTCCACGTGCTACCGCCCGCTCTGGCATGGCTCTGGCGCCTCGTCGCCCCGCGCGGCCACGCCAACCCCAGCATCGTCGATAGCGAAGGCATGTCCTCCGAGGGCGTCGGCTCCTACTGGCCCTTTGCCACGGGTCGCCGAGTCGATCAGGCCAATCTAATACTCGACCAGATCGTGGCCACCCCCGAGGTCGATTACATCCTGATCCCGAATCAACACGTTGGCGCGTGGGAGGTCAGCTTCATGCCGCAGTGGATCACCCGCGAGTATCTCGCCCGCCGCAACGGTGCCAAGTTCAGCAGCAAGCAAGTCGTGCCCTCACGCTGCTCGCTGCTCGGTTGGAGCCCCGACTCCATCATGGTGGAAGCCCGCCAGATCGGCTCATGGTTCTTCCAAGTCGAGAAGCAGCCCGAAGTCGGCATCGAAGCCTACGATGCCGGTGCGGAAATCTTGCGCGATTTCTTCCTCAAAGAGCTCGCCCAATTCGACTCACCCGATCTACGCCCACTCGGCCGCGAGATCATCAAGTGCTGCGTCGAAGGCGGCAGTATCGCGGACTATGACGCGCTGCTCGGTAAAGGCACCTTGAAGGCCGATTAGTTCGACCTAAATTCAGAAGTTAGAGGTCAGAAAATAGAGGTCAGCCACTGAGAACCAAGCACTTAGATCAGTACTGAACCTCGCCACTTTGGCGAAGCTTGAAATCCCACAACTCCTTGACAATCAAATCTGCCCTCTGCCCTCTGTCTTCTGACTACTCTTTCTAGGCTGCAGCGTCGAACGGCGAACGCTTAAAACCGAAACGGGCTTTTTCATCTTTTTCGGGTTGAGTAGGCGCTTTGCCGTAGCTGGGTTGGCTTGCCGCCCAGTGCGTTGGCCAAGATCAGTGATCGACGGCTCAGCACAGGGCGACAAGTCAACCCTGCTACCGTTTATTCCGCGACGTCATTTCCAAGATGCAAGGGCATTGTCACAAGTGAAGCCCCTACGCCCAGCAAAAATCGCCCACCTTCAACTTTTCCCCGTTTTTGTATCGCATGGCACGCTGCGATTGGTAGCTTCCATCGTTTTCCCAAAACCGAACCACTATGGAAAACATACCAAATGTCTTAGCCACCCGTTACGCATCGAAATCGATGAAGGCTGTCTGGAGCGCCGAAGGGCGCATCGCTCTGGAGCGGGATTACTGGATCGCTGTGCTGCGTGCGCAGAAAGATCTCGGGCTCGACATCCCGCAAGCAGCCATCGACGCCTACGAGCGCGTTAAGGGCACTATTAACCTCGACTCGATCAACCAGCGCGAGGCCGTGACCCGGCACGATGTCAAAGCACGGATCGAAGAGTTCTGCGATCTGGCCGGCTACGAGCACATTCATAAAGGCCTGACCAGCCGCGATTTGACGGAAAACGTCGAGCAGCTGCAGATCATTCAAGCGCTCGAAATCGTGCGCACCAAGGCTGTCGCCGCCCTGCTCAAAGTCGCCGAGCGCGCCGAGCATTGGAAGGAGCTCGTCATCACCGCCCGCACTCACAACGTGCCCGCGCAGCCCACCACTTTTGGCAAGCGCCTCGCCATGTTCGGCGAGGATCTGCTCTGCGCCGTGCGCGAGCTCGACCGTATTATAGACAACTACCCCGTGCGCGGTCTCAAGGGTCCGGTCGGCACCCAGATGGACTTGCTCACCCTCTTCAGCGGTAATGCAGATAAAGTCGCCGAGCTCGAAGAGCGCATCCTCGATCACCTCGGCGTAGGGGCTTCTCTTGAAAATGTCGGGCAAGTGTATCCGCGCAGTCTCGACTTCGAGGTCGTCTCCGTTTTCGTGCGTCTCGCCTCCGGCCCGTCCAGCTTTGCTAAGACGCTCCGCATCATGGCCGGGCACGAGCTAGCCAGCGAAGGCTTTGCCAAAGGCCAAGTCGGCTCCTCCGCCATGCCGCACAAGATGAACAGCCGCAGTTGCGAGCGTATCAACGGCTTCGCCGTCATCCTCAAAGGCTACCTCACCATGGCCGGCGAGCTCGCAGGCGACCAGTGGAACGAGGGCGACGTCTCTTGCTCGGTCGTGCGCCGTGTCTTTTTACCCGACAGCTTTTTTGCCATCGACGGGCTCATCGATACCTTCCTCACCATTCTCAATCAGATGGAAGTCTATCCTGCCATGATCGACCAAGAAAACCAGCGCTACGGCCCCTTCCTCGCCACTACCACCGTGTTGATGGAAGCCGTCAAAGCCGGAGCCGGCCGCGAAGAAGCCCACGAAGCCATTAAAGAGCACGCCGTGCAGACCGTGCGCGATCTTCGCTCAGGCACGATCATTCGCAACGACCTCACCGAGCGCCTTGCCGCCGATGCCCGGCTCGGCCTCTCGCTGGAGCAGCTCACCGATATGATGAGCCGCGCCCAAGCCATGACAGGGCGCGCCTCACAACAAGTCGAAAGCTTCTGCACCACCGTGCGCGAAGAAGCCCAGAGCGTTCCCGCCGCCGCCGATTATATGCCCGGAGCCATCCTTTAATCGCTATTAAGTATTGCTTTCGGAAACCGCCCACATACACACAATCACACCCTTTAAATTAATACTCAAAAAACTTATGTCAGAAGAACTCGAAGGAAACTGTCTCATCGCCCAATCCGGCGGTCCTACATCTGTAATCAACGCCAGCCTCTCCGGTGCCGTTGCCGAAGCGCTCAACCACGAGTGTATCGAAGAGATTTACGGAGGCCTCAACGGCGTGCTCGGCATTCTCAATGAGCAACTCATCGACCTCGCCGCCGAGTCGCAGCAAAACATCCGCGGCCTCCGCTACACACCCGGCGCCGCCCTCGGCACCTGCCGCTATAAGCTCAAAAAGCAGGCCGATTTCGACCGCGTGCTCGAAGTCTTCGAAGCGCACAACATCCGCTACTTCTTCTACGCCGGTGGTAACGACTCGCAGGACACCGCCGATAAGATCTCCAAGCTCGCTCAAGAGCGCGGCTACGCACTGCGCGTCATCGGTATTCCTAAAACGATTGATAACGACCTCGTCACCACCGATCACACACCTGGTTACGGCTCCGTGATCAAATACATCGCGACGTCCGTTAAGGAAATCGCCGCCGACAATGCAGCCATGGGGCAGCACGACCTCGTGCAAATCATCGAAGTCATGGGCCGTAGCGCAGGCTGGATCGCAGCCGGTGCCGCGCTCGCCAAACGCCGCGACGAGCCAAACGCCGCCCCGCACCTCATCTATTTGCCCGAAGTCGCCTTCTCCGCAGAGAAATTCATTGCCGACGTGCAGCGCGTCTTGCAGAAGGAAAAATACTGCGTCGTCGTCGTCGGCGAAGGCCTCGTCGACGCCGATGGTAACTTCATCTCCACCGACAGCGCCAGTGCCGACGATTTCGGCCACTCCCAACTCGGTGGTGCTGGCGAATACCTACGCAGCCTCGCCGAAGAGTCCCTCCAAGTCAAAGCCCGCTCCGTCAAGCTCGGCATGGCGCAGCGCGCTGCCGTTCACTGCTCCTCGCAGACGGATAACGACGAAGCCTACCTCGCCGGCCAAGCAGCGGTGCGCGCCGCCGTCGAAGGCCACACCGACAAGATGGTCACCCTCCACCGCGGCGAAGGCGATACCTACACTTGCGAGACCGGCCTGTGCCCCCTTTCCGAGATCGCCAACGGCGTGAAAAAGCTCCCCGAGAGCTGGATCAACGAAGACGGCGTCAGCATGAACTACAACTTCTACAAATACGCGCTCCCCTTAATTCAAGGCGAAGTGCACGTGCCCTATGAAAACGGCGTGCCCAATCTGGTAAAGCTTAAGATGGAAAAGATCGGCCGCAAGCTCGGCACTTACAACTTCGATTAAGCGCGTTGCCAGAAAATTTACCAAAGCCCCGTCCGCCCAAAAAGCGACGGGGCTTTTTGTTGAAGACCCTGCGAAAAAAACTTCAGCTTAAGTCCCCCTAATTCTCAGTGTGACTTTCGACGGAAGGAGCGAGTTTGGTATCGGCAGCTACAGCCAGCAAAACCACTCTAGGTTGGAGTCCCGCCTTTAGGCGGCAGCGTTTGAACGGCTCTTGGACACGCGACCGCCTAAAGGCGGGACTCCAACCCGCTCAACCCGCTCAACCTGCCCAGTCGCCGCTCGCAATCCGTGTGCCGCGATGCCGCGCCGCAGTGGCAGCCGTCATTTCATAAGCCCAGACTGAGCAGGTTGGAGTCCCGTCTTTAGGCGGCAGCGTTTGAACGGCTCTTGGATCCGCGACCGCCTAAAGGCGGGACTCCAACCCGCTCAAACTGCCCAGTCGCCGCTCGCAATCCGTGTGCCGCGATGCCGCGCCGCAGTGGCAGCCGTCATTTCATAAACCCAGACCTCGCCCAGCGCCTGGCCGTCCACCGCAAAGCAGGGCACTTTCAGTCGGTTATACTCGTTTTGTGATTCAGAGCGCTCTGGCAGGTAGCCTTCCAAGTAGTCTAAGCGTAGAAAGTCTTTCTCTGTTTTGAATTCTAAAACATAGCCCTGCACCCAGCCCGCGTCATTCAGCAATAGCCCCGGGTAGCCCACATGTAGATCGTAAAGTGCCCCGCGAATTTTGGCTGCCACCGGCTCCGCTGCCAGCTTACCCTCACAAAATTCGTGCCAGTAGCGGCCACCTGCTTTCAGGGTGCCGTAAACAAAAACAGTCAGGTCAAAGCACGCCACGACTACATCCGCTGCCGCACACACTCATACAGGCAAACCCCTGCCGAGACGGAGACATTCAAACAGTCCACCGTGCCCGCCATCGGGATGCTGATCAGATGATCGCACAGATCGCCCGTTACTTTGCGCAGACCCCAGCCCTCGCTGCCGAGCACCAGCGCAGTCGGCTGCTTGAAGTCGACATCGTAGAGTGAGTCGGTGCCGCGATCTGATGTACCCACGATTTGGATACGCTGGTCGTGGAACTTTCGTAGAAGCATACCGATGTTCTTGATCCGTAGAAAGGGCACATCGTCTGCGCCGCCACAAGAAATGTCGCGCACGGTCGGCGTAATGCCGCAAGCGCCCTTCACCGGTGCCAGCACGGCCGTGACGCCCGCACCCGAGGCCGTGCGCAGGCACGCTCCCAGATTGTGCGGATCTTGCACGCCCTCCAGCACTAGAATCAGGGGATTCTCCGTGTTGTCGATCAGCTCGAAGAGATCGTCCTCGTTTTCGAGATAGATAATAGTCGGCCCCTTTGAGTGGCGAGGTGGACGTTTGATTTTGTGTATAGAATTGCGACCCATAATGGACGTGCTGTGCACGGAGTGAAAATAAAAGTAGAGGAAGGGTTTAAGTAACTCAACCCGTAGAAGCGACACTCTTGTCGCTTTCTCTCGCCGCGTAAAGCGGCAAGTCGCGCTCAGTCTTCTGCCCATAAAGTAGCCGGAGCTTCCAGCTCCCTGGCCATATAGTAGCCGGAGCTTCCAGCTCCCAGGCCATATAGTAGCCGGAGCTTCCAGCTCCCAGGCCATATAGTAGCCGGAGCTTCCAGCTCCCAGGCCATATAGATAGGGGTAGGAATGGGGGATTGAACCCCACCCCTCCCTCCGAACCGGACTTGCGGATTTCCCGCATCCGGCTCTCCAGTTAGTGTTTTACTCCTTTACGGAGGCTGATGGCTTCGCATTGGGCT
>Ga0222650_1000965_pt1 | contig 17757 bp, 14 predicted proteins | sample AntAcemetagen367_FD_179820 | JGI IMG/M metagenome (GOLD analysis project Ga0222650, IMG submission 179820) | Saline water microbial communities from Ace Lake, Antarctica - #367 | ecosystem: Environmental > Aquatic > Non-marine Saline and Alkaline > Saline | place: Antarctica: Ace Lake...
ATGGAGGAAATGTGGAACTATCATCCCGACATCCGCCACCTCAAAATGGACGCGCACCGAGGCCACCAACCCCTTGAAGACACTTGGATTCACCTCTTAAGTTGACGCAAATGGGCTCCATAGTCATGGCACCATGGTCAAGAATGGTCCCGCTTGGGGGGTGGAGTTCGTAGAGCGCAGTTTTATGGAAAAGATTGGCATACTTACCGCGGAAAGCGTGTATCAACGGGTCAATGAATCGTCTAAAACCGATGGAGAAACGGAGGCTTCTTAGCTTCAAACCGAAAAGCTACGGTCGCTCGGCTCGAGGCTTGCCGCTCGATGTCTCGCTCCCTGCATCGGGGGAAACGGACTTGCCCATCTTTACCGCGGTTCATGGCGAAGAAGCGGAAACGACCGCGCTACTTTCAAAAGCCCTGCGCTCCCTCTCTGCGGCACCTGAGCGGGGTGCGATGGTCCTCTCGGCGAATCCCGATGGAGCGATCCTCGGAGCGCGGGGCGAAGAGCTCAATTACAATTTCCCATCCTCGAATTGGCAAGCCGCCCCCGTCCTCACTCGCTGGTCGAAAAAGAGGGACCAAGTGGTCTTTTCAACCGGTTCAGCGCCGAGCTCTGAACCCGAGAGGCAGGCCCTGATCCGTTTCATCGAACTCTTGATCTCTGGATTGGGCGTTTTAGAAACAACGAAATAGATCATGAGGCTCTTCGGTACGGCTTACCTCGATCTTCAGTGTCATCCAGATTACCTGAGCCTGATAGAGGGGAACCTACGTGCCTATGGCATCAATAATCCTTTAAGCCGATCAAACCCCGGGCAGTTCAAACCGCTCGAGGCCGTTGAGCGTTTTCTGACTGAAGATTTAAAAACAGAAGATGCCGTGCTCCTCCCGAATGGTTTTTCTTCTGGTCAGTGCCTGCATGAGATTGCTCAGCAAAAAGTCGCCGAAGGGCAGGGTCTCCTCGTTTCAAAAGAAGGGCACCTCTGCTACCGTCATCCTCGAAAAGAGCACACTCGCGAAAAGCCTGCGGGACAGGAGGGAGAGAATGGATACGGAGTGCTGCTCGATGCGGTAGATCCCTTCACTGGCCACTGTGATTGGTTGCATTCCACGGATACGAAGGAACGCCTTGCAAAGGCAGCTTGGGTGGCAATCGATCTTTCACACAGTTACGGAGTATGGGAAAGCGAAGTCTTCTTGAAGGTATGGCCTGTTCGCGCAAGTCGCAGCCTCTATTTCGGGTCGCTAGGGAAGGCTTCCGCCTTTCCGGCGGGCTTTGTCGCTGGACCTTCGGACTTTATTCAAGCTGTTCGAGCGCTGCCCGTCTACACTGCCGCAGCGCCACCGGCGAACGCGCTGGCAGCGTCCTTTCTCGCCGCAACAGAGCTTCGGGCTAAGCAACGCGCTCACCTGCATGAAATTATTCATCGCGTGCGTCATGAACTGAACCTCCCACCGCAGCCCCTGCCCTTTCCCACCCTCTTCTGTGGTCCGCAGAGTGCTGAGGTGTATGAGCACTTTTTGGACCAAGAGATGGAAGTCGCTTACCTCTCGTATCCGACCGCAAAGGACCCTCGTCTCTTGCGCATCGTCTTACATGCGGGGTTAGACAATTCGCAACTCACGGCAATCATCAAGGCCTACAAATCTCTCGCTCTTCCCACCCTCCCGTTTCGCCCTGCTGAATGGACCACCTTCTAACTGAAAACGTTTTAACTCCTCGTTTTATCGCACCTCATCATGCCCGAACTTTCCGCCGAGAAATTGCCCAAAGATTCCACCGATCCCCTCCATGCCGCCCCATTGGCTTCCGGTCCAAAACTCTCGATCGTGTTTCCGAATTTGGACAAATATCAGCCCCAGATCTTCTTTTCACGAATCGAACGAAGAGAAGGAGCACCCGTTGTCAGCAAGACGTCTTTCATACTTAAAGTGTCATGCATTTTACAACGAGACCTCATCCTCAAGGTTTGGAGCGCCGACCTGCTGCAAGGGTTTAATTAAGTGCGATTGATGCTTGGTATGTCGCCCCCTCGCTGGTGTATAAGGCAAGTATGCCTCCTCCCAATCTTCCCCTCGTTGCCGCGCTGGTCCTTTGCTTTCTCGGACTGGTCAACAATCCTGTCTCGGCATCACCGGACGGTGTTGTGGTCTTCAATGAGGTCCAATACAACCCCGCGGGACCTGATGAGAGCGGCGAGTGGATCGAGTTATTCAACCAAATGGGGATCATCACCGATATCTCGGGATGGCGCATCGACGGCATCGGATACACCTTCCCGAACGGCACCTTGGTAAATCCCGGCAGCTACGTCGTGGTCGCCAAGACGCCGGGCGCCGGTGAATTTGGCCCGTTCATCGGGAGCATCGATAACGGTGGGGAGCGCTTGAGACTTTACAACCAGAGCGACCGTCTCATGGATGAACTCGACTTTGGTGATGACGCTCGATGGCCGGCCGCGGCAGACGGGTCAGGGGCGACCCTCGCCAAGCGCAAGCGATACACCGCCAGCGATAGAACAGAACGGTGGACTCATTCGGAGCAACTCGAGGGGACGCGCGCAGCGGCCAACTTTCCTGATTCCGGTGGCCCGCCTCCGTCGGCGACAATTGGATTGATCGCCCTCGCTGACGTCTGGAGATACAAGGACACCACGGCAGATCCGGGCGCTGATTGGGCTGCGAACGCACATCCGCTTGGCGGCGATTGGAAATCCGGAGCGGGTGGGATCGGCTTCGAGAGCGGTAATACCATCTCGCTTGGGACGGTCTTGAGCCACCCGAACGCGAACTCGCCCTACGTGATCACTTATCATTACGAACGCGAATTTAGCTTGAGCGCCGCACAGCTGGCGGGATTGCAGTCGCTCAAATTGCGGCACGGCTTTGATGACGGCGGTATCGTCTACCTCAATGGCACGGAAGTGTTGCGGGTGAATATGCCTGCTGGGCCAGTGGACACTGACACCCAGGCGCTCGGCGGCTTGGAAATCGACAACCTTTCAGCCGATACGACCCTTCCAACCGGCGCGCTGGTTTCGGGGAGCAACCGCATTTCAGTCGAGGTCCACCAGGAGAGTGTGGGCAGCAGCGACACCGTGTTCGGGGTCGAACTGGATGTGGAAATCGCCGGGGTGAATCCGGGCGCCGGGCCCATGCTGTCATTCAATGAAATGCCGCCCGCGGCCGAGGCGAGCTTTTGGATAGAGTTCATCAATACCGGTCCCGCCGAGATCGAGCTGGCAGGGATCATCATCTCGGCGGGTCGTGATCCATTGCGCGAGCACCCACTCGAGGCTGGGCAGCTTGCCCCTGGAGCCCTTCTCCTGATCGACGAGGAGACTCTCGGCTTCCGGCCGGTTGAGGGCGAAAAACTTTTCCTCTTTGATGCTGCCGAGACCGCGGTGCTCGACGCTCGCCAAGTGACGGGCAGACTCCGCGGCCGTGCCGAAGAGAGAAAAGGGGCCTGGCTCTCTCCGAACACTGCCACGCCCGGTTTGCCAAATATTTTTGCGTTCAATGACGACGTCGTGATCAGCGAGATCGCCTACAGCCCGCCAGGTCTTGGCGGCAGCCCGGGAGTGCCTCCGACATTCGAGGTCACGCCACTGGCAGTGATGGGGGCCACCTGGCGCTACAATGATGCCGATGCCGATTTGCCTTCTGATTGGGCGACAGCGGCGCATCCGGCCGGCGGCGATTGGAAAACCGGGACGGGACCGATTGGTTTTGAGAACGGCGCCTTGCCGGTGCCGCTTTCGACGGTGCTCAGCCCCTATCGTTCATCGACGGTGACTTACTACTACGAGACCGATTTTACGGTTTCGTCGGAGGTTTTTAACACCGCCGAATCGCTGGAACTCACCCACCAGATCGATGACGGAGCGGCGTTCTACCTCAACGGCCTACGCGTTGGCGAATTTAACCTGTCTGCGGGTACGCTCAACGCGGAGACGCTTGCGAGTCCGAGCGTTGGCAACGCCGCTCTCGGCACCCTGCAGATTTCAGTTTCGAGTCTCATGCCCGGCGTGAACCGACTCTCGGTGGAGGTCCATCAGAGCAGCAGGGGTAGCAGCGACACGGTCTTCGGGGTTGGGCTTGATGCGCGCGTGCAGACTTCGCCCGGCCTCCCGGCGCTGCCATTCCGCAACTCGGATAACCAATGGATCGAGATCGCCAACCGCGGAGCAAGCGCGATCGATCTTGGTGGCTGGGATTTCGACAATGGCATCGCCTTCAATTTCCCCGCAGGCATGATGCTGGCCCCCGGGGAACACGCTTGCCTTGCGCGTGATTCTGCTCTGTTTACCGCAGCCTTTCCGGGAGCTCGACTCCTCGGTGAGTTCTCTGGTTCGCTGTCACGGACAAGCGAATATATCCTCCTGCGTGATGCCAGTCGCAACCCGGTGGACGAACTGAGATACTTCGACGGAGGGCGCTGGCCAAAGGCTCCTGACGGCGGTGGCTCGACTTTAGAGTTGCGCGATTTGGATGCGAATAACAGCGATGCGGTCGCGTGGGCCGCGAGCGACGAGTCCACCCGGACGGCGTGGAAGACCTACCGCTACCGCGGGACCGCCGCCAGTAGTCGCGGGCCGGACAACCAATGGCGCGAATTCAACCTGGGGCTCCTTTCCGATGGCGAGATGCTGATCGACGACATCAGCGTAATCGAAAACCCCGACGGCAGTGCGGTGCAGAAGCTGAGCGACACAACCTTCGACAATGCCGCCGCCTGGAAACTCGTCGGCAACCATCGCCATGGAGAGATCATCGATGATCCCGATAGCCCGGGGAACAAAGTGCTGAGGATCGTCGCGACGGGCCCGACCGAGCACATGCACAACCAGATTTTCACGAAGCTCCCGTCGGCGATCTCCAACGGCACCGAGTATGAAATTTCCTTCCGCGCGCGCTGGCTTTCGGGGAACCGGCAACTGCACACGCGGCTCTATTTTAACCGTTGTGCCAAGGTGAATTATATCGATCGCCCGGGAGATGTCGGCACCCCGTCGGCGCCAAACTCGCGTGCTGAGGTGAACATCGGGCCGACCTACTCTGAGATGAAGCACTCCCCAGTGGTGCCCTCGGCAGGCGAGCCAACCACGGTTTCGGTGGTGGCAAACGACCCGGATGGCATTGCCAGCCTCACCTTGTTCTACTCAGTCAACGGCGGGGCCTTTCAGACGGTCGCAATGGGTGGCGGTGTGGGTGGCTTGTATCGCGGAGAGGTTCCCGGGCAGTCCTCCGGCGCGCGCGTGCAGTTCTACCTGACGGGTGCCGACTCGCTCGGCGCCACGCAGACCTTTCCGCAAGCGGGTCCGGACTCGCGTGCCATGTATCAAGTCAACGACGGTCTCGCCGCCACCAACAACTGGCAAAATTTTCGCATCATCATGACTGCGGCAGACTCCAGCTTCCAGCACCAGTCGATCGAAGTGATGAGCAACGACCGTCTCGGCGCCACCATCATCGACCGTGAAGGAGACATCTACTACGGCTGCGGCGTGCGATTGAAGAGCAGTCAGCGCGGGCGCGCCAACCTCAACCGCGTCGGTTACAGCGTGCGCTTCCCATCGGACGGGTTGTATCGCGGCGCGCTCGATTCGGTGGCGATCGACCGCTCGGAGAGTCAGTCTCCAGGCCAGCGAGAATTGCTGTTCGACCTCATGATCTCCAACTCCGGCGGTGTCATCAGCCGCTATTACGACTTCGTCAAAGTACTCGCACCGAACTCATCCTTGACTGGCGGAGGACTGTTGCAGATGGCACGCTACGGTGACGTCTTCCTCGATTCGCAGTTTGACGACGGCGGAGACGGACAGCTCTACGAATACGAACTGATCTACTACCCGACCAGTGAGGACGGCAATGGCTTCAAGCGACCACAACCCGACAACGTGACCGGCGCAACCGTTTCGAACCTCGGTGATAATCCTGAACTCTATCGCTGGTTCTTCCTCAACAAGAACAACCGCGAGGCCGACAACTTCGCGCCCATCATGGCCTACAATAAACACTTCAGCGAATCGGGAGCGTCCTTCGACGCCGGACTCGAGGAGATCGTCGATGTCGACAGTTGGTTCCGCGGCATGGCCTACGCCGTCCTCAGCGGAGCGGGAGACAACGCCGGATCCGGCAGCCAGCACAATGGCATGTATTACGCGCGCCCCGACGGTCGCGTGATGTTCCTCCCGCACGACATGGACTTCGGTGCTGCCGGAGGAAATCCCACCGCCTCGATCTTTGCCAACAGGGAATGCAACAAACTGGCGAGCGTTCCCACACGCAGGCGCATCTACTTCGGCATCCTCCACGACATTGTCACCACGACCTGGAACAGCGCCTACATGTCGGACTTCACCACGCACCTGGCATCGCTCGATCCGAGTCAGAACTGGGCTGGTAAGCTCAACTCTTTTGATCAACGCCGCAACTACGTGCTCACCCAGATCAACAACTCCATCGCCCCCATCAATTTTGCGCTCACCACGTCCTCGCCGCTGACGGTTGCCTCGAGTACCGCAACGATCTCTGGAGACGGGTGGGTGAACGTTTGGGAGATCCGCCTGACCGGCGGCGCTGATCCGCTGGCGGTGGCATGGACAGACGGCGATTCCTGGACGGTCGACCTCCCGGTGGCCTTCGGCTCACACCGCTACACCTTTGAAGCGTATGATTTCTCGGGGGTGCTCATCGACACCGCTACGATCACGGTCGATAACACCGGCACGGTCGAACCAGCCTCTGCCTTAAATCTCGCCGTCTCCGAGTTGATGTACCACCCATCCGACCCCACGGTGCCAGAAGTGAACGCTGGATTCACTGATGCGGACCTGTTCGAATTCATCGAGCTGGCGAACATCGGGACCCTAGACGTCGATCTCACAGGCGTGAGCTTTACCGCCGGCATCAATTACGATCTCCCAGCGGCGACGATTCCCGCCGGAGGGCGCGTCGTGCTTGCCCGCAACCGTGCCGCCTTCCTGTCACGCCATCCGGAGGCGAGCGCATTCTTACTCCCGCGCGAATACGGGATCGGCGACACGAACCAACTCGCCAATGGCGGCGAACAGGTTGTCATCGAAGATGCGCTGGGAGGCGATATCCATCGCTTCACCTACGACGATAACTTGCCCTGGCCGAGCGCCTCCGACAGCAACGGACCGAGCCTAGTTTTGATCGCGCCCGATACGAATCCGGACCACTCTCTCCCGGAAAATTGGCGACCCAGCGCTGCTCCCGGCGGTAACCCGGGCTCTTCTGATGCGGCCTCCTTCGTGGGAAATCCAAATGCTGATCTCGACAACAACGGCGTTCGCGACCTCGTCGACCACGCATTAAATGGTGAAGGCCTGCCGGTCTTGAGCCATAGTGGCACAACGGTCGGTTTCGAGTACGATCGTGACCTCGCGGCAGAAGACGTGAGTGTCGGAATTCAAATCTCAACTGACTTGTCAACTTGGACGGATGGCTCCGGGCTCTTCTCGGAACTAGAGCCGATCTATCTCGGTGCGGGGGGACAGCGAATCCGTTATGAAGCCCAGAGAACGGCGCTGCCGACAGAGCGCTTTTTCATCAGGCTTCAGGTAACGCTGACCGAGTAAAGACAGAGGCTGACCGTTCGGTAAAATTTCAATGGTAAGCGCTCTCTCTCAAAACCCCTCTAGTACGCGCTCATGAAGCAACGCATCTCCAAGCCTCTCTTGCTCGGCCTCGCCGGACTCACTGGCGCAATTCTGGTGATCACAACCCTGGTCAGGCCGGATCCGGATCGTCCTGGTCCGGATGTCGTGAGCGGCCCAATCAAGACGCGTCGTGCGGAGCAATACCAACGCCCAACCCAGATCGCAGCGGACAGCAATTCGACCAAGATCGAATTCTCCAGCGCTGGAGCAAAGACGGCCGCTGATGTGCAATTAGAGAATCTCGATCCGGGGAAGGCCGGTTGGGACACCGAGTTGCAGAGCGAGGCCGCCGCCCGCGCCCTCACGCTGATTTTCGACAAAGACGGTGCCGACAAGCCGGTCACTGAAGACTTCCGGGGGACCCCGCTCAGGCCTGATCTCGTTGAGAGCTATTCCAGTGACGGGATCATCGTGCGTCGCTGGCAAGGCGGACAGCCTGGTGACGCAGTCCTTACCTTGGACAAGACCACCTTCCTCAAGACGCTCCCAAAACAGTATGGCACCAAAAAAATCATTCGCATTACCCAAGGCGAGGACGGTTTTTCCACGCGGGTCATCGCCTCCACTCACGATGAGTCCGTGGCCGGGCAATGGCGGCAGACGACGAGCGTATGGGATTGCCACTGGGCCTCTTCCACGCTCGAACCGGGCGAACTGCCACCGCTCAAACAACTCACTTTGGTCTCCCTCGAAGAAGTGACGCGCACCGGAAAAAAACCGCTCTTCGAAGACGTCGCTGGCAACGTGCTCCCTGAAAAAATCGGTCCACACGATTCGCCAATGACACACTGGGCGAGGACCCTGACCAAGATCGATGACATGCATTTTACGGGGCATCACGGAATCGCGCTCGGCGATGCCAATGGTGATGGCCTCGACGATCTCTATGTCTGTGACGGCGGCGGTTTGCCCAACCGTCTCTATGTGCAGAACCCGGACGGCACCACCCGCGACGTTTCAGCGCAGGCTGGCGTCGATTGGCTCGAGTCTTCCAAGTCGGCGCTGTTCCTCGATCTCGACAATGATGGCGACCAGGATCTGGTCGTCGCGACGGTCGCCCTGCTGCTCGTTTTGGAAAACGATGGCAAGGCAAGCTTCTCGCTGCACGGTGGTATCCCCGGCATGTCGAACCCGCAGTCTTTGTCCGCGGCCGACTACGACGGCGATGGCGATCTCGATCTCTTCATCTGTAACTACGGCGCCGATTCGTCCGCCGGCGGTCTGCGTGGATCTCCCGCCGGACCACCATTGCCATTTAACGATGCCGAAAACGGAGGTCGTAATGCCCTGCTGCAAAATGATGGGAAGCTGCAATTTTCTGATGCCACCAGCGCTGCTGGAATCGCGGCGGGGGGCGACCGCTGGAGCTTTGCGGCCTCATGGGAGGACTATGACAATGACGGCGACCAAGATCTCTACGTCGCCAACGACTTCGGTCGCAACAACCTGTTTCGCAATGACGGTGGCCGCTTCACGGATGTCGCTGGCGCTGCTAGGGTAGAGGATATTTCCTCCGGGATGTCGGTCGCGTGGGGCGATGCCAACCGCGATGGGAGAATGGATCTCTACGTCAGTAACATGTTCTCGTCCGCCGGGGGGCGCGTTGCTTTCCAGCGACAATTCGGCAAGGGCAATCCGGGGGCGACCGCCGATTTCCAGCGAATGGCGCGCGGCAATACCCTCTTCCTTGGAAACGATCATAGTAAATTTGACGACGCGAGCGAGTCTGCCGGGGTCAATGTCGGCCTCTGGGCGTGGAGTTCGCAGTTCGCGGATCTCAACAACGATGGCTGGCAGGACTTGGTCGTCGCAAATGGTTACCTGACCAACGAGGTCGGCAGTCCCGACTTGTGAAGTTTCTACTGGCGCCAGGTCGTGTCGCCATCACCGACGGATTTCACCGACAAGCAAGCAGTCGATGAGTATTCCGATGCTTGGGCCGCCATCATGAAATCGGCGCGCGCAGGAAGCTCGTGGAGCGGCTCGGAGACGAACCGGACTTTCCTGAACACCGGTGGGGGACAATTTGCGGATGCCTCATACCTCTCCGGGTTCGGATTCGATGACGACGGGCGCGCCCTGGCCATCACCGACTGGGATGGCGATGGCGACCTCGATCTCTGGGCGCACAATCGCACCGCACCGCGCCTGCGTCTCCTGCGCAACAACTCGCTACAGGCGAATCGTTCGGTCGCGTTCCGACTGGAGGGCGGGGAAAATTCAAACCGCGATGCCATCGGTGCCCGGCTGAAACTGACGCTCTCCGACGGTAGCGAACTCCTGCAGACGCTTCGCGCGGGTAGTGCCTTTCTGTCGCAATCTTCGAAGTGGATCCACTTTGGAATAGATCCCGGGGCCTCACCAGCTTCGCTGTATGTGACCTGGCCGGACGGGGTTGAAGAATCGTTCTCCGGAATCGTGGCAGGCATGCGCTACTGCATCGCGGAAGGTGGGGCCCTGCAGCAAGTCGCGCGGCGCGCGGACGCGCTGGCCCTCGCTGAGCCCGCCCGGCAACGAACGATCGCGCCGCAGCTTCCCGGACAGATCGTTTTACCAGGACGAATTCCGCTGCCGGATTTCCGCTACACCCCTGCGGGAAAATCGGCATCCCGCGCGCTCATGCCGAATGGGAAGCCACTCCTCATTACCCTTTTCTCAGGAACTTGCCTGAGCTGCCGCGAGGAGTTGTCCGAATTCGCACGCGAGGAGGAACGCATCCGGGCTGCCAATCTCGAGGTCCTCGCTCTTTCGGTCGATGAGTTGGCGGCCGGCTCCGATCGTCTGGCGGCCGGCAAATTGATCGCCGCGAGCAAATTTCCTTTTCCAACCGGGACGATCACAGCGATCAGCGCAGATCACTTGCGCTTCCTGCTCAAGTCGCTCTACGATTTCCCGGCATCATTCTCAGTCCCCATCAGCCTGCTCTTAGACGGGAAGCGGCGCTTGTTCGCAGTGTATCGCGGCCGCGTCGCGACCGACCTGCTCCTTCACGATGTCGCTTTCTCGAAAGCAAGTGCCAACCAGCTGCGCGATCTTTCGGTGCCATTCCCCGGAAGTTGGTTTACAACCCCGATTGCCCCATCAGAGTTAGCAGAATTGATCGCGAACCCATTCCACAGCACCTTTCCCGATCAAGGGCTCCGCTATCTTGAACACGCGCTGGCGTCTGCGACAACGGGAACTCGGAGCGCACGGCTGCAGCGCAGAATAAGTGGCGGCTACTACCGGCTCGCGTGGCAGGAAGCTTCCAAGGGCAGTAAGACCAAAGCCGTCGATTATTACCAAAAAACGCTCGCGATAGATCCTGGTAATTCCAAGGCGCGCATCGATTTCGGGGCCTTGCTCGGAAACCAAGGAAAACTCGCCGAGGCTGAGGCGCAATTCCGCATGGCCCTCGAACTCGATCCCGGCAACCAAATTGCCAAGAAAAATCTTGAGATGGTGATTCGGAAAAAACGATAGCTTGATCCGCGTAGCTTCCCGCCGAAGCACCACTTCAGTCAGGAGGGTCAACGCGGCATCAATTGAACGCGGTAGAAGACGCGCGGCCCATCCACTACTGATTGAAAGTCGACGTAGGTGCTCTCGTCCCCTTGAGCTTCAAAACCATCGTCGAGTTCCCTCCATCCTCCGGGTTGCCCCTCCGCCCTCAGAGAGGTGGACGCCTCAATCTTGTAAAGGCGACCTGGGATCGAATCGAAAGTGAATTCTACCGATGGTGTCAATTCATCGATGTATCTGATGCTGGTGATAAGAGGGTCCACTTGTGAGCCTTGCACCACGTTGATCTCGAAAGCGTAGGTTCTCCCGAGACCGGCATGGCTGAAATCGCCGACGGTTTGCCCGACGTCAGTGGGCGCTATAAAATCGTTGTCGTGGTCGGTCGAACTGAATCCTGAGCCGGAGTTGTCGGCGTCCGTAGCGATGATCTCAGAACCCAAGTTGGTCGAGAAGAACCCCGCATAGATATCAGTCTGAGCTTCCAAGATGAAATTTCCAGTCTCGCTTGCAGCTTGAAGTCCATCGACCTCCGGATCAAACGCGGTCCCAATCCACAAGATCGTATAGGAGGGTGGTGTTCCAGAAAGAAGCATTGGTGTGACCTCTCCGGTGCCAGCATTGCTCATGGCTACGTTGAGTCGCCAGTCGGTCACATCGTAGGTGCCCGCATCGAGTGTCGTGAAGGTGTTGTCAATATTGAGGCGCTCTTGATTGACGATGTCGTTGCCAGTCGCTTCTGTGATGTCGGCACCTGGACCGACAATACTCCCGCCAATCACGAGGATCCGAGTGGCAAAATTCCAGGTTGCGTCATCGTCGATTCCCACAAAGCTGTTACCCGCGAAGTCATCGACCGCGGTCGGGGCAATCTGGATCGCGTAGTTCTTGCCGAGTTCCAAGTCGTCTGTCGGATTGATCGTCAAGACGGCACCGGAGATCGAAACCTGGGCGTCGTCTACTGGGATCGAGATCTGTCTCCCGTCGGTCATGTTCTTCAGCACGATATCGCCGCTACCGATTGCGATCGGTTCGTTAAAAATCGCGACCAGGTTGCTTCCAAGTGGAACACTCCTCGCGCCACTCCTAGGATTGAGACTTGCCGTCTCCGGGGCGGCGAGATCAGGCGCAGCCGTATCAAAGTTCCACGTCACGTCATCGGCGATACCGGCAAAGCTGTCTCCTGTCGTGTCGTCGATCGCAGTGGCATCAATCTGGATAGCGTATGCCTTGCCCGCCTCGAGAAGTTGAGACGGGACGATGGTCAGGAAAACACCCTCGACCGTGACTTGGGCGTCGCCAACCGGAATGGCAATTTGCGTTAAGTCGGTCAGGTTCTTGATCGTGATCGTGCCGGTGCCGACCACGATTGGTTCGTCGAATGTCACCACGAGATCGCTGCTGATCGCCACCTCGGTCGAGTCGTCACCCGGACTCAGGCCGGTGTCGATAGGGGGTGTCGGGTTCGGGGCACCGAACGGTTCAACCTCGATCGAAAAGGCGTAAGTGCGGGTGAGATTGCCATGCCCGAACGATGTGAGTGCGGCACCGACGCTGCCAGCCTCGTCAAAATTGAGTCCGTTCGCGTGGTCGGTGGTGCCAAAACCGGTATCGGTCAGGATACTGTTCTGGACCGCGTCCGCATTCGTGTTCTGAATTCCCGCCGCAACGGTAGCACCTCCAGCGGGGACTACGAAAGTGTCGTCGCCGCCCCCGAAGGGAACCAAGTTCTGGGTTCCCGGTTCGGTGTCGATGGTGGCTCCGAAGGCCAAGACGGTGTGATCCGCGGCACCGTTGACGATCGTTAGGAAAGGGAAAACTGGCTGACTCGCGCCATTTGAGGCATCTGCTGCGGCCTGGTAGTCCCAAGTCGTTGCGCGGTAGGTTCCAGCGGCTAGAAACACCGTATCAGTGATGTTGATGTTCTGACGCATCTGGTTGGTCGTGCCGTCGGACTGTGTGTCTTGGGCACCGGTCAGGACTGGCCCAAAACCGATGGTGACGGCGCTCGCGCCCGTGATCATTGACCAACCGATGGAGGCGGCTACCAGAATTCTGGCGCCGAGGGGTGTTTTCGTTTTCATACAATCGTGTGAGTTCGGGCCTCCTCATCTTCTTCCAATAAGTTGGCTAAAAAAAAGCAGCCCAATGCACTTTTCACCCTAACAGAAATTCACCACAAATTTCAATCACGGAATTCTTCTTATCGGCGCTCCGTCGGGGAAACGCCCGCGCACCTTGCGCACCAAGCCCCCTTTATTTCGAGAAACGCCCTACCGGAAAAGTGAAAACGCAGGACCGGTGTGAACCGGACCTGCGCATTGTCGTAAAACACTAAAAATAAAATCTAACAGCGGCGACGAATTCCGCAGAATCCAACGAGCGCAATCAACCCGAGAAGGGAAGCTGAGGGCTCAGGGATAGCCATAGGTTCGACTTCGATAGAAAAACCGTAGGTCCGAGTGAGGTTTGCGTGGCCAAAGGAGTCAAGAGTGGCACCGACGCTGCCAGCTTCATCGAAATTTAGGCTATTCGCGTGATCCGTTATTCCAAAACTCGTATCTGTCATGATGGCATTTTGCACGCCGTCGGCACTTGTGCTTTGCATACCGGCCGCGATTGTCGCTCCTCCTACTCCGATCGTGAAGGTATCGTTGCCACCACCGAAGGAGACGCCAGCATTGGCACCGGGATCGGTGTCGATCGTTAGGCCGTAGGCCACGACAGTGTGATTTCCGACTCCGTTAAGGATCGTGAGAAATGGGAAAACCGGCTGGGTCGCACCATTTGTGGCATCAGCCGCGGCAAGGTAAGACCAGGACACTGCCTGATAGGTTCCCGCGGCAAGGAACACCGTATCAGTACTATTGATGTTCTGGCGCATCTGGTTGGACGTGCCATCCGACTGCGTATCTTGTGCCGGATTCGGCAAAGCGGTTCCAAATCCGATGGTAACAGCGTTGGCGCTGGCGAGGAGCCCGAAGGCTGTTAGGGCAGAAAAAATAGGGCATTTTGCAGTCATAGTATTTAAAAAGAATTAATTTTCGTCGAGTTCTAAGCGATAGGCATCATAAAAAAAAATTGCAACAACTATCTTAGTGAAAATTAGGAGAACTCCAAATTTGTAGCAAAAAATTTCGGAATAGTCAGTCCCGGATGACACTGACTCAGGAGGGAGTGACCGCGCCTACCACATCGGTCAGGAAAAGCCCCTCGCTCGTCTGCGTCGGCAGCGTCGAGGACCGCATTCACCAGCGTCAACGGAAGAAAGCTCTCCTCTCCCGAGCTGTCAAATCAGCCCCGATGCCGAGTCACGGAGAGATCTGGCTCCCAAACACCAAAGGTCCAGTCTGATTGAACCTCGGGCAGAACGGAGTGCCACACTGGGTTTGGGCAGAGGAGACACCAGAGCCAAGCCAAGCGTGTTGCGCTCACCAAAAGAAATCCCCGCAAACCGTCCGTCGGTGACGGAACGCAAAAACGAGGCCTCAGGAAAATTTAGAGTGAATCGACACACTTTGGCTCGCCCCCACTCTATCCCCGCGAAGACATACTCCCTTACGCCGTAGAACCATTGATTCGAGCGTTTTAAGAGGGAAGTTTTCTCGGGATATCCCTCGCATATTTTTTATTCCCACTCCCGTCACCCACCCTCCGCATCGCCGACGACGGGAGAACAGCAGCCGAACAGCTTTGCTTTTGGCCCTTCGCAGGATTGCAAGGGATCATCTCTCCGGACGATGCGAACGAATGGCGTGGGAGCGAAGCGATCTGCCCAAGTTGGACCACGAGGCCGAGCGCACGATCCTACGTAGACGGCCCAACGAGCGAAGCGCGATGACGGGAATCAATGAGGTACGGCAGCAGCGCTTTTCGCATCGATATGGCCGAGGAGTTGCGTGCTATGGACGAGGGTGATGCCTGCTGCCATGGCGGCAGCAACATGGACGGCCTCCATCATCTCCGCTTCTGAGATGCCAAGGCCGAGGCAGGTATTTCCCAAAGAGTCGATACAATACGGGCACTTCAGCGCGTGCACTACGGCGAGAGCAATAAGGCTTTTCTCCCTCTTGGTGAGGCAGTCGTCTTCCATGACCTTGCCGTAGTAATCGAAAAATCCGCCGCTTAGCGCGGGGTTTGAGCGACCGATTTCACCGAAACGGTTCAGGTCGGACGGGCGGTAGTAACTCGAGGGTGCGCCCTCATCGGCATGACTGACTGCCGCGCCGCTGGTGGTCCCGCAGCAGACGGGGATGGATTTGGAGTCTGTCTTGGTGGGATCAGCGGGACGGAGGTCGCAGCCGCTCGTATCGGGGTTCACTTTCAGCGGGCCATAGGCAAACTCCAGCGGGATGCCGGGATGACCTTCGACGTCGGGAGGATAAAGCCAGTGCTTCTCTGCGACCTCGACGTGGCAGCAATAGACGGGCTTGCCAGGGCCACCCTGGGAGGCGTGTGGTATTTTCTCCACGTCTGCCACGACGGGCAACGCGTCAAAAGCAGAACGCACGGTAACGGTTTCCTCGCGCAGGTCGATACCGATATGGTCAAGAAAAGGGCGCGGGCGGCGGGAGATCTCAGTCTCGCCAAGTTCATCCTGCGACACTTTGATGTGAGAGAAAATGGCATTGATAGCGCCAGGAAAGTGGTATTTCACGAAGCCATTTTTCTGATGATCCAGCTCGGCACCGGCTTTGAAAAAGGCGTTGATGGGGAGCGTGTTGGTGTCCTCAACTTTGAGGTGCAAATGCAGCGTCTCAGCGAGGTCAAGCGTGTCGTGAAAACGTGCGCCGGGACGACCAAAGGCAGTGACGGCGGCAATTTCCTGCTCGGTGAGCAAACCGAGTCCACGCAGGGTTTCGAGCGTGGTTTCAGCGGCGGGATTGGCGTGTAGTTTCATGACTAGGTTGGTGGTTGTGGTAACGAAAAAAGCGTTCATTCACGGCAAGTGCGGCGTTTCAAAGAATACGCGGGATGGGCGAGCAGCAGAGTGGTAGGCAGCGGCACACCGGATGCCGCGGCGCCGGCGGGCGGGCGGGCTGAGGGCAAAGCGCAAGTGCGGCCAGATGACTTTGGACAGTGTGACGTTAGAGAGCGTGTCGAGGTAAATATCTGACATCTTAGTCTCAGATCAGGCACGTCGATGGTTTCCGGATGTTGTGGTATGGCCATGGGCGCAGAAGGCGTGAAGACCGCACACTTTGAAAACGCCCCTACGATAGAAGGCTGGTCCTGCTGGTAGCGCTCTGAAATGAAACATGCCTGACTTGTTTTTTGTTGGGCATCACCAGAAAATCCCCAGACCCAGTTTTTTGTGGTGGGGTCGCCCTTCTCCGGCGCGGGTGATGTGAGGCTAAATCCCATAAATCTAGGCGAAGCTATACCATTTCAAAGCGGCTTTGCGCAGCTAAAAAGAGAGGCTTTTCCTAGCTCTCGGGCGTAACTTGGGCGTCGTCGGGGCTGGGTTTATCGGCGGCTTCAGCGAGGTAGGTTCGGGCGTGGGCCGCTTTGAGTTGCTCGATGCTTACTTAGGTGTAGATGCTGGTGGTTTGATTCGCAGGCTCCGCCCTCCTGCTCACCCCTGCGGGGCACGTCGCTTCTCTCCTGTCTAAAACACCTCCAAGCCTTCGGTGTTGTTCAAGCTTCTGGAGACTCATTTTCTGAAGGTTGCCAGCGTTAGTGCACTTGCTTCAGTTGTTCGATTACGACTCGGGTGTAAATTAAAGGTGTTTTCACTTTTTCGTGGCCGAGGAGTTGTCGGATGAAGCGGATGTCGGCTCCGCCTTCGAGCATGTGGGTCGCGCAGGAGGTGGCAGCTTCCGGGGCGGCCGAGGTCGGCATGTTTGATGAACTTGCTCACTTTGCGACTGAGGACGTCGGGATTAAAACCTTTGCCGTAGCTGGTGAGGCGGAGGGTTTTTTCGTCCTGGCAGAGGGCCACTTTGGGCCGTGATTCTTCGAGGTATTATGAGATCCAGATGAGAGCGCGGTTTTGACCCGGGCGACGCGGTCTTTGTTCCCCTTCCCTTTTCTGACTTGGAGGGTTTGGCGTTCTTGGTTGAGGATCTTTCGGATTTAGTTAAGGCTGAGAAAATATGAACCATGCCTGACTTGTTTTTTTAAAGGTGCGAACAAACGTAGCCCAGGTCAAAGAGCAGCGAAGGCCTAGGTTGAGACCCTGAGGATCCATGGCCAAGCCAAGCATTTTTTTTTATTTTTGTTTTTTGTTTTTTGTTAGGAATGGCATTTCTCATGCTCCAGAATCCGCTCCCTCCCCTCAACGAGCTAGATTCCCTTCAATTTCCGCAGCACACAAAGCTCTCCTTCGGAAATCGGCACATCACACCCCCCGGTCTTGCGTTTCTCTCCGAACCACTCGCGCCTTGCCTGGAACGACTCCTCCACAAAGGCGTGACTCCCCAAGACCATGCCCTCACTAAAAGACCTCACTCGACACCTCAAAAGCTCGCCACGCGATAACTTCCCGCCTTCCGCCAACTGCGTCAAAGCGTCCTCACGCCGAAAACCACGCCTCCGACCACCCGAATCACCCTCCTTCTTCCGACCCCGCT
>Ga0222650_1000966_pt1 | contig 17699 bp, 16 predicted proteins | sample AntAcemetagen367_FD_179820 | JGI IMG/M metagenome (GOLD analysis project Ga0222650, IMG submission 179820) | Saline water microbial communities from Ace Lake, Antarctica - #367 | ecosystem: Environmental > Aquatic > Non-marine Saline and Alkaline > Saline | place: Antarctica: Ace Lake...
CTTTTCCGGAGAAGGAATGACCTGGAAACTTTTGACCTCACCCCCGAGGGCATTGACATCGGCGACGCCATCGACCGAAAGAAGTCGCGGGCGAATGATCCAGTCGAGAATACTGCGGAGTTCCATGTTCGAATAGCCCTCGCCTTCGACGAGAAACATATAGACATCCGAGAGCGGGACCGTGATCGGGGCGAGACCGCCTTCGGTGCCTTCGGGCAATCCGGCGAGGACCTGGGAAATCCGCTCGGTGACCTGTTGCCTCGCCCAGTAGGTGTCCGTTTCATCGGTGAAGTCGATCGTGATGACACTGAGCGCATACTTCGTGACGGAGCGGAGGACGGTTTGTCCGGAAATGCCGCGCACCTCTGTTTCGAGCGGATAGGTGACCCGCTGCTCGACCTCTTCGGGGGTCATTCCAGGAGCGGTCACGATGACTTGCACCTGCGTGTTCGAAATGTCGGGAAAGGCATCGATCGGAAGATCGCGAAAGGATCGTACGCCCGCACCAATGAGGACGAGGGTGAGCACGATGAAAAGAAGGCGCTGATTCAGCGCGAATTGGATGAGTTGATTGAGCATGGGAAAGAGGCCTTTCTATTCACCGGAGGTCATTTCGAGATGACCCTTGAGTTGTGCTGCATTCCGACTCACCACGACATCGCCCGGATTGAGGCCGGAGAGGACCGCCGTGAGCTCGCCATCACTGATTCCAATGGTTACGGGGACCGCTTCAAAGCTCGCTTCCCCGCGCCGGACGAAGACCGCCTTCCCCCCGTCGAGATCGACGATCGCCCCGGCCGGCACCGCGAGAGTCGTCCCGCCGTTTCCGGAATCCGCCGCCGTGATATTGACCGGGGTTCCCGGACGCCACTGGCGGTCACGATTGTCGAGGAGGGCGCGAACCATGACGGTGCGGCTTTGCTCATCCGCGAGTGGGGAAAGATAGAAAGTTTTTGCCTCGCGAGATATCTCGGTCACCGCCGATTCAACGAGCACCTTCGTCCCCGGCTTGAGGAGCGGGGCATCGCGGAGCGCGACGTAAAAATCGACCCAGAGATCGGAGAGGTCCGCAATCGTGAGGAGCGAATGCCCCGCCTCAACCGCCGCGCCGCGAACGAGATCCCGCTCGATGATCTCGCCGGGAGCAGGTGCGATGACATCGAGGACCGTGTAGTTGGATCCTTCGACATTCGCGAGAAACTGGTGGATCGTTGCCTCGTTGAAATCGAGAATTTTGAGGGGCTGGAGGGCGCGTGCGTGACTGGAGACGGCCTGCTTTAAATTCAGCTCCGTCTCGCGCACCTGCTCTGCGGAACTGAGATTTTTATCGGCAAGCCTTCGCTCCTGATCCGCCGCCGCTGCCGCAAAAATCATCGCATCCTCGGCCGCGACGTAGTTTGCGACCATCTCGGCGAGTTCCTGACTTTGGAGTTGGAAAAGTAATTCGCCGGCCCCGACTTCATCCCCGAGACTGAGAGGATCTTCAAGGATGACCCCGGAGATGCGGGGCGTCACTTCGATGACCCGTTTTCCGTTGAGGAGAACCGTTCCTGTCGCGACGACCGGTTGCATGACGTGCTGCGTTTCCGCAGCGCTGAACTGAAGCTGCAAATTGGTGAGGGCATTGGCCTCAAGCTCGATCAGAGTGCTCTCCTGCGCGGGTAGCCGGGAAATAAGAGCCATCGCGAGAAATGTCACCGTGAGAAAAGGTAGAAATGAAATTTTAGTGATCATGTTAGATTAAATTAGAAATTAGAGAGAGTTGCCGGTGATCGCTTCGAGAGCGATGCGGGCGGAGTGATATTGTGAAAGCGTCTCGATGCGCTGCTTGCGCACTGCGTTGAGGGCGCGGCGGGATTCGAGAAGCTCGAGAAAAGAAATCCGGCCAAGTTTGAATCCTTCCGAAACCGCCTCGTAGTGATCGACGGCGGCAGAGAGCATCTCCCCGGCGACGAGTTCATACTGGGAACGGGCCACGGATAGACGCATGTGAGACTCGGCAATCTGCATCTCCACTTTCATGCGGGCCTCGGCCACGAGCGCTTCACTTTTCGCGAGGGTCGCCTCCGCTTCCGCGATCCCCCCTTCGTTTTGCTGAAAAAGCGGGAGCGGCAGGGAAAGACCGAAGACGACCGCATTGTCATCGATCGAGGCCTCATGTCGGAAACCGAACCCCACCGTAAGATCCGGAACTTTCTTTCGTTCTTCGAGAGTCAGGTTCGTGTCTGCGGCAGTGACCCCGGCCTTCGCCATTGCCACCGCTGGGTGATCCGCGCTGGACGCCACGAGAGTGTCCAGATCGGGGAGCGCTGCTTTTGGTTTACTGAGCTGCCCCGAGACCGAACTGAAATCCGGTTTCGCGCTCGCCCACATCGCGCTGAGTTGTTGCCTCGCGAGAGCGGCGTGGCGGGAAGCGGTGTCCTGCCCGAGCTTGGCTTCGTTTCGTCCGAGAAGCGCCTGACCCGACTGAATCGATGATCCGCGCCCTTCCTCAATTTGTTGTTCGATGGCACGGTAGGCCTCATTGGCAATCGCGAAGTCAGCCTTTGCATTAGCCTCCTCACTCTGCGCCGCGAGGACTCTGATGTAACGCCGCCCGGTCTCCGCGATGATCTCCCGCTTCGCCGCCTCGTATTGCAACTCCTGCGCCGACTCACCGAAGCGGGCAACCTCCCCGCGGAGCTTTCGTTTCCCGGCCGTCTCGATGAGCTGGCTAATTCCGACAGTGTAAACAGCGCTTTGAAAACCGTCGAGATCTCCCGTCCCGAGAACGTCTTCGACCTCCGTTTCGAGTTCGGGATTGGGAGGCATCAGCGCGGAAATGATCTTCGCCTCGGCAAGGCGCGTTTCCGAGTCAAAGACCGCGAGAGAAGGATGTTTCGCAATCGCCCGAGAAACGGCGTCCGTGAGCGAAATGGTTTCCGCCGCCGTCGTAACAGAGCAGAGCAGGGAGAAGGCCAGGACAAAAGCCGGCGGAGAGAGATGGGAGAAAATGGGAGTCTGGTTCATGTGTTTATTGGGATCAGGTTTCCGGAGTTCCGGAGCATGAGCTTTCCGGGCAAGGAGGCACGAAAAGCGGAAAGAGGCAGCGCCGACTCAAGCAATGAGACAGCACAAAAGCGGAGTCCGCGAAGGGCGGAACCGGATCAGATCAAAAAGACGCCCGAACAGGGCGCTGAAGTCCAGGTCGAAGGACCGGGAGGTCCGCGAGGATGAAGCCTTGGGCAGTCATCGGCGGGGAACAATGCGGGAGCCGGGGCGGCAAAAGCGGAACCGTTGAGACACACCACAGGAATTTCCTGACTGCGATCTTCGACCACTTCCGCCACCTTCGAGAGATCTTCGTGACAGTGGCAAACCGGCCCCGGTTGGGTAGAGCCGTTCGCAGAGACGAAAGGTTCTCCGACTTCAGCGACAGCACCGTGGCTGGCATCAATTCCGAACGCGGAAAGGACCTGACACAAGCATCCCGGGAGAACCAGATAAAGGCTCACGTAGGCAGCAAGGAATGATTTCGCAATCACGTTCACGGTTAGCAGTTCGTTCAAAGAAGAGTGTGTGTCAACTTTCCTGAAATCACCTCATTAGGTGCAGGGTTGTGGACTTCGCTCCTCCTTAAGCTTCACGCCCTCTCAAAAGATGCTCTGCGCTTCTTGCGAGAGAAGGGTCGGATTTTGTGAGAAAGTAACTCCCGAACTCGAAGCAATTCTCAACCACATCTCACAACGGGGAGCGTAACGAAACACGAATGGATCTGACTTTCCAAAAAACTTCTCTCAATAACGCACCCGCCGCAGAACTCCGGGACTGGCATTTTCGGGAGGGTGCTTTTCTCCGCCTCAACCCTCCCTGGGAAAAGGCAGAGGTTATTGAGTCATTCACCGAACTGAAAGACGGAGCCCGCGCTGTCATTGAAGTCGGGATGGGACCACTCAAGCAGCGTTGGATCGCCGACCACGAGATCATCGAGGGTGGATTTCTTGATCGCCAACTTTCAGGACCATTCGCGAGCTGGGAGCACCGCCATCTTTTTGAATCCATTGACGACAAAACAAGCCGTCTCACTGACTCAATCACCTATCGCCTTCCTCTGGGAATCCTCGGAAAGACCTTCGGCAGCCCTCTTGTCAGCACGAAACTGGAGCGGATGTTTCGCTATCGCCATGCCGTCACGAAAGCGGACCTCGAACGTCGCATGCAGAATCCCCCACCCCGCCCGCTCACGGTCGTCATCACGGGCGCGAGCGGACTGATCGGCCAAGCGTTGACAGGTTACTTGCAAACGCAGGGACACTCGGTTCATGCCGTGACGCGCTCGCCGAAAAACGAGGGCGAAATCCGCTGGGATCCCGAAGCTCAGGAAATCGATTGGCCGGCAGAGCTCAAAGTAGACGCCGTGATTCATCTCGCGGGGGAGAATGTCGGGAACGGTCGCTGGTCGGCGGAGACGAAACGTCAGATTCTCGAAAGCCGCCGTCTCGGGACGAGGCTCATCTCCGGGACCATCGCGAAACTCCCGAACCCTCCTGCGGTCCTCATCAGCGCCTCGGGTTCGGGCTTTTATCCGCACGATGGAAAGACCTATGATGAGTCTGGCCCAAAGGGAAACCACTACCTCGCCGACGTCTGCGAAGTCTGGGAATCGGAAACCGCCGCCGCCCGCGAGGCCGGGATCCGCGTCGTTCATCCGCGCATCGGCGTCGTCCTCACCCCGGCGGGTGGCGCCTTAAAAAAGCTCGCCCCGCTTTTCCTCGCCGGACTCGGTGGCCCCATCGGAGACGGTGAGCAAATGATGTCCTGGATCAGTATCGATGACCTCATCGACGTCCTCCACCGCTCTCTTTTCGAGGAAGCCTGGGAAGGCCCGATGAACCTCACCGCACCGGAGCCGATCACAAACAAAGCATTCACCGCGACCCTCGCCCGCGTCCTCCGCCGCCCCGCGATCCTGCCTGCTCCCGCTATCGCGCTGAAGCTCGCTTTCGGCGAAATGGCGGAGGAAACAATCCTTGCTGACATCGCAGTGATTCCGGCAAAACTTCAGTCCCTCGGCTACGAGTTTCGACATCCTGATTTGACCTCGGCGCTTTCGCATGTTTTTGGATGTGAAGCACCCGAATCATGAATTCTCCCGCCTCAGCAGAAACCGTCATCATCGGGGCCGGCCTCGCCGGACTGAGCTGCGCCGTCCGCCTCCATGAAGCAGGGCGCTCCGTCACGATCCTCGAAGCCTCCGATGGCGTCGGTGGTCGTGTCAGGACCGATCAACTTGATGGCTTTCTCCTCGACCGGGGCTTTCAGGTTTACCTCGACGCCTACCCCGAAGCTGGAAAATTCCTCGACCTCGACGCACTGAACCTGAAGCCCTTCGAGCCGGGCGCTTTGGTTTGGAAAAAAGGAAAACTCCGCCCGGTCATGGACGTCTTTCGGCGACCGTCGAAACTTTTCTCCTCCGCCTTCCAGCCGATCGGCTCGCTCTACGACAAACTCCTTGTCGCGAAGCTCCGCTTCTCGCTCATCAGGAAGCCGCTCGACAAAATTTGGTCCGCCCCCGAGCAGACCACTGGTGAATACCTGCGGGAGTTCGGATTCTCAGAGCGCATGATCGATGATTTTTTCCGCGGATTTTACGGCGGCATTTTTCTCGAAGACCTCCTCGTGACCTCGAGCCGGATCTTTGAGTTCACGTTTAAAATGTTCTCCACAGGATCAGCGACTCTACCTGCCAAAGGGATGCAGGCGATCCCCGAACAGCTCGCGGCGCGCCTTCCCGATGGCACGATCCATTTCCAATCCTCCGTCACCGCCATTTCCGAAGCGACCGTCGAAACCGAACAGCGCACCCTTTCTCCACAACACATCGTCGTCGCGTCCGACGGGAGCACTGCCTCCCAACTCCTCCCCGATACGCCGGAGCCGAAATGGAACAGCACCGCCTGCCTCTACTTTTCCGCCGAAGAAGCACCGTGGACAGAACCGGTCATCGCTCTAAAAGGAGATCGCGACGGCCTCATCAACAACTGCTGCGTCCCCTCCGTCATTTCGAGCGACTACGCCCCGGCAGGCCGCGCTCTCATTTCCGTCTCTGTCCTCGGGGATCATCGGAGAAACGAGGAACTGACCCGCGAGGTGCAGGCGGAACTCGTGGCGTGGTTTGGGGAAAAAGCAGAATCCTGGGAGCCGTTACGGACCGAGCACATTCGCAAGGCTCTCCCCATCGATCCTCCCGGTCATCACTCCGAAGTCGCCAACGGACCGATCTACCGCTGCGGTGATTTCACGACGAGCGCCTCGATCGAAGGCGCGATCCTTGCCGGGCTTCGTGTCGCTGATGACATCCTCGCTTAGAATGGATGATATCTCGCTGAAGATACGCGACACGATTCTGCTCCTCCTCGATCAGAAAGCCGAGGGAAACACGATATGCTCCGGCGAAGCCGCCCTACATGCATCCCCTGATTGCTGGCGCAACCACATGAACCGAACCCACGCAAGTTTCACCACGAAGGAGTTTTGGATTTCTACCAAAAAGGCGTCCGGGTTGATTTAGAACAATTCAGGGATCCCTATCGACTGCGTAAACACTAGCGACGCTTAAAGCGGAGTGGACATTTGGTTTGATATCAAATCAGTAAGACCGTATTTCGATAGAGACGATTCTCCGCTAATTGATGTCTGTTCTCTGGAAGCCCTACCTCATTTCTCTGACCGAAAATCCGGCCGCGAAAGCGCGGAAGTGTGATGCCTCGTTCTTCCCTCCCGTCCCGGAAGATCACCTCCAGCAATGGGAAACGAAGCACGGGATCGAGCTGCCCGACGAAATCCGCTCTTACCTACTCCAATCCGATGGACTCGAAGCGCAGCGCGGAGAAATCTGGCCGGTCCTGCCGCTCTCGCAGTGGGAGGTCATCCGTGACGATTGCCTCGCTCCGCATCCCTGGATCCGCTTTGGCGAAACGGAGGAATTCATTTACCTCCTCTCGCTCGGGCATAGTCCCTCGATCTATCGGCACGCCAAATTCGGGTCCGACGAAGAGTTCTTCGCCTCTGGATTCGGGAAGTATCTGGAACAAATTTTTCGGGGCGAGGGCTGACCGGAAGGCCGGAAAGACGTGATTAGAAACCGCCAGAAAAGATTAGCGCAAACGTTTGTTTTCTGGCATTCTGGCGCTCTCACTATGAAAATCCCACGCTTCTCCTCACCCCTCATCGCCGGTCTCGCTGCAATCGGACTTTCCTCCTGCACTGAGCCGGAAAGCGCTACCGATGCCACTCCCGGAAAGCCGCAGGTCGCGCTGATCATGAAGTCGCTCGCGAATGAGTTCTTCAAAACGATGGCGGATGGAGCGGAAGCGTATCAGTCGGAAAACGCGGAGCAATTCGACCTCGTCATCAACGGCATCAAAAACGAAACCGACCTCGCGCAGCAGGTCGCCCTCGTTGAGCAAATGATCGCCCGCGGCGTCGATGCGATCATCATTGCCCCCGCCGATTCCAAAGCCCTCATCTCCGTCCTGAAACGAGCGCAGGCCGAGGGTATTACCGTGATTAATATCGACAACAAGCTCGATGAAAAAGTGCTCGCCGAGGCCGGGGTCACGATTCCCTTCGTCGGACCTGACAACCGCGAAGGTGCCCGCCTCGTCGGCGAAGAACTGGCGAAGTCACTCGATAGCGCCGCCAAAGTCGCGATCCTCGAAGGCGTCCCCACCGCATTCAATGCACAGCAACGCCGCGCTGGATTCGAAGACGCCATGACCGCCGCCGGAGCCGAAGTCGTGACCGTGCAAAGCGCGCAGTGGGAAATGGAAAAAGCCAACACCGTTGCCGCCGCGATCCTGACCTCGAACCCTGACTTGAGCGCGATTCTCGCAAGCAACGACAGCATGGCCCTTGGAGCGGCGGCTGCGGTTCGAGCCGCCGGGAAAGAAGAGCAGGTTCAAATCGTCGGTTTTGACAATATCTCCGCCGTGCAAAGCATGATCAAAGAAGGTCGCATCCTTGCCACCGCCGATCAGCACGGCGGGAAGCTCGCCGTCTTCGGGATTGATGCAGCATTGAAGCTCGTCTCCGGTGAGGGCGAACCCGAAGATCAGAAAACGCCAGTGGATTTGGTGACGAAGGAAACGCTGTAGCATGCCAACCAAAACCAACCCGCTCTCACGCTACGGGGAATCCCTCGGCCTCATCGCCGTCCTCGCGCTCCTCGTCGCCGTTTTTGCGCTCATCAGCGATCGCTTCTTCTCCGCCTCGACCTTCAACCAGATCGCCAACCAGGTCCCCGCTCTCGCCGTCATCGCCGTGGGGATGACCTTTGTCATCATCACCGCCGGGATCGATCTCTCGGTCGGCTCTGTCCTCGGTTTCGCCGGGGCCATGCTTGGACTCTCCATGGTTGACTGGGGCTGGCCCCTCCTCCTTGCGCTGCCCCTCGCGATGCTCGCGGGAGCGTTCTGCGGATTCGCCAATGGCTGGGTTTCGGTTCGCTTCGCGGTCCCGAGCTTCATCGTCACCCTCGGCATGATGCAGATGGCACGCGGCCTCGCTTACCTCGGGACCGATTCTCAAACAAAATACATCGGCGCTCCCGTCGAGTGGCTCGGCGCACCCATTCCCGGCATCGGGATCTCGTGGGCCTTTCTCTTCGCCGTCATCGTCGTCATCGTTGGCCAGATTGTTCTCAGTCGTACCGTCTTTGGCCGCTATGTCAGGGTCATCGGGGCCAATGAAGAAGCAGCCACCTTCTCTGGCATAAACACCCGTCCCATCAAGATCGCCGTCTTCGTCATCGCCGGAGCGCTCGCCGGACTCGGGGCCGCCTTTGCCAGCTCCAAACTCGCCTCAGTCGATCCCAACGCCGGCGTCGGACTCGAACTCTCCGCGATTGCCGCCGTCGTCATCGGAGGCACGAGCCTCATGGGTGGCCGCGGCTCCATCGTCGGCAGCTTCATCGGCGTTCTCATCATGGCGACGCTCGAAACTGGACTCGCCCAAATCGGGGCTTCGGAACCGATCAAACTACTCATCACCGGCGTCGTCATCGTCGTCGCCGTCATCGTGGACGCCTGGCGTGCCGAAAAAATGAAACGACTCAAACCATGAAAACAACCGTGCTAATTGCTACCCTGTTAGGATTTTTGACTGCTTCGCTTCAAGCGGAACCAGTCAAGATGATCTTCGACACCGACATGGGAAATGACATCGACGATGCCATGGCCCTCGTCATGATTCACAACCTCGCGAAGCGAAACGCGGTCGAGCTCCTCGCCGTGACCTCGACAAAGGACAACCCCCTTTCCGCCGCCTACATCGACGCGCTCAATACCTACTACGGTTTTCCTGACATCCCCATCGGTGTCGTTCGCGATGGGGCCACCCCTGAAGAAGGACGCTACAATGGCTTCGCCACGAAGACCGACGCAGAGGGAAATTTCCTTTATCCCCACGATCTTAAATCCGGCGAAGACGCCCCCGAAGCGGTCGGACTCATCCGCAAAACCCTCGCGGCCCAGCCTGACGGATCCGTCATGCTCGTGCAGGTTGGGTTTTTCACGAACTTCTCCCGACTCCTCGACTCCAAGCCGGACGAGCATTCCGACCTCGAAGGCAAGGCCCTCATCAAAGCGAAAGTGAAAGAACTCGTCATCATGGCCGGTGCTTTTCAGACGATTCGCTATGGCACTCAGCATCTCGAATACAATGTCGTCAAAGACATCCCCTCCGCGCAGAAGCTGGCAAAGGAATGGCCGACCCGCGTCGTCTGGAGCGGCTACGAAATCGGGATCCACTCGACCTACCCGTGGAAGAGCATCGTCGAAGACTACGATTACATTGAGAATCACCTCATCAAAGACAGCTACATTGCTTACGCGCCGACGACGCCACATGACCGCCCGACCTGGGACTTGAGCTGTGTTCTCTACGCGATCTACCCCGACCGCGATTATTTCTTCCTCTCCCCTCCCGGCTCTGTCGCCGTCAACGATGAAGGCCGCACTGATTTCAAACCCGCCAAAGAAGGTGGAAAAGATGTCTACCTCATCATGAGCAATGAACAGGCGGCCCGACTCCAGGAAGCCTACATCCAGCTCTGCACCATCCCGCCCACTCCTGCGAAATGAAAGCCCTCCTCTCAGCACTCCTCGCCTTTCCGATTCTGCTTCAGGCAGAACCAGTCAAACTCATCTTCGACACCGACATGGCGAGTGACTGCGATGACGCCGGTGCCCTCGCCGTCCTCCATGCCCTCGCTGACAAAGGCGAGGTTGAGATTCTCGCGATCGTCACCAATCGCAAATGCCCCGGCAACTCCTCCGCCGGCGCCGCCGATGCGATCAACACCTGGTATGGCCGCCCTGACATTCCTATCGGAACGGACAAAGACGGAGCCAAGACGCCGACGAAGTGGAACAAACCAAGCAGCTACACTTCATTCTTGCACGAGGAGTTCCCAAACGACACCCCCGGTGACGATGAGATGCCCGACGCCCTCGAGGTCTATCTCGAAACCCTGAGGGCGCAGCCCGATGGATCGGTCGTCATTTGCAGCGTCGGAGCCTTGAGCAATCTCGAAGACCTTCTCCGCGCCGACAAAGCACTCGTCGAAGCAAAGGTGAAAGAACTCTACATCATGGGCGGTGGATTTCCCCGAACCCATCGTTTTGAAACGAACATCCGACTTGACCCCGCAGCGGCCGTGACCGTTACCAACGAGTGGCCTACACCAATCACCTGGCAGGGCTTCGAAGTGGGAGATGCGATGTACAACGGTCCCGAATTGATCGATGCACCCAATGAAAACCCGGTTCGAAGATCCTATGAACTGAGACCTTTTCGCGACGGCAACTCACTCGACCACGGCAAGCCGAATCATGACCTCGCGACCGTACTCCTCGCAGTGCGGGGCGTTCAGCCGGAGCACTGGAATGTCGTTGAAAAAGGGCGAGTCCTAATCGACTCCGACGGCGGAACGGAATGGCGTCACGACCGCCCGAAAAGTCATCGCTACGTGGTGATCAAGGAGCACCCGAGAATTCTGGCGGGGATTATTGGTGAGCTGTTGGCGGTGGAGCCCACATTGAAATGATAGATAAAGCCCACGAATTTTACACAGAATCCTCTCTTATTTAAACCCTCTTAAATTCGTGTCCATCCGTGTGAATTCGTGGGCTTAATTTCATCTTCCCGAGTCGAGCAAGCTGATCTGGCAAAAAATAAAGCCCACGAATGCACACTAATTTCACGAATCTTCTGCCATGAACTTCTTCCATTCTCATCTTCTGAAATTTGCGTCCATTCATGTCAATCCATGGCTCAAAATTCTCACTGCACTCCTGTTTTTTCTGCCGGCGTCACCTATCCTTGCCGACGAAAAACCAAACATCCTCCTCATCGCGATTGATGACCTGAACAATTATGTCGGATGCCTCGGTGGTCATCCTGACGCTTACACCCCAAACATCGACGCTCTCGCGGCTGAGGGTATTCTCTTCACGAATGCTCACTGTAACGCTCCGGTTTGCAATCCGTCCCGCGCTTCGATCTGGACAGGACTTCGACCGACCACGACCGGGATCACAACAAATCCATCAGGCTGGTTTCGCGACAATCCAGAGTTCCGCGAAATCCAGACGATCCCGCAGACGCTCGCGGCCGGGGGATACGCAACAACCGGATACGGAAAGCTCTTTCACCTCGGCCACGGAAACAAACCGTGGCCCGACTGGGAGCAGCATCGCAATTACAGCTACGGCCCACTCCTGATCGAACACCTGAACTACCGCGAAGGTGACCGACTCTCGGATTGGGGCGTGCCTCCGGAAGCGCCCGGTCTCCGGCGCGGACTCCAGCCATCGAAGCCGGAAATGGCCGCCTTTGACGAAGACATTGCCCATCGTGTGATTGAGTTTTTCGGTGACGACCACTCACGCCCCTTCTTCCTCGGTTGCGGACTCTTTCGACCCCACACCCCCCTCTATGCGCCGCAGAGGTGGTTTGATCATTTTCCGATCGCAGGAGTCGATCTCCCGGAAGTGAAATCCGACGACAACAATGACCTTCCTTACTTCGGCTCGAAGCCGCGGCGCGAAATCGACATTGAAGCACCGGGCCTCTGGAATCACGACTGGGTCATCGCGGAGGACCATTGGCAGGGCATTGTTCAGGCTTACCTCGCCTCCACTTCCTACGCCGATGAGCAGGTCGGTCGCATTCTGGAGGCGTTGAGAAAAAGCAAACACGCAGAGAACACCTACGTCATTCTTTTCTCCGATCATGGCTGGCATCTCGGGGAGAAGAAACACTGGGGCAAAGCGGCGCTCTGGGAACAGACCACGAATGTTCCACTCATCATCGTCGGACCGGGCATCCCCGGGGGAGAGGTTACGACCGCTCCGGTCGAACTCCTCAGCCTCTACCCGACGATCCTCGACTATGCCGGGGTCGCAGCGCCTGAACATCTCGAGGGTGTTTCCCTCCGCCCCCTCCTCGAAGATCCCTCTGCGGCTTGGCCTCATGCCGCTCTGACCACCTTTAGTGAACATCATGCGATCAAAACGGAGCGCTATCGCTACATCCGCTACGTTGATGGAAGCGAGGAACTCTACGACCATGAGAGTGATCCCCACGAATGGGATAATCTCGCTTCGAGCGACCACCCAACACTTCCCGAACTCCGAACCCGGCTTGACCAAATCCTGACACGACCATGAGACCCTGTTTAGTCCTCCACTTAACCCTGTTCACTGCCTTCAGCTTTTCTGCCCCTGTGACCGCGGCAGCAGAAAAGCCGAACGTCATTATCATCATCACCGATGACCAGGGGTACCCTGATCTATCAGCCCACGGAAATCCCGTTCTCGAAACGCCCCATCTCGACGCGATCCACGCCGCGAGTTCACGGCTCACCGATTTCCATGTCGCGCCGATGTGCACCCCGACGCGGGGGCAACTCCTCACCGGGCTCGACGCGGCCCGCAACGGTGCGATCAACGTCAGCAGCGGTCGATCGCTTCTGCGCCCCGAACTCACGACGATGGCTGATTTTCTCGCCGAAGACGGCTACGCCACCGGAATTTTCGGCAAGTGGCACCTCGGCGATAACTACCCTTTTCGCCCCGAAGACAGGGGCTTTCAGGAAACGCTCTGGTTCCCTTCCTCTCACATCAACTCCACACCCGACGTTTGGGACAATGATTACTTCGACGACACCTACCGCCACAATGGCGTGCTGAAAGAATACCAAGGCTACTGCACCGATGTCTTCTTTTCGGAAGCGATAAACTGGATGAAGCAGCAGTCTGATTCCGGGAAACCATTCTTCACCTACCTTCCCACCAACGCCCCTCACTGGCCCTACTGGGAACCGAGCGAATACACCGAAGCGATGCGAAAGCGATTCGAGGAAGTCGAAGCGGCGGGAGGTGTCGAGGTGAATCCTGCTCACCAGCGCGAAGATCTCATCCAGTTTCTCGCGATGATCAAAAACATCGACGACAACGTTGGCAAGCTCGATGCCTTTCTCGCAGACTCCGGTCTTTTTGAAAACACGATCGTCATCTTCCTGACCGATAACGGAAGCACTCTCGCCGAGACTTACTACCCTGCAGGGATGCGCGGGAAAAAGACCCAGCTATGGGAAGGTGGACATCGCGTCCCCTGCTTCGTGCGCTGGCCTGCGGGCGGACTTGACGAAGGTCGCGATATTGACGGCCTGACCGAAGCACAAGACCTGCTCCCCACTCTTCTTGAACTAACCGAAAGCAAAGCCAGAGCGCCCGCGTTCGACGGGATCGATCTTTCAAAAATACTACGCGGAGAAAACGAAGTGGATCCTGAGCGAATGCTCGTGATCAACTACAGCCGCATGCCTCAGGGATGGGAATACCCAGCCCCTGATTCCCCTTCGATCATGACACGGGAAATGTCAGCCGTCCTCTGGAAGCGCTGGCGCTTACTCGAAGACCACGAACTCTACGATCTCGAGTCTGATCCGATGCAGAAGAGCAACGTGATCGACGATCATCCCGAGGTCGTTTCCGCGATGCGTGCCACCTTGAATGACTGGTGGTCCGACGTGAAGGACGTTGCCAACGAACCCCAGCGGATCATCATCGGACACGAAGCGGAAAACCCGATGATGCTCACGGCCTGCGAGTGGCTCGATGTCTTTATCGATCAGCAGCGCCAGGTCCGACGCGCGGATTTGAAAAATGGCTACTGGGAACTTGATGTCGCTGAAGCGGGAACCTACGAGTTCGAACTTCGTCGCTGGCCGAGAGACTCAGATCTCGCCCTGCGTGACGGGCTTGACGCGACACCGATCACTGACGGAGAACTGATACCCGGAGAAGCCCTCGATATCCACTTGGCGCGAATCCAGATTGGAAACCTCAAGGCCCGGAAGGCGATCGGTAAGAACTCACGTTTTGTGAAATTCACCGGCCATCTCGATACAGGGCCAACGCGTTTATACACGTGGTTTGATGACCCTAACAATCAGCAAATATTCGGAGCGTATTACGCTTACGTGAATCGCCTCGGGGACTAGCAAAGCCTTTGTGGGATGGGTTGCCTAACCCGTCTTCGCAGAGCCAAAGAGTAAAGACGGGTTGGGCAACCCGTCCTACTTTTGTCCGTCTGGAAGAGAGATCAGCTTTTAGAATGGAGGGCAAAAACCCGGCTGTCCCGTGAAGAAACCGGGAATCGGCTCGAAGACCATTTCGAGACTTCCATTGAAAAATTCGTCAGCGCTGATCGTGAGATCGGCGTTCGAAGGGCAGTCAGGACAATCGACACAGGCGACGCCGCTTTTGCAGTTCTCGCAATCGGTGCAGCTCACGGTGCACGTCTCGCCTTTTTCACATTTTGCACCCACTTCGCAGGCGTCACCATCTCCACAGGCCACCAGGCAAGCTCCGCTGACTGGGTCACAAGTCGTTTCACACGCACCGGTCCCGCAGACCGTGAAGAGATCTTCGTCAAAAGCCGGGAAGCGGAGTTGGCTCGCCGAAATCGTGATGACTTCATCCCCAGGCAAGAGTCCTGTTTTCACTTCGACATTGAAGCCGTCGGTATTGCCAAGCGTCACGACTGTCTCGCGAAATCCACCACTGGATTCGGTGTCTCTCGTGAGCACAAAAAATTCATCACCCTCGGCAAAAACACTCGCAACCGGAATGGCCGTCACTTCAGCATTTCCGCCCATGAGTTTTTGTTCAACCGCGAGGTCGGTGCGGATTCCGGAAACCACTGAGGTGGTTTCGTTAGCATTTTTCGGTTCAACCACTTCCTTCGTCTCATCTTGAGCACGAACGAGAGCGAGAGTTCCGAGAGAGAGGGCGGCAGTGACAGCAAGGATGAGGGTAGTCTTCATGAAGCGATAGACGAACCCTCCTCCCGGCCTATGCAGTTCTCATCGACTCCAACCCGATTCGATAATTGTTTTCATCTCGGCGCGAAGCTCTGCGACGACTTCAAGGTGTGACTCATAAAGGTTATCCATCTCCCCCGGATCGACTTTCAAATCGTAGAGTTGTGCCGGCGGCCCATCGACGGGTGCCTTCGTGTAGCGCTCCGAAAAACCACCGGAGCCGCGACCCTCGATAAACTTCCAATCGCCGCGACGAATCACCATCAATCCCTTCGCTGACTCCATTACGACGGGGGCACGGGGAGCCTGAGCGTCACCTTTTAAAGTCGGAAGGAAACTGAAGCTGTCCGGACCGGCAGATTCCGAAAGCGCCTCACCCGTGATCTCTGCCAAGGTCGCAAGAACGTCAGTGAACGAAACGGTCCGATCCGTTTCGCTCCCCGCTTTCGCCACCCCGGGCCAGCGCACGAGGAAAGGCATCCGGTGACCGCCTTCCCACGCGTCCGCTTTCATCCCGCGAAAGGGACCGGAGGAGGCGTGGTCAAATTTCTCGACATCCTGCTCAAACCAGACCGGTCCGTTGTCCGAGGTGAAAATGACAAGGGTATCCTCTTCCATCCCTGCTTCCGACAGCGCGCTTAACACTTTGCCAATTTCATCATCGACCATCATCATGAAGTCGCCATACATCCCTGCTTCGCTCTTGCCGACGAATTCTTCCGCCGGGAGCCAGGGGGTGTGAGGTGCGGGATAGGCGAGGTAGAGAAAAAGAGGCTTCTCCTCCTCGTGAGATTTGATCACTTCAATCGCTTCCTCCGTAAAACGAGGCAAGACCGTGTGAAGCTCGAGATCCGGAGAAATCCCACCAGCCCGCCAGAACTCACCCTGAATATCAGTCCAGCCTGCTGTGTTCCGCGCTTCGATCTCATTCGTCGGCGGCATCACCGCTTTGTCATCCCGAATGTAGAAATAGGGCGGAATGTCAGTCGAGGCACGGATTCCGAAGTAAGTTTCAAATCCCTGATCGACGGGGCCACCGGGAAGCGGATTTTCATACCCGTTCTTTTCATTGAATCCAAGATGCCATTTCCCGACCATTGCGGTCCGGTAGTCGTTTCGTTGGAGGAGCTTGGCGATCGTGTCCTCATCGTCCTTGATCACTGCTTTTTCCGGCCAAACCGTCACGTCGGTTCGAAACGGATAAGTCCCCGTCATGAGACCGTAGCGGGAAAGATGGCAGAGCGGACCGGGAGCGTGTGCATCGGTGAATTTCATTCCACCCGCCGCGAGTCCGTCGAGGTGCGGGGTCGCGATTCTGGACTCCGGGTTGTAAGCGCCGAGATCCCCGTAGCCCATGTCATCGACGAGGATAATGAGCACGTTAGGGTTCTTCGCCTCCAATGGGGTGTGAGCAAAAACAACTAAAAGAAGGAGGAAGAGGTGTCTCATGATCAACGATCTTGCCGCCCCGTCGCGAATAGTCAAGAGACGGAGATTCCGGTGCAACAAGACGGTAGAAATGGAGTCGTTGCAGATTTCGGTGTTCGGGTGAATCTTCCCTGAACCAAGGAGCCCCCGTGATTCAACCCGACCCCGAAATTTCCCCTCACGCTGCTCACATTGAGCAGTCTCTCAATCGCATCGCCCGCGCCCTGCGCCCCGACGAGTTCACCGGTCTGATCGGTGCGCCCGGCCTCTCCGTGATGCGCTCAGCGATGGACGCGCTTCAGGCTGACTCCCTCTCAGTCTGGCTCGCGGACGAAGACGAATCTCACCTTGTCGTGACGCACACGGAACCCGATCCGGAATTTCTCGGCTGGAAGCAGTCTCTGGAGGAAGGACTCACCGGCCTCGTCTATGCCTCAGAGCAGTGCCTCTGCGAAAACGAAGTCTATTCCAACGCGAACCATTCGAAGAAAGCCGACGAAGCGCTCGGACAAGTGACGTACGCAATGATCGCGACTCCGTTCTATATCGCGGGAAATCTAAAGGGCATCATCAGTTGCGTGCAACTGAAAGACAGCGTCGATGCCCCGAATCCCTCCGGCTTCAGTGCCCGCAACATGAACCGGGTCCGGCGTCTCTCGACCGCGATCGAACGGCTTGTGAATTACAAGATGCTCACTTCCCTGCTCGACTTGGAACTATGAGCCACCGGATCAGCAACCTCAGCGACTTCCCCTCACTCGCCGAGTTAAAAGAAGCCTCGATCTCCGGAACCGGTCGGGGCGTCAAAGTTGCGGTGATCGATTCCGGAGTAGAAATTGATCATCCACGGCTTTCCCGTGCATCAATCATCGACGCAGTTGCCTTTGAGGAACGGCACGGC
>Ga0222650_1000974_pt1 | contig 17577 bp, 13 predicted proteins | sample AntAcemetagen367_FD_179820 | JGI IMG/M metagenome (GOLD analysis project Ga0222650, IMG submission 179820) | Saline water microbial communities from Ace Lake, Antarctica - #367 | ecosystem: Environmental > Aquatic > Non-marine Saline and Alkaline > Saline | place: Antarctica: Ace Lake...
CGGCGTTTGTTGGTGAAGAGGAAAAGAGCGCCGTTTTTGAGACCGTCGGGCGCGAGGTGCTCGGCAAGGGCGGCGAGGCCGTTGTATGATTTCCGCATGTCGGCCGGTTCGAGGCAGAGGAAGATGCGGAGGTGACTGGTGAGTCCCATCATGCGCGGCCTCCTTCCTGGCGTGGGTTACGGCGTTCGATTTTTCGGAGCTGGATAATGAGTTCGGCGGCGAGCGGGATGTCACCGGAATCTCCAATCACGAGGCGAACCCCGTTTTGAAAGAGAAGGTGCATCTGGCGTTCGCGGGGGTGGGCGATCTCGACTTCGACGAACATCGCGTCGGCGAGCGGCCAGGGTTTGGATGGTTTGGGTTTCGACATCCATGGAAGATGAGGGCGGCGAACGCGGGACGCGAGATCTCACAGAGGGCGGTGTTTCAGACGCTTACGATCAAGAGGGGGAGGGGGGGTGAAGCGGGTCTGGGTTGGGGCCGGACGCGTCATAGCAGAGGGGTAAGGCAGGCCTGAGAATGGGACGAGAAGTGACAGTGCGAGCCCCCTCCATACATGGACTGTCCTCGTGAAATAACTCTGGCGCTGACACGCTGAAGTCGGATTCGGCTCAAACGAGCAAGCCCTTCAATGGTCCGGTACTATCGGCAAACTGCGTCATGCCCGTCCCCATCAATTGTGCCTGTGATAACCACAGATTTGCGAGAGGGGTATTTTCGGGGCAATTGAGGATGCGACCTGTCTTGAGTTTACCGTTGGCAGAGCCCGCCACGATGATGGGGAGCTCATTCATGGTGTGATCCCGTCCATCACCCAATCCTGAACCCAAGGTGACCATGGAATGATCCAGGAGCGTCCCTTCTCCCTCCGTGATCGCATCCATCTGCTCGAGAACTTCCGCGAACAACTCCACGTAAAACCGGTCCACTTGCACCAGATAGTTCTTCACACTTTTGTCGTTCTGGCCGTGCGTGAGTCCATGATGTGATTTGGAAAAGTTCAATTCATGGTAGAGCTGCGGCGAACCCCACCTCTCGGGCGCAAGCATGAAGGTGGCGACATGAGTCAGGTCGCCTTGAAATGCCACCACAAGGAGTTTGCCCATCAGTCTGATGTATTCCCCGCGGGTCATGGGCTCTTCATCGGGTTCCGTCACGTCCGCTCTCTTGTGGACACGGTAGTATTTGTTCAACTTCTCAATCTGCTGTTCGATTTCTCGCACTGAATCGAAGTATTCATCCAACTTGTCTTTGTCGTCATGCGTCAGATTCCTCTTGAAGTTGGCGGCATCTGCCAAAATCAAATCGGTGATGTCTTTGTCTGAGTTGCTCGTCTTGAAAAGACGCTGATAGACCTGAAGGGGATCTTTCATCGCGGTCGCGACATGCTCCGGGCCATACCAGGAGATGTTGTCCAAATAGATCGATTCCTTGAGATCTTTGAAACTATTGCAGTTCAATTCCATGGATCGAATCGGCGTCCGATGGCTCACCTGGTCTGCGATGAGATGATCCAGAGTTCGGTCCATCGGGTAAGGCGACTTGAGCTTGCCATGAGGATCGGCCGAGGAGAGGTAACAGGAACTGCATTGATTGTGAACATCGACCCCTCTCACATTGACCCGGGACAACCCGGTGATGAGGGTGACTTTGCTGCCCACTTTTTTGAGTGGGCTCAGGGTGGGCATCGAGAGAAAGTCAGGGTTGTCCTTTTCTGGAAAAAAGTGATCTCTCACAAAGCCCATCGGCGAATAAAATGAGGCGAAACGTAATGACGGCTCTTTCTCTTTCTTAGTTCTCGGATCCGCAGCATACATCTCCAGCCAAGGGAGAGCCATCACGCTACCGCTGGCTCCAAGTAGAAATTTTCGACGGTCGATAGATTTCATTGTTTCTTAATTTGGGTAAATATTGGATGGACCGCAATGTTTTTGATGACGGCTCTCATTCTGTAGTGATCTTTTTTGCTCGCCTCTGCGATTTCACCGATCGCAACTCGATCAGCAAAAGTCAGTTCTCGCCCCAAGGCATACGATAAAAGGTGCCCCACGAAGGCCTTCGCAAATACGTCTTCTTCAGCGAGGACCGCGTCCTTGAATCCAACGATATCCTTAAACTCATGTTTGCCAAACAATGTTCCGCTGGCGTCCACCTTTAAGCCGGTTCGGTAATCGTCCCTCCACCGACCCAGCAAATCGTAATTTTCCAGGACAAACCCAAGGGGATCGATCTTTTTATGGCAGCCCGCACATTGTGTGTCACTGCTGTGCTGTTTCAGTTTTTGCCGGACCGTCAAACCTTCCCTTTGAAGCGTTTCGTCATCCGCCTTTAAGTCAGGAATATCGTCGGGCGGAGGCTCGGGAGGATCGTTGAAGATGACCGCAGAGACCCAAGCACCTCGCGTGATTGGCAGTGAGCGAGACTGACTTGAGGTCATCACCATGACAGCTCCTGTCGTGATCACGCCGCCATATTTTCGGTCGTTGAGCGGCGTCCGCGTGAACTCAATGTCGCGCAGGTTCACATTGATTCCATAGGTCGCCGCCCTGCCCTGATACCATTCGCTCAACAAGTGACTGCGGTAAGTGAAGTCGGAATCCACGAGGTCCGAAATTGGCCTATTCTCAATGAAGACCGTCTCAAAATTCAAGAGCGGCTCCAACATCATATGCATCCCTCTTTTGTAGGAGATTTTGTCGTCGCCCCCAAAGTAATAGTCTCGGTGCGCTTTGAAATCAGGTGATGCCGACACGACATTGTTTAGCTTCAACCACTGAGGGGCAAAGCTGTCGCAGAAGTTTTTCACACGACGATGATTGAGCATGCGATCCACTTGCTCGTGCAACACCGCGATCTCGTGAAGCCTCCCTTTCCCTGACAATTCCAGAAGTTCATCGTCGGGAATAGAGCTCCATAGAAACAGCGAGAGACGCGTGGCAAGATTGAATGAGGCCTGATTGGGGGACGCCTGATCTGTTTCGTTGTGGACGAAAATAAACCGCGGAGAAGCCATGGCCGCCGACACGACATCTTTCATGCTCCGGGTGAAATCACCGCTCTTCTGGTATTGTTTGTCAAAATACCCCGTGTAGAGCTTCAGAGTCTTTTCATCGGCGGGAGATTTGAACGCCTTTAGAAGAAATTTCTCGATTCGCTGATGCGCAATTTCCTCAATCGGTTGCTTGAGTTTTGTGCTCGACGGATCATCAAACAACTCATCCCAAACCCCACAGTTCTTTTCGAAATTTTCTGCATGCACGATGGAGCGACTGAGTTCCAGAAAGGATTCCATGAGGACTGGAGTCAAACTCAGGTGATCGCCACGATTGTTAAAACCATTTTCTGCCGGAGGATCCTTGGGAAAGGCCACCACCCCCAGCAAGCGATTTTCCAGCAATTGCTGCAGTCCCATGATTCGATTACCGACTCTGACGACCTTGGGCATCTGGCCTGATTCCGGCCTGAAATAATCGTTGTGATTTCTGATGATACGATCGTTGATGGCATAGACCCAAGATTTGAGATCAAAGAGATCCTTGACCGCGTTGCCATATTCAAAGCGATTCATGCGTCGCAGTCTTAACGGGATCACCGGCGGGTCGTGCGCCACGGCATTTCTGAAGGCCTTTTCGAGCTCCAACACCATGAGTTTACCTTGCTTGTCACTGGGCTGTTTTTCCTCCTCGGGAGGCATTTCGTTTTTTCCCAATGCCTCGAGCATTTTTTCGATCAGTTGGGGATTCTTCTCGAGATCTTCCCATGAGGTGTACTCGGTGAGATCGACCTTGCCCTTGGTCTTTTTTCGACCATGACAATCGTAGCAATGCTGTTCAAGAATGGGTTGAATCCCTTTCTTGAAGTCTCCCACCTTTGTAGAAGTGTTTTCAGCTTGTGCGGTCGCCGGAAAGATAAGAGTGATTGCGAAAGCAAGCTTAAGAGCAAGCTTCGTAACACGGCCTCGAATCTTCCTCGGTTTCATCTGAGTCGGTATTACCACACCCAAGGCAAACGTCTCTCGCCAAAATGCCTTTAATGAAGTGATCATGCCGTCTTTCATTATCCCCTGTGTCACTTTAGGACGCAGTTGCTCCATGGTGTCTTTCAATAGAAGGGGAGATTGCAGGAATTTGCTTTTGGCGGGAGGGCCTTGAAGCCGCCTTTGGAGCGGAGCAGAGGGGGTGGGTATCTTCTATCTCCTATTGCCTTTTCGGCTTCTCGAGTTTCCGAGGAAATACTATTTCTGCCCACACCGGTTTGTGATCAGACAAAGGTTTTGCGAGTTCAATGATGGCACCGTCGGTAGCCTTGGCGCCAGAAGCAGTGTTATACAGAATGTGATCGATGACCCCATGGTTCTTCTCCGGGTTTAAGGCATTCCATGTAAATTGCTTGGAGACATCGATCTTGAGATCCTTCCAGGTCGGCCTCATCCCCGCTTGCTCAATGCTGTTCATGGCATCAGTGCCGATCTTGTTGTTGAAATCCCCGATAACCAGAATTCTGGTCGTTGTTTCTTTTGGCAGCACCTTGGATGCAAGCATGGAGGCATGCCCATCATTCTTTCCTGAAGCACAGATATGCAGGGAGTAGAGCGCGAAGGAAACACCGTGAATCCTCGTGACGGCCCTAACCGTAGTGGCTGGGTTCCATCCACGCCCCTTGAGCGTGAACTCCTTCGTTTGCTCCAAAGGCGTCTTACTGAGAATGGACTTATATTTATTCTTGTGATTTGCCGACGAGATCTTGCCAACGTAACTATGTTTCATCCCCAAGACCTTTCCAACCCGGGCCGTCCAGTCTCCATCTGGGACTTCATTAAACCCGATGATGTCGAGATTGTATTTCTTGAACATCTCCCCAACTTTTTCAGGGGTTGTGCTTCTGCCGAACTCAACATTGTAGCTCGCGATACGCACCGTGATGGGCTTTTCTCCCGAAGGGCTCGCGCAACAGAATTCTAAGGGAATCGCTAGGAAGATGAATAATATGATTTTTTTCGTCATTTGATCTATTTTTTGAGTTGAGTTAGAAATGCGCAGTCATTAGGAGCGCCAGCTTTACCAAGGATTCTATGTCTTCTTGTCTTTGAAGATGATCGCTCTCCGATTACCGTGCTGTGTGTGTTTTCGGTTGATGCAGTGCAGCTCTAGGTCAGCGAGAGTTTCAGTGAGTTTCATATCGACCCAGCCATGGGCAAGGCCTTTTCCGAAATAGTAGCTGACTGCCGGTTGGTTAATGAGATGGAGATGATCCCGTTGATCATGCTGCCACTCATGCGTGTGACCATAGAAATAGGCCTTGGCATGCTTTCGTTCGGCAAGAAGTTTCAACAGAGACGAGCCATCACGCATGCCCGGGATGGGGCGCACGCCGCGGTTGTTATACGGGTTGTAGTGACTAAAGATGAGGGCGGGCTTATCCGCTCGTTCGTCGAGCTGTTTGGCGAGCCAGTTCAGCTGTTTGTCTCCTAGGGATCCATTTCCTGAATCCAGCAGGATGAGGTTCGCGTGTCGCAGTTCAATCACGTCCGCTTGAAGGCCCATCTGCTCTTTCTTAAGAAACGGGATCAATTTCCACAAATTCCCACGATTGTCGTGATTGCCGATTGTCACATGAATGGTGATGCCCGCGGCACGAATCGGCTCCACAAGCTTGAGAAACTGTTTATACTCGGCTTCACTACCCCTGCCGAAGGTGCAGTCGCCGTTGACGATCAGGTGAGCGGGTCGAGGATTGAGTGCGATTACGCTCTTGGCCGTCTGCACAAGGCAGTTCGTCATATTCACGCTTTCATGCTCGGACTCCTTGACCGGGGAACCAGGCCACTTCGTACCCGGGTAGACACGGTTTGGATCGGCACTGATGTGCGTATCCGCAAGCAAGGCAACTCGGTTTTGGTCCACCTCAACACGTTCGCTCTCCGCGGCTGCCGACGCGCGCGAGGTCATTATCGCAGTGCTGCCAAGAGCGAGCGAGCCCTGAATGAATTGACGACGAGTGATTGGTGGGAGAATGATGGGCATTTTGAACGTTCTTGGGTTGAGTGGGTGAGTGGTGATTGACTCTACCGCCTGACTGCGAGGAATCTTCCCTGAGCTATTCCTTTTCAGCCCCCTTTTTCTTCATCTCCGCGACCCGTGTGCGAACCGCTCGGTAGGGGGCCGCTTTGTGAGGGCGGTGGCTCGGATCGACATCGATCTCAGCCGCTGACTCAAGGATCCCGACAAACACCGCGGTTACCCGCTTTAGCAATTTATCAGTTCACCGAGGCCCGGATCCACCATCAAGTCACTCAACGTCGAGCACCCCGATTCAAAAGGGTCGGCGCTGGGAAAGAACACCCTGCTCTTGATTGATATCGATCACGAGGGCTAAGATCCTACGCTAAAAGATTCCTTCATGAACAAGAATGGCCAAGCCATCCACTGCGTCGAAATGACTGGAGCACTTCCATCTTGAATCCGCCGTGGTTCATTTGCTCTATTTTCGAAAAAAGATGGGAAGCTTGAAACGCCCCACTGCAGGGAGCTGATGCTTACATGGAAAAATATTCCCACATTGAAGACATTCACCGCCGGATCTTCGCTGCCATGTTAGGGAATCTTGATGACAGTGTCGGCTCTGTCATGAAGCAACTTAGGGAATCCGGTTTGGAAGAAAATACTCTCGTCTTCTTTTTGAGCGATAACGGGGGACCCACTCGCGAGCTCACCTCTTCCAATTTACCTTTGCGTGGGGAAAAGGGGACCATGTATGAAGGCGCTCTGCGGGTGCCTTTCATGGCTCAATGGAAGGGGACGATTCCGGCAGGACAGGTTTATACCAAGCCCGTCAGTGCCTTCGATATTTATGCCACTGCGGCGGCGAACAGTGAGGGCGTCGCCGCGCCGAAGCAGGTTGAAGGCGTCGACTTAATTCCGTTCCTCACTGGGAAGGATGAGGGAACTCCGCACGAGACTCTATTCTGGCGTCAGGGCGGCAAATCTGGTCTCCGCCACGGCGATTGGAAGCTCGTTAAGATGGGTGGGAAAAAAGGGCCGGGTAATTCTAAGTGGGAGCTCTACGATCTCTCCAAAGATATCGCTGAAGAAACCAATCTTGCGGAATCCAACCCCGAGCGTCTCGCAAAATTGATCACGATTTGGGAGAAGACAAATCGCGAAATGAGCGAGCCGATGTTTTGAGTCTTCAGGACACTCAATCATGAATCACTTTACCATAAACATCCGTCAGTCGAAAATCACCCCCCTCCGCTCCGGTCCAAGGGCGGCTTCAAAGCCCTCCCGCCAAAAGAAAATTTCTAGCAGTTCCTCGAAGCATGACAAACACCCCATTCAGAAACACAATCCTGACCGCCATGGTCGCCGCTTTATTGTGCGGCTCCGCCGCATGCCAGACCTTCCACGACGTCGAGCAACCGCCTGCATTCCGAATGGCTTGCCTCTTCACCGACCACATGGTTCTCCAGCGCGACCAGCCCCTGCCGGTTTGGGGCTGGGCCGCGCCCGGCCGCGCTGTCACCGTTGAGCTTGGCCCGCACTCCGCTCGCACCCGCGCGAACGCGGAAGGGCGCTGGCGCCTCACCCTGCCGCTCCTCGAAAGCGGCAAAGGCTCGCTGACGATGACCGTTAAGGCTGGCGATGAGACCATTCGCCTCACCGACATCCTCGTGGGCGAGGTCTGGCTCTGCTCCGGCCAATCCAACATGGAAATGACCGTTTCCCAATCTGCCGACAGCAAAGCCGAAATCAAAGCAGCGAACCACCCCAAGATCCGGCTTTTTAACATTCCGCGCCCCACCGCCATGGCCAGCGATCCGCAGGACGACGTGGTCGGCCAATGGGAAGCCTGTTCGCCCGAGACCATCGGGGACTTCTCGGCCGTCGGGTACTATTTCGGACGCGAAATCCACCAGTCCATCGAAGTGCCTGTCGGACTCATCAACGCCTCGTGGGGCGGAACGATCATTGAAACCTGGATGCGCCAGGAGGAAATCTCCCGCCTGCCCGGCATGACCGAAGGTATCGCCGAAGCCCAGGATATTCACCGCGACCCGGCGTTGGTTCCGCAAGACATGACCGCCAAGGAAAAACGCGCCGCGAAGATCCACCAGGCGGACTTCAAGGCGAAAGCCGACTACAAACTCGCTTACAAAGCCAGCAAAGAACGCGCCGATAAGAGCCTGGAGGCGTTCAAAGAGGCGAGAGCCAACGACGAACTCGCTCGCAAAATGACGAATCCTGGCCGCGACCTCCGCAGTTGGAAAACCATGCAGATCCCCAACAAGTGGGGAGAAGCGGGCCTGCCCGACTTCAGGGGCATGGTTTGGTTCCGCAAGACGATTGACGTTCCCGCATCGTGGGCGGGCAAGAACCTCGTGCTGCACCTTGACCGCATCCTCGAAGGTGATGTCACGTGGTTCAACGGCCAGCGCGTGGGCTCCACCGCCATCGCCGACTATTCCAAGCAGCGCGTTTACAGCATCCCCGCCAGCCTTGTCAAAGCCGGCGCCAACACCATCACTGTGCGTGCCATCGACACGTATCGCTCCCGCGGCCTGTCGGGCAAGCCCGACGCCATGGCCCTTTGTGTCGCCGGTTCCGAGGAAACGGATCGCATCGGCCTGGCCGGTCCCTGGCGCTACAAGCCAGGGGTCCAACTCCACGCCTCGCTCAACTTCCCGCACGTCGAGGTCAACCACCCCACGCTTCTTTACAACACGATGATTCACCCCCTTGTCCCTTTCGCGATCCGCGGCATCACCTGGTACCAAGGCGAGCAGAACAACGGCGACGGCATGCGCTACTTCGACAAAATGCAGGCTCTCATTCAATCCTGGCGCAACGTCTTCCTCCGCCCCAACGCCCCCTTCTACTACGTGCAGATCGCCCCCTATCGCTACGGCGGCGGCATGGAACGCGCTCTCCCCCTGCTCTGGGAGGCCCAGAGCGCCGCTCTGGACATTCCTCACACCGGCATGGCCGTCATCTCGGACATCGTCCACACCAACTGGCTCCATCCCAGCAACAAGCAAGACGTTGGGAAACGCCTTGCGCTCTGGGCTCTCGCCAAGGATTACGGCCAGGAAGACCTCGTCCACTCCGGCCCCCTCTACAAATCGATGGCTATCGAAGGCCGCAAGATTCGCCTGAGTTTCAACCATACCGGAAGCGGGCCCGCCTCGCGCGACGCCAAGCCCCTCGACTGGTTTGAGATCGCGGGCAAAGACGGAAAATTCGTCAAAGCCCAAGCCGTGATCGACGGCCACACCATCCTCGTCTCCAGCGACGCCATCGCCAAACCGACCGCCGCAAGATTCGCCTGGGATCAGGAAGCCGTGCCAAACCTCATCAATAAAGAAGGCCTGCCCGCCGGCCCCTTCCGAACCGAGCGCCGGTGAGGGGTCTAGGGAGCAACGGAACGTAAAACCCGGTTAAGGGAAAGCCCCATGGTGTCTTTCAATAGAGGGGGAGACTGTCAGGAAATTCCTTTTCTGACCCCGGCGTCCCTGGGCGCCAGACAGCCTGGGCGCCGTTTCCTATCACTTGAGTTTCAGCTTTGGCATTTTGCCATCCCCGGTTGCCTTGCCACCGAGTAACCAAGCGAGGTTGAATCGGGCCAAGTGGGAGCCTTTGAACGGATCGTGCTCGTAGTGCAAGTAGATCCATCCTGCGGTGGACGTGCCGGGTCGACCGACAGCGAGTGACGAATAGCCGCTCCGACCTTCGTCGACGAGTCGCTTGACGGGCCAAGTTTTTCCGCCGTCGAAACTCGCCCACACCGTCACGCGCTCGCGGTGCGAAGCGTTTGTATCGAGGTTGCTAAAGATCAAGACGTCCCGGTCGTCGAGTGGCAATCTGGCCAATCCTCCCATGCAGCCGTAGGACCGTCCTTGGTCTCCATCAGGGAGGACTTCGACGATTTTCCAATTTTGCCAAGACGCGCCACCATCGACACTCCACGCTTCGCGTCGACGACCGTTTCGCGGTCGTTTGGGCCAGTGGACGCGCGAGTTGTAATAGATCCGTCCGTCGGCGAGTTCAACGAGGGCGGCTTCACCCGTTCCCTTCTCGGGGAACGGATCACTGGTCTTCCAGCTCTTGCCACCGTCGTCGCTGTAGATGGCGTTGGTGTATTGCCGAGGCCAATTCTCTTCGCCATCTTTCGGCCCGTAGTATCGCGAGGGGCGAAGCAGGCGCCCCTTGTGGGGACCGCGTATTAACGTGATCCCATGTTCGTTCATGTGCATGGAAGGACGGTTTCCATTGACGTCCTTTGCGATAACCGTGGCTTGCGGTTGCCACGATCGGCCATCGTCCTGGCTACGGTAGAGAGTAAGTGGAGCGGGGGGTTGCCCTTCTTCCACGAAGACCAGGATGTCTCCCGAATTCGCATCGACAATCGTGCCTCCCCCGTGGTAACCGGCGCGGGCCACCGGGATAGGGCGGCCCCACGACTTTCCTCCATCTTCACTCCGACGCACGACAACGCCGGAATTACCCCAGACGGCCAGCACCGTTCCTTTCACGGTGACGACCACGTTCGGATAGCGTTGATCGTCGAACAGGCGTTGCTTGCCGAAGACGGGAGCGCCCACGATCGAGGACAACTCGTCGTCGGCAACGGATACCGCCGAAAACGCGGAAAGGAACAGAAGGAAGCAAGCCACCGATGAGGATAAATGGGGCGTTTTTTTCATGTTTCGTGAGCATAGAAATGCCGGCCCGTGCTGTCAATATTGGCGTGGGAGGGCAGGATCCGGATGAGGGATCGGTTCGCTAAAGGAGAAACGCTGACAATGAAAATGGGGGAAGACAACAAGAGTTGGCAGGTTCTCAGGCCATCAAGCAAATCACTTACTTCTCCTGCAGCAGTTCAATCTGATCGAACCAAACGGGACCACCCATCGCGGTTGGAGCGATGCCGGTGAGGGTGAAATCCCCGAAATCCTTCCACATGTCCCGGGTCACCACGGTCCAGTCGGAGGGACTTTCGGCGGCCACTTGCGTGGCTTCCCACGGGGTGGTGTTTTTGCCGCTGAAATACCGCCGCTTTGGGCTCTCCGCCGCTGGCCAGCTTCCATTGTCGGCCAGCTCGATCAGCACGCCATCCACCTTGGGTGATTTCCAGGCGAGGCGGAGATAACGATATTCTCCGGGGCCGGGGTTTTCACGGATCGCGAATTTCCAACCCGGAATTCGCACCGAGTAACGCTGTGAATGGGAAAGGCGCAGGGAGGCCGATCCGGAATACTTGTCTGAGGTGACGATGGTGGCAGTCCCGCTTCCCTCTTTGAGCAGATCCACAAATCCCGGGGCGTCGTCAAAGAGCACCCTGCGCGATGGGAGTTTCTTCAGCCAGGAGATCACATTGGCGACATCACCGGGACTAAGGGCCTCGCGAAGCGACTCGGGCATGAGTGAAATCGGAAGTGATTTGAGCGAGCGAATGTCCTTACGAAGAACGTCGACTCTTTGCCCGCCGGGCAGACTCAGAGTCAGGCTTCCCGCTGATTCGTGGGCAAGGATGCCCACCGTGATTCTGCCGTCGTTGGTTTCGACAGTGTAGGTTTCATGTCCCGCCACGATCTTATCGCTCGGTGCCAAGATATCATGCACCATCGTTTGTTCTGCCCGGCGAAACTCCGAAGTGAGATCCGGGCCAACCGCAAAGCCGATCCCATTTGCTTGATGACAGAGAGCGCAGTGGAGGCTGAAGAGTTTTCGACCGGCGACCGGGTCACGTTTTTGTGCAAGCGCCGCGAGGAATCTCTTGACGGTGCTCTCGTCTACCGAGCGCGGAACTGTGAGTATTTTCTTTGCTCGTGCCGCGATCTTTGCGTCGGGATGTTCACGCAGGGAATTTTGTTGGAGGGTATTCAGCGCGGATGCCTCGAGAATCTTTTGCTCCAGGGATTCGATCACGACGACTAAGTTATCGCGTCTGGCGAAAGCGCTCTTAAGGATCTCCCTCCGTAGAGACGGCGTGGCTGACGGGTAAGCCCGCAGCAGGGCGGCAGCGATACCTACGTCTCTTTCAGCGCTCAATCCCCTGATGGCAGCGAGGCGCTGCTCGACGGGCAATTGCAGGTCGCCAACTTCCGCGAGAGCTGTTTTGAGCCGCTGCGCGCGCTCGGATGTTGATTCCAGTTGCAGCACCCGCGTCAACTCGAGCGCGGAGACCCGAACGTCGCCCTCTGTGCTGACGGTAAGCTTGGCGAGCGCTTCCCGGGCCTTCGGTGAGAGATTGATACTGGTGGTCGACTTTAACGATGCAAGCAGCCCCTGGAGACACTCCTGTTTTAATCTATTTTCTTCGATGACTGCGATTTTCCGGATCGTTTTGGAGAGCTCTCCCGGCTCCCGCCGCGTCGCGACCGCGCGGCAGAGTCGCGCGATGAGTCCGCGTGCCTCGCCGAGTTCCCTCGGTTTTTCCAGTAGTGAAACCAGCATTTGGTCGCAACGTCCGCCGAGTGAACTGAGAATGGCACCGTCCAGCCATTTTTCATTACCGTGTTGCCTGGCCAAGCGTGATAGCCCGGACAGGGCGCTCTCGTCGCTGCTTTCGCCCAGTGACAATGCGAGTTGAAGGCGAACGATTGAAGATTCGTCATCCAACAAAGCGATGGCCTCTTTTAGAAGAGACGGGTTGTCATTGAATCGGCTTTCCGCAAGACGTAAAGCGTGTCGCCGGACACCGGGTTCACTATGATTGAGTCCAGATTTGAGGACTTGGTCGGTGAGGCCACGAAGCCCATCCAGGGTGTAGAGCACGTTGATTGCGGCCGCCGAACTGTCGGCTTTCATCGAGTGCCCGAGTGCGCGAAGCGTTGGGGCATCGATCTCGTCAGCGCGTTTTTCGAGCAGGAGGCGGCGGGCGGTTTGACGTCTCCAGAAATGGGGGCTGGTCACTTCACCTGCCAAGGCAAGGGGATCGAGCGTTGACAGATCGACGGGGCCCGCTTTTGGCATGCTCTCATGAACCAAGCGCCAGACCCGACCGTGGTCTTTCCCATTATCGAGGCCATACTGCTGTTGCAGATAGCGTGGAATTGCCGAGTAGTCTTCAATGATTTCTCGATAATAGTCGGCCACCCACACGCCGCCGAACGGGCCGATGGAAAGGTGAATGGGATGAAACCAAATGTCACGAGAAGCCAAAAATTCTGATTGCTCCTCGCCAGGTGGGCGGCGCAATTTCAGGAGTGAACCCTCCCGGGACACGGTGGCGCGATGAACAAAATTTTGGGCCGGAGCGCAAGCGAGCAACTGTCCCTCCAGACCGGGCAGGGCGATATCCTGATAAAAAAGAGGCGAGCAAGCCGAGGTGAAATATCCATTGGGCTTCGATTCCGTCGCGCCATAACGGTCCTTGTAGTATTTGTTGAATCCGGGATCGGCGGCGCGTCTTGTGCGCCAGGGGTGGGCCTCGCTGATCGGATAGCATTGATTGTAATTTGCCGCTCCAACTCTCCCTGCTCCTACCGCGATGTCCGGATTCCGGGACAGGGAATACCAGGGCAGTGGCGCGATCTGGATGCCGGGGGTTTGAGTGGAAATGACAAAGCGGTCGCCTTCCCCGGTAAAGGTGAATCCGTAGGTCCCCGTGTGACCACTGACCGCTTCAATGGCCGAACCATCCGCCTTGAAGCGAAACCCGCTGACCGGCAGATCGACCTCTTGCTCTAGCTTGGGTCCGGAAATTCGGCCTCCCTGTCCGCCATCAACATAGATCCAGTTGTCCGGGCCCCACTGTGGAGAGTTGATACGGCGCTCGATGATTCCAGTCTTGAACCCGGTAAACAATCTCTTCCGAATTCTGGCCTTTCCGTCGCCGTCGGGGTCCGCAAGAAACACGATGTGGGGAGCACAAACGGCGATGATGCCACCGTTGGCCGGACAGATCCCCATGCAGGCAGGGAGCTTGTCCGCCAGCACCTGAGCCTTGTCCATGACGCCATCACCGTTGGTATCGATGAGCCGCTTCACCGTTCCGGTCTGCTCTTTCTCCGCCTTCCGAATCGCTTCGGCGGGAGCGGCAAGGCGCCTGACTACCTTGTCCAATTGACCGGTCTTGTTCAGTTCCTCGATGTCGTATTGGCCCTCCAGATTGTAGCCGTGCAATTCAGAGACGAAGAGGTCGCCTTTCTCATTCCAACACATCCCCGAGGGTTGCCGGATCAGCGGTTCGGAGGCCACTAGTTCCAACTTGAAGCCTCGCGGGACTTTAAAAAGTTTTGCGCTCTCGGCGGGCGGGAGCGCTTTCGGTGCGTCGCTGGGCTTGGTGATTTGCCCAATCGATATTTCTACGCTCCCGAGGATTGAGGCAATAAGAAGGAACTTTTTCATTTTTCTTTTTTCAGGAAATGCTTGTGATCAGTGAGCCCGATCGACTCCGATAACGGAGGGCCGATCTTGCCAGGATGAACCACGATTTCAAGATCATCGTTCCGTCAGGTGCTTATCTGCAAAGTTGAGAAGCTGCTTCCAGGTATTTCACGGGGACGCAGCGTAGCGCGTCTATTCCCCATTGAGCCCGAAAAGGTAAGCCAACAAATCCACCACCTCCTTCTGCGACAGCCCTTGCGCAGTCGGCGGCATGAGGCTTCCGATGGTGTCGCGCTTGGCGATGGCGTCGGCTCGGAGCTCATGCATTGCACCCGTCGCGAAGTCGCGCACCAGCACCACGCCTTCATCACGGCTCTTCTGCTCGTAGCCCTGCAAGACCGTGCCGTCCTTCTTCGTAAAACGCCGCAGGGCGAATCCCTCCTTCACTTGCTTGGTTGGCCACAGCACTTCTGTCACGATGCGCTCGGGCGGCACGCCACTACCGACCCCCGACAAATCGGGACCGATTCTGCCGCCGACATCACCGACTTTGTGGCACGATGCACAGGCCATCACGACCGCTTTGAAATGTCTTTCGCCCTTCGCCGCATTGCCCACGCGCGCGGCCGCGACGAGCTGGTCGATCAACGCCTCGCTATATTCGTAGCCGCCAGGACCCACACCCGCGAGCCGATCGAGCGCCGCGCCGAGGTGTTTGTCGACGAGCCCGGTGTCAGGTAGGAAATACCGCCGGCGCCATCGATAACGAAGCTCTGCCCGTAGTCGTCAAAGCCGATCCCCCACGGATTGCCCGGCCCCATGAAATCGTCGAGCAGCGGGTCGAGCTTCAGCTCGCGCGGGCGCAGGCGGTAGACGCCGGCCTGGAAGAGCGACGACACGCCGAAGGGCGTCTCGACGCGTGATTCGATGCCGTCGCCTTGACTGAACCACAATTCGCCGCCGGGGCTCCACGCGAATCCGTTGCTCGTCTGGTGCGAGTCACCGTTGCCAAAGCCGCTGAGCAAGAGCTTGCGCTTGCCCTCCCAGTCGAAGTGCACCAGCTCGGTGTTGTGGCCGATGTAGACCCCGTCGCCGCCGACCTCCATCCCGGTCGGGACGCTCAAGCCCTCCGCGAACACGCTCGACTCGTCGGCCACCCCGTCGCCATCAAGGTCGCGCAGGGCGATGACTTTGACGATGTCCGCATCGCCTTGATTTCGTCTTGGGACACGAACGGGATCGCGCGCTTTTCAGCCAACGCGCGCACGGTGGTTTGGAAGCTCACCGTATCGCCGTCCCATGCGAAATCGCGAAACTTCGGCTCGGCCGCTTTAAATTTCTCGGTGAGCGCGGCTTCGAAGCGACCGTCGTTTTGCAGACGGACCAGGTCCGTGCCACCCGCGAAGGCAACGACCTCGCCCTCCATGAGTTCGATGGGAGCCGCAAGAGCCGCGCAAGGAATTGCGATAGATACGAAGGCTATCCTGAAGACATTCATGCGGGGAAACTAGCAAAGTGGCGCTCGCGTAAAACCTAAATCTGGCTCCACGATTTGCAGTCCTCTGCGCCAGCGAGATAAACGATCTCGGGTCGATACCGCCGCCAGTCCTCGAGATGAGAGGAGCGGGTGCTGGAGCAACTCGAGAGTGGCGCGATCCGCACACCACCTGATTGCTAGAAAATAACTTTTTTTGCTGAGGCGTTCACGTCGACCACGATGCGGCCCTTGATCTGGCCTTGCAATATTTGGTCCCCCAACGCGGGCACCTCAACTAAATTGACAATGTGAATCATGGCATCGAGTTTCTCCAGCGGCAGATCATTGGCAAGACGTCGCCACGCTCTCTCGCGTTGTTCAAAAGGTTGCATCACGCTGTCGATCCCCAGCAAGTTGACTCCACGAAGCAGAAAGGGAATGACACTTGATGGAAGGGCTGCTCCGCCAGCGAGTCCAATTGCGGCAACCGAGGCGCCGTATTTCAGCTGTCCGATCACCCGTGCGAGCATCGCTCCGCCGACGGCATCAAGACAGCCGGACCATCTTTCAGCTTCGAGAGGTCTCTTCGACACGGTGGCGATTTCATCGCGAGCGACGATTCGACTTGCACCGAGCGACTTCAAATAATCCGTGGTCTCGGGGCGGCCCGTCACCGCTGCAACTTGATAGCCGAGATTAGCAAGGATCGCCGTGGCGATCGAACCGACACCGCCCGCCGCTCCGGTGACTAGCACTTCTCCCTGATCCGGTTTCAAACCGTGATCTTCCAGCGCGATAATCGCGAGGATCGCGGCAAAGCCAGCCGTCCCGATGGCCATCGCCTGCCTGGTCGTCAGCCCTTCAGGCAGCGGCACCAACCAGTCCGCCTTGACGCGCGCTTTTTGCGAATAGCCTCCCCAATGCCTCTCGCCGACACGCCAACCGGTCAACACGACTTTGTCACCGGGACGATAACGCGAATCCTCAGACGATTCGACGGTTCCCGCAAAATCGATTCCCGGGACGTGAGGATAGTTGCGCACAAGACCGCCGCCCGCCTGCATGCAAAGGCCATCCTTGTAGTTGACGGTGCTGTACTCGATCGCGACGGTGACATTACCCGCCGGCAATTGATCTTCGGTCAACGATTGCACTACAGCTGAGACTTCGGATTCGCCGTTCTTTTCGACAACTAAGGCATGGAATGTCATGGATCGTTTTTTGTGAGTGTGAGGGGCGTCCTCTCCGTGCTGTCAGCGAGCAACAGCTGGCATGTGTTTGAGACTCCCGATGCTGCGAGAATAAGTCATTGTTCTCGTAATTCAAGAGCACTCGGGAAAGGAATCAGTCAGATAGGATGTCATCAATCCAAATCAGCCGGGGATCTTAACAGGGCGATCAAGCTAGGGACACTCGTAACGACGGGAAAGAAACGAAAAAAGGAACGACGCTCCTATCTCAGCAGCAAAGAAGCGGCGGCGGAATAAAAGGCCGCCTCCCGGCAAAACGCCGCCGCGCGCTCAGGAACCGCCCCTACCGGGAACGCCTCCTCTCCCTGATCGCCCTGCTTTGCGACATCGCTTTCCCTCCTTGACACTTCTTCCCGAATGAGATTTCATATATGTTCTCATGAACATTAAGAAAGAAAATACCCCAATGCCGCCCGCGAGTTCCCGTGGAGCTTTCTCCTCCCGGCCTCCAAGCTTTGTGCTCATCCCCGCACCGGGAATTTCGCCCGGTATCATCTCCTCGAAGACTCCATGCAGCGACAGC
>Ga0222650_1000975_pt1 | contig 17554 bp, 14 predicted proteins | sample AntAcemetagen367_FD_179820 | JGI IMG/M metagenome (GOLD analysis project Ga0222650, IMG submission 179820) | Saline water microbial communities from Ace Lake, Antarctica - #367 | ecosystem: Environmental > Aquatic > Non-marine Saline and Alkaline > Saline | place: Antarctica: Ace Lake...
GGTGCTCTTCACATGGTAAGCCCCTGTTTTCTTTTCAGCGTCGTCGAGGTGTTTTAATATATTTTCGATCAGCACCACGCCCATATCCACAATCGTGCCAATCGCGATGGCGATCCCTGAGAGCGCGACCACATTGGCATCCACGCCGAAAAGCTTCATGCCAATGAAAGCAAAAAGCACCGCCAGCGGCAACACACCCGAGATGAGTGCGGCACTGCGCAAATGCATGACCATTAAGACCACCACGATGATCGTAACTAGGATTTGTTGACGCACCGCATCTTCCAAAGTGGCGAGCGTTTCGTGAATAAGCCCGGATCGATCATAAAACGGCACGATTTTCACTTGGCTGACGGTGCCGTCCTCCAAGGTCTTTTTTGGCATCCCCGATTCGATCTCTTTGATCTTTTCTTTGACTCGCTGGATCACCGCTAGCGGATTTTCACCGTAGCGTGTGACCACAACGCCGCCGACTGCTTCGGCACCCGCTTTTTCCAAGGCACCGCGACGCAGCGCAGGGCCATATTCGATGTTTGCGATCTCATCCAGTGTGATTGGGACATTATCACGCTGAGTGATGACGGACTTTCGAAGATCGTCCAAACTGTCGATAAAGCCGAGCCCGCGAATTACATATTCGACCGCATTGATTTCAATCGTGCGGGCACCGACATCGAGATTGCTGCCACGCACTGCCTCGAACACTTCGGGTAGCGTGATGTTGTAGGCGCGCAAGGCATCTGGATCGACATCAATTTGGTATTCCTTAACGTAACCACCAATCGAGGCGACTTCGGCCACTCCATCGACGCCTTGTAGCGCATAGCGAACATACCAATCTTGGGTGCTTCGGAGTTCTTGCAAATCCCAGCCTCCGGTTGGCTGACCCGCCGGACTCATGCCTTTCAGTGTGTACCAGAATACTTGCCCAAGCGCGGTGGCATCGGGGCCGAGTTGAGGCGAAACACCTTGGGGCAGGGTGCCCGATGGCAGGCTGTTGAGCTTTTCAAGGATGCGGCTACGCGTCCAGTAGAACTCGGCGTCGTCCTTGAAGATGATGTAAATCGACGAGAACCCGAACATCGAGTAGCTACGGATCGTCTTGACCTCAGGCAGCCCCAGCAGAGCCGTCGTCATGGGATACGTGATCTGGTCTTCGATGTCCTGTGGCGAGCGCCCCATCCATTCGGTAAAGACGATTTGCTGGTTTTCACCAATGTCAGGAATCGCATCGACAGGCACTGGGTCGCGCGGCAGCCAATCGTTTTTCCAATCAAAAGGCGCCACCGCAATGCCCCAAAGAATGAGGACGACCGTGAAGAGGACGACGACGAGTTTATTCTCGAGGCAGAAACGTATGAGGGAATTGATCATGATTTTTTTTGGCCACAAAAATGCACAAAAAGACACAAAAACTTAGGTTCTGTGAGAGCTGGGTGAATCGCTAATGCGATGTCTGCTGTTCATATCTATTGTGACTCCGTTTTTAATCTCCGTGATTTTTTGTGCTTTTTTGTGGCCAAATTCCTGCATTTATTGAGCCACAAAAAGGCACAAGGGATGCACAAAAACTTAGGATCTGTGAGAGCTGGGTGAATCGCTAATGCGATGTCTGTTGTTCATATCTATTGTGACTCCGTTTTTAATCTTCGTGATTTTTTGTGCTTTTTTGTGGCTAAATTCCTGCATTTATTGAGCCACAAAAAGGCACAAGGGACGCACAAAAACTTAGGTTCTGTGAGAGCTGGGTGAATCGCTAATGCGATGTCTGTTGTTCATATCTATTGTGACTCCGTTTTTAATCTTCGTGATTTTTTGTGCTTTTTTGTGGCTAAAAATCTGCTTTGAGTTACCCCAAAAGAAGGCGTATCAAATGGGGTCTAAAATGTAGCGTTTTATGTAGAGTTTCGGGCTGCCGAAGTTGATGAGTAGCCCGTAGCGTTTGCCACTCCCTCGGAGGTAACCAAGTAGTTGTGCGATATGATCATCGTGAATCGCTCTGACAGCTTTTAGTTCAACGATCAGTTCCTCAGCAACCAGTAAGTCTGCTTTGGTGTCTCCAAGGATAGAGCCGTCTTCATCGTAGACGGGGACGGGTGCTTGCTGCTCAACAACGATATTTCTTTTCTTTAGTCTATGGGGTAAGCCGTTCTCATATATTTTTTCTAGGTGACCATGTCGAAGGTGCTTGTGCAGTCCAAATGAGCATTCGCGGACTGCGTCGCTCAGAGTGTTGATTTCTTCATTTTTCATACTTTATACCGTTTAATTTTTTGTGAATTTTTGTGCCTTTTTGTCGCTAAGAATCAGAGCATTTTAAAAAGCATCCAGATCGCCATGGTCATCATCATTAGGTTTTCGGTGAGCGACACGAAGCCGAGCGGCACGTCACTACCGCCGCCGACGCAGGCGCATTTCAAATCACGCTTTTCGATGTAAACCGCTTTGATGATGGAGATGGCTCCGATGGTCGTCGCGATAAGCACGATGGGGGCGACGACCCATGTGAAGAGGTTCGCAATCATCAGCACTCCGGCAAAGGTTTCGATGCATGCGTAGATCGTGGCATACGGCACATAGCGTTGTGCAAGTAAGTCGTACTGGATGAAGCCATTGGTGTAGGACTGTAGGTCGCGCAGCTTTTGAATGCCCAGAACACACATACTGAAGGCGATAAATAGCTCAGCGATGCGCAGCACCGAGAATGCGCCGAGGAAGGCCCAACTGGTGGTGATCGCCATCAGTAGGGTCACCGCAAAGATCGCGATGATCGGTTGATACGTCGTGCCTTCTTTAGGGTCTAGGCCGAGACCGAGATGCTCGCGCAGCGCGTCGTAGCCGCCGATGGCTTTGCCTTCGATAGCGATCTGGGGCGTTTCGTCGACCTGCTTGTCTTCTTTGTACTGCTTATTCGCGGCCATCGATTCGAGATGATGGTCGCTGATTTCGTAGCCGTTACGCTTGAGTAGATCCCAAGCTTTGATGCCCCAAGGGCAGAGGTGGTCGGGTGTGACCATGCGGGTGATAGTTGCTTTTTTCTTCATGGTTTCCTTTGTGGCTATGTGGTCTGCCGTAGGGGCGCGACTTGTCACGCCCGCCGAGAATCCGTCCATCTCAGACGCGGGCGTGACAAGTCGCGCCCCTACGTATTATAATGTTATTATGGTTTGATCATTTCTTTTACTTCACCGCACTTGAGCATCATGGCACCGAAATACGGATTCAATAGCGGCTCGCTGGCTTGCAACCAGTCGGCACCGCGATCTCCGTAAACCATCGGGCAATGCATGATGATCAGTTCGCTGTTGAACGAAGCTGGGTTAGCCTTGGCCGCAGCAATCATTGCATTCGAGAGCGTTTCAAAATGCGGTTTACGAAGTGCTTCGAGTGTTTCTGCCGCTAGCATGTCGTGCAGCATTTCGGGTAAGCTTCCGCTATGCCCGGTGATTTCCATCATGGCTTTGGCCTCAGCCTTGGCGGCATCGAGATCGTCGCCGGCCAGTGCCGACTGCATGGCCAAGTAGGGCGAAAGCAGCTCCGGAGCGACATCGTCGGCGATCTTAAGCATCGCCATGCCTGCGTGCGGGGAGGGGGCAGCCTCGCCACTCGCGGGCGCTTCGCCTCCGTGGTTGTGCCCCGGTGTGGAGCCGCCGCCCTCTGGATTCATCATGCTCGGTTTGGCCTGAATTTGCAGAGCGCTGTCGATCTTGAAGGCTCCGTTGGTCACCACGCGTTCGCCCGCATCCAGTCCAGAAGCAACGAGATAGAAATTACCCGCTCGTGGGCCTAGCACAATTTCGCGGCCTTCGTAAGTCGGTCTATCGGTATCCGGCTTTTCAACATAAACCACCGCGCGCTTACCCGTGCGAAGCACGGCGGAACTCGGCACGATGAGTGGTGCATTCTCGGTCGAGTTATCAACATAGCCGAGCTCTTCAGCCGGCACCAGATCCATGCCGCACACGTCGCACTGCCCAGGGCCGTCTTTGACGACTTCAGGGTGCATGGGGCTGATCCATTTTCCCGCAAATTCAGGCGCATAAACTTTGCCGTCTTCCGCCAACCGGGAGGTGACAATACTACGCACGAACATGCCGGGCTTCAGCTTACCATCGGGATTCGGCACGTTGACTCGAATCGGCACCGTGCGCGTTTTGCGATTCACTTCCGGCTCAATGAAAGCGATTTGACCATGAAAAGTTTCACCCGGTATCGCCTGGACGGTAAACGCGACATCCTGACCATAGCGCAGCCAAGGCAGGTCGGACTCATAGGCATCCAGATAAGCCCATAGGCGGCTCAGATCGACGATTTTGAACAACGATTCTCCCGTTTTTACGTAGTCGCCTGCTTTCACGTTTTTCGCAACCACGACTCCGCCGATGGGAGCCCTTAGAACAAAAGAATCCTTTGCTTCACCCCGCTCAATGATCGCATCAATCTGCTCGGGCGCGAGATCCCACAGCCGTAATTTCTCACGGGCTGCATTCGTGATCGAGCTATTGGGATCGGCGCGATAGGAGGTCAACAATTCGCGCTGAGCGGAGAGCAAGTCAGGGCTGTAAACTTTCGCGAGGTGATCGCCCTTGGCCACAGAGATGCCCTTGAAGTTGACAAACAATTCGTCGATCCGCGCTGGGAAACGAGCGGTCAATGATTTTTCAAGTGTTGCATCGTAGTCGAGTTTGCCGACCAGACGAATGGCCGCTTCGGGGTAGTCTCGCTGCACTAAGGTGGTCTGAATATGAGCGAGCGCACGAGAACTCTCGCTCATACTCATGGTGCGTGGCCCTTCATCCGCGCCCGCATCGCTCTCTAATGGAATCAAATCCATCCCACAGATTGGGCAGTCCCCCGGCTCGGGTTGCTGGATTTGCGGGTGCATGGAGCAAGTCCAAACAGTCGGCTTGGAGGAGGCCTCCATCTGCCCCGGCACCCCCGGTGCCTCGGCAGCGTGCTTATGGACTTCAGGACTGGACTGGGTGAAACGCCCCAGACCGATGCCAATGATGAGTGCGGCCACTGCGGTGGCTACTATAATTAAAATTGCTTTCTTATTCATTTTGGCCTGTCGCGTTAAAAGTTCCAAGGATGGGCTGGTTGGCTAAAGTTTGGATCACGATGCGCTGTTGCCAGGCATCCGAGGCGGCTCGCCAATAAAGCAGTTGCAGATCGAGCAGAGTGCGCTCGCTGTCGATCACTTCAAGCATTCCGGTGCGCCCGCTTTTGTAGCTATTTCGGGTGTTTTCGACTGCTTGTTCGGCGAGTCCGAGCAGTTCCTCGCCGTATAATTTGATGCGACGGTTGGCATCTTTCAGGAGTGCTAAACTTGCACTCAATTCTGCACGAAGTGCGTTGAACCGGTTTTCGTATTCGTGCTCATTCGCACGCTTGCTCGCCAGCGCTTCAGCTTTGGCGGCATCGTACTTACCAAACCAGATAGGGATATTGACCGCAACGGTGACGCCCCAAGGGTCTTGCCCCGCATCTGGGGTCATTGGGTTCACTTCGGGCGAGCCCACTTGAATGTAATTGATACCGAAAGTGATGTCAGGATAACTCTCCAGCCGAGCAATTTCCCGTCTGGCTTCCGCGCTGGCCACCTTGCGCTTGAGCATCTGCAACTCCGGATTACTGGCACGGATGGCCTGCACCAGAGATGCCCCATCAACCGAAAATGCTTCCGGCTCCTCCCATGTCGGCCACGGGAGCAAGTTTCCATCCGGTAAAGCCAGCAGTTCGCCCAATTTGGCTGACTGAACGGCACGTTTCTGTTTCAACGACTGCAAGCGGTCGTCAATCTTGCCGATCTCCACCTTGAGACGAAGCAAGGCGTTGATTTCGCCTCCTGAGCGCACTTTTTCTTCCACAATCGGTTCCAACTCTTGCAGTAGATCACGATTTTCTTGGGTCAATTTAATCGCCTCTTCGGTGTAGCCGTATTCGTAAAAGCTGAGCGAGACCCTACGAGCCAGCATCAATTGCTGATTCTGGAAGGCATACCAAAGTGCCTCGGCCTCCGCAGAAGCGGCATCGGCGCGACTGCTGAGCTTACCAAACCAGGGGATACGCTGGCTGAGCATGAGAATATTCTCCTGCGGCCCTGTGCGTGTCTGCACCGATTCCACGAAGTGCGTAATCTGAAACATCGGGTCAGGGAGCGCAGACACTTGCGGAATCCGCTGCATCGCTGCTTCATAGCGCAGCTGGAACGCCTTCAGTTGCGGATTGGCCATTTGCGCACGGTTCAGGTAGCTCTCCAGATTGCCAGCGGGCAGTGCAGACACAGTGCCCGTGGTGGCAGACACAGTGCCCGTGGTGGCAGACGCAGCTAAAGCAGGAGCCATCATGGCACCCGCCGTAAGCGCTCCTGCACAAGCAACCGCACGAAATTTAAGAAAATTCCAATTCATCAATGCCCATTTAAACGCAGGTTTAGAAGAAAACCCGCAAAAAAATATTAATTCGCAGATATTTCTGACTGCGAATGTATTTTGACGGTGATATGAGGAGACTTGGAAGGATCTATCGTCTTGATCACTTTAGTCTCCCAGCTGAATTATTTCAAATAGCTGTCAATAATCGCCTGCACCTCTTTGCTCGCCTTGCGCACCGATGCCGTTGCGCTCGAATCCTCTAGGAGATGATGTTCAATGTGTTCGTGGATCATTTGCCGCGTAAGCCCATTCAGAGCGCCTCGGCAGGCGGCTACGGTTTGCAGCACTTCAAGGCAGTCGGTATCTTCGAGCAGCATACGCTCGACCGCTTCGATCTGGCCTTTGAGCCGGCGGACGCGTTGGAGTAGTTTCTTATTATCGTGGTTAAGGTGTCCCATTTAAATAATATACCCCTCTACGGTATCATAGGGAAGTAAAAAAAACAAACTTCCTCAGATTTCATGTTGACAGTTATCTGAACATCTCAAATGGATTTGGCTGTGCGACTAAGACCTATCATAAGCTTTTTGCTAATAAGCTTGATCTCCTGCAACGCTCTCTTGAGCGCGACAGGCGGGGTTTTCCTGTCGTTTCACCACGATTTCAGCTTTCATTTGGATGCTGGAGTCGCTGGTGTAGAGGACGCAAAAACGGATGCCAAGCTGCCGACTACGGTCGCGGAGGTCAGCGAATCTTCGCACCACCACGACCATCATCATCACGAATTAAAGCTGACAGCCGATATGGACCCGACCATACGCGGCAACACATTTGATCGTGTTCAAGCACCCGTCCTCCTCCTCGTGGCGGCGATGGATCGATTCGATTCACTTTTAGTCCAGCCTGTCCGCCCAATGAGCAGCGGTTCAGCCATTAGGCCACCGCCTGAGAGAGTGCCTAAGCACCTCTCCTTACTCAGAACCCAAGTTCTGAGGCTTTAAGAATCCTGATTAAGTTAATGGGCGACCCGTTTGGGTCCGTCCAATTGTTTGCAAGCATGTAGGACGTGCTCGCTTCTGACTAACTAATATCAGGATTTTTTCATGCACACTTATCTAAAACTAAAACATACTCTCTTTTGTATCATAGCTCCCTGTGGGGCCCTCTTTTCTCAAACTCCGGCAGCTTCCGAAGTCGATTTCAACACGCCGATTGGCTACACGACTGCGCTAAAAATTGCGGTCGAGCGTGATCCGCGACTCAACGGCATAGAAGCCACATTTGATGCGGCGGAGGGCGAAGTCGTTCAAGCTGGCCTGAAACCAAATCCCGTTGTCGGCGCAGAATTCGAAAATGTTCTCGGCACTGGGCCTTTCAGCGGGGTGCAGGGCGTTGAAGTGACCCTGGGCATTCGACAACTGATTGAGACGGGGAACAAACGCGCAAAACGCACGTCGCTTGCTAGGCGGGAGTTGGATTTAGTCGCATGGCAGCAAGAACGCTTGCGAGCTGAAATCGAGGCGGATACGCACACTACTTTTGTCGAAGTCTTACTTGCGCAGAAGGTCGTCGCCCTTCGAAAGGAGCAGTTGCAACTGGCTCAGAGAAGCAACGAAGAAGTTCAGAAGTTAGTCGATGCAGCGCGTTCACCGAGAGTCGATCTCACACGGTCGCAGCTGGAAATACGGCAACAACAATTCGTGTTGGAACAGGCGGAGCGAAATCTGTCAGCAGCTCGAAATGCATTGGCTTCGCGGTGGGGGTTGATCCCTGCGCCTGCGTTCACAGTGACTGGTCAACTTGTTCTCGAAGACAGCTTGCCAGCATTCGAGGAGCTAGTTGCCTCGCTCTCTGGCACAGCCACGCTCGGGCAATTTAATGCACTGACACGAAGCCGTGAAGCTGCGCTTGATTTGGAGAAAGCACGAGCAAAGCCAGATTTCGAGCTCTTTGCGGGAGGTCGCTATTTTAACGAGAACGAGGGTGATATGGGCTTCGTTGCAGGCATCGAAATCCCTTGGCTCCTGTTCGATAAAAACCAAGGCAACATCCAGACTGCCAGAGCGAAACTGCGTTCAATCGGGCACTATCGGGATACCGCCCATCGTGCCCTTTTAGTCGAGCTAAGTGATCAGTTCAGCCGATTAGGCAATGCACATGCGGATGCGATTGCAATCCAGACAGAACTTCTCCCCGCCGCCGAGCAAACCTTAGCGGACACCGAAGAAGGCTATCAACGCGGACAGTTTAGGCAGCTCGCTGTCCTCGAAAGCAGGCAAACATTATTCAAAATACGTGAGTCCCAATTGGAAGCACTTACACGTTACGCCGAAGCACAGAGCGCGATCAACGCGATCACACGCCAATCAAAAATTAATTAATCTAAAAATTTTTAAAAAATGAAACGAAACACACTTTTACAACTCTTATTGATCCTACTTATTGCCGCAGGTGCTGGCGCTACAGGATGGTATATCCTTCGAATCGAAACGCCTCCGACAGCAGGGGAATACGCTGGAGAAGCTGCCGCCGAAGAAGAAGAAGTTAAAGGCCCAAATCGTGGCCGACTCTTGCAGGATGGGGACTTCGCTCTGGAGGTCACTATCTTCGAAACCGGAACTCCACCTGAGTTTCGACTCTTTGCCTACGACAAGGGCGAATTGCTCCCCCCCGAAGCGGTGAAGGCAACGCTTGATCTGGTGCGCTTGGGTAATCAGATCGACCGCTTTGTTTTCGAGCCGAGAGGCACCCACTTGGGCGCGGAGGGGGTTGTGACTGAGCCCCATTCTTTTGACGTCAATATCTCCGCGACTTATGCGGGTAAAACGCATCAATGGAGTTACGAGTCGCACGAAGGCCGGACGACGATTCCCGATGATGTCGCGGCGCGTTCGGGAATCGAGACGGCGGTCGCTGGGCCAATGGAGATTTCAGAGCTATTGAGCACCAACGGCTTTATCACAGCAGATCCCAAGAAAGTGGTTCGAGTGGCTCCTCGGTTCAGCGGCACAGTTGAGCGACTGATGGTTGACCCTGGACAACTCGTCAAAGCGGGCGACGAGTTGGCGCAGGTGGAGAATCAGCAAACGGGCGTGAGCTTCTCAGTGACAGCGCCCATGGATGGCGAAGTCCTCGAAATCCAAATGCGCCCCGGCGAACGGGCGTCCGAAAACAGCTATATCTTGATCGCAGACTTGTCGACTGTCTGGGCTCAGCTGCGTATTTACAGCAGAGACCGCTCTTCAGTGGAAAAGGGACAAACTGTATTCATCTCGAATCCAGATGGGACACAGGCTGCAAGCGGCACGATCACTTACATCTCGCCGGTAGCGTCCTCCGCGAGCCAGACTCAGCTCGCCCGCGTCGTATTGGACAATGAAAACGGTCAGTGGTTGCCCGGCTTTTATATCAATGCTTCGATTGAAATCTCTAAAGAGGAAGCACCGCTAGCCGTCTTAAAATCAGGGCTCCAGACGTTTCGAGACTTCACAGTTGTTTTCGCCAAAGTAGACGAAACTTACGAAGTGCGAATGTTAGAGTTTGGCCGTGAAGACGGCGAGACCATTGAAGTGGTAGGTGGCCTGAAGCCAGGAGAAACCTATGTCACGGAGAACAGCTTTCTGCTCAAGGCAGACGTTCTCAAAAGCGGCGCTTCACACGACCACTAATCTATAAGGAACAATTACTATGTTAAATTTAATACTCTCCTTTTCTATACGCAACCGCTGGCTGGTTCTAGTCGCCGTTGCGGCTGTCGGTGCCTTGGGCATCTATAATTACCAAAACTTACCGATTGATGCAGTGCCGGACATCACTAACGTTCAGGTGCAGATCAATACGGAAGCGCCCGGCTATTCGCCTCTGGAGGCTGAGCAGCGGATCACTTATCCCGTGGAAACTGCAATGGCAGGAATGCCTAGCCTCGATTACACTCGTTCGATTTCGCGATACGGTTTATCGCAAGTCACGGTGGTTTTTGAAGAAGGCACCGACATTTATTTTGCGCGGCAATTGATCTCCGAGCGGATTAATCAGGTAAAGAGTCAGTTGCCCGCAGGTTTCGAGCCGACGATGGGACCCGTCGCCACCGGCCTCGGTGAAATCTTCATGTATACGGTTGAGCGGGAAAGCGAGTCTATTCTCAAGGCGGATGGCACTCCCTATTCGCCAACTGACTTGCGTGAGATTCAAGATTGGGTGATTCGCCCACAGATGAGTCAGATCAAGGGTGTGACGGAGGTGAATACCGCAGGCGGTTTTGTGAAGCAATTCCACGTCACTCCTTATCCGGATCAGTTGCGCTCCTTCGATCTATCACTGCGTGATGTGTTGGAAGCATTAGCCCGTAACAATGAGAATTACGCGGCTGGTTATATCGAAAAACGCGGCGAACAATATCTCGTTCGTGCTCCTGGTCAGGTCTCTGGAATTTCCGAGATCGAGAATATCATCGTGGCGCACCGGGCGGGACAACCGATACTCGTTACCGATGTTGCCGATGTCATTATCGGCAAAGAGCTACGCACCGGTGCGGCTACCGAGAACGGTCAAGAAATCGTGTTGGGAACAGTCATGATGCTGACCGGCGAAAACAGCCAAACCGTGGCTCAAGCTGCTGGCGAAAAGTTGGAGGCAGTCAATCGCAGTTTACCTGACGGCGTCGTAGCGCGTGCAGTGTATGATCGAACTTGGCTGGTTGATCAAACCATCGAAACGGTAAAAAAGAATCTTTTTGAAGGAGCTCTCTTTGTGGTGGTCGTGTTGTTTGCTCTACTTGGGAATTTTCGCGCCGCGTTTATAACGGCCTGCGTGATTCCACTCTCCATGTTATTCACGATCACTGGGATGGTATCTACCAAGACGAGTGCTAATCTCATGAGCTTGGGTGCTCTGGATTTCGGTATCATTGTGGATGGCACTGTGATTATCGTTGAGAATTGTATTCGACGGCTTGGAGATGCGCAGAAAAAGATGGGGCGTTTGCTCACCCGCAAAGAACGTTTTGAAGTCGTTTTCGAAGCCAGTCGGGAAGTGCGTAAGCCCGCTCTGTTTGGCGAAATCATAGTGATCCTCGTGTATCTGCCCATTCTTACTTTGACTGGTGTTGAAGGAAAAATGTTTCAACCGATGGCACTCACCGTGATTATGGCACTCGTTGGTGCGATGATCCTGTCGGTGACTTTTGTCCCCGCTGCCATTGCGATTTTTCTCAACGGCAAGATCGCTGAAAAAGAAAACCCCATTGTCCGCGGTGCGGGGTGGCTCTATCGGCCTGTCTTGCGGTTTGCTTTGCAGTTTCGTTATGCAGTCGTGATCGCAGCGACGGCCTTGGCTGTATTATCGATCATGGGTGCGACGCGGATGGGAAGTGAGTTTATACCTAGCCTGGACGAAGGAGACATCGCTTTACACGCCTTGCGCATTCCCGGCACAGGCTTAGAGCAAGCCGTCGCCATGCAGGAAGAACTTGAGTCGGTGGTGCGAAGTTTCCCCGAAGTAGACAAGGTCTTTTCCAAGATCGGGACGCCTGAAATCGCGACCGATCCAGTGCCGCCCAGTGTGGCCGATACCTTCGTGATGATGAAGCCTCGGTCAGAATGGCCAAATCCCGATAAATTGAAGGCAGAATTTATCGAGGAGCTACGAATCGGCATCGAGAAAGTGCCCGGTAGTAAGTATGAGATCACCCAGCCGATTCAAATGCGTTTCAATGAGTTGATCTCAGGCGTCCGTGCCGATGTCGCGGTCAAAATCTTCGGAGATGATCTCGATAAACTGCTGGAAGCTGGAGAACAGATCCAGAGTCTCCTCACCACCATACCAGGATCTGCTGATGTGCAAATGGAGCAACTGACCGGTCTTCCCATGATGACCGTCGTCCTGGATCGTCCCGCGATCCGCCGCTTTGGGCTGAACGTCGCAGACGTGCAAGAGGTGGTGACAACTGCCGTCGGCGGCAGTAGTGTAGGCACGATTTATGAAGGAGACCGCCGTTTCGAACTCGTGGTTCGCTTGCCCGAATCGCTGCGCACGGACTTCGATGAAATACTCTCCCTGCCGATTCGACTACCAGATACCGCTGAATCGCCGATCCATGAAATCGTTGATCTGGACACTCAAGACCGATACATACCGCTGCGTGAAGTGGCTACGCTTGAGATTGCAGAAGGTCCCAACCAAATCAGTCGAGAAAACGGCAAGCGCCGTGTCGTCATCACTTCGAATGTGCGTGGGCGCGACTTAGGTTCGTTCATCGAGGCCACTCAAAAACAAATCTACAGTGAGATTGATCTTCCCGCAGGTTATTGGCTGGAGTTCGGAGGTATGTTCGAGCAGCTAGAGTCCGCGACCAAGCGGCTACAAATTGTCGTGCCAGTCGCACTCTTCATGATCTTCGGACTACTGCTAATTTCTTTAGGCTCAGTCCGTGATTCGCTGATGGTCTTCACCGGAGTGCCGCTAGCGCTCACTGGTGGCATTGCCGCTCTGGCTCTGCGCGATATTCCGCTTTCGATTTCGGCGGGTGTCGGCTTCATCGCTCTTTCGGGCGTGGCCGTGCTTAACGGACTCGTGCTGATTTCTTTCATTCGGGCACTCTACGACTCAGGGAAATCACTCAATGATGCCATCCTTGAAGGAGCCGCCGTGCGCCTGCGCCCGGTTTTGATGACCGCCCTAGTCGCCAGTCTGGGGTTTGTCCCTATGGCACTCAACACTGGGATCGGCTCTGAAGTTCAGCGCCCCCTAGCCACGGTTGTCATCGGTGGGATTATCAGCTCGACGATGCTCACACTCATTGTGCTCCCTGCCTTATTTCGAATTTTCGGAAGACCCTCCAAGCCGAGCGACGAAGCCAATATTTAATCACCGATTAGCTCCATAACTACGAAAAAATAAATTATGAATCATTACTTAAAATACTCACACATGCCCAAGTGGCTATTTAACGGCTTCTGGTTCGCCCTGTTTCTAGCCGTCTTTCTGGGGACGGCCAATGAGGCTTTGGCCCATGCCGTGACCGCAGGCGATAAAGGCTATATCCAAGAAATCACGGGGCCTTTGCCGATCCCCTTCATCTATTTGGGAGCGAAGCATATGATGACAGGTTACGACCACTTGCTGTTTCTCTGTGGCGTCATCTTCTTCTTATATCGCCTGAAGGATGTCGCCATTTATGTGACACTCTTTGCCGTTGGCCACGTGATCACGCTTCTCTCCGGAGTGCTGATGGAGATCAGCGTGAGTGCCTCTATCATCGATGCGATCATTGGCTTCTCGGTGGTCTATAAAGCACTGGATAACATGGGAGCGTTTCAGCGATGGTTTGGTTTTCAGCCCAATACCAAAGTGGCGACCTTCGGCTTCGGTCTCATTCACGGCTTCGGCCTGGCTACCAAGATACTGGAGTATCAAATCTCGCCGGATGGCCTTATAATTAACCTGCTTGCGTTCAATGTCGGCGTCGAAATTGGTCAGATTCTAGCACTGGCTGCTATTCTGATAGCGATGACGTATTGGCGAAAGTCCGGCAGTTTTATGCGCCATGCCTACACTGCCAATGCCGTATTGATGATGTTGGGGTTCATGCTGATGGGCTACCAAATCGTGGGATACTTTCAACCGTAACGATCCCTTTCATTTAAATTTAATCTCAAACTAAAATCTATTATGCATAATTCAAATATACCTGATTCGCGCGAGCTGCCTTCGTCCGCGAAGCTGATCAAATCCACTATCATCGCAGCGATCACTGCCCTGGTGTTGCTCGTCACGGTCGTGCTCCCATCGGAGTATGGGGTCGACCCGACCGGCATCGGCAACGCCCTCGGCCTCAAGCGTATGGGCGAAATTAAAACATCTCTCGCCGAAGAAGCCGCCGCAGATGCGCAAAGCAAGCTGCCCGCTCAAGTCGTCGCGCCCGAACCATTTGAAATGGAGGAGGGTGAAACTGCCTTTGCCCGCAGTGATACGATGCAAGTCACGCTCGCTCCAGATGAAGGCACCGAAATCAAAGTAGCGATGGCTGAAGGTGATTCCGTGAGCTATCAATGGAGCAGCAGTGGGGGCAAAGTGAACTTCGATGTTCATGGCGATTCACGAAAATTGAAAATTAGTTACCACGCCTATGAAAAAGGCTCTGAAGTGGAAAAACAAGGCGTTCTCGTTGCCGCTTTCGACGGCTCCCATGGTTGGTTTTGGCGCAACCGCACCTCAGAAACGATCACTGTAACATTAACGACCCAAGGTGACTACACAGACATCAAACACATGAAGTAATATGAAAAAGCTAATAACTAAAATAGGTGGCCCGGGACTCTTTTGGATTGGGATTCTAATCGTAGCTATCATCTTGATCGTTTTATTTCTCACAGGAAATGATGGAGGGCACGGACATCCGCATTAAATCATCCCTGTTCAATTCGGAGCTTCATCTTTAGAGACTCAAAAGGGTTCATTGCGTGTATTTATATATAAATCGATCATATTCGCCGCTTGGATTGTCCAGGATCGCTTGGTGAAAACCACTCACATATCTACCCACTAACTGAGGTGAGGCCATATTCAGCTGATGAGCGATCCACGTGCTAGGCGCACTCGTCTTACGTTTCAGCTCAGAGGCGATCCAGATCTTCCAAACCGCCGACTTTCTTTCATGAGCGATTTCGACTGCCGTTTTACAAGCTGACACAGTTGAGTTCTGCAATGACTTCGTCCTCAATCAACTTTGTTCCTATTGCATTTTCACCTATAACTTAGAGCTCTGCGCCCCTGCGCCTCTGCGCGAGACTCATACGTCTGCCTGTTCTTCTGTCATTTTTACGCAGAGCAACAGAGATTGCGGAAAACTCATGGCGATTGCTGTGTAGTTTTTTTTCGACATCTAATTATGAGGTGCAGCATTATCGTTTATTTATAAATCCTCGAATGGGTTAGAAAGAAAACCCTCAAAAATATATGATTTTGTCTAGCTCACAGGCAGGGTGCCTGTGCTACTTTAGCAAGTGTCTGGTAACTTTCGCTATCACGTCTGGGGCCCTTTACATTTATTGTGAGCGGCTGATGGAGATCGAAGACACCCATCATTTCATTTGAATAGGTCAAGACAATCTCAGGAATTGTGATTCTTTTCACGAAAGTACTAGATTGAAGTCTTTTCGCCAGTTCGGGACCTCAGGAAAGGCTTCGGACTCAATGCGGATTCACAAGGGCGCTTATCGACCTGCAAAAGGCTTAGCTTTTTACTGGATTTCGCACCAGGTCGACGACTAAGCGGCTTCCCGGTCGGTTCGGTATAACTGCTCGCTGCCTCGACGGTGCTCATAATTCTCACCAGTATAATCGTCCATTCCGCACAAAAACGCACGACGCACCCATCAAGAGGTACAATGAGACACGCCAACTTCATTCAAATCCACCAATGTTTTACGCGCTACGGTCATTGGAAAGGGAAATGATATTCACTTAAACCTCCCGTCAAGAATTTCACCTAATTATTTTGGGTGTCCTTAAATCCTCTTCTAAATTTACGCTTTGGGCTGAAAAAGCAAAGGGCAGACTAATAATTGTGATACGTGTCACAAAACATTCGATTTAATATTGCCTTTTAGGCTTACTCGAGTGTCTGTGATTCTCATGTTTCTCACCAATCTGTATCGGCTGTTGTCTCTGTGCGCGATGCTCGCCGCATCTTCTCTGTATTCGGGGATCAATATTGTATTGAATTTCGGCAGTACTTCGACTGAGGATATCGCGCGCTATGGGGCTACATTCACGGCGGCTGAATCTTTTTGGGAATCGAAGCTGACTGGATATCGAAACACTGGCTTTAATGCGCCTACTCAGGTTCTCATTAACATCGACCTGAGCACGATTGACGGTGCGGGAGGCGTATTGGGCTCTGCCGGTCCGACATTTGGCAATTTCGGGGGTAGTTTTATCGAGACGACTGAGGGCAATATGACCTTCGATACGGCGGACATCGATAACTTGGTGACTGCCGGTTCCTTCGGTGATGTGATTCAGCATGAGATGGCGCACGTATTGGGGTTTGGCACGCTCTGGGGTCTGAATGGAACTTACGTATCGGACACGGGGCAGTATATGAGCGCGGCTGCTCTGGCAGCTTTTCAGATCGAGTTCAATCAACCAAGCGCGACTTTTGTGCCGGTTGAATTGGATGGCGGGAGTGGCACGGCGAATGGCCACTGGAACATGGGCATCGATTTGGGTATTAATGAACAAGCAGATTCTCGCGATGATCCCGGTGATGCTATCATCTATACCAGCGTCAACAATGGCTTGCGCTTGGACGATGAACTAATGACCGGCTATTTGACAGGGGAGGCTTGGTTGAGCAACACGTCCCTGCAAAGTTTTTATGATATCGGATATCTAGTTGCGCTCGACATCTATGGACAGCCCGTTCCGGAGCCGGTGACCTTTGCTTTGATCTTTGGATTCGGAGCGATCTTTGTTGTTTTTCGAAGGAGGGGTCTGAAGAGAGTCGGGTCGAGGGCTAAAAATGGGGCAAGCCATAGCAGGGGGGCAGCTTGTTGAATAGAGGGCACCGCAATTTGGGTGATTATGGAATCTCTGGGTCTGAAACTATCATGGTAACTCAAAAGGGGTCATTCCGTGTATTTATATGTAAATCGATCATATTCGCCGCTTGGATTGTCCAGGATCGCTTGGCGAAAACCACTCACATATCTACCCACTAACTGAGGTGAGGCCATAGTCAGCTGATGAGCGATCCACGTGCTAGGCGCACTCGTCTTACGTTTCAGCTCAGAGGCGATCCAGATCTTCCAAACCACCGACTTTCTTTCATGAGCGATTTCGGCTACCGTTTTACAAGCTGCCACAGACCACGCTGCACGCAACGCTCCCGATGGGTCTAAGAATTTAGATCGCAATTCAGGGTGCTGCAAATACCAGTAGCTTGACCAACGATAATCCTTCAGGCCTTCAACATCGCACATTCCAGCACGAACAGGATTCAGGTGCACGTACTGCTGCAGTGCGCCGAGATGACTGTCCTCTTCCACTATCAAGCTCTTGTATACTGCCGCGCATCCTATTTTGTGAAAATATACTCTGTTATTTTGCTACGCCATCTACGGCAGACCTCCGTCGCGCAGAGGCGCAGGGGCGCAGAGGTCTCAAGCAGTGATCCG
>Ga0222650_1000987_pt1 | contig 17331 bp, 13 predicted proteins | sample AntAcemetagen367_FD_179820 | JGI IMG/M metagenome (GOLD analysis project Ga0222650, IMG submission 179820) | Saline water microbial communities from Ace Lake, Antarctica - #367 | ecosystem: Environmental > Aquatic > Non-marine Saline and Alkaline > Saline | place: Antarctica: Ace Lake...
GTCTGGATTCTCGGTATCATCACCGCCCTCCTCGACCTGATGATTGGCCAGGGCGAGGTTGGTGCTCTCAGTGATGGTCAGGAGGGCATTGGCGGGAACGGGGGCACAAACCCCGACGGCTGCGACTGCGGCCAGTAGACGGAGGTTTTTCATGGTATCGGGGATGGAAGGGGATTAGTTCCGACGACGACGCACTAGGAGGAGGCACCCTGTGAGCGAGAGCAGGGCCATCCCGGAGGGTTCGGGCACGGGCGCAAAGACTTGGATCTCGCGGAAACTCGGGCTGATGTCGGAATTTGAGTAGGCGAGCGAGAGGCGGTCCGTAACGACCGGCGTGTCGAAGGTGAGCCAAAACGAATCGGCACCGTCGTTGCTGGCGCCCTCGCCTGTCGTGATCGTCCAGCCGCCGAGGGTGTTTCCTGAACCATCGCTCAGCACGTAGGTGCCATCATCGCGGTTGGTGTAACCGTTGTAGATCGAGATGCTTCCAAGGGAGACATTGGATCCAAAGCCGAGCACGATGGGTGCGCCCGCATCGTCGGGGATGGCGTAGGATCCGTCGCTGGTGACACCCCCTCCGATGTCGCCATCGTTCAGGTTGCCGGACATGAATGGTTCGCCGCAACAGCTATACGTATTCAATCCGATCTCGGTGTAGCTGAGGAGCGTGCCAGCCAATCCGCCAGTGATGTCAAGGTTATCACTGGTGTCTCCACCGGTTTCCACTTGGGTGTTGGCGACCGTGATGTTGGTCGTGTCGGTGAAGAGGACCGCTGCCGGACTCTGGCCGCTGATGAGGGAGGTGACGACAAGGCTAAGGAGACAAGTTTGGGGGCGATTTAGGAGTTTCATTTGATTAGCGGTTCTAAGTTTAAAGTTGACATCAGTGCCAGCACAGCTGAGAAGAAAATCTCGGTGTTGCTATTAATCCCACCGTAGGAATCTCAAACATGGGATTCAATGGACATTTACGTATTTAAGTTATACAAATGCGTAACATCATCCTTCCTCCATATGTCCCAAAGTGCGCCCGCCACGAAACGACCAAACCGCGACAAGCAACGCCACGTCGCCCTGATCATCGAAACATCGAAGGTCTACGGGCGCGAGATTCTACTGGGGATCTCACATTATCACAAGATCCACGGACCGTGGTCAATCTTCACCCGCGAACGTGGTCAGGATGAGGCAGACCCGCCTTGGTTGAAGAATTGGCAGGGCGATGGGATCATCACGAGGAGCTTGGACCTGGCGATCTGCCAGCGGGCCTTTCGGCGCGGCATCCCGGTCGTCAGTTTGAGACACCTCCAAGAACCAGCACTCCTTCCCACGGTATTTCCAGATCAAAAACTCATCGCTGAAAGAGTGGCCGAACACTTGCTCGAACGCGGATTCCGCTCGTTCGGGTATTGCGGTGTCCCGGACAATCGCGGCTGGGAACTCGCCCGTCGCGAGGCCTTTGCCGCGATCCTCAAAAAACGCGGCGCAACTCTCCTCGAATACAAGCCCACCTACGTCACGGACTCGGATCAAAACTGGGAACGCGAGCAGGCCGGGATGATGAAATGGCTCGCGACTTTGGACAAACCAGCCGCCATCATGGCGAGTCATGATTCGCAGGGCGTTCTTGTCCTTGATGCCTGCCGCCGCGCTGGGATCCGTGTCCCTGACGAGGTCGGCGTCGTCAGCGTCGACAATGACCCCGTCCTTTGCGAACTCGCGTCGCCGCCACTCTCCAGTCTCGACCAGAACGTCGTCCGCCTTGGATTCGAAGCAGCGTCGATGCTCGCCCGCATGATGCATGGCGAGAAGATCGAAGCACGCAATTACTTCATGGAACCGGGCGAGGTCGTCACGCGGCAGTCATCGGATGTCATCGCGGTGGACGACCGGAATGTTTCGGCTGCCCTGCGATTCATCCGTGAAAATGCCTGCTCGAATATCGATGTCCACGCCATCGCCCGAGCCGCCGGTCAATCCCGGCGCGCTTTGGAAAAAAAATTCAGCACGCGGCTCGGCAAGACGCCCATGGATCAGGTCAATGAAATCCGTCTGCGGCGGATCAAACAGTTACTTCTCGAAACAGATTTATTACTCGCCGACATCGCGGAACAGGTCGGGTTCGAATACCACGAATACATGTCGCGGTACTTTAAAAAACACACCGGAATGGCACCCGGTCAGTTCCGCCGGGCCCATCGCACGAAGAGGTAAAATAATCGCGTGATTCGCAATTGTATAATAAATGTGCGGAATCGTGCATTGCGAGAAATGCTCGGAAAAGCTAAACGGTAGAGATGCAAAATCCGCCACCGATCTCCATCACTCCGTCCGCTGTCGGGGTCGTCATCATCGGGGCCGGTCGGGCCGGAATGGTCCACGCGCTCAACTTCGCCCGCAACGTTCCCGGAACACGCGTGGTGGCGGTCGCTGACGCGAACTTGGAGGCGGCTCAAGCGGCGGCAAAGGAACTCGGAGCTGATGCGGCCTTCACCGACTTTCGACAAGCCATTGCCCAACCCGGCGTCGACGCCGTCTTGATCGCATCGCCCACCGCATTCCACTGCGAGATCGCGGTGGCGGCTGCCGAGGCGGGTCGTCATATTTTTTGCGAGAAGCCCATGGCGATGACGATTGCGGAATGCGATGAGATGGCGTCCGCCGCGACGCGGGCCGGGGTGATTCTCCAGATCGGTTTCATGCGCCGCTTCGACCGTGGCTTTGTTTCTGCAGCAGAACGCATCACCGCAGGGGCCATCGGTGAGGTCGTGCAGATCCGATCACTCACCCACGGACCGAGTTACCCGAAGCCGTGGATGTTCGATCTCGCCAAATCAAACGGACCGCTGGCCGAGGTAAACAGCCACGATATTGACACCCTCCGTTGGCTCTCGGGCAGCGAGATTATCGAAGTCTACGCGCTCGCAGGAAACTACCGCACGCCGGAAGCTCGCGCTGAGTTCCCGGATTTCTACGACCAAGTGCAACTCTCGGTCCGTTTTGCCAATGGCGCGCAAGGGGTCATTAGCGGAGCTCAAGGCGTCCAATATGCCTACGATTCAAGGGCTGAAATTTTGGGCGTCTCAGGACTCATTCGTGTCGGAGGGATCGAGGGTAGTCCCACCGAAGTTTGTGGTGCCGATCATGAGATCCGACGTGGTTCGATGCTTTCGTGGAGGGACTTATTCCGTGAGGCCTATCTCGCCGAGGACCTTGACTTCATCGACTGTGTCCGCACGGGGAAAACGCCTCGTGCGGGTGCGGCGGACGGTCGCGCAGCGGTGGCAGTCGTGGAGGCCGGTAACCGTTCCATCCGCGAAAAACGCCCCATCTCACTCGACTTTAATTCATCTCATAATTCATGATTGCGACCTTCCTATACGGCCAAAACGACCTTCGGGTATGCGAGGTTGACACTCCAATTCCCGGCCCCGGCGAAATTATATTACGAACCGGCAGTGCTTCGGTGTGCGGAACGGACATCCGCATGTTGCGCAATGGCCACTCCTTTGCGACCACCGAAAACCCACTCATCATCGGCCACGAAATGGCGGGCCACATTGCCGAGATCGGCGAAGGAGTCACCGGGTGGGAAATCGGCGACCGCGTTTGCATCGCGCCAAACTACAATCCGGTCAGCAGCAAGCTCACCGTGATGGGAATGGGCCACCTCGACCCCGGTTACCGGGCACTCGGAATCCATGAACACGGGGCCTTTGCGGAATATGTCAAAATCCCGGCCATCGCAGTGCTTCAAGGGAATTTATTCCGCGTGCCGGACAGTTTGTCGCTTGAAGAGGCGGCCTTGGTTGAGCCTCTTTCCTGTTGCTACAACGCTTTTGAAAAAGCGCGCACCTCCCCTGGCGATACCGTCTTGATCATCGGAGCTGGACCGATCGGAGTGATGCACGCCAAGCTCTCCCGCATGGCCGGCGCGGGGCACATTATTCTCAATGATCGCCATCCCGAGCGTCTCGAATTGGCTCAGAGTCTCGATCCCAAAATGCACACCGTGACTGGCGATCCCGGAGAAATTGTCAACAAGCTCACGGAGGGCGCAGGCGCCAACGTCATCATCACGGCGTGTCCATCGCCTGAAATCCAGAGCCGCGCCATCGAGATGGCGGCGGTCAATGGACGGGTCATTTTCTTCGGCGGTCTTCCAAAAGACCGTGCCTGCGTGCCTCTTGATTCAAATTTGATTCACTACCGCCAGATCGAGGTCACCGGCACCACACGCCAGAGTTTGGCGCAGTTTGGCAAAACGCTCGACCTGCTCGCGGCCCGCGTCCTCCGCGTGGACGACGTCATCACCTCGGCCCATCCCGTTGAGGAAGCCGACAAAGCCATCGCGGCAGCCGGCTCCGGGCTCGGTCTCAAAGCGCGCATCGCCTTCGACTAGATAGAAGCATGGAAATTCTCATCGGCATCGACATCGGCACTCAGGGCACCAAGGCCATCGCCTGTGCCACTGATGGCCGGATTCTTGCCGAGGCTTTCGAGGCGTCAAAACCGCGTTACCCCGGTGAGGGGATGGTCGAAGAAGATCCTGAAGAACAACTCGCCTCGGTCTGCCGAACGCTCCGCGACTGCGTGGAGCAATGTGGGGCGGGGAACGAGGTCATCGGGATCTCAGTTGCGGGTCAGATGGCCGGAGTGATTGGCATCGGCGAAGATGGACGGAACATCACGCCTTACGACTCGTGGCTCGACACCCGCTGTGCTCCTTACATCGAGGAACTCGAACGCGAGGCCGGTGCGAGGATTTTGGAGAAGAGCGGGTGTGCTCCCAGTTTCAATCACGGCCCCAAGATCCTCTGGTGGAAACACCAGCGACCGGACGTTTTTACCAAGGTCGCCAAGTGGGTTCAGCCAGGCGGCTATGTCGCAATGCGTCTCGCGGGGCTCCCCGCCGCAGAGGCCTTTATCGACGACACCTACCTTCACTTTTCAAGCTTCGCCAACAATCGCGCCCGCTGCTGGGACGAGGATTTGTGCACCGCCTTCGGGATCGATCGAGCCAGTCTCCCGCGCATCGTCAGTCCGAGCGATCGCATCGGTCAACTGTGCAATGAGATGGCCGCCGCCTGTGGTCTCCCGAGTGGCATTCCGATCATCGCGGGCTGTGGCGATACCGCTGCGAGTTTTCTTTCCTGTGGCGCGATCGCCGCAGGAATCTGTGTCGATGTTGCGGGAACGGCATCGGTCTTCGCTGCCACCACCAGGGAGTTCGCTCCCGATATGGCGAGCCGCATCCTCGCTTGCGGCCGATCGGTCGTCTCCGGCCTCTGGCATCCATACGCCTACATCAATGGGGGAGGCTTGAACCTCGAGTGGTTCCGCAAAGAATTCGGTGGCAGGTCACTCGACGAACTCAACTCCCTGGCAGAAGAAATTAAGCAACTTAAGGATTTGCCCTACTTCGTCCCGCATCTTGGCGGACGTGTTTCACCGGGTTGGCCGCAACTCCGCGGTAGCTGGGCCGGCCTTACTTGGAATCACGGAATTGGCTCCCTCTACCGCGCGGCCCTGGAGTCCGTCGCTTTGGAGTATGGCCTCTACCGACGCGCGCTGGAGAGCGCATTGCCCGACGCAAGCTTCGCCGAGATTCGCATGACAGGGGGCGGCGAGAAAAGCGCAGTCTGGAATCAGATCAAGGCAGACGTGCTGCAGACCCCTATTGTGAGGATCGAGCATGGCGCCGGTGCTCCCGTTGGTGCGGCCTTGCTTGCGGGTTTCGGTGTCGAGCGGTTTACCGATCTTCCAGCCGCTGCCAACAGCTGGAGCAAGCTCGGGAAGGTGATCGATCCCGATCCGCAGCGTGCCACTCACTACGCTCACCGCATCACGCGCTACGGCGAACTTCTAGAACATCTTAACCGCTGGGCCGAAAGCTCACCAAAAATTTAACATCTTTTCCATGTCGACCACCACACCCTCACCTGCAGAGATCCCGACGATGTATTTCATCGGAGTCACGACCTTAAAATCCTCGATCATGGACGTCTTCCCGCGCTGGGCTGATTCCCTAGAGCTGGGAGAGTGTGTTCTCAAAGGTGTCGATTTTAAACTCCACGACGATCCCGCGCGCTACCGCGAGATGGTGCAGTTTATCAAAGACGACCCGCTCTCACTCGGTGCACTCGTGACGACCCACAAGCTCGACCTGCTCCACGCTTGTCGTGACCTCTTCGACGAACTCGACCCACTTGCCGCGATGTTGGGAGAGGTCAGCAGCATCTCAAAACGCGATGGTAAATTGGTCGGGCACGCGAAAGACCCCATCACAAGCGGGCTGGCGGTCGAGGCCTTTCTTCCCGCAGATTATTGGGTGGGGAACAAGGCCGAGGTCTGTTTGCTCGGAGCAGGGGGATCAGCCCTCGCTCTCTCATATTATTTAACCCTGTCTGAAAATGCTCCAAACCGCCCGGGCAAAATCATCGTAACCGCCCGGAAGCAGAGACGGCTCGACGAGATGCGTAACTTCCACGACAAGCTCGCTTATGGAGTGTCGATAGATTACCGTCTCGCGCCAGACGCAGCCGCCAACGATGTCATTGTCAGCGCGCTCAGGCCTGGATCATTGGTCGTAAACGCGACCGGATTGGGGAAAGACGGACCTGGTTCGCCGCTCGGCAACGCCGCCAATTTCCCGGAGCAAGGTTTCGTCTGGGAGTTCAACTACCGGGGCGACCTCCTCTTCCTCGACCAGGCTCGGGCGCAGGAAAAATCCCGAGCACTGACTGTCGAGGACGGCTGGATCTACTTCATCCACGGATGGACCCGGGTCATCGCTGAAGTCTTCGCCGTCGATATCCCGACCTCCGGTCCACGCTTTGACGAGCTTTCACGTATCGCTTCTTCATCCAAATCTTAAGACAAAATCATGTTCGATACTCTTCCTGAAACAAGCTTGATCCAACCCTTCGGCGTCCAGTTGGACCTCGTCGAAGGTCTCATGGAAAACCCGACCCGCCGCACTGAGCGTCGTGCTTCCGCGATGCGCGGCCACTATAACGACGCCGCAGCGCTCGAAAAAATCATCGAGGGCGGCGATCCGGTGCACTACGAAGTCTTGGAGGTGCCGGTCCCCGAGGAAACCGGACATCTCATGTTCTGCATCAGCCGACTTTTCCCGGGCACCGTCGGAGACGAGTGCTTCATGACAAAGGGGCACTATCACACCCGCGTGAACACCGGTGAAATCTACCTCGCCCTGCGCGGCAAAGGCCTCATGATGATGAAAACACCCGATGGCGAATGCCGTTGGGAAGAGTTCCGCCCGGGTCGCATGGTTTATGTGCCTCCATACTGGGGGCATCGCTCGATTAATACTGGAGACGAACCGCTTGTGTCTTTCTGCGTCTACCCAGGCGAGGCCGGCCACAATTACGGAGACATTGAAACCGAAGGATTCCCCAAGCGCGCCTTCATTCGTGACGGTTCGGTCATTGTCGAATAGCAGCTATCAGTATGAACACCAAAGGCAAAATTCTCGTCACCCCACGTTCGCTCACTCGCAGCGGTCACCCCGCCTTGGATCGGCTCCGGGAAGCCGGATTCGAAGTGGTTTACTCTCCCGCTGGTCGCCAGCCAAGCGAGGCCGAGCTCATTAAACTCCTGCCAGCTTGCCTCGGCTACCTTGCCGGAGTGGAACCGGTCACGGCCAAAGTCCTCGAGCACGCTGATCAGCTGCGCGCCATCAGCCGCAATGGCACGGGGATTAACAACATCGATTTGACCGCAGCAAAATTAAGAGGCATTCAAATCTTGCCCGCCGCAGGTGCCAACGCCCGCAGTGTTGCCGAGCTGGCGTGGGCGTTAATTTTGGGACTCGCGAGAGGCATTCCCGCCTCCGATGCCGCGCTCAAACGCAACGAATGGGACCGGCAGCCCGGTCTCGAACTCGAAGGCCGCACCCTCGGAATTGTAGGCTTTGGCACCATCGGAAAACTCGTCGCCCGCTTCGGCGGAGCCTTCGGGATGCGCGTCCTCGCATTCGATCCCTTCCCCTCAGGCGACGGCGTCGAATTTGTCGATCTTGATACGATTTGGCGCGAGAGCGACGTGATCAGCCTCCATTGTCCACCGCCAGAGAGTGGCACCTTGATCGATGATCAAAGCCTCGCTGCCATGCGTGATTCGGCCTTCCTGATCAACACCGCCCGCGCCGAATTGGTCGATGACTCCGCGATTTTGAGTGTGCTGAACTCGGGTCGATTAGGGGGCTACGCCACGGACGTTTTCCGCAACGAGCCACCCGGCGACGACCCGCTCGCGCACCACCCAAAAGTCATTGCTACCCCGCACATCGGAGCGTTCACCCCGGAGAGCATCGGACGCGCGGTCACGGTCGCGGTGGACCGTCTCCTCGCGATACTCTAGCCCCAATTTGCGCGCATTTGTATAATTTCTATACGCCATTGTCTATTCAGGATAAAGTGTCACCGGACGTATAATAAAAATTGGGATCAGTTCGGGGAAAACCTCACAACTCCACAAATTTGACCATAAAGATCTTATGAAAATTGGAATCGACAGTTACTGCTACCATCGCTTTTTCGGGGAAGTCTATCCTACCCAGCAGCCAGCCGCCGAACCCTACACCATGGAAAAATTCCTGGATCGAGCCAAGAAATTCGGCTGCGATGGTGTTTCGCTAGAGTCCTGTTTCTTCCCCGAATTCGGCGCTGAGTACTTGGAAAAGTTACGCCTCAAGCTCGACGATTACGGATTTGATCGCGTCTACGCCTGGGGACATCCCGATGGCTTGGAAGCCGGGGGCAATCTCGCCGCCAAAGACGAAATGATTGCTCATATCGCGCACGCCAAGGCGGTCGGGGCATCCGTGATGCGCGTCGTCGGCAGTAGCTTCACCTTCCGCTTCGAACCCCATCGTCCGCAGTTGGAGATTCTCGCCAAGTGGTTCCGCGAGGCGACCGATATTGCGGAGAAAGAGGGCATCAAGTTGGCAGTGGAGAACCACGTTGACTACAACTCCGACGAAATCCTCTGGCTCATTGAAGAGGTCGGATCGGATCATTTTGGCATCAATCTCGACACTGCTAATTTCCTCCGCGTCCTCGATGACCCGGTCGAGGCCACTCGCAAATTAGCGAAGCATGTCTTCGCCACTCACATCAAGGACATCCGTCCGGTCAAAGGCGTCGACGTCAAAGAGTGGTGTTATTTCGCCTCCGTCGCGGCCGGCGAGGGATTGATCGAAATTGAAAAAATCGCCCAGATTCTTAAAGATTCGGGTTACGAAGGTTTCCTCGCTTTCGAGACCGACATGCCGCACCCGGATTACGAGGGGCGTGAGGAAGAGATGGTCGAAAAGAGCATCCGGCACTTGAAAAAAATCAGCAGCGAACTCGCATAATTATGGCAAAAGAACTGCGCATCGGAATCATCGGATACAACTTCATGGGGCGTGCCCACAGCAACGCGTGGTCCCAGGCCACGAAATTTTTCGACCCTGCCCTCAAGCCTGTCCTGAAAGTCGCATGCGGTCGCAACCGCGAAGCGGCGCAAGCCTTTGCCGATCGCTGGGGCTGGGAGGAGGTCGAGACGGATTGGCGAAAGGTTGTCGAACGAGATGACATCGACGTGATCGACATCGCGCTCCCGCAATCTCTGCACCACGACGTCGCGATGGCCGCAGCAGCGAACGGAAAGCATATCTTCTGCGAGAAGCCGCTCGCCGTTTCCTCCGAGCAGGCGAAGGCGATGTTGGCAACTGCCGAAAAAGCGGGCGTCTGTCACTACCTCAACCACAACTACCGTCGTGTGCCAGCCATCATGCTCGCACGCCAGATGATCAAAGAGGGAAAGCTTGGCCGCATTTTTCATTGGCGAGGAGCCTACCAGCAAGACTGGATTGTCGACCCCGATTTCCCGCTCACCTGGCAGCTGCAAAAAGAATCTGCCTGGGCGGGACCCCATGCGGATCTGAATTCCCACAGCGTCGATCTTGCACGCTACCTGGTGGGGGAGATCCGCACGATCTCCTGTCTGACATCACGTTTTGTCGATGAACGACCGCTCCCGGGCGACGGAGCCACCGCCTTTTCCGAAAGCGCAGGTAACGACGGCGGACAACGCCCGATGGGCAAGGTCACTGTCGAAGACGCCTCGCTGATGTTGGCGGAGTTCGAGAACGGTGCGGTCGGAACCTTCGAAGCCACCCGCTTTGCGAGTGGGCGCAAAAATAAGAACTCGTTCGAAATCTATGGCAGCGAGGGCAGCCTGACCTTCGATCTCGAACGCCTCAACGAACTCCAGTATTTCTCCCGTAACGACCCGGAGGGTTCGCAGGGATTCCGCACCATCCTCGCGACTGAATCGGTTCACCCTTACGTCGCGAACTGGTGGCCACCGGGACACACCCTCGGTTACGAGCACAGCTTTACGCACGCTGCAGTCGACTTCATCCGGAGCGTCGCAGATGGCACGCCGATCCATCCCAATTTCGAAGACGGGCTCCGTTGCATTCAGGTCCTAGAAGCCGGGCTCCACTCCGCCGAGCAAGGACGGCGAGTCGAAGTTTCCCGCTGAACCACCACATCAAATGAAAACTCCCAAACAAAGCGCCCGCCTCCAGCCCATCTACTTCGAGCCCGGCCGGAACGATGATTTTGACGTCCAGCTTGGCAAACTTGAATCGTTGCTGGCCGACGAGACGGTCACCTTTCTTCCGCCTCTCCCGCTAGGTGCTGCCATCTCCGATGCGGAAGCTGTCGTCTTTCCACAACTGCTTGGCGAGGCCTACCGGAGGGTCTCTGACTTTGTCGAAATCGATCTTCCAAAGCTGGTGCTCACCTCTGAGTTCGGGACGCTCTCGATGTGGGATTGGGAGATCATTACCTACCTCAAGTCAGAGGGTGTCGAAGGAATTGTGGCACCCTACGATCCCGAACAAACCCGCGCAGTCTGCCGCGCGCTCACCGTGCGGCGAGAGCTTGGAGCGGACGATGCTCGATTTGTCGTTTACCAAGACGATCCCGGTAAGGGCGCGCAGGCGAGTATTTTTAAACGGTTCTACTGGTGGGAAGACGAATGCGCCCAACGGCTCCTTGAACGATTCGGGATCGGGATCGAGAAGCGGAGTTACAAAAAACTTGGGACAGCGGCCAAAGCGATCACCGATGCCGAGGCCGATGCCGCCTGGGAAACGTGTCCGGCTCCCACCGAGGGAATGTCCCAAGCTGCTCGGCGTAGCGCACTCAAACTCTACCTCGCGGTCAAAGGCGATATTGCAAACGACACCGGAGTGATGGGAGTGGGCATCAATTGTCTCAATGAATCACATTTTTCCGATTCCACCCCCTGCCTCGCTTGGTCACTGCTCTACGAAGAGAGCGGCATGATCTGGGGCTGCGAAGCTGACACTGTCTCGATGCTCAGCAAACTGGTGCTGCACCGCTCCCTGGAGGCCCCGATTTTGATGACCAATCTCTACCCGTTCTTGCTTGGCGACGCCGCCTTGAAGCACGAACGGATCGAGAGTTTTCCCGAGGTCGAAGGAGATCCCGGCGACTACATTTTGGTCGGTCATTGCGGATACATGGGCGTGATTCCGCCATCCTTTGCCACCGAATGGACGCTCCGCCCGAAGGTGTTGGGTATCGTCGATGAGGACGCCAGCGCCATCGATGCCCGCATCCCGCTCGGGCCGGTCACCCTGGCGAAACTCCATCCGTCGATGACTCAGATCACGGTCGCCGAGGGCGAACTGACGGGTTACGCGCAGAACCCGGGTTCCGACTGCCTCAATGGGGGCGTCGTGCGCGTGCGCAATGGCCGCAAGATGATGGAGAAACTCAGCTCTCACCACTACCTGCTGCTCACCGGCCATCACATGTATCGTCTCGCGTCTGTCGCAGCGGTCTTGGGTATTGAAGTCACTGACATCTAAACATCCTGACTTTACCATTTAAAAAATCCCTAGTAATTTGATAGATCTATATCTACCCAATCACGTTCAACCTTATGAAATTTTCCAAATTTCTCCTATTCGTTCTCTCAATCTTTGTCGGATTGCCTCAGGCGCTTGCCGAAAAGACTCCTACCAATCTGCAAGTCGAAAATCTCGCCGCCTGGTGCATTGTTCCCTTTGATGCCATGAAGCGCGGTCCTGTCGAGCGTGCGGAAATGTTAAAAGAACTCGGAATCCGGCGCTGTGCCTATGATTGGAGAGAGGAACATGTTTCGGAATTTGAAGAAGAAATTAAACAGTATCTGCTCCACGATATTGACTTCTTTGCTTTTTGGGGAGGGCACGAAAAAGCTTTTAGCTTATTTGAGAAATACGACATCCATCCGCAAATTTGGCAAATGATGGGCAGCCCGGCCACGGGTTCACAGGAAGAAAAAATCGAGGAGGCCGCGAATGCCTTAGTGGGAATCGCCAAGCGCACCGCAGAGTTGGGGTGCAAACTGGCGATCTACAATCACGGCGGCTGGGGTGGAGAACCTGAAAACATGGTCGCGGTTTGCAAAAAGCTGCAAGAGAAAGGCTACCCACATGTCGGCATCGTTTACAACTGGCACCATGGCCATGGCCATATCGAAGACTGGGCCGAGTCGCTCGCCTTGATGAAGCCGTATTTACATTGCCTCAATCTCAATGGCATGAACGCGGATGAAAACCCGAAAATATTACCCTTGGCGCAGGGGGAATATGAATTGGCAATGTTGAAGATCGTCACGAAAAGTGGATACACCGGACCCATCGGCATTCTTGATCACCAAGACCATCTCGATGCCAAAGAGAATCTTCAGGATAACTTGAATGGGCTGGAATGGCTTAAAAAGGAATTGATGAAACCGGGTTCAGGGGGTGCCAAACCAATCCCAAAAGCAAAAGCAATTGTTGCCCTGACGCCCAACAACCCGTCCACCGAATCTCATCCCGATGGCAAGTTTGGCAAAGCGCTTAATGCGAGTGCTGGAGGTGTGGTCGTTCCTGGAAAAGAGGAATTCCGCACGCTCCCGCTCAGTATCGAATGCTGGGCAAAGCTCAACTCGACCGCGAGATTCAACATCCTCGCCGCCTCTGATACGAAAGCTTCCGGCGAGCACTGGGAGCTTTATACTTACACCGGAAGCGGTGATCTCAGCCTTTATCTCCCGGGGCGCGGGGGCAATTTTAAGGCATCGGCTCCGGTCTGCGATGACCGTTGGCATCACCTCGCGGCGATCATCACGGAGGACTCAGTTCAGCTCTTTGTCGACGGCAAACAAGTGCTCGAGAAGGGGACAACGCCACTCCAAGGGCACAAGATGCCCGGCGATTTCGCCATCGGGCGATTGGTCGAGGGAGGCATCGCTTGCGATGGCTTGATCGATGATGTCCGCGTCTCCAGCGGCCGTCGTGATTTTTCGAAGATTCCCACTTCTGCCTTGGAGCGTGACGAGTTCACCATCCGTCTCTGGTCGCTCGACAAAGCTGAAGCGCCAGCCGCAGATGCTGAGAATGAGCCCGGAAGCTTCACCCCGAAAGGTGGCCCTGCGGCCGAAAAAAAAAAGAGTCTCATCTCTCAGCACCCGTTCAATGTTGAGCGGCTTTACCACTTCTACCCCCAAGAAGCGGAACACTTTCTGAGCCCGAAGGAGCAGCCTGACATCCTGCCCGCGTTCCCGGGAATCGACGGAGGCAGCTTCGGACACTGGGGAAAACGGAACGATGTCGATTGGCGCGATGGCTCGTGGAATGAAATGGACCTGGGGCCGGTGTTCGCAGGGGTCCTCCACGGATTGGGCAAGCCGATACCCAAGGCGGTCGCGGCCCGCCTTGGAAAAGACGGGGGCACCTCGGTCTGTTTCGACCCGCTGACCGGCGGCCTCCACGGCGCGTGGTCGGGCGGATTCGTGAAATTCGACGAGGGCCGTTTTGGCTTTTTAGGCGGGATCCGTCCGGAGGGGACGATCCTCTTCAATGCGGACAACTCGGCCGGATGGGACTCGGAATCGATCAAATTCACCGGCACCTTTCGCTCGGGATTGCGCACGGTCTTCTCCTATCAAATAGGCAGCACCGTCGTGCTCGATCACCCGTGGCTCGAGAACGGCTCCTTGGTGCGAATGCTGGAGTTCGAGACCGCAGCAGACCAGACCCTCCGACTTTTTCCCGCCACCGCGAAACTCGAAATCTTACACGATGCCGCAATCAGAGTCGGAGGGATCACGCTCTCGTGGACGATTACCGGCGACGGTAGCAAGATCACGCCTCTCGTTGAAGGCGGGATGGTGAAACTGAAACTCGAAAAAGCGGAGCAACTCGTTCTCCGCTTCGAGTTCGGCGGCACGGCCAAACCAGCCGCTCCCACTCTCGTCGATCTCGAGCAATCCATCCAAGACGGCGAGGCTCTCTGGCCTGACGTTCTCATCACGGAAGGTCGCCTCGGTGAGGACGATGGAGCCTATGTCATCGACACGCTGACCGTCCCCTACGAGAACCCGTGGAAAGCGCCTTTCTATCTGGCCGGCAACGACTTCTTCGAAGACGGGAGAGCTGCCGTCTGTACCATCGACGGAGACGTCTGGATCGTCACCGGGATCGATGAAAAGTTAGCACGTCTCGAGTGGCGGCGCTTCGCCACCGGTCTTCATCAGCCGCTTGGCTTGGTGATCCGTGATGAACGGATCTATGTCCTCGGCCGTGACCAGATCACCATCCTGAACGACCGCGACAACAACGGCGAAGCCGACTACTACGAGAATTTCACCAACCGTTATGTGAGTTCATCAGGCGGTCATGATTTCATCACGGGCCTCGAACGCGACGCGGTCGGAAACTTGTATTTCGCGAGCGCCAATCAGGGAATTTGTAAGGTCAGTCCCGATGGATCGAGCATCGAGATCATCTCCACTGGCGTGCGGAACCCGAACGGCCTGGGCGTCTCCTCAAGCGGGAAGATCGCGGTTTCCCCGCAAGAGGGCGATTGGACTCCAGCCTCGATGATCTGTTTCCCGGAACCGGGACGCCACTTTGGCTACGGCGGCCCGCGCGATGGCCGGGTCGATCCGCCGGTCTGCTTCATCCCGCGAGGCATCGACCACGCGACCGGCGGTCATGTCTTCGCCGAGAGTTCGCGTTTCGGACCACTCGGCGGCCATCTTCTCACCCTGTCGTGGGGGAATTGCCAGGCTCTCCTGACCTTGACCGAAACGATCGCCGGAATTGAGCAGGCCGCCGTTGTCCCGATCGAGGGGGAGTTTCTCTCCGGGATTCATCGGGGCCGCATGAACCCGCACGACGGCCAACTCTACCTGACCGGCGCCACCGGCTGGGGCACCTACGCCACCCAAAACGGCTGTTTCCAACGTCTCCGATACACCGGAAAAGCGGCCTGCCTGCCGATCTCCTTCAACGCTCACCGCAACGGCGTTCTCATTGAATTCTCCGACCCGCTCGATCCGCAATCAATCAATCTAGAGGACGTCTTTGCGCAGCAGTGGAACTACAATTACTCACGCGCCTACGGTTCGCCGGAACTCTCGGTGACCCGGCCCGATACCCCGGGCCATGACCGGGTCAAGATCACCAAGGTCGAAGTGCTCGAAGGGGGACGGAAGCTCTTCCTCGAGATTCCTGACATCGCTCCGGTCGATCAACTTCACCTTTTTATCAAACTACGCACCGCAGCAGGTGAGACCGTGCACCGCAACCTCTTTGCAACCATCCACCGTCTCGGGCCGGTCTTCGACGCCTATCCGGGTTTCATCAGCAACCACAGGTTCCAAACCTCCGCCACCGATTTGCGTCGCGCCGCCACCGCAGGAACCCGAAAGCTAGCCCCAACCCCTAGCAACTTCGTCAAACGCCCGATCGACCCCGCCTTGGCCGGGCGGAAGATCACCATTCAATGTATCAGCGGTCTGGCCTACGATACCAAAAAGTTCTTGGTTCAACCCGGTGAAAAGATCTCTTTGACGGTGGAGAACAGCGATGTCATCCCGCACAACCTCGTTATCGCCACCCCTGATTCCAAGGCGGCCGTCGGTGAGCGCGCCGCCCTCATGCTTACCAAGCCAGGTGCACTCGATCGCCAATATGTTCCCGACATGCCAGAGGTCATCTTCCACACCTTGGTGCTTGATCCAGGGCAGTCCGACACGCTCTACTTTCAAGCCCCGGAACTCCCCGGAGACTACCCATTTCTCTGTACTTTCCCTGGTCATTGGATGATCATGAATGGGATCATGCAGGTCGGGCACCAACCGGAACCGCTACCGCAGAAATGATCTGCAAGAAGCGCACTGTTGAGCGCCGAGCAAAGCAAGGCGCTTCTTGTCTGGTGAGAGTCCAGATGCCGTAAAGCCTAGCCAGTAACGGCTACCGAGTATTGCGTGGAAATCAGCTAAGTCATCAAGATTTGTATGCCTGGCATACTACAAAAGGAAACCTCCTCAATCCCTTTGCCTACAATGGTCTTATGGCGGGGTGGAGCGGAGTGATCTGGCGCAGGTTTGGCCGTTTTCTGGTGTTCGCCGAGCTGACCCCGTCAGCTCTCGTCAAAGCCCGCCGAGTCAGGAAAGCCTCCTGACCATCAGCCACGCCCGATCTTCGCGGCCAGCCCGCGTTCCCCACTGTGGGCGGCACAGCCCTGGTGGGGCGGAATGAATGCCCAATGTGGCGCGTAGAGGGCGTCTTCTCCGACCCAGCGTTTGAGAACCTCTTTCTGCCGCTCGTTCAGTGATTTGTGGGATTCCCGGTTGCGGCCTCACTCTCGTCATCATCGCCCGGAAAAGATGCGCCGCACCAGTTCGCTGGCCGCCATGGCGACCGGGACGATAGGCACCCGGCTTGATTTCGCGGGCTTGACGGCGGACTCCCGCTTGTCGAATCGGAGGGAGTTGGCACATGGGCAAGGATTTTGATCAAATTATCATCTCCCGCACCAAGCGTGCTGGCTCGACGCCCGTGAGGCGGTCGTCTAGGCCCTGACTACTGCTAGGAATTTGCTTTTTGAGTGAGGTGGTCGAGAGCATCATGCGAGGAGGAGATAGGGGGTTGATACCGCACGTAGGTGTCGTTCTGAACGAGGTCGGGATCACCAGAGGGGTTGAACTGTGGAGTCATTTGCGTCAACTTAAGAGGTGAATCCAAGTGTCTTCAAGGGGTTGGTGGCCTCGGTGCGCGTCCATTTTGAGGTGGCGGATGTCGGGATGATAGTTCCACATTTCCTCCATTCTGCGATATTTTATGATCATAACACTCCAATCATCGAATAGTTTTTCCAAGCTGATTCTCGTTCCTAGTGACAGATTTCTGACCAGTGCCATCACGCTTAAACTTAGAACCTGATAAATCATTGCCGCCAGCAT
>Ga0222650_1000990_pt1 | contig 17272 bp, 14 predicted proteins | sample AntAcemetagen367_FD_179820 | JGI IMG/M metagenome (GOLD analysis project Ga0222650, IMG submission 179820) | Saline water microbial communities from Ace Lake, Antarctica - #367 | ecosystem: Environmental > Aquatic > Non-marine Saline and Alkaline > Saline | place: Antarctica: Ace Lake...
CTCCATTTCCACCCATCATAGAACCCATAAATCCACCTAGTCCTGGATTTGTTTGTCCCATGGAATTGACAGCTGCACTCGTGAATTGTTGCATTAAATCGGGATTCTGTCTCATAATATCATCCATACCTGGCATAGACGATTTGAACATACTATTTGTCATGTGAACCATTAAAGCACTACCACCCAATTGAAACAATAATTTCAATTCTGGAGCCATAGATGCCTTGGACTTATATTTCTCATGTAATTCAGCAAAAATTTCATCATAATCATCAATATTTTCATTAATTTGCTCTGACCAACCATCTAGTCTAACATCAAATGGGTCAAATTTATTATTCAAAAATTCTAGACCAGTGATACATGCCATTAACATTTTACCTTGGAATTTAACACCATTCTTCTTCTCCTTTTCAGCAATAACCGATTCATATTCACCTTTCATTTCAAGGAGGTTGGATTCCATATCATATTTTTTAGTCAGTTTCACACCCTTTCTCTCTAAATCCTCCAATTTCTGTAATATGGAAAATTTTTCTTTTAATGTTTCTTCCTTTGACATTTTAGGTTCCATATGTGGTTTTGTAACATCAGGATTAATGGGTATATCATTAAATTTACCATAACCATCCCAAGTCTTTTGTTCGTCACTTGATTGTTCTTTTGTAGATGCTCCTAAATTTAATGGTTCAGATATATCATTTATATCATCTAAGTCGTCATTCACTTCATTCAATCTAAATGAACCACTAAACATGTCTGTTCTAGCACTTTTCATACTTTTTTTGGGCATAGATAATTCATTTAATTCATCTTCTAAATTATTTAAATCACCTAATCCAATATCATCTGATGTTGCTCTACTTCTACTACCTCCTGATGATTTTTTTTTATCATTCATTAATAACTCAATTCCAAAATTCGATGCTTTTCCATTACCCCCTATTTCAGGCATGTCATCAATAGAATTGTTTATGTTTATTGTATGTCCAGAATCTAGTTCACTAATATCAATAATTTCAGGACTACTCATTATTACTTAATAAGAACTTTTAATTTTAAATCAAACACATTAATTATATATTATCTTATCTCGTAAATACCAAATTCCTTGTAAAAAACAATCTGCTAAATCATCTTTTTTCTTATGTGTATGAAACATATCTAAATGTTTTCCAAATGACTCATTATTGATTAATAATTCTTCGCATATTTCAATACCTTTCTGTTTTCTCTCATTATATGTCGTTTTTGTAGTAACATATTCTTTTAACTTATTAGAAGCTGATATAAAGTGAATATCTGTAGTATTTTTCATAATAAAATATTGGGCTATCATACCCTGTAATGTTTTCATACGATTTGCTATAGGACTAATTTGATTTTCAATAATAACAGTATCTATGTACATGTCACTATACAAATGTTCCAATACAGTTTTCATATTGATACCAATTTCTATTAAACTCAATTCACTGGTTTTTACCATATTAGAAAAAGGCAATATATAGTTTTTTGTTAGTGTATGTTCTAAGTATTCTAATAAATGAACCTTACTTAATTTGGTATCAAATTCTATTTCATGACTACTTAATAATTGTTTTAAATCATTTATTTTTTTCTTTTTCAATTTTTGTAATTCTAACTCTTTTGGAATAATAGGATTTTCTATGGTTTTACAATGTTTTTTACAATAATATGTTTTTGTTTCGTCATATTGGTATTTGGCTGGTTTGCCACACGAACAATTCACTATTTTTTCATTACATAAACTAACCACATCCCATTTTAGTATTTCATATTTATCTTTACTTTCAATATCAAATAAACATAAGGCCAAATTCTTTATACCTACATCTATGCTCAATATTTTCATATAATGATGTATTGTAATATACTATAATACAATACAACTTTTTATTATCTTATTTGCTTTAATATTCAAATACTTTGTATTCATTTTAATTAGGATTCGGTATTCTCTGTTGTAATATTTCATCTTGAGTAATAGCGGGTGATATCATTCTTGATTGAAGTTGACTGGATGATAAATATAAATTTTTTAAATCACTATCATCATAACCATATGGTTGAGATTTCTCCATACATGATTTATATAAAAATGGACTGTTTGGTACTGATTGTCCTGTTTTAGATGAAGGACAATAACAACACTCGTCGCATGCCTCCAATTGATTTGCTTTAATAACCGAATCAGCATTTTCTGTTAAATATTTTCTATATTGCCAATTAGAATTGATACCATTTTCTTGTCGTATTTCTTGATTAATAGTTGCTCCAGGTTGCCATTTGGAAAAATTTCGTCCATCACTCATGATAGGAGGAAAATCAAAATGAATATTATTAGAACCAGCATAACATGTACCCCAACTCATTGTATATAAGTTATAGAGAGAAAATGTATTTTAAAATTCTATCTAGTTATTTGAAGGGTTTGTTGTTTCTAACAATGTCAATAAATCTTTTTTTGTCTTTTTCTCTCCTTTCATAATTAATTCTTTGTCTTCGGCGAGTTGTCTCAATGCTTGAACATTTAAAGATTTTAAATCTGGTTCTAGTGGTGATGATTCTATTGTTTTTTTCACTTCAATAATACTTTTAGATTGTTGTTGAATTGAACTATTTACAATACTACCACTATCATATATCATATCATCATTACTATCATCATTACTATCATCTTCATCGTCATCACTCTCTGAACTGGAAACGTCTAAACTTTTAATATGAATGGATTCTATATTTAATTCATCTACTAAAGGTTCATTCTCGTGTAATTGAACCACTTTTATTTCTGAACTATTTGTTAAATTATCCAAAGATGAATCTATAGGTTCTAGTATATCAATGTTTTGAGTTGTACCATTCATCATAATATCAATAATTTTATCACCATTATCTTCATTGTCACTCTCTTCACTATCACTCTCTTCACTATCACCACTATCACCACTATCACTGTCATCACTGTCACTGTCATCACTGTCACTACCATTTTCATCAGATACATCAATTAATATCTGTTCACTTGTACCCTTTATAAATTGTTCATTTGTTGTATTAACATTATTTGATGTATTCATATCACCTCCAATTACATGACGCTGATGTGCCATTTGTTGTGTCATTTCCATATTTGTAATAAATGATTGTAATATTCTGGCTTGTTCCATTTGAGCACGCTCTAATACAGATAAACTCCTTCTAAAGTAAAAGAATAATACTGATATTAATAAAAATATAACGCCTAAACATAGTAAGGTAACTGGATTTGTCAAAATTTCGTACATTATTATTAATTAATTATATAAATAAAACGATAAGCAAACGAAATTATACATTTTTCAATGCTTCGTTTGATTCATCTAAAATATATTGTGGGTATTGTAAATCTGCTAATACTTTTAATCCACCTTTTACGTCTGATATACCCGATGTCATTTTATATGTGTAATTGAAATTGTAGTCATCCATTTTTTCTACGTACATGTGATTATTTGTCATCATACTGTCTATTTTTTTACATAATTCCATTAAATGAGTTGTTAATATGAAATCAATATTTTTCTGTTTTATTAAAAATTTGATAAAACCATAAGAACTAGCACATGCTTCATTTGGATTTGTTCCAGAAAATAATTCGTCAAATATACAAAAATGTTTCTTACCGTCTTCTAAACACTCAATTATTTCTTTACAACGTCTAGCTTCAGCCTGAAACAAACTATCTCTTCCAGAAGTATCTGGTATATTTAAATAGCAATGAATGCGATTGTATGGAGAAATAGTAGCACTTGAATAAAATCCATAACCGAAACTTTGAGAGAAAATCAAGTTAAATAACGTAGCCTTTAATGTTGTTGTTTTACCTGAAGCGTTTGGTCCAGTAATAGCTATGTTCTTATTTAAATCGACATCATTTTTGACGGGTTCATTATGTATTAAATGTGGAAAGTAAGCATTCGTTAGTTTCGTCTTTTTACTAAATTTACATTTATTGATTAATTTCTCTCTACGTAGTTTGTTGAGTCCATTCATATGTTCCATAAATGAGTTGACACCAAAACTGAATTCCACTGTATTCTGAATATCTGTATTTGTATGAAATTCATAAAAGTGTTTCATGATATAACCGATCTGTTTTGACTTACTTGTTAAATTTGTCAAATCAAATTGCGTAATGACATTTAATTTTTCTATTAGTTTCATACAATGTTCCTTATGTGGATATATACTTTGCAAAAATGGTACATAAGTATTATATTTCATACACGATTGTTCTAGTATATTCATGTTTTCAATAGTCGTAGTTAGATAATCTTTCAATAAAAATAAATCAGTATGAATAGAACCAAAGTTTTTATAAAAACGATAACACACAAGCGAATTTTGATAAATGGAGAAAAAATAAAACACAATTGACACGACGGCATATACACGTTTCTCCCACGATATATCATCCATCATTGTAAATATATTTCCTAGTGCGTGTTTTGAAAAAATATTAACGAGGACTTTATAATAGCTATCTAATGTAATCGTTATTCCACTAAATTTTAACATAAAAAAAGGCACTATCAGTAAAATGATTGGTAGAATAAGACTTAATATAGGACTTACTAAATTATAAAGACTAAGTATTTGTAAAAATAGAGGTGAGTGATTTAAAAATTTAAAAAATTCAATATCTACGTAATAATAACGGTCTATAAAATTCTCATCGTTTTTTATGTTTTTCCATAACTCATAAAAATCGTCATATTTTTTTTGTTTAGATTCAATATTTTCATCTACTTTCCATGAACCCAATAATTTTTGAGTTTCTTTTAAAAATTTCTTATCACTTGTATAATATTCGCTTAATGTATTTAATCGTTCTAAAGCTATTTTTGATTTTGGTTGTATAATAGTTTCAAGTAAACCTTGTCTTTCTTCACTATCATCATTTAATTCCAATAGCTCTAAATCATCGACAATATTCTCATCTAATTTTTGTTTCTCTTCCACATAGAAAATAGGCAATTCAAAACTCGACTTCATTAATTACTATATTGACGTAATTAATAAAATTATTTTATACGAATGATTTTTACATCAATGATTTTCTCAAAAACGTAAAATTAAATTATGCCGCTACAATACTAGATGGTAATTCCTCTATTTGTGTTTGGTAATAAGTTTCTATTTCTTTGATTTTTCCAATATCTCTACGTGTTATAAAATTAATACCCATACCTTTTCTACCCCATCTACCAGAACGACCAATTCTATGAATATATGTATGAACATCTTTTGGTATGTCAAAATTAATAACAGTACTTACTTGTTGAACATCAATACCACGGGCTGTCAAATTTGTTGAAATTAATACTCTTGAACTACCATTAGTAAATTCCTTATATGCTTTCATTCTCTCTTCCTTTTCCATACCACTATGGATACAACATACAGGAAAATTATCTTTTATCAATGCTTCACATAAATCAGTTACACGATTAATGCTATTACAATAAATAATAGTTTGGTTCACTGAAAGACTTTGAAATAAATCCTTTAATGTTTCGTATTTCTGTAAATCATTTTCAATAGCAACATAATATTGCTGTATTCCTTCTAATGTTACGCTTTCTGTTTTCACTAAAATTTTTATTGGGTCGCGCATAAATTTTTCGGTCATAGTCTGAATCTCAATTGGAAGAGTAGCACTGAAGAGAGCGATTTGAACAGTACTTCCTAAAAACTGAAAAATATTGTAAATTTGTTCTTTAAATCCACTAGATAACATTTCGTCAGCCTCATCCAATACCATCATCTTGATTGTTTTTGTATTTATTTTTCTTCTACGAATTAAATCATGTACTCTTCCAGGAGTACCAACTACGATTTGTGGTCCCTTTTCAAGTTCCTTTACATCTTGGTCAATTGCTCTACCACCTATTACCACTGCACATGATAAATTTTCTACAAATGTTCCCATTTTTGAAGCAACTGAATGAATTTGAATGGCCAACTCTCTCGTAGGTGCTAATATTAAACCTTGAATTTCATTCATAGTTTCGTCTATTCGTTGAATAGTAGCTATCGTAAAGGCTCCGGTTTTTCCTGTACCAGATTGTGCTTGAGCAATCACATCTTTTCCAGTCATAATGGGGGCAATTGCCTTCCTCTGTATAGGACTAGGGTCTTCAAAACCATGCCCATATATACCGCGCAACAAATTATCTTTTAATTCTAATTGATCCCATTTTATTATATCATTAGACTCCATACTATATTCATTAAATAACATTTAAGTATATTCTACTATAATTATTATTAATTTGTAATAAAATTGATATAAAATAATAAATATATTAGCATTATAGTAATATACAATGACTACAATAGTTTATTCTTTAAAGGATTTTGAAAGTATCGCTTGGTCCAATAATGATAAAAATGAAGATATTGTAGAAACTTTTCAGCTACCAAAAGACATTATAGACTTAATAAATTCATTAACCGAACAAGTTGGTTCCCCTAATTATGTAAAAACTCCGGCTTTTTCAAAAAATAGAACTGGTGGTGGTGGTGGTGGTGGTGGTGATAAAAATCATTATAAAAAGAAAAAGAGAATAGAAGAACCTATTAGTTCTGATGACTGGGAAGCTATTCGTAATTTCAAAAAAACTGAATTAGTAAAGAAAGAAGGTGTAGAAAAGGATATTGATAATATTCGTCTATTGATTAATAAACTAACAGATAAAACATATGACAAAATTGTTGAAAAATTATTTGATACAATAGATGAAATTAAGGATAAGTTTACTATTAAAATATCTAATGATACTAGTAACAATGACGTAGAAACACCTAATATCAATGATGATATTATTGACCATATTAATAAAATTGGTTTTGCCATATTTAATATGGCTACTTCCAATAGATTTAATAGTGGAGTATATGCTAAATTAACCAGTGAATTACAATCTAAATATGAATTTATGAGACCTATTATTCATAACAATATCAATGAATTTATGAAAATGTTTGAAAATATGGAATTTGTTTCCTCTACTGAAGATTATAACCGTTTTTGCGAAATAAATATTATTAATGATAAACGCAGAGCCATGAGCTTATTTATGGTTAATTTATATAAGAATGATGTCATTTCGTTGGATGAACTGTTTGAAAAAATTCAAAATATTCAAAATATGATTGTAAATGAAGAATCTATTGTAAACAAAGAGAAAAGTCTGGAAATCGAAGAATTATCCGAAAATTTATACATTATTCTCACAAATATCCATATGACTACACTTAAAAAACATAGTGAATGGCTTCAAGTTTATGACAATGTGATGAGAATTTCTAAAATCGATACCAAAATTAATACTGGCGTCTCATCAAAAAGCAAATTTAAACATATGGATATTATTGACAAATTGAAAGGTAAGTAAAGTCTGGTAAAAAGGAAATAAACATTATTTATATTTCTATAAGTATATGAATATGAATATACTTATGAAAAACATGGAGACAAAATCAAATGGTGGAACAAATAATGATAATGATAAAAATAATTATAATGATAATGATAACAATAAAAATAATGATAATGATAATGATAACAATAATGATAACAATAATGATATTGTTTTTGCTAATTCTGTTATAAATTATGAGATAACAGATATTTCACCTATTGTGGTAGGTAATGAAAAAAATGAAATAGATAACCTATTGAACGACAATAGTTTTTTTAATGATTTTAAACTAGAATTTGATTCGTTTGATGATGATAATATGATGGCACAACATATTGATTATTTTGAAAATTATAATGTAAAACAATTACATCATATTAGTAATTATTATCAAATTCCTAAGCGAAAAATGAAGAAAGAAGAACTTATTGAAGTTATTATTCAATTTGAAAACGATGAGAATAATATGAATATTGTTTATAACCGCAAAAGATTATGGCATTATTTGATGGAATTGAAAGAGGATACTTATTTCAGTAAATTTGTTATTTTTTAACCCAATGATATATTTACTTGAATTTCATCTATTTCTTATGAAAAAACATAAATATTAAATATATAATTATTCTATAATGGTTAATTCTATATTAAATTCTAAAATTAATTATCCAGAAATAAAAAAATTAGATCCGGAGGATAAAAGTTTTGATGCCTCTATGTATGAAATTACTGTTTTAGGAATAGATATTGTTATTGCCCTAGGTCAAGCTAAATATGCCTTTATTGATGACAATATTGTCTATTATCCGGTCTATTTAGTGAAAGATGAACGTGTTTCTAAACAAATAGGTGTTTATGAAATAATGTCAGATCAATTGCCTAATATTATTGATGATGATGGTGATATTGATTTGGAAAGTATACATGACCCATTAATATATAGTTTTGTAACAATTGAAATGCTTAATAAAAGTAAAAATATGAATAACGTTGAAAAAATAGTAGAAAAAGATACGACTCTAGGTAAAGGAGACGTTGATGATGCTGATGATGCTGATGATGCTGATGATGCTGATGATGCTGATGATGCTGATGATGCTGATAACGATGAAGACAATGAATCGGTTGAAGATGGTCTAGATGATAAGTCACTCGATGATGGTGATTTCCATGATTCACCGTTACCTGAACAAACAGAAAAACAAATTGCTCTAGAAAAAGACAATTATAAAAAAGAAAAAGGACAACCATGGGTCCAATCGTTTTTTAAAAGTAATGAATACGAATTAATTGATAATGAAGGAGGTGGCGACTGTCTATTTGCGGTTATCCGGGATTCTCTTAAGTCAGTTGATAAACAGGTCACAGTATTAGAATTACGTAGAAAATTAGCGAATGAATTGACACCTGAAATATACGAACATTACAAAGATATGTATAAAATGTTTATAGAATCAATACAAACAGGTGAAATTGAAATGAAGGAATTGAATAAAATGAATCTTGAATTACGCGAACGTTTGCGTAAATCCAAAGATAGTGAGGAACAGCAGAGTATTATCATAAACGCAAAAGAGGTAGCAATTAAGTACAATACATTAAAATCAGAAGTAAAGATTACGAGAGAAAATATAAAAGAATTTAAATTCATGAAAAAAGTTCATTCGTTGGATGATTTGAAAAAAATGATTAAAACGTGTGAATTTTGGGGTGATATGTGGGCCATTTCAACATTAGAACGCATATTAAATATAAAATTAATCATATTTTCTAGTGAAGCATGGAAAGAAGGTGATAATAACAACGTATTACAGTGTGGTCACTTAAATGATTTTGTTTTAGAAGAAACTGGTACATTTGAACCAGAATATTATGTCTTATTGGATTATACTGGTGACCATTATAAATTAATTACATATAAACATCATAAAATATTTATTTTTAAAGAGATACCTTATGCTATAAAACTTGATATTACTAAAAATTGTTTACAAGGAACTTCTGGTCCTTATAGTATTATACCTCAATTTAAATTATTTAATGAAGAATTAGGAATAGATGAACCTGTTGATTTGGATGTTGACGTTTTGAAAGAAGGTGAGAATAGCTTATATGATAACTCTATTGTATTTCAATTCTATAAAAAATCAAATAACAAACCATTACCTGGTAAAGGTAACGGAGAGAAAATTCCTTTAGAACGTGTCAAAGATTTTTCACAGTTGGCTGAAATATCTGAATGGCGACGAAAATTAGACAATGATTATGTAGCACCATTTGAATTGGACGGACACAAATGGAAAACTGTGGAACATTATTATCAAGCAAATAAATTTAAAAATACCAATAAAGAATTTTACCTTCTTTTCTCTCTAGACACTGATTCTAAAATATCCAATGATGTTGAAATGGCCAAGTCTGCTGGTTCAAAGACCGGTAGACATAACAAGGATGTATTACGTTCCAAGGAGATTAAAATAGATCCAGAATTTTATGGTGGTAATGAAGAAACTATTTTGGAAAATGCTATTTATGCCAAGTTCAATCAAGATAAAACTGATTTAAAACGAACATTACTTCTTACCAAAAAAGCTAAATTACAACATTATAAACCGGCTGCTGAAGCAGAAATTGCTAATGCCCTCATGTTAGTTAGAAGTAGATTAGAGTAAAAATAAAAACTTACTTAGCCGTCGGCAGACTAAATAAAAACTTACTTAGCCGTCGACAGACTAAATAAAAACTTACTTAGCCGTCGACAGACTAAATAAAATAAAATAAAACAAAATAAAATAAAATCAATTAGATATGTATAGTAATGTCTATAATACAAAATACAAATATACCATCGAACCTTAATAATGGAGTAATATACGCTCTTTATAATTTGTTTGTAGAGGCAGATGAATATGTAGCAAAGAAGTCTAGAAAATCTTGCTTCAAATATACTCATACAAATATTAATATGATATCACAAATACCTAGACCAGATATGTACGACAGTGATTTCTTTCCAAAATATATTCATGAATATATTAACGAAACAGCACTACATAAAATACAATATGTTTGTACAATCAAACAACGCACCATAAATATTTATTTTGTATTGAATGATGATATGTATCACACTTTAAAGACACGAAATATTCATTTTCTCGACAACTATATACGCATGATGTATATGTGGATTTATATACTGAGTGCTTTTTCTAATGAAAAATGTTCCAAGACATTGTCTGTTTATATTTATCTTACCCCGTTTAAAAAGGAGTTACCGAATAATCAATTAATAACAATTGATGTAGAACATGTAAATACTGCTTATACCACTCATTGTAGACAAAATAATGAAATCGTAATTTATAGAGAAGAAGAATGGTTTAAGGTTTTTGTTCACGAAACTTTTCATAGTTTCGGTTTAGATTTCGCCAATATGTCGAATACACATACAGTGAATAATCAGTTGAAGGAATTATTCAATGTTAATGTTGAATTCTTACTTTTTGAAAGTTATTGCGAATTTTGGGCTAGAACTATAAATTGTATGATGTATACATACTTACAAATACAAAATAAACGAAACTATAGTACTTTTGAAAAAAGGTTTAATCAACATATGTATAGTGAATGTCAACACTCATTATCTCAAGGATTAAAAATATTGAATTTTATGGGACTTGACTATAAAATGGTTAATAAACAACATAAACGAACTGATAAAAAGACCCATGGTAAAGATACAAATGCTGAGGCAATTAATATTTGTAATTATCTATATAAAGAAAATACCGCGGTATTCAGTTATTATATTATAACCAGTTTACTCATGAATAATTATCATAAGTTTATGTATTGGTGCTTATATGGCGGTGATATGAATAAGGATGGTATGAATATGAATAAGGATGGTATGAATAACAATTTTCTTCAATTTAAAAAAACACCTGGAAATATTGACTCATATATAGAATTTATTGACTATTCACGTCATGACAAAGATATCTTGAAAATGGTGGCTAAAATTGAAAAATCCTTTTCAAAAACCGAAGTTTATAGTGAAAATATGTATCGAAGTTTACGCATGACATTATTAGATATGAATAATGTTATTGAATAGATATGATACATGCGTCATAATACATACGTCATAATACATGTTGGTAACTAATAAAATTGAATGCGAATATTGAATAGTAATATTTATTAATCATAAAATGGGTATTAAATATTTAAATAAACATCTACAAACCAATTGTAGTAATTCTATAAAGCAGATCAGTTTACGCGAATTAAGTGGTAAAAAAATCGTCATTGATACCAGTATTTATTTATATCGTTTTCTAGGTGAAAATGCTCTACTAGAAAACTTTTACTTGATGATATCTATATTTCGCGAATATAATATTAGACCATTGTTTGTATTTGATGGAAAACCACCAAAGGAAAAGGAGGATTTGTTAAAACAGAGAAAATTAGGAAAAAAAGAAGCTGAAACAAAATATAAGGAACTTAAGAATAAAATAGAGGATGTACCTGAAGATGAGAAAAAAGAAATAGAAGATACTATGACATTATTGAAAAAGGAATTTATTCGTATTCGTCATACTGATATAGAAAATGTTAAATTACTTATTCAAGCATATGGAGTTTCTTACATAGAAGCACCAGGTGAAGCAGACAAATTATGCGCAAAAATGGTTTGTAAACATAAAGCATTTGCTTGTTTAAGTGAAGATATGGATTTATTTGTCTATGGTTGTCCTCGTGTATTACGATATTTAAGTTTATTGAAAAAAAAAGTCGTTATGTATGATTTAAAGGGTATATTGGACAATATGAATGTCACCTTTTACGAATTCCAAAGCATATGTATTGTTTCTGGTACTGATTATAATCTAGATATGGAAAATAATACCAGTTTAACACATACCTTGAAATTTTTCAAAAAGTACAAACAAATCACTAGTCATTCTACTGATACTAGCAATAATAATATTACAAAAAAAAATAACACGTACAATTCTATCATAGAATCTGGCCCTATATCATTTTATGAATGGTTAGAGCAAAACACAAAATATATTAAAAATAGTAGGGAATTGTATAATATTCAAGACATGTTTAATTTGAAGACTATGCCTGAATATAAACAATATGAAAAAATTAGTATTGTCAATGGTCCCATTCATAAACGCAATTTAATGAATGTATTAGACAAAGAACATTTCTTGTTTGTTGAATAAGTATTGTAATATTGTATTTGTTTACAATGAAAAATATATGTTATTCTATTACAACATATATTTTTTTATAGTTTCGATTTATAACCATATGTACTATACATATGGAATTACTTCTTATTATTCTTAAGCGGAGGTGACAATCTTATCACTTGCCTTGGCGAAATGACAAGACATGTACTTTTGAAGATTGAAGTAGGTGAGTTCATCACCCTTTTTGAGCTTAAGAAGAGATGTGAGTTTCTTGTCAGCAATGATTTTGCGACCATTATCCTTATCTTGAAGTTTGTGTTCGCGGATATACCCGTTAATCTCACGAGTAACCTCTGTGCGAGCCATCTCAGAACCCTCTGGTTTACCAAGGAAACCAGCTAACTCGTTGGAAATAAGAGTTGGTTTCACGAATCCAGAAGGGGCACGGTTACCTGTCTTTCTCTTCTTTTTAGCAGTAATCTTAGCAGCAGCCTTAATCTCACGGGTTACTTGACGCTCAATACCACGGAACTCTGTACGAAGAGATGACATAGAAGCACTTACAGCTTGAAGCTTTGCCATAAAGCCAGCAAATTGGTCAAACACTGTAGGAGATGCGTCAACAACTGCCTCTTCGGTAGAAGGAGCAGATGCTTCAATAACAGGCTCGGGAGCAGGGACAGCAACCTTTTTTGTTGCGGTCTTGGGGGCAGTCTTTGCGGTGGTCTCAGTAGTCTTAGTTGTTCTTACCATTATACACTACTAAGACATATCTTTTTAAGCTATTTAACGCATTATATATTATATTATATTATGATTGATTATCATAATAAAATATTCCTAAATAAATCAAAATATCTATATACTTTTTGTAAATAACGCAATGAAAACAAAGAAAATCTAACTAATGAGATACTGATTGAAATAACCACGGTAAAGCATTTCTTGCTGGTTCGCTTACTAATGTAAGTGCCGCTAATACATAATATGCTCCTAAAGATCGATTTCCTTCCGTATGTCCTGATTTAACCATTAATTCAATGATTCGAACTGCTTGCTTCTTAACATAATCTTCTGACTGAGATTGTGCTAGATGCAGATTCATACCTGTAAATGGATTTCCATGTGGAGGTACTATTTCTCTCATTACATCCATTGTCAATTGTGCTCTATAATGCCAAATATCATACATCTCTCTAATAAATATAATTGTCATATTTTTTGATAATTCAGTAAACCATTTACTATCAGCATAATTACCCAATTCATTTATTGATTGAAATAATTCAATTATCTTAAATTCCATTTGTTTAACTGGATCAACTATATCTTCCTCTACAACTACCATATGTCGTATTCTATTTACCTTTGCTAATCGTAATCGTAGAGAGAAATTACCCATTAATTCATCGCACATTCTCTCTCTTGTATATGGATTCTCAGGGTTCTTCATATTCGATTTTTTAGAATTCAATTGAGTTTTTATCAAACCATAAAGCGACACAATATCACAACCATATACATTCTCTTTCCCATCAGTAAAACTAAAAAATTGATTAAATGGTATTTCTTCAACCGGTTCTAAAGAAGCAAAATCACTATCGTTAATACATAACCTACGATTTTTTAAACCTGGTCCACATGAATCAATATATCTTCTCATTAGTTTACCTCTTATATTTTTTTGTATTCTTATAGCATATAACGAATACTTTAAATAATCATAAATTCTACTGATTAATTCATCACGATTACCTGTTTTTTTTATTTGGTAAAATTTACAAATATCCTTTAATTGTGATACTTTATACTTATTTGTTTTCACCAGCGAATATTCACTCCTAGTTATCATACGAAATTCATCATCACTTACCTTCCTCTTGCTTTTATTCTTTGTGTCTCTTCTCTCATTACAGAGAGATTCACTTTTAATCATACTTATTTCATTATCAATCACTACAGTATCAATCACTTTATTATCACCATATTTACTATTCATATCTGTCATTTATATATATTATTATTATATATTTATATTATAATTATTGGATGTTTTCTCTCTACATGTTACCTCTTCTTTATTGTAATATAATTTGTTCATCTATTGTATAGTTATCTTATTCATCCATCAATTCATCTTACAATTATCTTACAATTATCTAGCACGAATTTCATTGACAAATCATTATTACGATACTTATTTACGAGTGAATTAAATTCGATTAAAATACATTTATAAAAAAAAATTGATTTAAAGAAACACCACATATATATATTACATATATACAGATGACTATGAGCTCTAAGACTATTCTATCCGGTACCGAATTCACTCCTTCTAAGGACATTAAATACAGTAAGACCAAGGTTGACGCCAGAGGTGGTAAAAGTGTTGGCGTTCTTAATGCTGCTACCAATTCAGCTACTTACCTTTCCACACCTCTTATGATAAATTGGGGTGTCTCAGACTACGAATCAAATGAACGCTATGAAATGTCTCTTCAATTCCCTAATGAAGAATACGCAAAGGAAGACACTACAAATTTTATGAATAATATGATTGATTTTGAAAACAAGGTGAAGGCAGATGCTATTACCAATGCTAAGGAATGGTTTGGTAAGGCAAAGATGAGCCTAGATGCGATTGATGCGCTGTGGACCCCTATGTTGAAGTACCCTAAGGACAAAGCCACAGGGGAAGCTGATACAACTAGAGCTCCTACTCTAAAAGTGAAGATCCCTTATTGGGAAGGTGAATGGAAGACTGAGCTTTACAACGTTGACCAGCAACCTATTTATCCAGATCCTAATGGAGGACCACTTACCCCTAAGGATTTGATTGCTAAAGGCTCTCATATCGCATCAGTTATCCAGTGCGGAGGATTATGGTTCGCAAACGGGAAGTTTGGAGTTACTTGGCGCTTGGTACAAGGTGTGGTGAAGCCCAAGGCCACAATGAAAGGCGTTTGTCAAATTCAATTATCCACAGAAGACAGAGAGAAGATCGTCAACCAAGCATTAGGTGATGACGATGATATTGAAGAGGAAGATGATGAGCCTGTTTCAAATGAGGTAGAGGATACCGATGATGAGGAAGAGGAGGTCAAGGAGGAAGTTGCTACTGTCTTTACACCTCCTGAGCCAGTTGTGAAGAAGAAGGTGGTCAAAAAGGTTATCAAGAAGACAGCTTAAGTAAGAAACAAAAATAAAAACAAAAAAACAAAAAAATAAAAACCAACAATAAAACCAACAATAAAAACAAAAAAATAAAAATAAAACCAAAAAATATAATGTACAATAGTACGTTATATTTTTTATTCAATTGCTCTAGATGAAATACTTAATCATATTTATGTGAATTGTTTCCCATCATTGGCATGATTTCCATCATTTTATTTACTACGTCCTTATTAGAATGAGTTAAATTTGTTACTAATTCAGTCATAAATTCTTGATTTTTTGACATAATTAACTCTACTAACTTCTGGGTCATATCAGTTTTATCAGGTAGTGTAGGTTCGTTTATAATTATATTTGTAGATTTTTGATCTTGATTCATGGAGCACTTCTTTTTGTGTTTATATAATGAAGGTTCATGCTTATATTTTTTACCACATTCACATTTGAAGATGTCATGCGTTTGCGTATGGGGAGAAACCCCGTTTTTATTAGCATTAATTAGTATTTCGTGTTTACGTGTGAGTAAATGTCTATTATAATCCTTTTTATTACATGATACAAAGTGACATATATTACATGTATACGTAGTTAAGGGTTTTTTGGGGTATTCATTTATTTCTCCGTTATCAATAGCTGAATTTTTAATGTGTTTTCTGGTAGTATTGTGAAGATCCTGTGTTTTACTACTATTAAAATGTATATTACATTTATTACAATAAAAAATACTCTTTTCCTTTTTTACAACAACCTTTACAATTTTAGGCTTCGGTTTAGGCAATGGTTCAATACTATTTAGGGTTGCTTTGTATTCTTCATAATACTTTTGTTCCTGTATTTTAGCACCTAACAAATTGTCACACTCATGAAATGCTATTATATCCATTTTCCAATTATCCCAACCATTATTCTCTCGCATGACCTGATATAGCTTACATTTATAGTTAGCACTTTTAACATTATTACACCCTTGTTTATGAGCATGTTTTCGCTGAACAAAATTGGTAGTATGACCAATATACAAGTCATTTATTGATGGGTCTATACAATAAATTTTGTAAAATATAGTATTTGAATAGTCCATTGGTATCTTTGGCATAATCTTATATATAAATTATATCTTATATCTTATATATTTAAATAATTATAAAACGTATAAGATTATTATAATATTTTCCTAAATACCTATTCCAAATATTGATTCTTCATGTCATTATTCAAATACACTGTTTTACTGATTGATCGAATGATTTTGCTATTGTCCTTCTCGTTATTTTCTATATCATCCAGTGAATTACATACAAGGGTTGTAAATCTTGTTTGCATTCTATCATTTGTATTCCAATCATCATGAGCATCTCTCCATTTATTGATCAGTATTCT
>Ga0222650_1000991_pt1 | contig 17259 bp, 17 predicted proteins | sample AntAcemetagen367_FD_179820 | JGI IMG/M metagenome (GOLD analysis project Ga0222650, IMG submission 179820) | Saline water microbial communities from Ace Lake, Antarctica - #367 | ecosystem: Environmental > Aquatic > Non-marine Saline and Alkaline > Saline | place: Antarctica: Ace Lake...
TCACGGGCGAGTGACCTCGCGTTCGTTTCGTCAATCGCCTCACTTCGGCTTTGAACTTCTTTTGGCTTTTCTCAGTCCAGCGGATTTTCCGGTGAACGATGGAGAAGCCGAGGAAGGTCGCTTCTTGGAGCGGAACGACTTTGCTTTTGGATTCGTTCACGATGAGTTTCAGGGTCTTCTTCAGATAGCTTTTGATGCTTTTCAAAATGCGCTAACCCGCTCGCGGGCTTTTGCATAGGATGACGAAATCATCGGCGTATCTGACGAAGGGATGCCCTCGCTTCTCAAGTTCGTGGTCCAACTCATCGAGCAGGATGTTGGCCAATAACGGACTTAAAGGACCGCCTTGCGGCACTCCCTCGTTCGTGTCCTCATAGCGTCCTTCCGGCAGGATCACTCCGGCCTTGAGATACTTGAGGATGAGTTTCAGGACTCGTGGGTCGGCGATGCTTTCGCGGAGCTTCCCCATGAGTTTCTGATGGTCGACGGTGTCGAAACTCCCCAACCTCCATGCCATCGACTCCCGCAGCTCCGTTATTGCCGCGCACTTGCTTCCAAGCGTCCGCCAAATTATCGGAACTCAGGATGTATTCCACGGGAACTCTCTTGCTCTGCCTGCGTCCCATATCCATGTCTCACTTCACCCTGCGGCTTCGTCGTGGTGGATGGGTGCGCGGGTCGGTCCCCCGTATTGGTTCGGTCCTTCATGTCGTCACGCTGGCGGGTATCGCTTCTTTCAACTTCCCGGTTCTCGACCACTTTAATATGGCCTCTGCTGACTCCTCACCGATCACGCCCGCCATTGCTGACGTACGCGCTGCCACCCGAAGGTGACCGCATGCCGATGAGGCCTCCGTAGGTAAGCCCTGAAACCTCCCTTGCCCAAACGGTTCATTTACCTCCTGAGCTGAATGACGGAATTTTGGTGTGTTGTGCCACCTCATTCCACCCAGTCGGCCTCGTATGAACTTCTTGTTCATCGTCTGGCAATTTTCCCATAGCCTTCCTTCCCACACTCCCTCGCGGTCATGCAGTTGGCCTCCCTCCTTCGCCAGAGGCTACGGAGGACAGGCTGGTAGTGCTTTTCATTGCTAGCAGTTTCTTTTGTTCTTCAATGTTCATTCTATTCACAGGGGACTTGAACCCCTTTTGGTTTCAGTGCATGCTACGCACACACAAGTCGCTGGTCCAGACGGCTTCGGCGCTATAAAGTCTTCGCAAGGGTCGTCAGGTGTTTGGGAATCAACTCAGCCGCCGGGACAGCTCAAACGTTCTGCTAAATGAGTGACTTCTCATCGACATCGCTTTGTGGGGTATGGCGTATATCGAATCTGCCCTTCGATGAAGACGGCATATTGGTTATCCGAGAGGATGGGCGAACGATTCAGTTCCCAACATGTGAGACCAAGCCTCGTTTGAATCAGACTCATCGGCTGTGGCATTCTGACTATGATGGAGACCGGATCAGGTTTAAGCCCAGTCCTCTAGCCGAGGGATGGTTTCGTAGAATCGAGAAGACTCCCCATGGTTGGGATTTGATTGGTGACTACGACGGGAGTGTTTCAAGATTTCCATGCACTTCCGCTGATCTGGCGAGCTTGCCTTCTTGGTATTCGGAGATGCTTGAGAAGAACCTCGAACGGATGAATAAACTTGAGCGCGAACAACAAGAGGCAGAACTAGGCGTGGGAGAGTGACGGCCTCGGCGTCCTTCGGTTCATTTTCATCTTTCGTGTTCGACATCAGATTGGGCTGTCATATCTTTTGGTTTCGGCCGCCCCTCCACATGGTCGTTCGCTAAGAAAAAATGTCATACAAGCGACCATCTCTGACGTTCCTTGCTGGGATGATGCTATTGATCTTCGCGATCACGGCTTCGTTTCTGCGCTACGGTGATTCAAGGGATGCTTCAGAGAAGATCAATAGCGAGATTCGTCCGAGGAATAAGTCAACGACCAAGGATTCGTCATATTCGAGAGATCTCAGTCGGTCAAAGCGGTTGAGCCGAATCGAAAAGCTGATCAGCGAACAGTTCTCGAAGGAACAAGAAGCGTCGTTTTACGCCTATCAGGATGGTATGTCCTTAGCCTACAGAGAGCGGGGTTTGATGGTCTTCTACGGACAGATGCGTGATGCGTTGAGGGGAGACGGGGATTCCGTGGCGGAGATATTCACGACATATCGCATTGGAGAAGATGAGGGGTATGGATTTTTCATTAACACCCTTATCGAGAACCTAGGTGACGACTTCTTCTTCCAGCAGATTCAAAGGCAGCCTGAGTCCATTCAATTCGAAATTCTAGGCCATATCTGGCAGACAATTTCGCGCTTTCCTCTCGATTATCAGAGAGACGGCAGCATCCCGGTCGCCGATAACGGTCGTTACTACCCGCAGACTGGCGATCTGTTTCTTGAGCTTCTGAACAAGGAGCTGGAGTCCGAACACTGGCAGAAGCAGAAAATAAAGAAAGCGAATCGGGTAGGCGGAGGGTTCGAACCTCCGCCCCCCACACCACCGGCCATACGGATCCGTAGCACGGCGGTTCCTAAACGTCATGTCATCAAATGATGACGAACGTGCACTGAATCCCCTTTCAGGGAGTCGGTTTCAACGCATGAAGTCGCTTTTTGATCTCGCTACCGCTCCACCCCTCTCGGGGCCACCCTCCGGGTGCTCTAACTCCGCTTCGCTCCGGTTCTGCCCGAATCCCATATCCATGTTTCACTCCACCGGTCGGTTTCATCGTGATGGATGGGTGCTCGGGTCGCTTCATCGTTTTGGTTCGGTCCTTCGTTGGGTGTCCAGCAAGTTTTGCCCTAAGTGGCGATCTGAAGAGTCGCTTTGGATCAAGCAGTGGGTCGAGCAGAGCCGAGAGGAGTAATCACAAGCTAATCGCCGAACGAGATGTCACACCTAACCGCTGACCGCTCCTTGAGGTTGTCGGAGTGATGTGTAGTCTGAAGGTGTTCCACCGCTTCCGAGCTGTCCGGTATTCTGGTCTGCGGTTGGTGGACGAGACGTTAGGCAATAATAATAAGACTTGCCAAGACGCACGTAATAGCGCACGTTCTATGGATGAAGACGATTACCGCAACATCTGCCCGCTCAGATTTATACAGGATCATAGATTCTGCACAGACTTCACATGAACCCATTCAGATCACGGGGAAGCGGGGTAATGCTGTTTTGGTAGCTGAGGAAGATTGGCGCGCCCTTCAGGAGACCATCTATTTGCTGGGTATTCCTGGCATGAGGGATTCTATCGTAGAGGGCATGGCGGAGCCCATTGCGGAATGCACCGAGGAGATTGATCTGTGAGCTATAAGCTGGTTTACACCCGCCAAGCTCGAAAGGACGCCAAGAAACTCAAAGGCACTCATATCGCCAAGAAGGCCAAAGAGTTACTCGAACTCATCCAAGAATCTCCATTCGCTGATCCACCTCCGTTTGAAGCTTTGGTGGGAGATCTTCGGGGTGCCTATTCCAGACGTCTCAACATTCAGCACAGATTGGTGTATGAGGTTCTGGAAGATGAACAGGTAATCAAAGTGTTAAGGATTTGGACGTATTATCAATAAAACTGGCCCAACAAGTCGCTGCATCTCTGACTGCTAGCCGTCTCAGAGTCGTTGGCGTAGTCACCATTTTACATTACTCAATTGATTGTCCCTATGCTTGGGGCAGCGGTTGAGCTATCCGTTGCTAAAAATGCAGACCACAAAGCCAGTTCGTGAATTTGTATGTCTGGCTCTTGCTCTCGGGATGACTGGACTCACGCTCCTTCCCTTCATTCTCTTTAAGGCCACATTCTTCCTCCCCAAAGGTGTTGGTATCCATGCTAATACCTACAAGTCTATTTGCCTATTCGATATTCGGCCTGGCACTATTGGATGTCAGATAGTCACAAAGAGACGCGAATTTTACAAATCGTCCGGTAGTTTTATCCAACGACAGCAACCCCATGTCAGGAACACCATCCCAGGGTGCGCTGGAGGCGGACGTTATAAGCCAGAATTTATGAGCTTGTCCTTCAGACAACCCACGCCACGCCACCGTAACATAGGGCGGCGCTCCGCTTCCCCCATGTCAGTATCAATTTGACCGTTGGCCCATCGGCACCGCCTTATGAGGCTCCCTCAACGCCTTCACCTATGTAAATCGTTTAGCAATCTCAATTTGCGTTCGCCCGAAGGCTGACGACGACGACGACGACGACGACCACCAGAGGAGGCCTTAACGAACTCCTTTACTCGCGAATTTTTCAAATCGTCGCAGTCGATCGAGTTTCCTTCTCTAGAGACAAAAAATCCTCGCGAGCAAAAGCCTAACCCCAAATAAGAAAAATATATGACCTTTTGCTAGCGGAATAAAAAATTTGGACAAGGATCTTGACTAGATATGCCAAAGCTCTTCTTTCAAGCCGCCTTAGTCGCCGATGCCCTCTCACTGGGACCTCACTGGGTCTATAATCAGGGGAAACTCGCGCGCGTCTATCCCGATGGCATCACCCTCCTGACTGATCCAGCCAGTTCGTATCACCCCAACCGTAAGGCCGGGCAACTGACCCACTACGGAGACCAGATGGTTCTCTTGAATGACGCGGTCAAGGACGGGAGCTACCTCAAAGAAAAGTGGGCTCGTGATTGGGTCACCGGCATGACCGGCTATGATGGTTATCTCGACGGAGCAAGCAAGGAGACGCTGGCGAGCAACGGGAGCCAGCCCTCAGCATCCAACGATCTTGCCGGAGCTTCCCGCATCGCTCCGATTCTCGATCTCGATCTTTCCCGGGATGAAAAAGTCAAAGCAGCACGATCCCAGACCATCCTGACCCACGGCGATCCCGAGGTCTCCGATGCCGCCGAATTCTTTGTCCGGGCGGTCTCCGCAATCCAAAGCGGTTCCTCCTTCGAGGACGCTTTCCAAACCGCTAGCAGCGAAGGAACTTACCTCAAGCTCAATCCGGCCGCTCACTTGAAACACGCTCTCGCCGCCGGCACAGACGCCCTCGCCGTCGGCACCGAAATGGGACTCACCTGCCACACTGCGGAAGCCTTCCCCCTCACCCTCTATTTTGCGCTGAGAGAAGGTGCGACCTTTGCCTCCGCCATGAGTGTGAATGGCCTTGCCGGCGGAGATACCTCGGCTCGTGCCATGCTCCTCGCCCTTCTTTTTGCGGCCCGCGATGGCACTATCGGCTCCGATCTCGCCGCTCAAATCCAAACTGGAAGTTCAAGCGCCACCCCCGGTTCCAACCCCATCGAAATCGTGGGCTCGAATGGCCAACTCGCCGGGGTTCTCGAGATGCCTGAAGGCGAGCCCGCGGCCTTCGCGATCTTCGCACACTGCTTTACCTGCGGGAAAGATTTCGTCCCAGGCGTCCGCATTTCAAAGGGCCTCGCCGCCCAAGGCATCGCGACTTTGAGAATCGATTTCTCCGGTCTCGGACAATCCGGCGGCAAGTTCGAGGATTCGTCATTCCTCACCAACGTCGAAGATCTCCTCGCAGGAGCAAAGTGGCTCGAGGAAAATTTCAAAGCGCCCAAACTCCTCATCGGCCACTCCCTCGGAGGGGCTGCAGTGCTTTCAGCGGCAGGCCGGATCGAGAGCGTCAAAGCCGTCGTCACTATCGGTGCCCCGGCCGACCCCGCGCACGTCACCCACCTCTTTGAAGATCATCTTGCCGAAATCAAAGAGGCTGGAAAGGCCGACGTCATACTCGCCGGGCGCAACTTCGTAGTTGGCCAGAAATTCCTCACCGATCTCGAGGACCACTGCCACCCCGGAGACCTCGCAAATCTCAGCGGCATTGAGACCCTCATCATGCACTCACCCAGCGATGAGGTCGTCCCGCTCGAGAACGCCGGATTGATCTACTCCGCCCTCCGGCATCCCAAATCCTTCATCTCCCTCGCCGGCGCCGACCACCTCCTCGTCAAGGCGGAGGACGCCCAATACGTCGTCGATACCATCAAACTCTGGACGACCCGGGTCCTCAGGAACTAGACCTCTCAGCTTTTCACGGGAGAAGTCAAAGTTGCCATGCTTTCTGCGCTTAGATCTTTCATCATTTACAGAATCAGCGCCATCAATAACGACACCCGAGAAGACGAGGACAGTGAGTTCTTAATCATCTTCGCCTCCGGGAAGGAGCGCACCACTGCCAGTTCGGAACTCCACCCAAACTTCGACCTTAGCAGCAGCTTTAGGATTGATGACACCCATTCAGTCCGTTTCCTCACCTCAACTCCCGGGGCACCTAACGGCGCCGGCTTTGACCGCAAAGTCGAAGACACCCTTCGCGCCGCCTCTTTCAAGGTCGGCCTGCTACCGACGAACGTCGACACGCACACCTCCTTATTTCTCGCTGACGTCATCCCCCGAAGCGACCAAGCGGCCCGACGCACCGACACCGTGAGGCAGCGGCACCGCCGATGCCGCCATGGATCGCGAGGTCCCTCGATAATCCGGCTCACTGTAACGTGATTATCCAGGGATTGCAGAGTCTCTGTACGCTCTCGATCGTGGTGCCCAACGACGAGTTCTTTAACAACTCGCACGGCATTTAAACCAATCCTCAAAACGACGGCCGTGCTTGGGAACAAAAGGTTTCATTTGAATTCCGCCACCCTGATGACGCGACGAAAGAGCACCAGAGCAAGGGCGATATCCGTATTCAGGGTAACAATTCACGCCTGCGACGATATTGAATGAAGTTCCGACCATTCTTCTGACCTCGAAACTTGGCAGCCCGCGGGCGCCGATCTCACTTTTCTCGGCACCACCGACAACGGAGGCGGCACCGCAAGGCTTGGATTCTCCTGCACAGAAGGTTTTGCCGCGCGCTCCGGAGAGCGCGCCTGCGACAACGCTAGCGCTGTGTCGGGTCGTCTATTTTGTCGCGCCCCAGCCAGTTTTTGTGAAGTCGGGCCTTAGGGTCCATTTGTCAGTGGAACGCGAGATCAGTGAATTTACTGGGTTGCTCTTGCGCTGTCGCTCTCTAGGTTCACTTTTTCACCCTCCATCTCCGTCCACAATCATGAATGCTCCGCTCTCGTGCGGATGGGCCCTCATCGGCTTCATCCGTTCCTGCTCCTTGGTCTGCGCTTCCGCCGCCATCTTTTTCCTCTCGGTAATGAACTCTCTTGCCGCTCCTGTGATTGTCGAGTTTATGGCTTCCAATGACAAATCTCTCTACGATGAGGATGGTGAATCATCCGACTGGATAGAGGTCTTCAATCCCGATCCGGCTCCGGTTGACCTCAGCGGCTGGTTTCTTAGCAATGATCCCGGTGAACTCGACAGGTGGCAAATGCCCGGCAGCACCATTCTGCCCGCGGGTGGATCTCTGATTGTCTTCGCCTCCGATAAGGATAGGGATGCTGGTGAGCTCCATACCAACTTTAAGCTCAGCAAGGATGCCGGGGGCTATCTCGCACTCGTCGAGTCCGACGGCCAGACCATCGCCCAAGATTACACCAACTACCCAGAGCAGTTCGACGACTTTTCCTACGGGCTAGCCCAGACCGGAAGCGGCTCCGACGTCACCATCGTCCCCGAGAACTCCCTCTGTGCTCTCCTCGTCCCGACCTCCGATATCGGGACCTCCTGGCGGGACAGGTTGTTCGACGATTCCTCCTGGTCCCCCGCCAATACCGGGGTCGGTTACGATTACGGCAATCTTATCGGGAGCAACGCCGATGTGCAGTCCCAGATGGCTGGCATCAACGGCAGCGTCTACATTCGCATTCCCTTCACCGTCGATGACCCTGCCGCCCTGACTTCCCTCACGTTCCGCATGAAGTACGACGACGGCTTTGCCGCCTATCTCAACGGTTCACTGGTAGCCTCCGCCCAGGCTCCGGCCAGCCCACAGTGGAACTCACTGGCCACCGCCGACCACCCTGACGGCAGCTCGGTTGTTTTTGTCGACTCCAACATCTCAGCAAATCTCAACCTCGTCGAGGCCGGGAGCAATGTCCTCGCCATTCATGGTCTCAACGCAAGGCTGGACAGCTCCGATCTCCTCATGCTCCCCCAGTTGGACGCCACGACCAGGGCTACCAATCCCGGTCTCGGAGCCGCTGACTATTTTCAGAACCCCACTCCCGCCACCTCCAATGGCACCAACCAGGGACTGCCCGCCGAAGCGGTTGCCTTCTCGATTCCCGGGCGCGGATTCACGGGCTCTCTCTCGCTGGGCCTCACCGTCGCTTCCCCCACCGCTCAGGTCCGATACACCACCAATGGTGACACCCCGACCTCATCATCGACCCTCTACGCCGGCTCACCCATCAGCATCACTTCATCCCAGATTATCCGCGCCCGCGCCTATGATTCCGGCCTGGCGCCGGGTCCGGTCACCGAGGAGGGCTACATCGACCTTGCAGCGAGTGCCGCATCATTCACCTCCGATATTCCCGTCGTGATCATGGAGCGGTTCAGCGGTGGTCCCAGCGCAAGCAATGGAAAAGCATACGTCTTTTTCGCCTTTTTCGAGCCCGATCCCGACACTGGGATCACCACCTTAAACGGGCCTTATGCTCTGGGAACCCGGGGTGGCTACAAAACCCGGGGATCATCTTCGGCTGGATTCGAGAAGAAAGCCTACAGCATCGAAGCCTGGAACGAGGACAATCGGAACAAAGACATCGCCCCCCTGGGAATGCCGGCGGAATCCGACTGGATCCTCAACGCGCGCTCCCAGTTTGACCCCTCGCTGATGCGGAACGCCTTCATCTATAACCTGAGTAACCAATCCGGGCGCTACGCGGTCCGCACCCGGTTCGTGGAGCTCTTTCTCAACACCAACGGCGGCGACCTGAGCTACGGCACGAGCAGCTCCTTCGACTACGACGGAGTCTACACCTTCATGGAAAAGATCACGCGCGACAAAGATCGTATCGATGTCGAGCGACTGCCCGACCGCGTCTCCAGTGAGCCGGGAATTGCAGGCGGATACATCATGAAAATCGACCGTCTCGATCCCGGTGACAGCGGACTGAACGCGGGCGGTTTTGATCTCGGCTGGGTCTACCCGAAGGAGGACGACGTCACCACGGAGCAGGCCAACTGGCTCCGCGATTACCTCAACGCCATGAATACTTCGCTGAGCGGAAACAACTACGAGGACTACATCGATCCTCTCGCCTGGGTGGACCACCACCTGCATAATGTTCTCGCTCTCAATGCCGACGCCCTCAGGTTAAGCACCTACTTTCACAAGGCGCGCGCGGGCAAGGTTGCGTTCGGTCCCATCTGGGACTTTGACCGCTCCATGGATTCTACCGATGGCCGTGACAACAGCCCGACGACCTGGTCAGGGGGCACCGCTTACTTCACCTTCCCTTGGTGGAACCAGCTCTTCAATAACGAGGATTTTTGGCAACTCTACATCGACCGCTACTTCGAGCTCCGCAAGGATTCCTGGACCAACACCAACGTGCAGGAGATCGTCGACGATTACGCTGCGGAGCTCAACCAGGCTCAGGTCCGCAACTTTCGACGTTTCTCAAATCAACCCCGCTTTGGGGGATACTCGGGTGAGGTCAACCACCTCCGAAACTGGCTCACGACGCGCCTCAACTGGATGGACGGCCAATTCGTCCCCGAGCCCGTGGCCAACCTCGGCAACGGCATCTTCCCGGCGGGCACGACACTCACGCTTTCCGGCAACCTCAGTAACGGCCGCACCATCTGGTATACTCTCAATGGGAGGGATCCCCGTTTCACCAGCACCAGCACCATTCTCAGCACCGAAACCCTCGTCGAGGTCACGGCGCCGGCCAAAGCCATCGTTCCCACCAGCGACATCGGCGCGACCTGGCGCGGCGGAAATGAGCCCTATAACGACGCGACCTGGATCAGCGACACGAACGGCGTTGGCTTCGACAGCGCCACGACCTACGATCCCTACCTCAATATCAACTTCGAGGCCCCCAATCCCGTCATGTCTGGGGTCAACACCAGCGCCTACGTCCGTATTCCCTTTAATGTTGAGGCCGGTGATCTCGCCTCCTTCAATTACTTGACGCTGGAAATGCGCTATGACGACGGCTTCATCGCCTACCTCAATGGCACGCAAATTGCCTCTGGAAACGCGCCCGGCTCCCCCTCATGGAATTCGACCGCAACCCAGAATAATGACGATGGCGTGGCGGTCACCTTTGTGAAGTTCGGGGCCGACGCCTTCCTGAACGCCTTACAGCCGGGCCAAAACATCCTCGCGATCCACGGCCTCAACGGCAGCAGTACGAGCAGTGACTTCCTCGTCCAGGCCCGCCTCGTGGCAGGCGAGAAGCAGGTCGAATCGGACACTGCCGGCGGGATCCGGTATACCGGACCCATCACGCTGAGCGAAACCGCACGCCTGTTCGCCCGCATCTCTGATCCGCGTGGAGGCAGCAACCCGGGAGCAGGTGTCCCTGTCGGCACGGGCTGGGGAGCTCCCTTGAAAGCGGAGTATCTCGTGAACGAGATCCCGGCAAGCGCCGCCAATCTCGCCATCCGCGAGATCATGTTCGATCCCTATGACCTCGGTGACGCCCTGACTGATGACAGTGCCTACGAGTTTGTCGAACTGGAGAATCTCGGCGACACCAACCTCTCTCTCACCGATGTCTCCTTCACCAATGGAATCAATTTCAACTTTTCTTCGGGCTCCGTTCTCTCCCTCGTTCCCGGTGGGAAAGTTCTCCTCGTCAACGACCTCACCGCTTTCCGGCAGGTCTATGGCAACGGACGGGACAAGCTCATCGCCGGGGAGTTTGAAGGCTCCCTCAACAACGACGGAGAACTCCTCGAGCTCCGCGACGCCGGCGGTGCCATCATCCAGTCCTTCGCTTTCTCTTCGGCAGGATTCTGGCCGCGCCAAGCCGACAATGGGCGTTCGCTCATCCTCGTCGATTCTGCCGATCCCGCGAACGGCGCCAGCTGGACCGCCAGCCGCAGTCTCCTCGGATCTCCCGGAACGAGCGAACCGACCACGATTCAAGTCCCCGACATCTACCTCAACGAGGCCCTGACCAATGCTCTTCTCCCCGCGATTGATACCCTCGAAATCTTCAATCCAAATTCCGCTCCCGTCGACATCGGGGGATGGTGGTTGAGCGATGACCTGGGCCAGCCCGAGAAGTTCCGCGTTCCGGATAGTACGATCATTCCCGCAGGTGGATTTCTCGTCCTTGATGAGTCTAACTTCAATCCCACCCCTGGGTTCGATTCCAGCTTTACCCTGAGTTCCGAAGGCGGAGAAATCTACCTTCTCTCCGCAACCTCCGCCGGCGATCGAAGCGATTATGTCAATGGCTTTCGCTTCGGGGATGGCTCTGCGGGATTCAGCTTCGGCCGCCATCTCAACTCGGTCGGCGAGGTCTCCTATCCTCCGCTCCAGTCGAACTCCTTCGGATCCACCAACGATTCTCCGCGGGTCGGTCCTCTCGTCATCACCGAGATCATGTACCACCCGCGCGATGGCAGCGTCGAATTCGTCGAACTCCAAAACATCTCCGGCTCCCCGGTTCCATTGGCTGGTGTTCAGGTCGAGGGCATCGGGTATGTTTTCGGCGCCGGGGCGCCTGAGCTTGATCCCGGAGAAGTTGTTCTTGTGGTGGAGAACGACCCCTCCGCTTTCCGTGCCATTTTCAATCCACCGGCCACAGTTGGCGTCTTCGGGCCCTATCGCGGCCGCCTCTCCAACGGTGGCGAAAAAGTCGACCTCAACCTGCCGGAGGCAAACCCGCTCCCCGCGGAACCCGACCTCATGCCCTCAGTCGATCTATCGGACTACGACGATGCCAGCCCCTGGCCCACTTCGCCCGACGGAACGGGAACGACTCTGGAGCGCCTCTTCCCGGCACGCTACGGAGGCGATCCTACAAGTTGGCAGGCCTCCAGCAGCCTCGGCGGCACTCCGGGCGTCGTCGCTTCCTCGCCCCCGACCGACTGGCGCGCCGCTTACTTCACGGCCGCCGAACTCCTCGATTTCACCCTCTCCGGGCCCCTTGCGGATGCCGATTTCGATGGCGTCAACAACCTGCTCGAGCACATCTTCGGGACCGATTTGCGCGATGGCACCTCCTTTGAACTCCCCATCATCTCCTTGATCGAGAACGCCGGGGATACCTTCGCCGAATTGTCCTACCGCTTGAGACAGGGCGTCACCGGCTTCAATGTCAGCATCGAAGCGGCCACCGACTTTGCGGACTGGGCCGATGCCAAGGCCGAGTTCACCATCCAAAGCAAACTCGATAACGGCGACGGGACATCCACTCTCACCACTCGTGAAAATAGGCCCGCGACCACTGCTAGCAGCCGCCAGTTCAGAGTGCGTGTGAATGGAATCGCTCCTTGATCGCTCCGGACGGACGGACTACCTTAAGATTGTGGTACTTAACATTTCCGTCTCGCCGAATTTTTGCAATGGGACTCCCATGCGCTGCAGGAGTGCGAGATGCAGTTGCGACATGGAGGGCGATCGGCGCGGGGCCAAGGAGTGCCCGTCTTGATAGATTCTTTAAAAAAGAACTCTACCCGATTTCATTTTCTTTTTAGAATCGCGTCATGCCCAAGTATTATCTTCATCGGAACGATCAAAACCACGGCCCCTATGAAGAGAGCCAAATAAGGCAGATGCTTGCTTCGCTCGAGATCTTGGGAGAAGAAATGATTTGCGCAGAAGGAGGATCCGAGTGGCAGGCCGCCTCATCGCTTGTCCCCCAACAAGCAGCCCAACTCCGACCCGTCTTATCGTAAATCAGCAAGCCGTGGCCGCAAGCCCTACAAGCGGAGCGATCCAGGAGCCCATCCAACCTCAAAAGAAAGGCATGAACGGTTGCCTCCAAATGCTTCTCCTCGGCTTGGGCTTTCTCGTGGTGATCGCAATCATTGGCTTTTTCATGAAGTCTCAAGATGACGATCTTCGGGCCTATGGCATCGCCCAGATCGAAGCTCTTGGAATCGATCAGGACAAAAAGCTGATCAGCTTGGCGCTTGCAGAACATGGCCACCTGCGCGCCGCAAATTCCGGAACCCGTGTTTCTAAAAAATCGCTCAATACGGTGAGCGAAGAGGACTATTGGTCTGCCCTTCAAAGAGAGATGAAGGGAGAACTCCAGAAGCTTAAGGGAAGCGCAGATCCCAAAGAAATCGCAGGAGATCGCTACCTCTATCGCGCTTTGGAAGAAGGTGCCTTTTACGTTCTTGAGTTCGATAAGATCGGGAAATACGAAAAGTCGAAATTTTGGACCTCTCCCGAAGAAGGAGAGACGCCCACTGAAACGGAAAAAGGCAATTGGGAAATCTCCTCGAGTTCTCTTGTTTTAAAACCTGCGGGTGGCTCCGGGACATCCCGGGAATTCCTCCTCATGAGTCGTCTTGGGTTTATCGTAAAGACCAGCACCACCTCGGCCGAATACTGGAAAAAAAGCCCCTAAATTCCTACTACTCGTCTCCAAACGAATCCTCAAAGAGCCGGTAATGCGTCTCCTGGAATCCCCGGCGTAGATAGACCGCCTGCGCCGTCTCATTCTCCTTCTCGACATACAAGCGGCACCCGCAAACGTGGTCAGCGGCCATCGCCATCCTCCGCGCTTCTGCGTAAAGTGCCCGAAAAATCCCCCGCTTCCGAAAGTCAGGCGCAACGTAGACACTCTGAACCCACCAAAAATCGCCATTGCGCCAGTCGCTCCATTCCATCGTCACCATCAGGGAGCCCACCACCTCATCCCCGCATTCCGCGACAAGGTAAAATCCCCGGCCCGGTTGCGCAAAGATCCCTTTCACTCCAGCCGTCAAGACGGTTGGATCAAGGTCCTTCCCCTCCGTCTCCAGGGCCATCGCCAAATTAAATGCCACCAAGATCGGCACCTCACCGGGTTCCGCTTTCCGAATCTTCATCTCATCAGCCATGTGCGTTTCTATGTCATGAAGACTCTATTGCAACTCCGCAGCAAAAAGACTACCGCTCTCACCACCGCCTTCCTCATGAATCCCTTTTTCTTCGTAACCAGCTTCTTCGCCCACTTTGGCGACGTCTTCTTCGAAGCCTTCTTTGGCTTTTTCGAGTGGTTAAAAAAGAATGACTTCTCCGGCACTCAACGTCGTAAGCGATACCTCGCCGAAGCTCCCACCTCCTTCGAGGCCGACCAAATTCCCGTCGTTCTTGGGGCCGATCAATTTGCCACTTTAGTCTACGACACGCGCGGCTTCTCCCTCAAGAACCGCACCACCGGGAAGACCTCGCTCGCCACACCGAGAACCCTCCGCCGCTTCTCGCGCCGCGGCATGAAAGGCGTCCGCACCGCATCCTTCAAACTGGCTCGCTGACCCCCGCACTCTCATCACTCGATGGACAACCCGCTCGCCGTCTCCCCTCAACTTCTCAGCCGCATCCGGGCTGGCGAGGAAGTGGCATGGTGTGAACTCGTTCACCTTCTCAATCCCCTCGTCTTAAAAATTATTCGCAACCAGGTCCGCCACACCAGCGATCACGATGACCTCGCGCAGGAAGCCTTCACCAAAATCTTCCTCAAGCTTGACCAGTTCGCTGGCAAGCAACCCTTCGCGCACTGGGTCTCGCGCATCACCATCAACACCTGCTACGACTGGCTCCGCAAACACCGGGCCCGCCCTCTCGTCAGCTATGCCGACCTCGGTGAAACCCAAGCCGAAATCATCGAGAAAAAACTAGCCGGCGAATCAGCTGATCATTCAGAGGATCTCGCCGCCATGCGTGAGCTCCTCGATCGCCTCATCGCCACCCTCAAGCCCCGCGAACAGATCGTCATCCGCCTCCTCGACCTCGAGGAAAAGACAGTACAAGATATCTGCGATCTTACCGGCTGGGGCGCCTCTAAAGTCAAGGTCACCGCGATGCGGGCCCGACGAAAGCTCAGCGAACAACTCAAAAAGCTCGAACAAGATCACTGACATGAACGAAAACGACGATCCTTGGAAACGCCTCGTGGATGCCGCGAAGACGGCGCCCCTTGAGGACCACCTCGAGCCTCCTCCTCCCACTATCAGCGTGAAAACCCTGCGCGCCTCCGTGCAGGCACTCCTGCTCGCACTCACTTGGCGCAAGTGGTCTCTCCTCGCTGCCCTCCTTGCCGGGACCTTCTTCCTCATTTTCTTTTTCTTTTTCCGTGATGACTCACCTCTGGGAGAGTCCATCATCCCGACCGAACCACCCACCTCCCCCCTCACGCCATGAAACCAAGACTCCGCGACTACGCCACCATCCTCGTGGCCCTCTTGACCATCTTTCTTTGTGGATACGGTGTCGGCTTTCTCACCGGCGAGAAAAAAGGACGCACCGAGGCCCCCGCCCATCCGCCCATCGGAATCAGCAACGAAACCGGCGACTGGGAAACCCGCACCATGGAGCGCCTCACCCGCCTCCTCGATCTCTCCGAAGAACAGACTGCCAAAGTCGAAAACGAGGTTAAATCCACCTCGCAGAAAATACAATCCAGCCGTGATCAGGCTGTCGACGATTACTACCGTTTCCTCCTCGACCTCCACGATCAACTCCTTCCCCATCTCGACTCCGCGCAGCAGGAGAAGCTCGAAAAAGACAGAAAAAGTTTGCAACATGCTATTGATTTGCGTTTTAAATCTCGAACTGCTGGCTAACGCGGCTTTCACCCACACCCCTTTTCACCATGTCCAGATCCTCCTTCATCCTCGCCGTGACCCTTCTCGTGGTGGCCGGATCGCTGGCCTTTATGATCTCTTTTGACCGTGACCACGGTGAAGGGCAAAACGCTTCCTTAGATCACACCTCGACCTCCGCAAACCGCGGTGCCGCCGCTTCCCAGCAGGAATCCCGGAAAGCCCGATCTTCCCGGAACGGGGCCACCAATCTGGCCCTTCCCAATTCCGCGACCTCTCATCTCAACGCCGACCAACTCGCCCGCGTCGATGCCATCCTCTCCCTCACCCAGCGTGATTCGCGCAAACAACTCGATCAGCTTTCCCGCCAATACAAGCTTACCAAGGAACAACGGCGCGCAGTCTTCCCCCTCATCGTAGCCCACCATGATCAGGCCCACCCCGCCATGACAGTGGGCGGCCAGCCTCTCTCCTCCCTAGCTCCGGGAACCACCCTGAATGACAGCCTTGCTTCCGTTTTTGATTCCACTCAACAAGACGAACTTATCGAAGCCTCCATCGACCACGATGCTTGGTGGGAGGACGTCGTCGGGCAACTCGAAGTCGATCTCGATACCGCCATCGACAATGGCGAAATGATCTTGGCCGACGAAGACTCGTCGAACTTTGGCGTGACTGCCTCCGACAAACCCGCTGCAGGCGATGGCGAGGCCTCCGGCCATTCCGGCGGGAACCTCTTTGACCTTCTCGGTCAGTAGAATCGGGCCCCAGCGCGGACCTCGCGTAAAAGGTTTTATTTTTGTAACCAGGATGTAACCGGCCGCGTCGCTTCCTCTGAATGCAGATCAGCCTGTTGATTAGTCCCCCCCATTCCCTAGACTCCGACCAAAAACAGACATGAAATTAAAAAATATTCTGATCGCAGGGATCCTTCTTGGAGGTAACTCCCTCGCAAGCGCAGATGAACGCACCTTCGGTGACGGCACTCTCCCCGAGTTCCTTAGGCAATATGATGTGAACGAAGACGGTATTATCGACGAGGAAGAACGCCAAGCCATCAAGGAGACCCGCAGAGACGCGCGTGACGAGCATCGCGCTGAAATCGATACCGATGGCGATGGCAAAATCTCCCATGACGAACGCGAAGCTGCTCGTGAGGCAATACGCGCAAAGATCGCTGAGAAACGCACCGAAAAGTTTGGTAACATCGCTGGCGAAGACGGGGTTCTTTCCCTTGAGGAATTTGCCGCCCTACCCCCTCTTGCGCGAGCTTCCGAGGGCCGCGTGGCTTCGATCTTTGCCCGTCTGGATGATGACGAAAGCGGCGACGTGAGCCTCGTGGAGTTCAATGCCCGCCTCCGCAAGTATGGTAACCCCTTGCTCCCTGGTATCGGCATCGGCAACGGTGACAGCAACGGTAACGGTAACGGTAACGGTAACGGTAACGGTAACGGTAACGGTAACGGTAACGGTAACGGTAACGGTAACGGTAACGGTAACGGTAACGGTAACGGTAACGGTAACGGTAACGGTGACGACGCAGGTGACGACGCAGGCGACGACGCAGGTGACGACGCAGGTGACGACGCAGGTGACGACGCAGGTGACGACGCAGGTGACGACGCAGGTGATGACGCAGGTGACGA
>Ga0222650_1000993_pt1 | contig 17240 bp, 14 predicted proteins | sample AntAcemetagen367_FD_179820 | JGI IMG/M metagenome (GOLD analysis project Ga0222650, IMG submission 179820) | Saline water microbial communities from Ace Lake, Antarctica - #367 | ecosystem: Environmental > Aquatic > Non-marine Saline and Alkaline > Saline | place: Antarctica: Ace Lake...
GTAAAGCAAGTGCCGCTGGCGCAAAGGATGGTTTTGTGAAACTGATTTTTGATGCAAAATATGGCGAGTTACTTGGCGGACACATGATTGGCGCTAACGTTACGGAGATGATTGCTGAAATTGTTGCCATCAAAAAACTGGAGACAACTGGTCATGAAATCATCAAGACAGTTCATCCTCATCCAACAATGAGCGAAGCAATAATGGAAGCAGCCGCAGTTGCTTATGATGAAGTAATTCACCTTTAGCCCCTTGTCTGCTTTTCACCTTAAGGGATTAGACACGCTTAGAGCAATTGCGGCAATTACAGTCATAATTGGTCATATTGAGCTATTTAAGCGGGAACACAATTTCCCTTGTCAGATAGATGTTCCTTCAGGTCACATTGGGGTAGTTTTGTTTTTCGTGTTGAGTGGGTTTCTTATTACAGTTCTGTTACTCAAGGAAAAGAAGAAACAGAACACAATTAGTCTCAAAAACTTTTATTTACGAAGAATTCTAAGGGTATGGCCCTTATACTATCTGGTACTATTGATTTCATATCTGGTGTCTGATTTCAGCCCAAGCACTACCTCTGCCGTTCTTTGCCTTTCAATTTTTCCAAACATAGCCCATGCTATTGGCTTTGGTTGGGTGCCTAGCCCACAAATTTGGTCTATTGGAGTTGAAGAACAATTTTACGCGGTTTGGCCGTTTGCCATTAAAAACACCTCCAAACTTTTATACAAACTGTTTACAGCCTTTGTTTTGCTTACACTTCTCCCCCATGGCATCCTGTTCATATTAGCAAGGGTTTATCCTGACCCAAATTTGATGTTAATCGTTAATCGAATTGCTCTTGTCACTCAATTTCAATGTTTAGTCTTAGGAGGAATTGTGGGAGTCTTATTTAGTAATGAAAACTTTCGTAGACGGTTTCATCCGAACAAGTGGTTGTCATGGATATTCATATTCCTTCCATTCATTTTATGGTTTTTTGGCTTTAATATTTCCAGGTTTCAAGATGAAGTTTACGCTGTGTTTTTCGGGGTGACCATACTTCTAATCACAACAGTTAATCAAAATAGTGTCCGGGACATTGGGGTTTTTAAATATTTAGGAAAAATATCTTACGGTTTATACATGTATCACTGGATTGTCCTTCTATTAATTTTCAAAATTGATTTACCCTCTGGCATGAATCCAATTTTGCAAAACATTGTGCTTTACTCAGCCGTCTTAGGTTTGACAGTGATAATCTCATCAATTTCATTTTTCAAGTATGAAAACTGGTTTCTCAAATTAAAACAACGCTACAACAGAGTATGATTAGGTTATACACCTTTAATTGCTGATAACATATTCAGAAAGAAACCGTCTCCTTGACGGCTTTTCTGTTATTTAGAACCCACTATGTGCGGCATTACAGGAGCATACGCTATTAACGAAAACGGCAAATCGTATCATCTAAAATTGGATGCTGCAATTACTACCATGGCCTTACGCGGTCCAGACGGGAACGGAAAGTACGTTGAAGGTTCTGCGGCTTTGGGTCATGCACGCTTAGCCATTATTGACACTTCGGCTTCGGCCAATCAACCGTTTACGGATGCTGGTGGTCGTTACTCGCTGGTATTTAACGGTGAGATTTTCAACTACAAGGAAATTGAAGCTCAGCTAACCGATTTTACACCTAGAACAAGTTCAGATACAGAGATTCTGCTTCAAGGATATGTTGAGTGGGGCGAGAAGGTTTTAGAGAAATTGAACGGCTTTTTCGCCATTGCCATTCACGATAAAGAGACAGACGAATTGTTTCTGGCGAGAGACAGAATGGGCATTAAGCCGTTGCTTGTCTATAAAGACGAAAATGCTGTGGTTTTTGGAAGTGAGATGAAATCATTGATGGCTTTTGGCATTCCAAAATCCATTGATAAGAACTCGCAGTTTCTTTATCATCAGTTCAATTACACGCCTTTTCCAGAAACCATTTTTGATAATGTTCAAGAATTGGAACCTGGAACTTGGATGAAGATTAGAGGCACAGACCCTTCAACTCCGCTCAGGGTAACAACTGGGACGTATTGGAGCATTCCAAAACCGACTGCTCCAAAAACCAAAATGTCTTACGAGCAAGCGCAGGATAAGCTTCGCGAATTGATGGAGAAATCTGTCCAGCGAAGAATGATTTCTGATGTTCCGTTGGGTTCTTTCCTAAGTGGAGGAATTGATAGTTCGGTCATAGCCACTTTGGCGGCCAGACAAACGGATAAGCTGAACACATTTTCCATTGGTTATGCCGATGAACCGTTGTTTGATGAAACGCATTATGCCGAAGCGGTTGCAAAGAATATAGGTTCAAATCACACCGTTTTTAAGCTTACAAATGATGATTTGTATGCTGATTTGCATGATGTATTGAATTACATCGACAGGCCGTTTGCGGACTCCTCTGCCCTACCCGTTCATATTCTTTGTCGGTATACCAGAAAGCACGTAACGGTTGCCCTTTCGGGCGATGGAGCTGATGAGCTATTCTCCGGTTACAATAAGCATTCAGCAGAATTTAGAGCGCGAAACTTGGGTATTAAAGAACAAGTTGTCTCGGCTCTTAAACCACTGTGGTTTCTGTTGCCTGGTTCAAGAAATTCAGCCCTAGGAAATCGTGTATTGCAGTTGCAGAAGTTCAGCAATGGCGTTTCGCTTGGTGCAAAAGACCGCTATTGGAATTGGGCGAGTTTTATGCCAGAAGCGGAAGTTTCAAATCTTATGAAGTCAGTAAACAGCGCCATCTCCCTTTCAAAGCGGGTGTCGAGGTACGAAACGGGGGATTTACTTGGCCGCAAGCAAAAACTCACCCAAGAACTCGGAACAACAAATGATTTAGACGAAGTGCTTTACAGCGATTTGCATCAGGTTTTGAGAAATGACATGCTTACCAAAGTTGATTTGATGAGTATGGCAAATAGCTTAGAAGTGCGTGTTCCTTTCCTTGACCACGAATTGGTTGAGTTTGCCTGCTCACTTCCAGAAGAATACAAGATTACATCGAGCATCAGAAAACGGATTTTGCAAGAGACTTACCGAGCTGATTTGCCAGAATTGCTTTTCAAAAGACCAAAACATGGTTTTGAAGTTCCGCTACTCAACTGGTTTAAAGGCGACTTGAATTCACTCATTAAAGAAGACTTGTTGAGTGATTCTCTTCTCGCGGAGCAAAATATTTTCAATCAATCCGCTATTACCGCATTGTTAAACAAAATGCATTCTTCTGCCCCAGGAGATTCAGCCACACATATTTGGAACTTGATTGTGTTTCAAACGTGGTGGAAAAAGTATATTCGCCAGTAGTGTGCTAGTTTCTAAATTGCTTTGTTTAAAGTTTGATTCTCTTTTTTCTTTAGACAAGGCAAAATTTAAGAGCATAGTTTTAACTACGGTGTAAAATTTTAACGCGGTATTAAGGAAAAAGAGGAGTAAACAAGTGGAGCAATTTAGAGACAAGTACACTCATTAATGCCAAGAATCCTAAGAATAGCTAACCGTTTCAATTTGGGCGGGCCAACATTCAATGTGGCCTATTTGACCAAATATCTTCCAGATAATTACGAGACGTTATTAATTGGCGGTGATAAAGAGGAAAACGAAGCCAGTTCCAGTCACATTCTTGCAGATTTAGGTATTCAGCCAGTTATTGTTCCGGAAATGCAACGTGAAATTAGCCTTGGTGTTGATATGGCCGCTTACCGTGCAATTGAAAAAATCATTGACGACTTCAAGCCAGATATTGTTCACACGCATGCTTCTAAGCCTGGTGCAATTGGCAGATTAGCAGCTCATAATCGGAAAGTTCCTGTAATCGTACATACGTTTCACGGGCATTATTTCCATTCGTATTTCAATAGAATGAAGACGAATTTCTTTAAACAGATTGAACGTTCGCTAGCTAAAAGAACTTCTAAGATTATTGCCATTAGTGATATTCAAAAGCATGAGCTTTCGATAGAACATAAGATTGCCCCGCCAGAAAAGTTTGAAGTAATTCCATTGGGTTTTGACCTCGATAGATTTAGAACAGACACAGATTCTAAACGAGCTGATTTTAGAAATGAATTCAACGTTAAGGATGATGAAATAGCGGTCGGAATCATTGGTCGCTTGGTGGATGTAAAAGACCATAAGTACTTTTTACGTTTGGTTAAACATGTGCTGGATAGTACGACCAAAAAAGTTCGCTTTTTCATTATAGGCGATGGAGAAATGCGTCAAGATTTAGAAGCTTTCTGTGGGGAAATCAGTATTCAATTCAATGCTTTTCCTGATTACAAGCCAGAAGGTGCTCCACTTACTTTTTGCTCTTGGAGAAATGACATTGACAAGATTAATGCAGGTTTAGATATTGTGATTCTCACTTCTAAAAACGAAGGAACTCCTGTTAGTCTAATTGAAGCCCAAGCAAGCGGAACTCCGGTGGTTTCTACCAATGTTGGTGGCGTTGAGAATGTGGTTAATCATGGGGTTACGGGTCTGCTGGCAGGTTTCGAAGACGAACCAAAAATGGCAGAGAACTTAATGAGCTTGATAGAATCTGACCAACTTAGAAATGAAATGGCAGGTAAAGGGTGGAGTCATGTTGGAGAACGTTTTCATTATAGCCAACTAACATCAAAAATGGATGCTCTTTATCAACAATTACTTGGTTAAAAACTACGGCATTTTGAGCATGATTAAATCTTAGCTTTGGCCAAATACAAAATTTGAATGCGGAATACAGCATTTTTCCTGTTTCTTATTCTATCACTGAGTTCTTGCGATAAGTACCTGAACAGAGGTTTAATGCTTCGTACAGGGCCTGACTATCCGTATTCAGAGTTTTCAGATGTACAGGATAAGGAGTACCGTTTGGCAGCCGATGACCGCATTGCTGTTCGAATGTTCACGAATGATGGCTCTGGTTTGATAAATGTCCAGGCGGGTAGCAGTGTAATGGTAGGTAGCGGTACAACCTTGGCTGTGAAATTGGAGTCTGATGGTTTTGCAAAGCTTCCGTTATTTGGTCGAACGTATCTTGAGGGCTTGACAATAAGGCAAGCAGAAATGCTAATTGAAGATAAGTTTTCGGAATTTTACAACAATCCTTTTGTCTTGCTTGAAGTAAGCAATAAGCGGGTAATGATATTTGCAGGCACTAATACCTCGGTGGTGACCTTAGATAATGATAATACCACTTTATTTGAGGTTCTTGCAATGACTGGTGGAGTACCAGAAGATGGAAAAGCAGATAAAATCAAATTAATTCGTGGTGATTTAAAAAACCCAGATGTTTACCTTATAGACTTGTCTACATTGTCTGGCATGCAACATGCAAATTTGGTACTACAGGCAAACGACATTATCTACATTGAAGTACGTAAAGGGCATGTTAGGAGAATACTTTTGGAACTTGCTCCTTATTTGGCTCTTATTGGTACAATCACAAATACTGCTGTATTAGTTACTCAACTACAACGACTTGGTGGACAATAAAGAGCAAAAAATATCAGCTCTTAATGATGAGCTTAATGTTGGACTGCTAATTTCCATAGTAAGGGCTAATACAATTGTCATTCTTGCTTTGTTCCTAGCCTTTTCGCTTGGAGCATACCTGTATTTAAAATATACACAGCCAGTTTATTTGTCCACTGCAACGGTTCAGCTTGGTCAAGATAATAGAACCAACGCGCTGCTTCAGTCTAGGAATATTCATGAACAGACTATTCATCAGGAAATCGAACTCTTAAGGTCTCCGGTTTCAATCAACGAATCGCTCAAGAAGCTCCCGTTAGACGTAAGTTATCTTGTTAAAGGTAGAATTCTGACAGCAGAACTTTATCAAACGTCTCCGTTCAAACTACATTATGAGGTACTCAATAATTCCGTTTATGGCGTGCCAATTAATCTGACTTTTACTGATAATTATAAGCTTTATATTGAGTACGCTGTAAATGGTCAGTTAACCGGTGTTGAGAGTCCTTTGATTGACACGCTAGTTACGCCACACTTTAAATTCAAGATTTCTGTTTTGAATTTTGAGCACATTCTAGAGGTACAAAACCAACAGGAGCACCAATTCATTATTGTGATTAATAGTGCCGAACAAATTTTAAACGAATACCTACCAAAGGTTGCTGTGGTAATCCTTAATGATTTTGCCAAGACGATTAATATTAAGCTTCGCGATAAAAATGCTAGGAAGTCTGAAGAAATAGTTGACAGGATTTCCAAGGACTTTATTATTAATGACGAGGAAAGGAAGCAGCAATCTGCAAATAGTATTCTCAACTTTATTGATGAGCAGCTGGCTAGGATTTATGATCGACTATATGAATCTGAAACTCAAATACAGATTTTTAGAAAAGAATATAAAATTGACGACAATCTTGACAAGTATAAAAGTCGCGATCTTCCAAATGTAGACTCACGAATTCAAAGTTTAGAAGAAGACTTAGTGAGCCTTTCTGTAGAGCAGAAAGTATTGGAACAGGTTGAAGCCGAATTGACCGTTAACAAAAATTTGGATGTGTATCAGCTAGTATCTCTACTGGCAGGTTCCGAAAGTGAAGGTGTAATCTCCGAATCTCTTGACAAATTACAGGGACTTCTGCTTCAAAAAGAGCAGATGCTTTATGTAGTTAAGCCAGAGAGTGACCAAGTTAAGGCGCTTATTTATCAAATTGAGATTCAGAAAAAACTCATTATAGAAAGTGTTGCATCAGTTGAAACCAGTATTGATAGCCAAATAGAAAAGATAACTGATCAGCTTAATATTTATAGACAAAGAACTGCTGGTGGTGGTCAGAATTATGATGAAATTGAATATTCTCGCCTTTTGAGAATAGCTGCTGTTAATGAAAGCTTTTACAACACATTGGTTGACAGAAAAGCAGAATATTCAATTTCAAAAGCGGGCTACGTTTCCACCAATAAAATTTTGCAAGAAGCTAGTTATTCTGAAACTCCTGTATTCCCAGATAAAAATGCGGTTGTTACTGTATGTTTTGTGGCGGCCTTTCTTCTAAGTCTTGCGCTAGTTTTTTCCAAATACTTGCTGTTTAATGAAATCACATCGGTTAAAGATATTGTGAAGCACAGTAACGTTTCTGTTTTGGGGGTTATCCCTAGATATAAGAAGGACATTCCTAACTCTCAGCTATTAGTTGATAAAAGCCCAAAGTCTATGATTTCGGAAGCGTTTCGAACAATTCGATCAAACCTGAAATACATAAGTACTGGAGACTCCGGCTCAAAGTTGATTTCTATTACCTCAACTATTTCAGGAGAAGGGAAAACATTTGTCGCCATTAATCTCGGAGGAATCATTGCTTACGCAGGTAGTAAAGTCATAATTCTTGACCTTGACATGCGTAAGCCTAAGATTCACTTAGGTTTCAATGTTGAGAATAACACAGGTATGAGTACATTACTTATTGGCCAAGACAATGTTTCTAACTGCATAAAATCTAGCATATTAGATAACTTAGACTTCATTACTGCAGGTCCTATACCTCCTAATCCATCTGAGTTAATACTCAGTAAGTTTATGGATGAGATTATTGAGGAGCTAAAACAACAATATGATTATATCATCATTGATAATCCTCCTTGCGGATTAGTAACCGATGGAATTGAAAATATGCAAAATGCAGATTACCCAATCTACATCTGTCGTGCAAATTATTCAAAGCGTCCATTTGTGGATAACATAAACCGTCTGGTTCGAGACAACCATATTGAAAGGCTAAGTGTGATACTAAATAGCCAAGAGAACCAGGGATCTAGCTATGGTTATGGTTATGGATACGGGTACGGATATGGGTATGGATACGGTTACGGATACGGTTATTATGAGGAGGACGAAGAGAAAAAAGAAGATGGCTTATTTAAGCGTTTGTTTAAAGGTAAATATGGATAGTGTAAATGAAACTGATTGAAACAGGTATAGATTCTCTCCTTGTTGTCCGGTCTAAAGTATTTCACGATTCTCGTGGTTTCTTTTTTGAAGGCTACAACAAGAAGGCATGGGCAGAGGCTGGTCTAGATTTGGATATTGTCCAGACAAATATTTCTGAGTCTCAGGCAGGAGTTGTTCGTGGACTGCATTTTCAAAATCCACCTTATGCTCAGGGAAAACTTATACGCGTTTTAAAAGGAGCGGTACTTGACGTTGCAGTAGATATACGTAAAGATTCTAAATCTTACGGCAAGCATTTCGCAATTGAGCTGAATGAGGAGAATAAAGATGCTCTTTGGGTTCCGCCAGGGTTTGCACACGGCTTTAAAACTCTGAGGGACAACACTCTTTTCTATTATGATTGCACAGGGCCATATCATAAAGAATCGGAAGGAAGTTTACTATGGAACGACCCCGATTTAAGTATTAACTGGGAAATAGAAAGTCCTATTCTTTCCGAAAAAGATGCTGGCGCACCATTATTCAAAAACTTTGAAAGCCAATTCTAGCAAAACGTAATATGTTACAACTGAACTCGGAGCAGATTATATGGATTTACGTGGCATTTACTGTTTGTGCTGCGCTTTTCTCTTTCCTTATTAATGGATTGTTCTTGAAATTCTCAAGGACCCTTGGTGTAAAAGACCAATCAGAAGACATGGTACGCTGGAGCTCTTCTAAACCAGCATTTGGGGGTATTTCGTTCTACATCATGTTTCTTTTCTCTATCGCTTGCTACTCTATTCTTTTTGAGGCAGTAAACTACATTAACGACATTGTTCAATTTCTTGGCGTAATGGCCGCCTGCTCGCTTGGTTTTGTGGTTGGGTTGGCCGATGATGCTTACAATACAAAACCATTTCTAAAATTCTTTGCCCAAGTCAGTAGTGCGGTTATTTTAATAGCTACGGGAACCAGTATTAACATTTCTGGGATTACAATCGTGGACTACTCTCTAACAATCCTATGGGTAGTAGGATTGATGAATTCGATTAATATGTTGGATAATATGGATGGAATCACCACTTCTGTTTCAATCTCAGTCATATTAGCAGTGCTATACATGTTAAGTGTAAATGGAGAGTCTCATAGCATCTACTTTATCACCTTACTCGGTGTTTTAGCTGGGTTAATTGGGTTCCTGTACTATAACTGGAACCCGTCTAAAATGTATATGGGAGATACCGGTAGTCAATTCCTTGGGGTTTTTCTCGCAGCCATTGGTATTCTCTACTTATGGAACTATGGTGCAGAGCCAAATTTTCGCATTCAAACAAAACAGTTCATTGTGGCGTTATTAGTTTTTATTGTACCAATAATAGATACAACCACCGTGACTATTAACCGTTTATTGAAAGGCCAATCACCCTTTGTTGGAGGTAAAGATCATACAACACACCACCTATCTTATTTAGGTTTAAGCGACCGTCAGGTTGCCTTAACTTTTCTTGGTCTTTCCTTCCTTTCAGTCATTTTTCTAATTGTAATTGATAGAGTGATTGGAGATAGCTGGGACTATTGGCATTTCTTCCTCTTTCTAGGCTATTTCTTATTGTTGTTTGGCTTTTTATACGGCATCACGCGAATAAACAAGGCTAAGGAGCCGAAATAAATGAAAAGTCAGACTATAAAACTTCTTGGAGGAATTCTGATTGCTATGTGTGTTATCATCGGTTTCGAAATGTTCACATTTTCGAGCAACGATCATAGTGATGAAAATCAATCTTACCAGAATAAATTCAATGAGGACTATAGAATTTATAGCATCAATATTCCAGAAAGCCTATACTTCTGTGGAGAACCAGTTCCTCTCAAAGATTTAGATGTAAATGAGCGTCTTGACCGAGAGCTTCTAGTAAATGCCTACTGGCAATCTAATAGCCTTCTTTATCACAAACGCGCCAGTAAGTGGTTTCCTATCATCGAACCTATTCTGAAGGAAAATGGTGTGCCAGATGATTTCAAATACTTGGCGTTGGTAGAAAGTGGGTTGATGAATGTAGTATCTCCTGCTGGGGCAGCTGGATTTTGGCAAATCTTAAAAAAGACAGGGCAGGAATACGGACTAGAAGTGAATGACGATGTGGACGAACGCTACCACGTTGAGAAAGCAACTATAGCCGCCTGTAAATACCTGAAAGAATCGTACGAACGCTATGAAAGTTGGACCTTAGCAGCAGCTAGCTACAATATGGGCATAGGTGGTGTTGGTAAGCAGCTAAAGCGACAGAAAGCAAACAATTACTACGACTTGCTTTTAAACTCAGAGACCAGCCGCTATGTTTTTCGCATTTTGGCGGCCAAGGAAATTCATGAGAATCCAACCAAGTATGGTTTTCATTATCGATTGAAAGACCTTTATCTGCCGCACGATACATATACGGTTAAGGTAGACACTACCATCAGTGATCTTGTGGCTTTTGCTGATGGATATAAAGTCAATTACAAAATTCTGAAGGTGTTCAATCCTTGGATGAGACAAACGTACCTTCCCAACAAATCGAGAAAGAAATACGAAATACTTTTCCCCAAATCAGGGTATTACGATTTCAGATCTACAGAAATACCCGTTGTAGCTGATAGCTCATCCGCTCCGTCTGACCCCCTTCAATTAGATGAAGGTGATGAGTGAGAAAACGGAAAGTCAAGACAATTTTCTAGAAGTTTACGGTGCGCGGGTTCACAACCTCAAGAATGTGGACATCAAGATTCCGCGAGATAAGCTTGTGGTAATCACAGGCCTCAGCGGTAGCGGGAAATCTTCATTGGCTTTCGATACCATCTACGCAGAAGGTCAAAGACGTTACATTGAGACGTTTGCCTCTTATGCTAGACAGTTTCTCGGCACGTTGGAAAGACCAGATGTGGATAACATCACCGGGCTAAGTCCTGTTATCGCCATAGAACAAAAATCAACCAATCGTAGTCCGCGATCAACGGTTGGCACCGTTACGGAAATCTATGATCTTGTCCGATTACTATTTGCTCGCGCAGCTATTGCATACAGCTATAACACGGATGAAAAAATGATTAAGTATTCGGATGAAGAGATTATCCGAATAATTAAGAAGGATTTGGCAGATAGTAAACTGTTAATTCTGGCACCAGTAATCAAAGGGAGAAAAGGGCATTACCGAGAACTGTTTGTTCAGATTATGCGCCAAGGATTTCAGAAAGTTCGAGTAGATGGCAAAATCCTCGAACTTGATGGTAAACTTCAACTAGATAGATACAAAGTTCACGATATAGAAATTGTAATTGACCGCCTGAAGGTTGATTCTAAAAGCACAAAGCGCCTTTCTGATTCTGTGCAAACCGCCATGAAACACGGCAAGGGTTCTATGATGACCCTAGAGCACGATTCTGACCAGGTGCGCTTCTTTAGTCGAGCATTGATGTGTCCCACAACAGGAATTGCGTATGACGAACCAGCGCCTAACGTCTTCTCCTTTAACTCGCCCTATGGCGCATGTAATAAGTGCAACGGTTTGGGAACAGTTGCAGAGATATCTGTTGATAAAATCATTCCCAATACGAAGCTTTCCATCGGGCGTGGAGGAATAATTCCGATTGGCGAACAGAAGAACAATTGGATATTTGATCAGCTGTTAGCTATTGGCGAGAAATATGATTTCACACTCAAATCACCCATTGCTGATATTTCTGAAGAGGCGATGAATGTAATCCTCTACGGCAGTAACGAAGTATTTAAGGTTAAAGCTGCCAACTCCAACGCAACTAGTTATTCTCTTTCGTTCGAAGGAATTGTCAATTTCATTTCTCGGCAAAACGAGGAAGCCGATAGCAAAGCGCTACAGAAATGGGCAACCAGCTTTACACAGCGGAAACCTTGCCCCACTTGTAATGGAGCACGACTAAAGAAAGAAGCGCTGCATTTCAGACTCAACGAAAAGAACATTGCAGAAGTATCTGCTTTGGATTTGAGCGAAACCCAAAAGTGGTTCACCAAACTTCCCTCTACGTTAGATGAGAAGCAGGCACTTATTGCCACAGAAATTATTAAGGAAATACAAACGAGAGTTCAGTTTCTCCTTGATGTAGGGTTAGATTACCTTTCTCTCGACCGTCCAGCACGTTCACTTTCAGGTGGTGAGGCGCAGCGTATTCGTTTGGCTACGCAAATAGGTTCTCAACTAGTTGGCGTGCTTTACATTTTAGATGAGCCAAGCATTGGGCTTCATCAACGAGATAATCAACGGTTGATTGATGCGCTGAAAAAGCTCCGCGATTCTGGAAACTCAGTTATTGTGGTTGAGCACGATAAAGACATGATGGAAGCAGCCGATCAGGTGATAGACATTGGTCCGAAAGCGGGAATTCATGGTGGACAAATTGTGGCACAAGGAACCGCAAAAGAACTGCGAGCGCAAGATTCGCTTACCGCAGCATTTCTTAATGGCAGCAACCTCATTCCAATACGGAAGAAATTCCGAAAAGGAAACGGTAAGAAGCTAGTGCTGAAAGGTGCGAGTGGAAACAACCTTAAAGATGTGGATGCCACGTTCCCTTTAGGCACATTCATCTGCATAACAGGCGTTTCGGGAAGCGGCAAATCCACTTTAATAAACGAGACCCTCTACCCTATTCTCAACAGAGAAATTTTTAGAGCCCAACAGGTGCCAATGCCTTACAAAAAGGTAACGGGTGTTGAGCATATTGATAAGGTAATTGCCATAGACCAAAGTCCCATTGGTAGAACACCACGCTCCAATCCCGCAACTTACACAGGCGTGTTCACCGACATTAGGAATTTGTTTGCCAGTGTGCCAGAGGCGCAGATTAGAGGCTATAAACCAGGCCGATTTTCATTTAATGTAAAAGGTGGAAGGTGCGAAGAATGCCGAGGTGCTGGGTTGAAAACCATTGAGATGAACTTCTTGCCCGATGTGCACATCCAGTGCCCAACGTGCAATGGAAACCGATATAATCGCGAAACGCTGGAAATCCGTTACAAGAGTAAATCCATTTCGGATGTGCTGAATATGAATATTGATGAGGCGGTTCAGTTCTTCGAGAACATTCCGTCTATCCTTAAAAAAATAAAAACCATCCACGATGTGGGATTGGGCTACATTAAATTGGGGCAAAGTTCTACCACGCTTTCTGGTGGCGAGGCACAACGGATAAAACTTGCTTCTGAACTGAGTAAACGCGATACGGGTAACACATTCTACATACTGGATGAGCCTACAACGGGATTACATTTCGAAGACATTCGTGTGCTACTAGAAGTATTGAATCAACTGGCCGATCGGGGCAACACAGTTTTGGTTATTGAGCACAACATGGACATTATCCGTAGTGCCGACCATATTATTGATGTTGGGCCAGAGGGCGGCAGGCGTGGCGGACAAATCCTCACCACGGGAACTCCCATTCAAGTTGCCAAATTCAAAGAAGGCCACACGGGGTTTCATTTGAAGAAGGAGTTGGAGAGTTTGGGCGGATAGAAGAAACTAGACCTTCAAGGTTTTCAAAACCTTGAAGGTCTTTCCGCTCGGTATCAGACAAAAAAAATAGCCGCCAACTGTTTGAAAGTTGATGGCTGTAAACCTTAAATCAGTTAATGACCGTACTCGCTTGTCACGCTGACTGCCTGTCCTGAGTTTTTATCGAAGGAGATGAAGCGTCTCATCACATCAACAGCACGCGTTACGCAAAAGGCTAAACGTGCGATATCGGGGAAACGTATGGATTGCAAAGCGACCAAAACAAGACAGTCGTCAACTTTCTAAAAGTTGGCGGCTGTACATCTTAGATCAGTTAATGACCGTACTCGCTTGTCACGCTGACTGCCTGTCCTGAGTTTTTATTGAAGGAGCGGAAGCGTCTTATCATATCAACGGCACGCGTTACGCGAAAAGCTAAACGCGCACCAGTGGGTGCTTGGCTTCGGCACGACCCGATTGTTGATGGGGAAATACAGCGCGTTTGATGCGGCAGTATTCGGCCCTTTCAGGGCTGCGAATGCATCGATCTACCTCATAAGCGAAGGGCGATGCCCTTCGTTATTATATGATGCCCTTTCAGGGCGACCCGCGCAGCCCTGAAAGGGCATCATCACCTAACACAGGGTAAAGCCCTGTGATGCTGTGCCCAGCACAGAACCAAGCCCTGAAAGGGTGATATAACTCAACGGCACGCGTTACGCGAAAAGCTAAACGCGCGCTATCAGGGAATGATTTTCCAGCTACCCGAAACTTGTCGGTAAGCGGATTGTCTTGCACCGTTTACTTAACTTACTACTGGTAGTATCTTGCTCGCGCAAGTTTGCAACTTGCGTAATCATAAGCATATCCTCAACTAGCTCTTCAAGGTTTTCAAAACCTTGAAGGGCTTTTCGTTTCCTCGAAAACACTCCAATACCTTGGCGCAAACCACTAATACTCAAGGAGCAACCCTCGTTTTCAGTTCTTCCAATTCGTTCTGCCATCTATGAATGGGCAGTTCAAGCCCCTCAACAAATGGGTAGTTTACTCCGTTCCTCGAAACAAACACACCTCCCCAATCCCACTCCTTCTTCTCCATGATTATCAGTTCGTCTGTATTGTGGTACACCCACCGACTCACATTCAGTCCTTTTTCTTTCTCTTCAAACCGTTCCTCGCTCAATCCCTCGGGATACTTTTCCAGCAAGGTTTGTCTCTGCGCTGGATCATTCAGAAGTTCGGAGCCTATAAACCATTCATATTGGTTCAGACCCTGCTCCTGCTGTGCTTGCACGCATAAAGCGGAAGCACAGAGCAGGATGGAGAGTAGTATTGGTTTCATAAAAACAAGTTTGCTTGCCTAAAATTAGAGAATAGCACATTACAATCCAACGATAGCTCCAACGTGCTGTTTAAAACAAACATTCACACAATTCGTTTCTATTTCTCAACTTGCATCATGACCGACAACGAAAAACGTATAGAACAAGCACTTGAATCGAAAGATTGGAGTGAAATAAAAAGTAAGGATTCGTGGCAAATCTTCAAGATTATGGCCGAATTTGTGGAAGGTTTTGAAACCCTCGCTCGTATTGGCCCATGCGTCTCCATCTTTGGTTCTGCAAGAACGAAAGACGACAATCCAACCTACAAATTGGCCGAAGACATTGCTTACAAATTGGCTTTGCAAGGCTTCGGAATTATTACAGGTGGTGGACCCGGAATTATGGAAGCGGGTAACAAAGGAGCCAGACTTGCCAACGGAAAATCAGTTGGCTTGAACATAGAATTGCCTTTTGAGCAATATTCTAACCCATACATTGATACAGACAAGTTCATCAACTTCGATTACTTCTTTGTACGTAAATTGATGTTTACGAAATACGCACAAGGCTACGTTGTATTGCCAGGTGGTTTCGGTACAATGGACGAACTATTTGAAGCTCTTACCCTCATTCAAACAGGTAAGATTGCTAAGTTCCCAATTGTATTAGTAGACAAAAGCTACTGGGGTGGACTTATTGATTGGATCAAATCCACAATGGAGCAAAAAACGCATAACGTTGGCCCAAAAGATCTTGAACTTATTCAGCTAGTTGATACCGCTGATGAAGCCGTGGCAATCATCACTGAGTTTTACAGCAAGTACAGCATTAAGCCTAATTTCTGAGTTTGAATCCGTCTGTCACCCTGACGAAGGAAGGGTCTCAAAGGGCTTAAGTAAAAACATAACCATTCATTCAAACGAGACTCCTCGTTCCTCGGAGTGACAAGCAGATGAACTCTTGTGACGTCATATCAAAGTCAGGAAGAGTATAATGTCTAATAATTAAAGAGCCGTCAACTTTTTAAAAGTTGACGGCTCTTTATATTCACTATGCTTCTAATCTCACCAAAGTGGGCTTGGGTACTTTCCATCTTCAACCAATTTCTTGAATGCCTCAACAACCACTGGGCGGTCTTCAATATATGTCACTCCATGCCAACGGTCATTGCTGGTTAGAATTGGGAATTTGGCTTCGCCAGAATTAATCAAGGTATCTGCCACAAGCGGAATAAAAAACTCTGCCTTTGGATTGTCCTTGTTTTCTTGCACAAAATCGATAAACATCTGTCGGCTGCGTTCAAAGATGTTCGGATGAAATCCCCAGAAATTCATCGAAACAACACTTCCCGGGTCAACCTCATGAGAAGAATCTCCTTCGTGATAAATAACCTTTTCACCTTCCCAATGAATTTTTGTTCGCTCATCAACCTTCGCCAAATTGTTATCAGCATCCGCCACGCAAACACCTCTACTCACCTGTCCATGATCGCTTAACGTATTTCTAAGCACGTAGCCAACCATGGTATACGTATCCTCTGAGCACTTATTCTTTAGAAAATCTGCTATTTGATGAAACCCGTCTGAACCATAAAAATCATCTGCGTTAATCACAGCAAATGGCTCATTTACAACATCATGAGCAACCAATACTGCGTGCATAGTTCCCCAAGGCTTTTCACGATTTGGGAGATTGTCAATTCCCTCAACCGGTGTATTTACATCCTGAAAAGCGTGAGCTATCTCAATCTTGTCTTCGAACTTACCTGTGAAACGCTCTTTGAAATCAGCTTCAAAACTCTCGCGTATTACAAACACCACTTTACCAAAACCAGCCTGAATAGCATCGTAAATCGAATATTCAATAATGGTTTCTCCATTTGGTCCTAATGGGTCAATCTGCTTTAATCCTCCATATCGGCTGCCCATTCCTGCGGCAAGTATCAGTAGTGTCGGTTTCATATCTATTGGTTATTTGTCGCGAATATAGATACCTGTTGTCTACTCTCGAAATTGAGATTGGATTTGGGTGAACGAAAAACCCAACCATGCGAATAACACATGGTCGGGCCATTTCCGTAGAGACACGATTTATCACGTCTGAATTAACCACGTCTGTTTTTTAGACGCAATAAATCGCGTCTCTACCAATTACGAACCTCCCATCGTCTGAAGACCTTGCAAATCATTTTCAATCGATAGAATAAGTAAACAAGTTGCTGTACAAAACACAGGGCTGGTAATACAATGATGACCGTTCCTGCTTCATCACCAGTTCCTTCGTCTATTGGCCGCCCATCAGGTTTTGGCCAACGTACTATCTCCATACGGTAATTTTGGTACTCATCAGGCTCTACAATCTTCCCGTAACCTTCCAAGTTTTTAGCTGTGGCTTTGATGATTTCCACTTCGTGCCAAGGTAATTCTGGCGGCACATCAGGGTTAAGATAGTCTAGTTTCATTCCTCAAATCTATCGTTCATAAGTAACCAGTTGAA
>Ga0222650_1000995_pt1 | contig 17231 bp, 14 predicted proteins | sample AntAcemetagen367_FD_179820 | JGI IMG/M metagenome (GOLD analysis project Ga0222650, IMG submission 179820) | Saline water microbial communities from Ace Lake, Antarctica - #367 | ecosystem: Environmental > Aquatic > Non-marine Saline and Alkaline > Saline | place: Antarctica: Ace Lake...
CACTCGGGGCCCCCTCCATCGCCATGAAACCTTCGCCTCAGATGCTCTCATACCCTCGCGCACATCTGACCTCCAAGGCATCGGAGCCTGCTCCGGCATCGTCCGCGGCCCTGTCCGCGTCGTCACCAATCCACGCGCAGCAACCCTCCTTCCGGGCGAAATCCTTGTAGCCACCCAAACCGATCCCGGCTGGGTCGTCCTCTTCCCCGCCGCCTCGGGCCTCCTCGTCGAGCGCGGCAGCCTCCTTTCCCACTCCGCCATCGTCGCCCGCGAACTCAACCTTCCCTGCATCGTCTCCCTCACCAACATCACCCGCACCCTAAAAACTGGGGACCATATCGAAATGAACGGCCGCACCGGCCAAGTCACCCTCCTTTCGCGTAGCTGAAAGCTCCAGAGGCTGTCGGTCACCACAACCTAAGCCCCGCTCGCTCTGTCGTTAAAAATCTCCCATGAATTCCGAAATCCAATCCCGCGCCGACTTCTCCCAGGTCCGCTACGGCCAATGTTGGGAAGATGCCGACATCCTCGTCAAAGCCCTCCTCCCAGATGATCGCCATTGCCTTTCCATCGGTTCCGCAGGCGATAACTCCTTCGCCCTCCTCGCCGCCGGCGCCGCCCACGTCACCGCGATCGAAATGAACCCCGCCCAGATCAAGTGCATCAAACTCCGTCGCCACGCCTATCTCAATCTCGACTACAACGACTTCCTTAAAACTGTGACCGCCTCGACCGGAAAGTTCGAGCGCTATTTCGAACTCTTCCGCACCCGCATTCTTCCCCTCGCCCACCCCCCTCGCCGCATCACCAAACTCCTCGACTCCAAATCCCCAACCGAACGCCGAAACTTCTACAACACCACTTGGAACAACCTCCGCTGGCGACTCATCTTCAAAGCCTTCTTCTCCCGCTTCGTCATGGGTCGACTCGGCCGCGACCCCGCCTTCTTCGACTACGTGGAAGGCTCGGTCGCCGACCGTATCCTCGCCCGCACGAAATATGCCCTCACCACCCTCGACCCGAGTCAAAACCCCTACCTCCACTGGATCCTCACCGGCCATTACGGCAAAGTTCTCCCTTTCGCCCTCCAACCTACTTCCTACGATAGAATTCGTAATTCACTTCAAGAGGGCCGCTTCACTATCATCGAGGCTCCACTCGAAGAAGCCCTAGGTTCCGAAAAATTCGACGCCTTCAACCTCAGCGATATTTTTGAATACATGAGCGAAGAAGCCACCGCCACCCTCCTCGACCGCCTCGCTGATTCAAGCAATCCCGGTGCCCGACTTGCCTACTGGAACATGCTCGCCCCCCGCCAATCAAACTCCCCCCGCATCAAACATCTCCCCACTGAATCCGCCAAACTCTTCAAACAAGATCGCGCCTTCTTCTACTCTCGCTTCATCGTCGATGAAGTCGGCACATCTTAATCTCCATCTCCATTCAAAATTGGACGTTAAGCGTTCGACGTTCTTATCAAACTCCAATGCTAAACATCCTCCTCGTCATCCTGGCACTCGCACTCCTCCTTGTGCTCATCGACAAGCTCTCCCTCTCCCCGGAAGTCAGCCGCAAGGCCGTCCACCTCGGGATGGGCCTCATTTGCCTCACCTTCCCTTGGCTCTTCTCCACAAATTGGCACGTCGATCTCCTCGCCGCCCTCGCCGTTGCGACCCTCCTCTTTATCCGTTGCGCAAAACCTCCACTCGGGAAGGTCCTCCACGAAATCGAACGTCTCTCCTTCGGCGAACTCCTCTTTCCCATCGGCACCGCCATCGTCTTCCGACTCGCCAACGGAGACCTCGACCTCTACTTCCCCGCCATCGGTGTCCTTACCTTCGCCGACACCGCCGGCGCCCTGATCGGCGCTCTTAAAATCATCATCATCGCGACCGTCTCTTTTCAGTGGTGGTTCACTCCCATCGCCGCGATTAGTGTCATTCTTACCATTCCTCTCACGAGTTCGCTCAAGCGCCCTGAACAAGCCATCCTCGCCTTCCTCTTCTCACTCCTCGCCCTCATTCCATGAACTCTCCCGACCATCTCCTCGATAACTCGCTTGGCCTTTGGTGGAAACACCCTCCCACCTACCAGGGCCATAAAATCGGCTCCTTCGGCGTCCCTTCAAGCCAAAACGAGATCACTGCTGCCGAAGAATACCTCAGCGACCAAGGCTGCACTCTCGCAATCACACCCATGGAAGGAAACACTTGGCGCACCCACCGCGCCGTCATCGAATCCGACGGCTCCCCTCCCTTTCTTCTCGAACCCACAACTCCTCCTGAAACCAAGAATCTCCTACGCGATTCCGGATACCACATCCTTGCTCGATATTCCTCCTCACTCATCGACCTCACCGAAACTCCACCTGAGATCTCACGGCTCAAAAAACGACTCGCCCAAATCAAAATCCGACCCCTCGACCTAACCAAACTTGCCGATGAACTCCGGGCCATCTACCAACTCAGCACTTGCACTTTCATTGAGAATTTTCTCTACACCGCCATCTCCGAATCAGCATTCCTGATGCAATATCTCGCCTTCGAGTCCCATCTGATTCCCGACTGCGCCTTCCTCGCCGAACAAGACGGTCAACTCGTCGGCTTCGTCTTCGGCTACCCGGACCAAACCCGCTTCATCGTCAAAACCCTCGCCGTCCTCCCCGAGCGCCGCTTCGCCGGACTCGGAACCCTTCTGGTCGAACGCATCCAACAACAAGCCGGCAAGGTCGGCTTCACCCAAGCGATCCACGCCCTCCAACGCGAAAACAACCAATCCCTCCGCATCAGCCACCGCTTCAACGCCCGGGTATTCCGTCGCTACGCCCTCTTCGCAAAAGAATTATGAATCTCACCGAAAAACTCACCACACACGATCCCAAAAGAATTGCCATCATCGACCGCGACCGCGCCATCACCTTCGGCGAACTCAACTCCCGCGTGCAAGGAGGCGCCGACCTCCTCCGCCAAAAAGGCCTTCAAATCGGCGACGCCATCCTCGTCCTCCACCCCATCACGATCGAATTGTACGAGATTCTCCTCAGTTGTTTCCACGCCGGAATCGTCGTCATCCTCGTCGACCCCGCCAAAGGCTCCGACTTCATTAAAAAATGCCTCAACTGGCTTCCTCCAAAAGCTTTTATCGGCAGTCCCAAAGCCCAGCTTCTTCGTCTCAAATATCGGACCCTCAAAAAGGCCTTCTCGACAGGCCCCAAGCTCCCCTTCACCCACCACTGGAACCCCCTACACGTTACGAGGACCCCCGTCAATCTCCCCCCCGACGCCCCCGCCCTCATCACCTTCACCAGCGGCAGTACCGGCAATCCCAAAGGCATCGTCCGCAGCCATCACTTCCTCCTCGCCCAAGACAAAACCCTCTCCAAATCCCTCAACCTCCAACCCGGCCAAATCGACCTCGTCACCCTCCCCGTCTTTCTCCTTTCCAACCTTTCTCACGGAATCACCAGCGTCATTGCCGACACCGACCTCACCAAGCCCGGCTTCCCCGAGGTCCTCAAAATCCTCTCCCAAATCGAACAACACCCGATCACGCGCTGCACCGCCTCCCCCGCTTTCTTCGAAAAGATGCCCGTTGAGTTCTTCGCCTCACTCACCGAACTCTACACCGGAGGAGCCCCTGTCTTCCCCGACCTCCTCTCTCGCTTCCCCAAAAAATCCCACGCCGTCTATGGATCCTCGGAAGCCGAACCGATCTCCCACTTCCATGGTTCCGACCTCACTCCTGAAGTCAAAAGAACGATCAAGACCGGCGGCGGACTCCCCGCCGGAAAACCCGTCGCCGAGATTTCACTCCAAATTATCGACGACGAGATCCTCGTCACCGGTGATCATGTCTTAAAAGGCTACCTCGACAGTCGCGGAGAGACCGAAACAAAGGTCGAAATTGACGGTCAAATCTGGCACCGCACCGGCGACGCCGGAAGACTCGATGATGAAGGAAACCTCTGGCTCCTCGGCCGCCATTCCCAAAAATACCAAGATTTTTTTCCCCTCCAAATCGAAGCGGCAGTCCACCTCCTCTACCCGGGAGAACGCTGCGCCTTCTTCAAAGGAACCCTCTTCCTCGAAAAAGATCTCAAAATCGACCTCCCCTGGGCACCCATCGCCCACATCAAAGTCATCGACCAAATCCCGATGGATTCCCGCCACAACGCCAAAGTCGATTACGCTAAACTATGGCCATAAACTTCAGTCTCCCTTCGCCGTGGCCTCAGGCACCAAAGCAGGATTTTTTGGCGCCCCCCGGATCACCTATTTCAAACTCTCCCATTCATCCTTCGTCCCTTCACTCTTCTGATGCTCCATCAGGATCTTCCAGACACCGTTCTTCTTCACTAAAAGTGCCTCGAGATGGAGATAGGAAACTCGCTCCTCACCCTCACCGACCTTTTGCGCATATCGGAACATTCCGACTTCATGCGCGGTGTCAGCATCACCCCAGCGTTTCGAGAAGCGAAATAGAACACTCGCCTTCATCGTTCCTGCCTTCGTTTGATCAAACTCCGTTTTCCATCTTTGCAGAGCCTTCGCGAGAAGATAGCTCGTTCCTTTTGTGCCCGAGACCAGAATCCCATCTTCATGGCAGGTCGCGGAATATCCTTCAAAGTCACCTTCGTTTACGGTGCGTGATACCTCAGTCCAATAGCTCTCAAGATCTTTAAGGCGCACTCGCTCGCCTCCCAATTCTTTTACTTTAAGCCCGCGCCAAAGCACCTTGCCGCCTTTCGCCTTATGTACCTGAAGCCCAAAGTAACCTTTTGAGTAGGTGCCATCACCGACCCAATGCGCTGCCGGGACTCCGTTTAACCAAGTCTTCACGGTATTCCCTTCCGCCCTCACCGTGACCCGGTTCCAGCCATCCATAGTGAGTGCTTTCCGTACTTTAGCATGCTCCTTCAACCAAAGCGGATACCAATACCCGCCGCAGCTTTGTCCATAAACACCACCCGACCAACCGCGCGTCTTTTTGACTCCCTCCATCTCCACCTGGGGGCCAAAGACCGCCGACTTTTCACTCGACTGGGCTCGAAACATGACCCCGGAATTCAGATCAATCTCCCACTTCATTTCACAGGTGAAGATGAAGTCTGTATAGTCCTCTCTGTCGGTGCACAGATAAGTGCTCGGCTCTCCCGGAACACAGGTCCCGGTCACCACGCCATCTTTGAACTCAAAGGTGGATTCCCCTCCTTTGCTCTCCCAACCAGAAAGATCACGCCCGTTCAAGAGCGAAACAAAGCCATCCTCCAGACCCGGTTCGGCGTCAGTATTCAAGAGCATCTTCCCGGGCTCCGGAGCATTGACCTGCTTCTTGTATTTGCCAAACCACTCCTTCTGGGATGGATCGATCTCGCCGGCCGATGAAAGCCCGAACCCAATCCCAACAACCGCGAGGACACACGCTAAATTTTTCATTTTCATGATGGCAAATTGCTATCAGGAAATCCGGAGTCCTACCAGCGCTCAGCAACAACACGGAGATATTGGACCTCGGAGGCCCTGAGATCATCCACGAGACAAACAACAAATTCCTCAATGCCCTCCGCCCTGACAACACGCTCGACCTCTGCAATCTGATCAGCACCCAACTCTGTCCAGTTGATCATATCGCCCGATCCCTCAAAGCGGAGGCGAGCATCGATCGCAGCCGCCGCGATTCGGCATCGCAAGCCGAGGTGTTTTTTGCCGTCTCCACCCGCGATGATCTCCGGCTTGGGATCACCCACATGATCATCCGAGGGATCGGAAGGATCCGTTCCAACGCAATACTCCCAGAACCTGCGCCCGTCCGAAATATCACCTTCACGCCCTGCCCAGTTCATCCAAAAATCAAAAGGCTCATCATCATCATTCGGGACTCTCGCATCGAGGATCTCTTTTGCGAAGTGCCCCAGATTAGAACTCAGGCAAACCGTCCAGCGGCCACCGGAGACGGAACCCAGGTCAAAATCATGCTCCACCCACATCCCTGCTCCGGCCGGATCAGACGGTGGAATCCGGCCAATCTCTTCATTCGTACCAGCACGCACAAATCGGGGTCGGAGAAAGAAGGAGGGCCCCACCGCGCGAACCTCACCCCAGTCAAGCGACCAATCATCGCGCACCGCCAAATCTTCCGGCACAAAGAGACGCACGGAAGCGGTCCATCGTCCGATGAGTTCGTCATTCACGATCGTCAGTTCCGTGGTCTGGGCTGGCTCCGGATCTTCATCTTCAATTTCGACACTGAGATAACCAATCATCGGGCTGCTCAAGTGGTTTCCAAAGCGATCACAGACCAACCCGGGCTCGCTGAGGATGAGGCGATACCTGCCCCGGTCCGACGCCTCCCACGATCCGCCCGGAGCTTCCATGCGATAGGTCGCAGTTGCCCCCGCGACAAAATCAGCGGTGAAATTAAGACTCGTTCGCGCAAGCTCGAAGACCTCACCCATGCGGTTCACCGCAGTAAGAACCTGGGCCTCGATCCCCTCGACGACCAGTTCGCCGCCATCGGAGAACTCTACTGAAAACTCCAAAGCCTCATCGCCGGGAGCACTCACTTTGGCTCCTCGCACCGTGACCTCAGGAGGCCGGATATCACCAGAGAGATCCCGGACGGTGATTGGAATCCTTGCCACCACTTCCTCGAGAGAACTGAGCAGGTAGCGATACTCTCCGGGCAGAAACATTCCGAGAGGAACCTGATGCTCGATCACCATGGGCACAAGAATGAGAACACGTGGATCAATCCACGCCGTGAAAGATGACGCACTGAGGTTCCCCTTTCGGCTCGCTTCGGTCCACTCCACGCTCTCGACGTATTGCCCAAAAGTCAGGCGGATATTCGCGGCATACACCGGATAGAGAGAACGGGTTGGCAAGCGCTCGAGCGCAATCTCGACCTTGGAAGGAAGACCTTTCACAAGGTCGTTGGATTGGCCCCCGACCTGAAATTCGCTCCGGGCGAGTTCGGCATCGCCGCCCTTTAAAGCCACCGCGTAGTTTCCTGGTTCCAACATCCCCAATTCGACACGATGAGTATAAGTGGTCAAAACCTCCGGAACGGCCCCCCCGGAGTCGAAGCCCTCAACCTCGACACAAAATGCCCCCTCTCTGTTCATCGTCAGCTCTCCCCAGTTTACCTCGACCGGATGGGGAAAGGTCGCGGTCATCGTGGCGATGCCAAGCTCGGAAAGATTGCCTCCCGGGGCGCCCGGGGTCGCGAAGGTTTCAACCGAAATCTCCCCTGAAAGCGGCTGGACCGTCTCATTGCCGGCCCTGATCAAAACCTCGAATGAACCCGCCAGGGTCAACTGAAAATGAGTGCCGTCCTTCTTGGCAACTTCGCCACCAGCCAGCATGACAGCATACTCGCCTTTGAATTCCGCCGTCCAACCACCTCGAGGTGCCAAGAGTTCGTAAACGGCCAAGGTCCGGGTGGCAGGCAAGTCCTCACCATCGGGTCTCTCAAGCAAGTCGTGCCATTCTAGAAAAGTGACCCCGGAATGGAACCCCTTGGAATTGGTGACCCACAGATCGCCGTCATCATGGGTCCGGCCCACGACTCCGGACGGGGCGTCAAAAATCACACTTATCCTCAGCGGCTCTGCGCCAGCCTCAGTGACATCGCCCACATCAGCCCGAACGAAATCCCACTCCAGAGGCTCGTCACCCTTCGCAAAGAGACCTAAGAGGCCAAACAACAGGAAACTCGTTCTTCGTAATCTCTCTTTCATCATGATTTTGAGCGTCATTGTATCAAGAATCCTCCGTGGCCCCAATCTTAAAAGACGCCCTTAAGCCTCGATTTCCGTCACGCTGGTCCTCCTTACCGTCCCTTGCACCGTGGCATGAAAATGCCATTCCCCGACCAACTCCCTAATTGCGAGCATGTTCAATTTGACGAGGAGAAAAATATCGGGTTCATGGGAGGGAAAATCTTTCATGGGAACCCAGGCATCCCGCGCCGCGAGGTGCTGGCGTAACGCCTCAAGACGCCCCGCCACTTCCGGCTTGGCGGGAATGACAGCCCGGCACTCCTCAAAAACCCTGCCAATCCACCCCGGCCCCGCGAGGATCAAAGCGACGAAGCCTTGCCCAATCTGCCCATATTCCTGGTTACTCAGGCGCGACAAACGCATCCCGGGCTTCCGATCCGACTTCTGGGCGACTCTCTCCCAGTCCTTTGGTCCATTCGATTTCAAGTAAAGGTGGCCACCAATGAAAACGGCCACCCCAAAAACACTGCCTCCCACCAGAACCGGAATGGTGAGGTCGCGATATCCCGTGAAAATACTTACGAGCACCCAGACGAAAAGGAAAACGATTAAAAAGACTGCACATGAACCGAGAGCCCACAGAAACATGCGCCCAAAACAGCGAAAGTTGTGACGCCTAATTAACTTTGGCGTAACGATCACGGGACGGCGGGACATGCTGATAGGGAGAGGAACGGCCGCAGGACCTTCTTCCTTAGTCTCGCCAGGGAGATAAAATCTTCAACAAAACATATCGAAGTTTCGACTTCGGCTCCCGCGGGGCAAAAACGCGCAACGTCTTTCCCGTCGGTAGAAAATTACATTCCGTGGCACGCCCCCAAAGCTCACCATCCACCTCCACCGGAACTGCCACCTCACAGGTTACCTTCAATCCGGCGGCTTGAACGTATTCCACCGAATCACTGTGTGAATGTGGATCGATTCCTCCTTTCACCAAACCCGTGAGAGAGTCTTTCACCAACTGATATCCCGCTTCTTTGAAAATGACCACGTCGAGGAGATTGTCGGAATTGCTGGCGTTTTTAAAGAGTGGGAACTGCCCCCCGTAAAGTGATCCATTTCCAACCAGGAGAGCAATCCCCTCCAGCTCGCGTCCATCACTAAAAGTCACTTTAAAGGTGGGAGGCTTTCCTCGCAAGACCTTCATCGCAGCGAGCAGATACGCGAGAGCCCCGAGGCGTTTTTTACTCTCCCAGGGGGTCTCCTCAATCACCTGGGCATCAAATCCAATCCCGGCCATTTGGACAAAAGGCGCTCCATTCATGGCAAAAAGATCGACCTCCTCACTGTGTCCCTCGTCAATGACCTCCATGGCATTCTCAAGTTTGTCGTAAGGAATCCCCATTTCACGGGCAAAGACATTCATTGTCCCGGTGGGAAAAATTCCAAGCGCAGTGCTTGAACCTGCGAGACCTTCCACCACCGCATTGAGCGTGCCATCACCTCCCGCTGCGATAATCAACTCTTCCCCTTCCTCCGCGAACTTACGGGCCAAATCGATGGCTTCCTCACGGCTACGAGTTGCATAAATGGTAAACCGGGTCGCGTGAGCCATGATAAACTTCAAAGCTCGACGCCCCTTCTCACCCTTCGCCTTGGGATTCAAGATGAGAGGATAACGTGGGGGCAGCGTGCTCATGAGTCCTTTGCGGGGACAGGAAAGCCCATCCGCTCCAATTGGTCCAGAACCAAGGAAACCGGAAGACCCACGATCGTATCGAAGTCCCCCTCGAACCTCTCCACGATCATCTCGCCATGATCCTGAATGGCATAGCCGCCCGCCTTATCCAAAACCGGAACCTTCGCGAGGTAGCGCTCAATCACGTCATCGGAGAAATCACGAAATTTCACAAAAGAGGTCTCCACGAATTCAGCAATGTCATCTCCATGAGCCAGAACAACGGCGGTCATGACCTCGTGGACCCGCCCCCGAAAAAGACGCAGATTACTAGCAGCCTCCAAAAGATCGACCGGCTTCCCAAAAGTCCGTCCTCCCAGAGCCACCACGGTGTCAGCTCCAATCACGATGGCATTCTGATGCTTCAGCGAGACCGCAAGGCACTTCAAGCGGGCATTGGAAAGTGCCAACTCTCTGGGAGGCACGTCATCCCCCGACAGTTCCTCGACGTCCGGAGAAAGGATTTGGAAGGATAAACCAGTGGCCGCGAGGAGATCCCGACGCCGCGGAGATCCGGAAGCAAGAATAAGCTCCCAGTCGAGTGTTCCCTCAGTTAAGCCAATCACAATGACATCCCGAAAGCCGGGGAAAAAATGGTGCGCGCGAGAGGAATCGAACCTCCACAGGGTTGCCCCCACATGAACCTGAATCATGCGCGTCTACCAATTCCGCCACGCGCGCAACGGCCGAAAGAAATCACCCCACTTCCGGAATGGCAATCATATTTCGTAAAGGAAATCCCATTCTTCCGGTGAATGGTTTGGAATTTGTTCACTCTTGGTATTTTATCGCGAACGAATGAAGGTCCTCATCACCGCCGGCCCGACGGTCGAACCCATCGATCCCGTCCGCTACCTTACCAATCGCTCATCCGGAAAAATGGGATACGCCCTCGCCGCCGCCGCCGCAAAACGAGGTCATTCCGTCCTCCTGATTTCAGGTCCGACCTCACTCGAAATCCCAGAAGGAGTCGACTATCTCCCCATCGAAAGCGCGGCCGACATGTATCAGGCCGTTGAGTCCCAGATCGGCCGCCACGAAATCGCCATCTTCGCGGCTGCCGTCGCCGATTATACGCCAAGCGACGTCGCAACCCAGAAGATCAAAAAATCAGGCGACGAAATGACGCTCATTTTAAAGCGCACCAAAGACATCCTCGGCTCCGCCCGCGATGTCATGAATTTTAAGGGAACCTTGGTCGGCTTCGCTGCTGAGACGGAAAACGTTATCGAAAACGCCCGTGGCAAGTGCCTCAGAAAAGGCTGCGACCTCGTCGTCGCCAACGATGTCTCACGTCAGGACATCGGCTTCGATTCCGCTGAAAATGAAGTCACTCTGGTCTACCCCGAACGCTCCGAAGCCCTGCCCCAAGATAGTAAGGAGCACCTCGCTTGCCATCTCATCGAAGTCATTGAAGACCTCTGATGAAATCGTCCCCGATCCCTTCCCGAGATCGGTCCGAAAGGGTTTAGAAAGTCTTCATCGCCCAAAAGGGAAAGACCAAGAGCGCCGGGGTGCTCCAAAAATGTACCCCTTATGCTCCCCTCCGGACTTGAAAAGCTTCGCATCCAGGTCTCTCTCGTTCATCATCTCCCCGTGACCGAACTAGAAACCGCAGTCCACGCCGCCAAAGAAGTTGGAAAACTTCTCCGTGCAAACTTTAATAAGCCAAAGCACGTTGATGAGGCTCTTCATCATGACTTGAAGCTGGCTCTCGACAAGGAGTCCCAAGACATCATCACGGCGATCATTTTAGAAAAGCACCCCAGCCACGCCATTTACGGCGAGGAAGGACTGGCCGGCGACCAATCTTCGAACCACCAGTGGATTGTCGATCCCATCGACGGCACCGTAAATTTTTTCTACAGCATTCCCCACTTCTGTATTTCCATTGCCAAGCGGGTCGATGGCGAGCTGGTCCTCGGAGTGATTTATGACCCAATGGTCGACGAACTCTGGACCGTCGAGAAAGGTGGCTTGCCTCATCTCAATGGCGCAGAGGTTTCCGTTAGCAACCGCGAAAAGCTCGAGGAATCGATCCTCTTTGTGGGCTGTGGTAAGGACGAAGAAGCGCTGAGCACCGGATTGACACGCTTCAAAAAAGGCTCACTCAGAGCGCGCAAGATGCGCATGATGGGATCAGCAGCACTCGGGATGGCCTACATCGCATGCGGTCGCCTCGATGCTTACATCGAATCACGCATTTCCCTCTGGGACATTGCGGCAGGGCAATTGATGATCGAAGCCACTGGCGGACGGGTTGATCTCGTCCCCCATGAAGACAATCCCGACGTCTACTCAATCGTAGCCACCAACGGAAAAATCCCCATCGAGGAAATCTTATGATTCGTTCCGGGATCGGATACGACGTCCACCAATTTGCCGAAGGCCGTCCGCTTATCCTCGGCGGAGTCGAAATCCCACACACCCACGGACTGGATGGCCACTCCGACGCAGATGTTCTCAGCCACGCCATCGCTGATGCCATTCTCGGGGCCCTGGGGCTTCCCGATATCGGCTATTATTTTCCACCCGGAGAGGCTTCATGCAAGGACATCTGCTCTCTTCGTATTCTCGAGAAGTGTGCCCGCCTTTGCGAGGAGCAAGGATACCAGTTGATGAATGTTGACTCTTCCCTGGTTGCGGAAGCTCCGAAAGTCTTGCCGCATGCCGCTGCCATGAAGGTGAATATTGCCAAGTCTCTTGGGCTGAGGCCCGCCGAAATCGGGATCAAGGCCACCACCAACGAGACGATGGGCTTCGTCGGTCGCAGTGAGGGCATGGCCGCCTTCGCCAGCGCCATGGTCATGAAGAAGGACCTCTTCGCAAAACTTTCAGACGAGAGGGCTAGCTCGTAACTCCGGACGGTTTCCCTTCCCACCACTCCATGTTCAGATTGTCAAACGACTCGATCATATCTTTTGAAGCCGCCTGACAGGAGAAAGGGCCCTCACCCCAGAGGGACCTCACTCCGCCTTGCAAAGGAAAACAAACCTTCGCCTTCACCATCCCCAATCACGAGCGCACCGAGAGACGAACGAGCGATGGGCACTGGGCGCGAACAGGCAACCAGAATTTCAAAGCGACGCGAAGAGCAGTGACCATGGGAGCACGGAAGGAACGTTTGAAATACGACGAAGTGAGAGGCTGCCACGGAAATGACGATGTGGTGAGAGGAGTGAACCGCTGAGGATCGACCGGCAGACCGAACTCACGAACCACAACCCTCCTGAAATGGCCACACCACTACGCGGAATTCCCCTCGTTTGATAACCCACGATCAGGCCTGAGTCTACGTAGGTATCTCAATCTTTCCTCCGCGAAATTCGGCACGACCGGGATCGTTAAATCACGCGAGATCCTTGATCTGTTCCTGCGCCGTTTCTTAACACCGATTTCTTCCGGATGGATGGAGGTGAATTTTTAAGGCCGATTACAAAAGGATTCCCGCTGATTTCACAGATTGCCCCTGCCTCAAAGATCGCGTGGGGTGCAAGCCGTAGCACGGGCGTCTCGCCCTGTTCCCCGCAGCGACCGAGTCTCCGCAAACAAGCGGAACGCTTGCCGAACCCAAGGATGGGCTCTCTCCAGAGCGCCCTCTCAAAGCCCACGCCCAGAGATTTTACCGACCGATTTAAGAGGACTGGGAAATGATTAGGAACGGCATGAGAATAAAATCAGATTTTTTTCCGAGGGATCTTAGGGAAGTTCTGTTCCCATCCAACAGCTCCGCGAGAGAATGATAGCCAAAAGTTGCACTTTTGGTCGTGCCCCGTTTTCGGGTGGAGCCGCAACTTGAATCGAGACGAATCGGGAAGGGAGAGCTTGGCTGCGCCGTTGTAATTAGCGCGGGAAATTACGTAGCATCCCTTAGAAATTTACCCGACTGATGCTAAGGCGGAGAAAATCCTTGGGATGGCTCTCGATGGCATCGGGTGAGCGGTAGGTCACCTCCTGATCGCGTGACGGGTCCCCGTCCGCGAGCATCCCGGCACTGGTCCAAGGAAAATTGAGGCCAAGATCCTGCGAGCGCTCGACTGAACTGCTATAGGAAACCGAGGCGGCGGGATTGTTACGATAGGTAAGAGCAAGGTATTGGGTTCCTTCATCCACCACGACCATAAGCCGCCGGGCCTCGGACTCGGAGTTGCGCTGGAAGGGGTGAAGGGCGTGGACAAATTCGGCTAGGTTGGCGAAACCGTCCCCATCATCGTCGGCGGCGGGATCGATAGTTTCACTATTCCCTTCATCGTTGAACTCCGACTCCCAGTAGTCAGGCAGTCCATCGAAATCGGAATCGCTCGGAGCAAAGACCTTCTCATAGGCTCCGAGATTGATGGCATCTTCCTGAATCCTAGGAAAACCATTCACGTCGGTTTGCCGGAGATTGACCTCCCCGTTTCCAGCATCGATCCCCGGCGACCCAGAAGAGAGTTCATAACATCCAAATGAATGCGGGGCGTAGAAGGGCGCGAATGGCTCGACGAAAGCGGGATTGTTCATGAGGTCGGTCCCGTCGAAATTCTCCTCGCCCGTTTCTCTCAGATCATGATGTTGAATGAGGCAATGCGAGAAGTTCGCGAAGATGTCCGGCCTCAGGTAGATCGATCGTGGTGTCCTTCCCTGCGTTTCGTTGCGCCAGATCACGCAATTTGCGAAGGAAACCGCGACGGACCCCACGGCGTCGATGGCATGGTCGGCATTTGACGCAGCCGTCAGATTGATGATGTTGGCATTGGTCTCAATAAGCCGTAAGCCGTAGAGATTCCCAACAAGGACCAAGTTGTTAACGACCAAAACCCCTCTCTTATGTTTGAAGCGACGACTGTTTCCGGTAATCCAAGAATTGAAGTAATACACCCTGGAATCAACAAAGGTAGCGACCTCTCCGAGGCCGGAGTTGCCCGAGATTTCACACCGCTCGAACGAGAGTTCCGTGTTCGAGATAGTCAGGCCCCGCAGATTCCCCACGACCCGGCAGTCGCGGATCTCCACTTGCCCGGAGTGGGCCATGAGAGCGCCGAGGGATCCCGAGAGTTCCTCGCTGGCATCCGCTCCGGTGAGAATGAGGCCATCCAAAACGACCTCGCCGTCTTCGCCCGGATCGACGACGAGCAGTGCCCACGCGTTTGTTCCCCGGATCCCAGCGGCATCACCAGTGACTCCAAGGGAATGCAGATCATCGCGTCCCAGATCTCCCGTGATTACCGTGACCTCATTCTCTAAATCCCGCGCTCCTCCTCCGGCCGGATATCCTCCTTCCATCGTAAAGGAAAAATCCGCGCAGAAGTGAGCACTAGCATCTCCCGCCACCCGCCCCGGTCCCAGGTCAGGTGAATAAAGTCCCGCCGCCACGCGGAAGATATCACCCCCACCTGCGACCGCGAAGCCTTGCGACAGGGTCGGAAAAGCGGTGGCCCAGCTCATCCCATCCGCGCCTTCCTCCGCGGCGCTTTCATCAACTAGGATGACTTTCTGCTGCACCTCATAGGCTCCCAGGTCGATCCCCCCCCAAACGACACGGGGATTCCCAGCGGCGTCATTGTTTCCAGAGGCCGCTTCGGGATCACCCCGGTTCACCAGGGCCGCGGTGAGAGACGGGGTCAAATCGCCCGTCACGGTCGGGGCCTCGGCGGGATCAACCGGAAGCGCGAAACCAGGATCGTTGGCAGGATCGGTGCCGTCCAGATTTCCCGTCCCCACGCCCGTGAGGTCTTTTCCCTGAATGAGCGAGTGCGAATAGGTCGCGGTCGAGACCCCGATGGAATCTGGATCGAGATAAATCGAAGCAGTAGGATGATTGACGTTATTTTTGAACGAGTTGTTCCAGACCAGACAGTTCTCCAGTTCAACCTGGGTGTCACTGACGATGATCGCTGAACTATCGTTGCCGCTAAAGCTACAATTGCTCAAAGCGTTCTGCCAAGCGCCGCCAGTCCCGTTGAATCCTCCACCCCTCGTTCCCAAAACAGCGCAATCCCTCATCGAAAGATCGGTGAAATAGGCGCTCACAGCGGCATTGTCCTGGACCGGATCACCTATCCCGAAGCTCCCCGCGATGACGCTGTCTCGCACCCCGCAGATCCCTCCGTTTTCGGTGGCGAGGGCGAAGCCGTAGCCCCCCGAGGAATTCCCGAGCAGGCGGCAGCGGGCCAAATAAGTATCCGATTCTTCTGCAAAAACCGCGCCTCCACCGGAATGCTGCCCTGCCAATCCCAGGGCCTCATTTCCCTCGAAGAGGCAGTCGTTGGCACCAAGGGAAGCATTGCCAACATTTGAAACGGCCCCTCCACGCCCGGCGGTGTTCCCTTCCAAGAGACAGGAATTCAGCGTAACCGCTCCGCCCTGGTTATAGATCGCGCCGCCATCCTCGGCGGCGGTGTTGTCGGAAAATCGACAGGAGTGCAAGATCAGCTGGCCATCATTCCAGATCGCGCCGCCATTCGTTGCGGTCGAGCCGGCCGCGAAATGAATCTTGGTCGCCACAATAGACCCCGTATTCCAGATGAAAAAGAGACGCGTGGGATTCAGCTCGGTGGAAGCAATGGTGATGAGTTCGATGAGACCGGACTCGATCGTGACGGCCTTATTGATGAAAATTTCGCCCTCGCTGAGAAGGATCGTTTTCCCCGAAAGGACCGGATCAAAGTTCACAATATCGTCATGACCGGCGGCGGCAATAGCCTCTCGTAAGCTCGTCCTTCCGTCAAAGGGCTCTGTGACATCATCAGGGGTATCAACCGTGAGGATCGCAGCGGTAAGCGGCAAGATGAATCCGGCGATGAGGCATCTCAAAAAAAAGAGGCGAGTTGTCTTCATACCCCCCTCAAACAACTGCGCGCCCAACTGTTACAAAGGATCACTAAAAAAGTGCGGTATCCCAAAAACAATCCCCAGAAAAGCGGCTTCACAACCTAAACAGCGCTCAACTCCTAGACTCAGACATCCTGATCTAAAACGTTGCAATGAGTGCGAGTAACTATCGCCTTTGCGAGATCTCCGGGCAGGAGATCCCCACCCGCAAACCGGCTTAAATCAGCACCTTAAATTACAAATGAAGATCGGCAGAACGGGTCCTGAAGGGACAATGGCCCAGAGCGCCAGACTTCAGTCTGGGGGGAACGGGTCCGAGAAAGGCAGTGTCCTGAAGGGACACTGGAAAATTCAGGGCTCGTGTGTGCCAGACTTCACAACGAAACCCACAGAACATAGGTCTCATCGCCATTTCCCGGCATCTCTTCAGGATGCTTTCGTGACGAATCACGATCCCCCAGACTTCAGTCTGGTGCTCTGGACCTCGGTGCCTTCAGCACCCTGACTTGTGTGGCAAACCCAGAGCGACAGCCCCGCGAGGTCTGCGACCGGAGAAGAGCACCAAAAAGATAATGTTGTATGAGCTGAGCGCAAATGAACGCTCAAAAAGCCGCTGAAGACTGACAGGCAGCCCAGCAAACAAGAGACCAAACACGGACCAGCGTGCCGCAGCAGTCGGGTTGCCGGACGAAGGTGCTTGGGACCTTCAAACCACCGACAGGATTACCACTACGACCAACTTGAAAGGTATTCCTGCGCCAATTCACTCCGCCCTACCCCGTCGTAAAACCATCGAAGATATATGGCTTGAGGAGACTTCGCCTGGTAAACAGCCTTGGTAAACAGCCTGGCATGTTTTCACCGGAAGACCTCGGAAACGAGAATTCAACGCCGTTCCTGGAACCTTTGCGATTACTGGGGGTAACTGAACGCGCGAAATAATCTCACGACAGCCTCTAC
>Ga0222650_1000996_pt1 | contig 17194 bp, 15 predicted proteins | sample AntAcemetagen367_FD_179820 | JGI IMG/M metagenome (GOLD analysis project Ga0222650, IMG submission 179820) | Saline water microbial communities from Ace Lake, Antarctica - #367 | ecosystem: Environmental > Aquatic > Non-marine Saline and Alkaline > Saline | place: Antarctica: Ace Lake...
GATTGAACTCTTAAGATCATGGGGCCATTTGATCGGGAGTTGCGCTGGGGAAGTGGTTTGCAGTTGGCTTTATTAGCACAAGGCCTGCCCATTTGCTGCTGGCCTTGATCGAGAGCGAGGATCGCGCTGTGAGCGCGGCGATTACCAAGCTGGGGCACGATTCGTTCGAGGTGTTGCGGGGATTAAGAGACAAGATTTCAAGAATCCAGAATCCAGAGAAGAGGGTGGGGAAAAGAGAACCCGTCGCGGAGAAGGAAGAAAAGCCGAAGAAGCCGACCGCGCTGGAGCGCTTCGGGCGGGATCATTTGGGTAAAAGCTGAAACGCTGAAATTCTGAAATGCTGAAAGGAAGAGCCTTCAGGAGTTGTCGTCGCCTCTGCCTCTCCAATAGCCAGGGTTGCGGCTCATGTGCATGACGGCGATGACCTGAAGTTGATTGCCCAAGATGCGGAAAACGAGTGAGTAGGGAAATATTTCGAACCGACACTTGCGCAATTCCCCTTCGAAACAGCGGTGGATCTCCGGGCTGGCCATCATGCGGTTTTCAGCGAGTTTCCATTGGGAAAGAAAACGGGTTCCGAGACCCGGTTGCTGTTTCTCATACCAATCGGCGGCGGCGAAGCCTTCCTGCCTGGCGGCATTTTCGTAAATCACCGCCATGGATCAAAACTTCGTGCCGAAGCGTTGGTTGGCTTCTTTCCAGATGTCATCCGCCGGGATCATTTCCGCTTTGCCTGAGTCGATATCGCTGACGCGGCGGCGCAATTCCTCGCGCCACTCGGGACTCAGTTCAACGTCATCCTCATCCAGGCTTTCCAGAAGCTTACCGGCGAGTTTGGAGCGATCCACACGGGGGAGATGGAGGACTTCTTCCTCCAAGCGTTCATAGGATTGGATGGTGACAGCCATGGCGGAAGCATAGACCAAACAAATGGCCGCATCCAGCATTTTTCCTATGACCCAAGCCAGCACGTAGCGGCAGCATGGATGCGGCGAACATCCTGAAACCGGCCTTGGCGCGCGGGGCGATCCGGGTGATCGGCGCGACTACGACCCGGGAGTATCGCCAGACCATCGAGAATGACGGTGCCTTGGAACGGAGATTCCAGCTCCTGCGGGTGGAGGAACCGACGGCGGAGGAGGCGGTGGGGATTCTCATGGCCTTGCGGGAACGCTTGGAGGCGCATCACGGGGTGAAGCTGGAGGACGATGCGCTGCGGGCTGCGGTGGAGTGGTCGGTGAGGTATCTGCCGGATTTCAGGTTGCCGGATAAGGCGCTGGATCTGGTGGATCAGGCTTGTGCGGTGGTGAGGTTTGGGACGCTTTCTCCGCAGAAGAGTGGGGACAGGATGTCCCCACAACGGCCTGGAGCAGGATGCTCCAGCCACTTTGTGGGGCGGGAGGAGATCGCGGCGGTGGTGGCGGCGCGGTGCGGGATTCCGCTGGGGAGGTTGACGGCGGATGAGGGTTCCCGACTCAAAGAGATGGAGGAATGGCTGGAGCGGCGGGTGAAAGGCCAATCGGAAGCGATCAGTGCTGTGGCGGAGGCGGTGCGGTTGGCACGGGCGGGATTGAAGAAACCGGAGCGGCCTGCGGGTGTTTTCCTGTTCGTTGGCCCAACCGGCACCGGCAAGACGGAGCTGGCCAAGGCGCTGGCGGAGTTTTTGTTTCACGATGAGAAACGGCTGATCCGCTTCGACATGTCGGAGTTCATGGAAGAGCACAGCGTTTCCAAACTCATCGGCTCGCCGCCCGGATACGTCGGCCATGACGAGGGCGGACAACTGACGGATGCCATACGCACCCATCCCTACAGCGTTGTGTTGTTCGATGAGATTGAGAAAGCGCATCCCAAGGTGCTGGACCTGTTTTTGCAGATTTTCGATGAAGGCACGCTTACTGACAGCCAGGGGCGGAAATGCAGCTTCCGGGAATCGGTGATTATTTTGACGAGCAATCTGGGGAGTGGGGTGGTGAGGAAGAGGCGGATGGGGTTTGGGATGGAAGAGGAAGACCGTGGGCAAGATGCCCACGCTCCATGGGAGGAGGCGATACGGAAGCACCTGCGCCCGGAACTGGTGAACCGGCTGACGAAAATCGTGCCTTTCAATGCTCTGGGAATGGATGCGGCGAGGGAGATTTTGATGAAACTGGTCGCCGAATTGAATGCGCGGCTTGCGGATCGCGGCGTGACCGTTGAGCTGGATGAAAGTGCCGCGGAGCTGATCCTACGGGAAGGTTACAACGAAGAATACGGGGCGAGGAATCTGGAGCGGGTGATGGATAGCCTGGTGGGGATGCTGATCGCGGAGGCGCTGCTGGGCGGGAAAGTTGCAGACGCGGAGAAGATCCGACTGGAAGTGGTCAATGAGCGTATGAGGATCGTCGGCAAGGATGCGAAGTGAAGATCGACCTGCGAAAGGCATGGCGGATGCAATCCGCCGCCACAAAGCATCCATAAAATCGGCTCCGCATTTTTTTGATTCGCTCTATTTTTATGTTGACGATGGCTCGATATCCATATCTCCTCCCGGCAGCAACTAACCGCACCGATGAAACACCTATCCGCCCCAACGATCAATCCGAGTTACCTGTCATGGACAGGTTCGGCGGATGTTTCGATGCGCGGGAATCACCGCGAAACGCTCCTACAAGGAGCCGTCATTGGCTTTGAGCCATGCCCCGCCGGAAGCCGGTTGCGACACGAGAGTGTCTAGAATCCCTTTTTCAAGAAGGACTTCAGCAGCCCCGCTTCCACCACGGAACCGGGGCTTTTTCATGCCCTGATTTTCCGAACCGATTTTTTCACACGAACCCCAACTTCCCGAATGCCCATAGAATCCGCCGGCCAAGCACCGGACACCACGCATCCCTGATCCGTTTCCCACCTGAGTTTGGGAGATATGGAAATAATTATTACTACCCGGAAAAACAACCATTCCGGGTCATGGCACCACTGTATCTATCAATATGACTATTTCCATAATACATATCAAAACCGTTCTTGTGCTCAATCGGCACTGGCTGCCGGTTTCCGCGATTTCCCCTGCTGATGCATTCTGCCACATGGTCGCCGGAACTGCGGATTCCCTGCTCATTTCCGAAGGTTCGATGGTCACTCTTCCTTGGGACGAATGGCGCATTCTGCCTGTCGGTGGATCGGGTGGGATCGGAACGAAAGCCGGTCCCGTAAGGTTGCCAACCGTTATCGTACTCCGGAAATTTCACGGCCTGCCAATCTGCCGGCCTTCATTCGGATTTCGGGCACTCTGGGCGCGGGACGGCGGACGCTGCCAATACAGCGGACGCAAGCTCGCGGTGCACGAGGCGGATATCGATCACATCCTCCCACGCTCGCGTGGAGGTAGGAACGATTGGGAGAACTGCGTCATTTCCGACCGGAACATCAACCGTAGGAAAGCTGCAAGAACTCCCGACGAAGCGGGCCTGCGCCTGATCCGTAATCCCACCAGACCCCGGCCCGTGCCGGTTTCACACACCATCGAAAACACTTACCAAATCAACGACTGGAAACAGTTCCTGCCTAACGGAACGCGGACTTTAGTCCGCACGAATCAATCTGCGGACTAAAGTCCGCGCTCCCATTATATGAAACTACTGACATCACAAGACCTGATTGCTGCCGGGTATGAACCGGGGCCGATCTTTAAAATCCTTTTCGCGAAAATCGAAGAGTATGAAACACGCGGGATCAAGGATCCGAAATACGCTCTCAAATTGCTGAAACGCGATTGCGGGGAGCCTGTAAAGAAACTGAAAAAGCGCACGGAATCCCTTCCATTCAGCGAAGCGATTTCTCCCGCGAACGCAGAGGAACGTGATAACGTGGAGAAGGTTCGCCGCCAGATGAATCAACTTCTGCGCACGCCTGTCATTTCCTCCGGAGTGATCCTGCCTGATGCCTGCCCCGCCGGGATGGCAGAGGCGGTGATCCCGGTCGGCGCCGCCGTGGTTGCGGAAAACGCGATCATTCCTTCGGCACACTCGGCGGATATCTGCTGCTCCATGTATGCGACGTTCTACGATGAGCGTAGTAGTGTTGCCTCGGAAATTGACGATCTGAAATCGGTGACGAACTTCGGGCCGATCCCCCGTGCCCATGATGAAAATGTCTACGATCCTGTGCTCGACGAAGATGTGTGGGACAATCCTTTCCTCAAGGGATTGGAGAATCGTGCCCGCATGCATCTTGCCGACCAGGGAGACGGAAACCATTTCGCCTATATTGGTGAGATGTCCATCACCCCGGAGTTCATCGGGATGCTGAAGATCACCGGCTATGTCGATCTCGCTGAAAGGCTGCAATCTGCGGATCCTTGTGAGACGAGGAAACTCCGGGTTCTGGTCACCCATCACGGATCACGAAGCATCGGCGCGCACCTCTACAAACGTGGACAGATCGCGGCGGAGAAGCACACTGCAAAGGTTGCCGAAGGTATTCCGAAAGCAGCTGCATGGCTGGATGCGACAACTGATACCGGGCGTGATTACTGGGATGCGCTGCAATACATCGCGCGGTGGACGCTGGCTAACCACAAGGCCATTCATCGTCGTTTTATCGAGAAAATCGGTGGCACCGCGATCGCTGAATTCGGGAACGAGCACAACTTCGTCTGGAAGCGTGGCGACCTTTTCTATCATGGAAAAGGTGCGACTCCGGCGTGGAAGGATGACCAAGGCCGTCCGAAGCTCGGCCTGATTCCGCTGAACATGGCGGAGCCTATCCTGATGGTGCTTGGAGCTGACAACGAAGAGTTCCTTTCCTTCGCTCCTCACGGCGCGGGGCGGAACATGTCGCGCACCGCGTTGATGCGGAAGTTCCCGGAAGAGGCGGATCGCGCCCGTATCCTTGCGGAAAGCACTGATGGGATCGATGTCCGTTGGTTTTCCGATAAGCCGGATCTCAGCGAATCACCGATTGCCTACAAGAACGCAGCTGATGTGAAACGTCAGATCGGCGAGTTCGGGTTGGCGGAAGTGGTTGCTGAAATCCATCCGCTCGGGTGCATTATGGCGGGTCACATCGATCCGCCATGGCGCTCGCGCAAAGAGCAACTGAGCCCGAAGCAGCTCCGTCAGATCGAACATCGGGCGGAGCGACGGAAGACGAAGCAGGGGCTGGAGGATTTGAGTGGCGACTGAAGTCGGCGCTCCGTTACTTCACGCGCTGGGAGAAGCGCTTGATGTAGTTGTAGTCGCCGCCTTTCATATCTTTTCCTTCGGCCCAGTCGTCGGGAAGTTTTTCGAGGAGGTCGAGGCGCCGGATCGTATTGAGTAGATGAAGTAGTGACGAGGGATCCATTTCAGATGTGATGTCGGCGACGAGTGCTTTCGAGGCGAGGTCTTCTTTTCCCCACTTGAAAAGAGCTTCGGCGGCGGTGGTCCGTACGACCGGACTGGAGTCGTTGAGCAGTGGCGTCACGGCGTCAACTTCGGCGGCGGCCTTGTCGCCAAGAGCCAGCATGCCGGTTACCGCCCAATATCGTTTCACAGGATTGCCGGACGAAAGGGCCTTGTGCAAAGCGGGGAGGTCGGCTTCAGCCATCGAGGTGGCTTCGAAAGCCAAGTCGAGGATCTCGTTGAATTCGAATTCGCTGCTTTGCACGGTGTCGGCGATGGTCGAATTCTCGGCGAGTGTATCGAACATCGGCTCGGGGACGAGGCCGGTGTCCCTGATCTCTTTCATGGTTTCCTTGAGGCGTGCGCGGAGGGCCTTTAGTTTCGCGGCGTGCGCGGGATCGGCGGCGAGGTTGTTGATTTCCCAAGGGTCTGCGGCGAGGTCGTAGAGTTGCTCGGAAATGACCGGTGGCTCCCAGAGTGCCTTGTGAACACCTGTTAACTTGCCCTCTTTCCAAGCTTTTTCATATGCGACCCAACCTGGTTGGCCGAACTGGTAGAAGGAGTAGGGAGCAAGCGGGAGGTGGGGATTGAAATTACGGATGTATTTCCATTTTCCATCGGTCAGGCCGCGACGCATGCCGTAGAGTTCGTCGAAGCGGTCGGCAAACAGGAACTCCATCTCATCGGCGGAGGGTTCCTTGCGTTTTGAGCCGAGGAATGCGCGGCCCTGCATCTGCTCCGGCACATCAATTCCAGCAATGGATAGGAAAGTCGCGGCCATATCGACGAAGGAGACAGGCTCTTCCACGCGTTCGCCCATCTTGAATGGGGAGAGGGTTTGGAGTTTTTCCGGCACGCGGACGATGAGTGGGATACTGACTCCCGTTTCCTCGAGGTAGCGCTTGCCGCGCGGAAGAACTCCGCCGTGGTCCGAGGCGTAGAAAACGATTGTGTTGTCTGCGAGACCGGTATTTTCAAGGTCGTCGAGGATTTTACCCACCTCTGCGTCCATTTGCGTGATGCGATCGTGGTAGCGGGCGTAGTCCTTACGGATTTCCGGGAGATCGGGGAGATATGGCGGGAGATCGATTTCTTCGGGCTTCAGGCGTTTCGGCTCGGCGGCTCCTTTGCTGAAAAGGGAGCTTTCGTGGGTTGAATGGAGATTGAAAATAGCAAAGAAGGGCGTTCCATCCGGGCGGTTCTTGTAGTGGGCCTTGCCGGAGGATTCGTCCCAATAGGAAGAATCCTTGCCCTTGAAGTTGTAGTCCGTTTTCGAGTTGTTGGTGCAGTAGTAACCGGCGTCGCGGAGGTATTCGACATTTGGGCGGTATTTTTCGGGAATCACGTGGCGGGATCGCATGTGCTGGGTGCCCATGGTTGGTGAGTAAGCACCGATCAGGATCGTGGCACGGGCGACGGCGCAGACCGGAGCGTTCGAGTAGGCGTGTTCGAAAAGAACACCCTCTTTTGCAAGGGCATCGAGTCGCGGGGTCTGTGCCTGTTCGTTTCCGTAGCATCCGAGCCAGTGGGAGGAGTTGTCCTCGCTGACGATCCATACGATGTTGGGCTTCTCCTGGGCGGTGAGGATGGAACAGAGGGCGAGTGAGAGGAGGAGTTTTTTCATTCTAGGGAAATACAATTCAGTAAGCAGGCTAAGCGGTTCCTTTAATACGGTCGAGGACGGAGTTTCCTTGTCCGAGGCTTTGAATTACTGCAAACAAAGGGATCTAATTTATGAAACCGTCAAGTGCATTGTTCATTCCCATCGCCCTACTGCTTACGGCGGGAACAGCCTCGGCCGGGATGACGGTGGTGACGCTTACGGAGATAGCGGCTGCGCGGCTGGATGCGCTGTCGTTTTTTCTGTTCACGTATCTTGTGATCTCCTGGGTGGTGAAAGGGATCTGGAACCAGCTCGGGAAATCCTTTCCATTGCTCCCACGGGTCAGATACCGCGAGGCTCTCGGGGTGGTGTTCGTGAGCGGGCTGCTTTTTTACGTGGTGCTGACGATGATTTCCGGCGCCCGGGAGTTGCTGACGCCGGGCGCGTGGGAGAAGCATGGGAGCGGGTATCGCTTGCGCGGCGAGGAGGTCGCGAGCCTCAGCAAAGCCGAGAGGCGCGAGGCGATGGTAGCTCTCAAAAACGCGATCTGGGAATATGCGAAAACCAGCGGCGGAAAAGTGCCCTCCGGCCCCTTCGGCGGGGAGATCGACGCACGGCTGTGGGACTTCGCGGAATCCGGGATATATGCGCTCGTGCCGGGGGTTAAGCCGGGCGGCGGGCGGGAAGTCCTCGTCTATGAGCCTTCCTCGGCGGGCGGACGGAGGTTTGTCCTGCTGGCGGACGGCACCATCGAAGACCGCGCCGAGGGCGATCTGAAACGGGAACTCGATGAGATGATCCTGAGATGAGTGGGGAGACGAAACCATCGCTGGCGTATCGCGTGGCGAAGAAGGTCCTCTTCGCTATTTTCCTGCTGTTTTTGGCCATCGTGGTTTTTGGGATTGGGGGGCGGCTCGCTTTCATCATCGAGTTGCCCATTCGTTTCTTCTTGGGCTGGGCATTCCACGCATGGAAGGCACTGCCGCCGTTTTTCGGAAAATGGGAGGCTGCGGTTCTCCCCGCCGGCTGCCTCGTTGTGGCAGGGCTTTTGGTTCACCGCTTCATCATCAGGTGGGCCAGCGAGAAGCGGCCCGCACTGGAATGGCGTGCGAAACACACTGCGGCGGTGATGTCCCTGCTCTTCCTTTGCAGCGCGGCGGCGATCGCCACCAGCGGGATTTTTCACCAGTTTTTCTGGCTGGCGGGTGGAAAGGTGATCGAGAGCAATAGGAGGACGGATGTTACTTTGGCCATAAGCAACGGCAGGCAACTGATGCTGTATCTATTGGAATACGAAGTTTTGAAAGGCCGGTATCCGGAGTCCTTCGAGGAGCTGGCAGCTGAATTTGAAAGTGAAACCGGAGTGCTTCGGCGACTGTCGTGGGTTGATACCGGTGATAGGAACGTTCCAGAGCCTTGGATTTTATTGAGACCGGGTTCCGATGAGATTGCCCCGGAAGATGAACCAGTGATCGTCTCACCGCTGCTGCGTGACGGTCTAACGGTTGTTGTCGGTTTTGGAGATATGTCAGTGAGGAAGATGCCGGCGCAAAAATTGGCAGACCTGCTCGCAAGGAAACCAGAGGGACCATTCCCGGATGAATAGACTGGCACCACTTTTCCGATCTCTGCTAAAGAGTCTCCTGTGGCTCGCTGCATTCCTTGTGACCTTGTTTGTGATCTTCATCGTTGGTGCGCTTGCCTTCGATCCATTTTCAGGCAATCACCTGATTCTAGGTCGGCTGTTATTCGGGTTTGTTCCGTTTCTCAAAAGTAATTTCGCCGCGATCTCCTGGAATGCGGGGACCTGGGGGCCGGGTTTGGGCGCGTTTGTGATCGCGCTGCTGGTGGTTCACCGCTACCTGTCGGGGTGGGCGAAACGAGCTGGGCGAGAATGGAGTTTTCTCACAACTTTCTGCCTGATGATGATCGTGCCGGTTTTGTTCGTGATCTCTTTTATCGTGCCCGGCGTGCTGCTGCAGTGGGAGGCGCTGCAGGAGATTGTTTGGATTGATATCAGGTGAGAAGTTAGGTTGGGATTCGGATGGTGCGCCGTTGATGCAGATCGCGTGGCAGCAATACGTTGACTCCCAATGGACGGGGCTTGCCGTGAGAGCTGGGAACGAAGAATCCCAGCAGTCCAAAGCCTGCGGTGCTTAGAGGCTATGCCTCCAAGCTTTTCATGTCGATCCTTGGAAACACAGGCTCGGGCTTTTCGATTTGGTGGCCATCGGGGATTAGGCCCCATTTGAGTTCATCGAGTTTGAGGTCGTTGAGTTTCGGGAGTTTCAGTTGGGCGGCGAGTTTGGACGATGCTTCCGGGAGGACGGGAGAAAGTAAGATCGCGCAGTGGGCGACGGATTCCGCGAGGTGGTGGAGGACAGTGGCGAGACGGTCTTTGTTCTCGAGGTTTTTGTTCAGAGTCCATGGTTGCATGCGATCCGTGTACTGGTTGCAGTGGACCACGTGGCGGTTGAGCGCTTCGAGGGCGATGGAGACCTCGTGCTTGTCCATCGCCTTGCGGAAGGCGGCGGTGGAATCGATGAGCGATTGTTGGAGAGCGGTGTCGTCCTCGGTGAGCGGACCGCCGGGAGAGATGATTCCGTCGGTGAAACGCACGCTCATGTTCAGGGCGCGGTTGCAGAGATTTCCGAGTTCGTTGGCGAGTTCGGTGTTGAAGAGCATAACCAACCGCTCGACATCGAAATTCGCGTCGCGACCGGTGTGGATGTCGCGGACCAAGTAGTAGCGCAGGGCGTCGACTCCGAAGGTGTCTGCCAGCTCGGATGGATCGACGATGTTGCCGAGCGATTTGGACATTTTTTCACCGGAACGGTTCCACCAACCGTGGACGAGGAGTTGGGGTATTTTTTCATCGGTGAATCCGATGGCGTGGAGCATGGAGAGCCAATAGATCCCGTGGGCGGGGACCATGATGTCTTTACCGATGATATGGATCGGTCGGTCGATCCATATGCTTTCGAAATCGGGAAGAGTGGGGTCGGGGGTGAAGCCGACGAAGGAGATGTAGTTGATCAGCGCGTCGAACCAGACGTAGGTGACGAAGTCGGTATCAAAAGGAATCTCAATACCCCATTTGAGCCGCTCCTTGGGGCGTGAGATACAGAGGTCGGTGCCGGTGTTTCTATCGAGGGCGTTGATCAGCTCGGATTTGCGGAAGCCGGGGAGGATGGTGTCTTCGGATTTCTCGAGAAACTCGCGCAACCATGGAGTGTGATCGGAAAGCTTGAAGTAGTAGTTTTCCTCCTCGATTTCGGTGACCTCACCCCATTCGGGACCGAAGTTTCCCGATTCGTCGCGGTCACGGTCGGTGAGGAACTGTTCCTGACGCACGGAGTAGAAACCTTTGTAGGATTTCTTGTAGATCTGGTCTCGGGAATGGAGATCGGTGAGGATTGACTGGACGCAGGCGATGTGCCGGGCATCCGTGGTCTCGGCCCATCCATCGAACTCGACACCGATTTTTTCCCACAGCGCGCGGAAACGGGCGGTGACGGTTTTTACGTATTCTTCCGGTGAAATCCCTTCTTTTTCCGCGGTCTGCTGGACCTTCTGGCCGTGTTGATCGACACCGGTAAGGAAAAATACTTCTTCGCCAGCGAGGCGGCGGTAGCGGGCGATGACGTCGGCGAGGACTTTTTCGTAGGCGTGGCCGATGTGGGGGGAGCCGTTGGTGTAGTCGATGGCGGTGGTTAGGAAGAACATAATTTTCAATTTTCAAATCTCAACTTTCAAAGAAGAGCCGTGGGTTTGAACCGTTATGGAATAAGTTTAGCGGACAACCTTCCCGCCCATGGAGAGGATGCGGGAGTTGGCTTTGGCGGCTTCGGCTTCGGGGATGTTGCCGAGGCGGACGTAGATTTGGGAGAGGGCGGTCCAGGCGAGGAGGTCGTTGGGTTCGAGGGAGGTGGCTTGGAGGGATGCGCCGAGTGCTTCCTTGAGGTGATCGGTTTTCATGAGCGCCATGGAGAGCGCGTGCCAGGAATCGAAATGTTCGGGATCGATTTCCACGCATTTCCGGTAGAGTGCGGTGGCTTCGTCGAGTTCACCGAGGGCGAGGTGGCCGTTGGCGTCGTCGAAAAGAGTTTGTAGGGAATCGCTCAAAATTCAGCTTTAAGCCTCAAAGTAGAGGTTGGTGGCACGGCTTGTGAAAAAAGAATTGGGAAACCCTTCTCCTTACTGGCGGTAGAGCTGCTGGACGTCGGCCGCTACGTATTTTTCGTTCAACCATGAAACGAAGGCGGAGATCTTGTTACTTTCCGCAGCTCGCTGCATCTGCGAATCAACCATGGCTTCTGAGTTCTCGTTGGCAACAACCTCACGACTTTTGACAAGAATGATAAACGCGCGGTCGGCTTCGAGGACAGGGTCGGCGATTTTGCCGGCGTCGGTGTATTTAGAGGCGTCGAAGATATTCGAAGGTGCCGTGGTGGTATCGGGTTGGAAGCTACTGGTGACGTCTGAAAGGCTGACAGTTTCGTTTTCGATGCCTGCTGCTTTGGCTGCTTCAGCGAAGTCCTTCCCTTCGACCAGCGATGCTTCTATGCTAGTGACAGCCTCGTCGGCTGCTATTTTGAGAGCTGAGGCAGCTTTTTCCGCGATCAGGCGGGCGCGGGCCTCGGCGCGGGCTTCCTCATAAGTCTGGGTGCGGCTTTCCTCGATTTCTTCGAGACGTGCGACGACCCATTCGTTTTCTCCGACCGGGATGGCGGGGGAAATTTTCGAGAACGGATCGGATGTGATAACCATGCGGAATAGTTCATCGGCGGCAGTTCCTTGGGAACTGGAAGAGCGAAGAGGGGCGCTAAGAGGGGCAGGTGCCTCCCCCACTGCGAAAAACTCCGTGGTCGTCAGTTCCCAACCGTCTTCTTCCGCAAGCTCGTTGAAGTTGAGTTCTTTCTTGCTCTCGAGTTTGTATAGGAAATCGTCTACTTTCTCATCCGTTCCAAGCTGGGCAAGGCGTCGGGCCTCGGCGATCGCGGCCTCTCGGTTGGCGACCTTGATTTCGTATTCCGCTTTTTGCTCGTCTGAAGCGTCGGCTGCGAGCGGAGCGATTTCCGCAGGCGCGTCAGGTATCACAGGCTTGGCGGCTAGATAAGTGAATTTGCGTCTTTCCGGGGTTTTGAACGCATCCTGCACGGTTTCCCAAAAGATTTTAATTTCCTCTTCGCTTGGATCGATTTTTTCCTCGATCGGATCAATATCAATGCGTGCGATGTCTGTGCTGATTCGTTGGTTCTCGATAGCTGCGTTCTTGGCGACAATATTGGGATCACTCGTCAGGCCGGAGCCCAGAATATCGTTGAGCTTGCCTTGCGTGATGATATCCGATGCGAGCTCCCGGATATCGACTTCCGTCAGGCCGAGGCGGCCGATGCCCTTTTCGATGAAATTGCGGTAAGCTTCCTGGGAGAAAGCGCCATCCGGGCCTGCGAATACGCGGAGTTGGCGGATGAAAGTATCGATCTCATCATCACCGGGATAGATTCCGAATTCTTCCTTGGCAGTGCGGAGAAGGATGCGGTTGACGAAGAAGTTCTCGATTGCCTGATCTTGCGACTGGGCATTACCAGAGAGGCTGAAGAGAAAAGTGTAGAGCTGAAAATCTCCGGACTGGGCAAGTGACTGTGTTAGCTCGTAAGAAGAAGAGCCGAGATTCCTGTATTCCTTATCCGTATAGTTGCGGCCGGCGATTTTAAGAATTGATGGACCTCCGCTTGCGGCACGTATGGAACTGGAGTCCAAGAAGATGAATCCAATGATGACGAGGACGAAGAGGACGATGATGAGTCCGGTGTATTTACGAAGATTTTCGATCATGGCGCGAGTGCTGGGCGGGAGAGTTAAGCGGGAAAACGGGAAGTTGAAACCCTAAATTTCGCAAAGAATAAGGCTGAGTGTGGGATTTTGGGAGCGGTGAACCAAGAGTTCGCCACGAATTAATCTTTCATCGTCCTTTTGCAACCCTTCGCTAAATCGGATGTGGGCTTTTAAGTGCGGCAGATCATTCGTCGCGCAAGTAGCCGCGGTGGATGGCCACGGCGACGGCTTCGGCCCGGTCGGCGGCGTGTAGTTTTGTGAAAATGATTTTCAGATGCGACTTCACGCCATCCTCGCTGATGCCCATCTGAGTGCCGATCTCGCGGTTGGTGAGTCCTTTTGCCAACCAGCCGAGCACCTCGGCCTGGCGCGCGGAGAGTTCGTCGGCTCCTTGGATTTCGTCCATGCGTGCCGTGATTTCGCGGGCGAAATAGTTCTCGCCACGGTGGACTGCATGGATCGCGGCGATCAGTTCATCCGCTGGGGCGTTTTTCACCAGATATCCGGCCGCGCCCGCGCCGATCGCACGATGGATGTCTTGGTCGGTGTCGAAGGCGCTCAACATGAGGATACGCGCTTCGGCGAATTCGGAGCGGATACGCCGGGTAGCTTCCACGCCGTCGATCTCGGGCAGGCGCAAGTCCATCAGCACGACGTCCGGATGGAGCCGCCGATACGCTTCGACAACTTGCAAGCCATCTTCGGCAAAGCCGCAGAGCTCAATCGATGGCTCGAAGTCGAACAAGGAGGCGAGGCCGAGGCGGACTACGTGGTGGTCGTCGGCGAGCAGGAGGCGCATGGGTTTTGAGGGTTTCATGGTCAGGGTTTTTCAGGCTGGGCGCGGAGGGGGATTGATGCCCGGATGGTGGTTCCCCGACCGGGTGTGCTGTCGATCTCAAATTGTCCGTGGAGACGGCGGGCGCGCCCGCGCATGCCTTGCAGCCCGAAGTGGGTGGGATCGGCTCCGGCAGCCGCACCGGATTCGAAGCCGCAGCCGTCGTCGCTTACCGAGAGAATCACTTCGTCCGCGGCAAATTCCACGACGGCTTCGGCGTTCTCGGCGGACGCGTGTTTCACGGCATTGCTGAGCGCCTCCTGGGCGATGCGCAGCACGGCATGGGCGACGCTGTCCGGTAGATCGATTGCCGTGCCGACGGAGCGGCACGAGACCGTTGGGTTTGTTCCCGGACAAAGGTTTGCCGCAATCGCCTGAAGAGAGCCGAGGAGGTCTCCGGTATCGAGCAGTCCCGAGCGCAGGTTCCACAGGGTGCGACGAACCTCATCGCGGGAGGAGTCGAGGATCTGTCCGGCCAAGCCCAGATGGCGTGAGGATTGTTCCGGGCGCACGTCGAGCGCGCGCCCTGCGGCCTCAATCTGAAGGGAGACACCGGTCAACCCCTGCGCAAGTGTGTCGTGCAACTCCTCGGCCATGCGCGTGCGTTCCTCGGTGCGTGCTTCGGCCATGCGGCGACCGCCCATTTCTGCGGCCAGCGCCGTGCCCCGCTCCTGCACCCTGCGCCTGAGGGTATGCACCCATGCCAATGCCAGGAAAAGCAGGGCTCCCACAAGCCCCATCACCATCCATTGCCGTTGCGGCGTCCACCATGAGGCCGACTCGACCACCGTGAGGTCTGCCGGACTTCGGGGAAACAGGCGGAGGCCGGTTGGCAGGGTGAAATTTTCAACCAATTCGCTGGCGGGATAGTCCAGCTCGCAGACGCCCGCAATCCGGATGACACTGCCCCGCCTCGGGAGTTCGGGCATATCCGGCGGCAGGCGCACCTGGGCCGCGACACCATCTTTTACCAGCGACAGCCATCGCCCGTCCGCATCCTCGCCGTCCAATTCCAGAACCCCTCCCAGCTCGACCAGACGACCGTGTAAGTCCACGAAAGGCGTTTTCTCGAAAGGCAGCCTCATCAGCTCCGGCAAGGGTGTCTGGAGCCGCAGCGGAACCGGTGGCGGCACACTGCCGATCTTGCGCAGGATGGCCTGATGGACTTCCGAGAAATGTGCTCCCGGCACGATGAATCCAGTTGCCTCGATCCGGTCGCCCGGCTGGAACTCGGTGGGGTCTGAGGTGACGATTTTCACGCCTCGTCCTTCCTTCTCTATATATAAATGCGAGCCAGGACGGCAGAAAGTGACCGTTCCCGTGATTTTCTTACGGTGTGGCATGAGCTCATGCGGCGTGAACGCACGCAGGTTGTCGAGGGGGGTATCCGCCACCGCAAAGGGATCCTGCGGCGGCGCATTGATCACGGTTATTTCGGATAGTCCATTCACATGCAGCCTCGCTCCCACAGGTTCGCCACGGTGGTTGAAAATGTGGAGGCACACCCCACGGAACTCGACCACGGCGTCGATCAACCCGGTGGGAAGGACATCATCTTCTTTTTCCAGGCGGACGGTGAAACGACCGTGCGGGGTGCCAATTTGCAGCAGCCAGTAATATTTCGAACCGGGGAATGGCTTCACTGCCTGCACAACCCCTTGGATGCGAACCCATTGGCTGGAGAGGCGACCGCTGGACATCTCGATCAGGTTCACGATCGGTGCGTCGGGCAATTCCCCGCTACCGAGCCACTCGATACGGGATGGCACGATCGTCGGCGCGACGAAGCTTTCTATCACCTCTCCCGTCACCCGCACCCGGTCGCCGGGGACGATTCTGCGATCCGGCAACACGCCTTCAGGACCTGCATCATTCCGGCTCACATCGACGAACATTGCCGCGCCGTCCTGCCACAACAGCAGGCGCCGGCCATTGGTAGCCAGCGTGCTCACCGCGATGCCCTCGATCCGTATTTCCGGGCGTTCGGCGAGTTCCGCCGTGGTCATTTCCCGCAGCCCGGCGATCGTGTGCGCAGTTCTCTCACCGGCAGCCATGGCAATGTTACAGAGAACCAGAAACCAGAGCACGATGCGGCTGTGGAAGCCATACATGCGGAAGGCCGATTCTTGGGTGCTCATTCACGTACATTACGCTCCCGTTATCGTTCGAGCGTCAATCCTTCGTTGCCCGTGGCCAATGCCGTGTATTGCGACTCAACCGTGAACCAAGCCTACCCAGCCACTGAATTATGAAGGTAACAAATTCACAATATCATGTAATAGATGATTTACCCTAAGTTGAAGCGAATTGGCAATCGGTCGAAAAGAAAAAATTTTCCTCCAATCTGAAAGTTACACTTAAATTTAGAAGTAACTGAGTAGATATGAGTAACGACGATTTGGCTGCTGTTAAGAGGCTTCATTCTGTTTATGCGGAAATGAAGGAGGAGATCGGGCAGGTGATTGTCGGCCAGCAGGAGGTGGTCGAGCAGGTTCTGATGGCCATTGTCTGCCGGGGGCATGCTCTGCTGGTGGGGGTGCCGGGGCTGGCGAAGACTCTCCTGATTTCGACTTTGTCCGAGGCGCTGGATCTGAGTTTCCGCCGGATCCAGTTCACGCCGGACCTGATGCCGACCGATATCACGGGGGCGGACGTGTTGGAAGTGGACCAGGAAAGCGGGCGGCGCGGCTTCCGGTTCGTCCAAGGCCCCATCTTTGCGAACATGCTGCTGGCGGACGAGATCAACCGAACCCCGCCGAAAACGCAGGCGGCCCTGCTGGAGGCGATGCAGGAGCATCATGTCACGGTCGGCGAGAAGACGATGAAGCTGCCGAATCCGTTCTTTGTGCTCGCGACGCAGAACCCGATTGAGCAGGAGGGCACTTATCCGCTGCCCGAGGCACAGTTGGATCGGTTCCTTTTCAACATCATCGTTGACTATCCGAGCGAGGACGAGGAGCGCGAGATCATCCGCCGGGTGACGAGTCCTTCGGACGTCAAGATCACGGCGCGGATGCACGCGGAGGAGATTGTCCAGTTGCAGGACATCGTGCGGCGGGTGCCGGTGGGCGATCACGTCATCGAATTCGCGGCGTCGCTTGCGCGGGCCACGCGGCCAAAGGAGGCGAATGCACCGGACTTCGTCAAGGAGTTGGTGGCATGGGGAGCCGGGCCGCGGGCGGGGATCGGGCTGATTTCCGCAGCGAAGGCGCATGCTGTGTTACGGGGGCGATTCCATGCCACCACCGGCGATGTCGCCGCGGTGGCGGCGCCGGTGCTGCGACACCGGGTGTTGACTACCTTCAACGCGGAGGCGGCGGGAGTCGATAGCGACGAGATCATCGCCCGCTTGATCAAGGAGCTGGCACCGAAGGAAGAGATATCCGTGTAAAGTCCGCGCTTCACCCAACATACGATGTCCTCTCCGCTTTCCCTGCCACCCTGCATGAGCCTCCTGCCCGAGGAGACGATGGGTGTGTTGCGCCGCCTCGACTGGATGGCGCGGCGCCGGATGCAAGGGACTCTCAGTGGACGTCATACAAGCCCCGATAAGGG
>Ga0222650_1000997_pt1 | contig 17181 bp, 15 predicted proteins | sample AntAcemetagen367_FD_179820 | JGI IMG/M metagenome (GOLD analysis project Ga0222650, IMG submission 179820) | Saline water microbial communities from Ace Lake, Antarctica - #367 | ecosystem: Environmental > Aquatic > Non-marine Saline and Alkaline > Saline | place: Antarctica: Ace Lake...
ATGCGTGACACCTCTTTTTCTCCATTAGCCGCTTAAAATGAACAACCTACAGAAACTCAAAAAGCCCTTAACTGGACACTAGTGATTTAACTTAGGGAACTACCCACGGATTCTGCGGAAGAGGCATTTTTTTCATTCGTGGGCATTTTATGGAGCTTTTCTAATAGTGTTTGTGCTCTAATTAGGCGCTCGGGCATCATTTTGATTGATGCAAATCGTAGGGGCTTCACTTGTGAAGACCGCCGCATGAAAGCGGGTGCTCCCCACCGCCGCCTAGCTAGCAGAGGGCTATCGGCGGGCGGGTAGGAAAGGAAGCTGCATACAGGGAAGTTGCATACAAGGAAGCTGCATACGCTCCTCCTCTCGCCCCTTAGTTCTTAGTCTAGCATCGCCCGAACATCTGCGGGTAGGTAAATCGTCGGAGCGAGCACAGCAGAATCGATGCGAGTGCTGATCAGGCCCACATCCAAAAGCGTATCGATTTGTTTCTGCATCCGTGCGGGTTGAATCAGGCCGGTTTGATCGACCGATTCATTGCCGCCGACGAGGTGGTTCTCCAGCATCGTGCGGACGCTGTAGTCGAGAAACTCGGGTGTCATTTTTGGGTGAAGTTTGGTGATCAGGGCGTTGGCTCGATCGCGTGGCCCTGTCATGTAGGACTTCCATCCTTTAATCGATGCGGCGACGAAGGCTTTGACCACTTCTGGGTTTTGTTCGGCGTAGTTGCGGTTGGTGAAGATGACCCGATAAGGATCAAAGCCACTGTCGGCCACTAGGAGTGTGCGTGGGTTGGCTCCGGCTTGCTTGATGTAGAAAAGTTCATTCGTGATGAAGCACTGCTGGACGAATTCCTTGTCAGCTAGGAATCGGCTCATGCCATAATCAATCGGCACGACGTTGAGTGTAATTCCGTAGCGTTTCTCAAGGAAGCGCACCATGGGTGAACCGGGGGTCGTCATGACAGTCCGACCATCAAGATCTTCGAACCCTCGGATGCCGCTCTCTTCGTGAACGAGGAAGGCCTGCGGGTCGTGCTGCATCAGCGCGGCCACGATGACCAAGGGTAGATTGTTACTGGCGTGGACGATAATATCGTCGGCTCGGCCGATCGAGAATTCTGTATTGCGGCTGACTACTTTTTGGGTGCCGGCTGCGTTGGGGCCGCCTTGATTGATCGTGACGTCAAGGCCGACTTCTTCGTAGTAGCCTTCGACCAGTGCTTGGTAGAATCCACCATGTTCGGCTTGGGCATACCAATCGGTTTGGAGGGTGACAGGGATGAGGCCTCGCTCATCGTCCGGCGTGTTATTGCCGCAGCCGCTGAGAAGGGCGCCGGCTGCCATGAGGGCGCTGACAAAAAAAGTTTGTTTTTTCATAGGTGTCTTGGTCGTGGTGATGGATTTATGTGTGTTCGATTTTGCGGACAGATTCGTGCCAGTTTTTGAGGAGGTACCAGTGGAGCCAGTTGACGCTGCCGACGAAAATGAAGCCGAGCATACAAGCGACAAAGGCGGTAGCGAAAAGTTCAGGAATCTTGAGCTGTGAGTTGTAGAGGATGACCATGAAGCCGATGCCCCCGACGCCTCCCTGCGAGCTGCCTGCGAATAAATCGCCGGTGATGGCACCGATCGGAGCGAGGGTGCCCGCTATCTTCATCCCGGTCAAAAAATAGGGCATGGCAAAAGGCACCCGCAGATAGAGGATTTCCTGTGTCTTGGTCGCGTTGCTCATCTGGAAGAGATCGAGCAAGTTACGGTCGGTCGAAACAAGACCCATCGTGGTGTTGGCAACGACTGGGAAAAAGCAGATCATAAAGGTAATCGCGGTGATGCTGGGCAAACCTTGGCCGATCCAGAGCACGAAAATAGGCGCGAGCACGATGACGGGCGTCATCTGTAAGACGAGCACCCACGGGTAAAGCGATTTCTTAACCCAAATAGCGGAAGCGAGCACCATCGAGAGCGCATAGCCGATGACCACCGCTGTGATAAAACCAATCACAGCGGAGAGGGCAGTTTGCCGAGTCGAGAGATAGAGTAACTCTCTTTCTGTCCAAAGTGCTGAAGTAACCTGATGGGGAAAGGGTATGATGATCCGCTGGACATCATACCCGACTGAACGCCCGTAGAAGTAGCTGATGGAATACCAAATCCCCAAGAGGATGGCTCCCGAAACGATGGGCAGTAGAGCGGATTGGATCTTTTTTGCGGTTGAAGCCATAATCGTGTTTAGTGGACGGTGCGGATGGCGTGGGAGACTTTGGCCACATAGTTGAGGTAAGCGGGGTCTTCGCGCAGTTCTGCCGTTCTTTGGGTGGGAAGATCGATTTCGATGATCTCTGCAATCCGACCCGGATTGGCCGAAAGCACGACGACGCGGTTCGAGAGAAAGACTGCTTCGGCCGCTGAGTGGGTGACAAAAAAAGCAGTCCATTGATCGCGTGCATGAATGCGGAGTAGGTCTTCGTTTAGATTGTCCCGAGTCATCTCATCAAGGGCGCCAAAGGGCTCGTCCAAAAGTAGCACATGAGGAGCTAGTGTCAGTGCGCGGGCGATCGATACCCGCATTCTCATGCCGCCCGAAAGCTGCCATGGGAAGCGGTCTAAGGCGTGGGACAGGCAGACAAGCTCGAGCATCTTGCGAGCCGTTTCAAGCCGTCTCTCCTTGGACTCACCTCGGAGTTTAAGGGGTAACTCGACATTTTGGAGAACTCGCTTCCAGGGGAGTAAATTGGCTTCTTGGAAAATGAACGCCATCTCTTCGCGGGCATCCTTTGGGTTCATCCCGTCTACTATAACCTCGCCTTCACTGGCCGCGTAGAGGCCAGCAATGATCTTTAGCATCGTGGACTTCCCGCAACCACTGGGGCCTACAAGACTGATAAACTCGCCCTTGGCGGCCTGAAAATTAATAGCCTCCAACACGGTTGTGTCGCCAAACCGTTTGTAGGTATTGGTCAGTTTGACCATTGGAATTTGATTACTGTCGGTGCGCATCGGAATTCTAGGGTCAGTCTATCACGGGTATTATGAGACGAGATGGGCGCGCTCCATCGTGAAAGACGGTCTGGCGGGCGCGTTTAAATTGACTCGGGTTATCCACCTTGAGTCGATTCTCCTTTGTGTTTGGGTGCCGGGCCAGCAGTGGAAAGGCGGAGCTCGAAATATCGAGCCGTAGCGCATCGCCTTTCGGGAGGGTACATGCAGTCGCATCAAACTTTAGCTTCATCCGGTAAGTGCCATCTGTTCCTTTTTCTAGAGAGTCAGTCGACGCGACGGCGATGCAAAGGAACATGGCACGATTATCGGCACGCAACCAAGATAGGCGGCCGACAAAATCGGTCGCTGCTGAAGTTGTGTCCACACTCAGCTCCAGTTCGGCATGACCTGCCATGGTCATCTCTGTCTCAAAGCTTGGAGTGTCGTAGACTAGCATGTTGTTTCCCTGTTGTTGTCCTTTCAAGTCGACTGGTGCCCATGCAGGAATCATGCCGCCTGGCGCGGCTACTGGAACTTCGGGATCATAAACGAAGTGATCACTGGGAGAATGGGCTTCTATTTCGGGGCTTAGGGTGCCATCGCCGAAGCAGCTGTTGGCATTACCTTGAGAAACTAAATAGAAGTCGCGAGTCGTCGTATTTGGCGGCCACTGAGGTGCTGAACGCCACTTATTCTCTCCAAGAACGAAATATTTAACACCTAGATGCTTCGCTTCGCTTCGGCCGAGCTGGGCATTGAAGAAATCGACTAACATTTCGTCGGTATCGATTCTGAGGTCTTCGCCGAAATCAAGGCCGTTCATCCATCGTTCCCACGGGATATGTTTCCATGGAGTGAAGAGCAGAAAGTCTCGTGATTTATCTTTCCTACACTGATAGGCGAGCGCGCTACCTTCGGAGTAATAGTCATAATAGCCAGCTAGATGGAAGACAGCCACATTCGCCTCTGCGAGTGCCTCCGTGCAGTCGAGTGCCTTCCAGTAATCGTCGTTCTCGGTATGTGCGAGCCAGTCGCCTACATAGCTCGGTAGATCTTTTCGGGTCAGTGGATCTACTGATGAAAGAGGAAAGGCAGTCGCGAGTGATTTGCCGCCCGCATAGGCTTCCTCTAGGGCACTTGCACTGCAAGTCGCACCAAGCCGCCAAGCGTCTTCGCGCAACATTTGGTTCCCCCATCCGAAGGTAGTCGCTAAGCGTAGAATGCCTTTGTTGTAAAACCAGCCATTGTATAGATCCGCCGCGCACATGTGCGGCGCGATGGCTACGAGGGCGTCAGGTTTGTCCTCCAAGACGGCGAGTTGAGTGTAGGCTTGGTAGGAGAAGCCATACATGCAGACCCTGCCATCGGCTCCGTCCAAGCGGGCTGCCCACTCAATTGTTTCCCGACCGTCCTTTGCCTCGTTTCGAAAGGTGTAAAAATCACCTTCAGAATCACCGCGCCCGCGAACATCTTGAATCACCACAAGAAAGCCGGCTCGCGCAAAATACTCCGGTTGCGCGTAAACGACGGTAGAGGCAACTTCTCGGCCGTAAGGCTGCCGCATGAGCAGCACGGGGAGAGGGTCTACGCTCTGGCATCTATAGATATCACTGATCAGGCGCGTTCCGTCTGATAGCAGCATGGGCACTCCACGATCAACCAAAACATCATTGTCTTGTGGAAGCATGCGTTCTCAGATATCAAAAATACGAAGTTGTCGGATGTGAGCTATTTCTAGTTGGCTGCTGTAGCAAAAGGATTCTTTGGGTAGGTGGCCATCTTGCCGGGATTCATCAATGCCTTCGGATCGACTCGATCTTTTAATGCATGTTTTTCTACGATGTCTGGATGAACGCCGCCGCCCTCCATCGTATACGTATGCGGATTCGCTACGCCGACGCCGATCGATTCGCAGAAGCTAATAATCTCGTTAAGGCGCTCTTCAGTCGTGTAGCGAATCAGTGGTATGCCGCCTACGGAGACTCCAGGTTTTTCCGATTTGAATTTGGAATTACCCAGAGTCATTTCGATATGGATGAGGAATTCATCTCCGAACTTTTCTTTTAGTTTTTTAAAGTTGCCGTTGAAGTCCTCTCCGAATCCACATTGCAGATAAGTCATATTTGGCTCGGCCTTGATCGCCCAAAGCGTGGTATGGTTCCAGGTGTAGTCGGTAATAAAAGGAGGCTTAGGTGGACTACCAAATGGCTTTGAAAAGACGTGTTCGATCCCAGCCGCTTTGGCTGAAGCGATGACTTTCTCCGCACAGGGACCATCCACCATGAAGAAAGTGGCGTGCTTTTCCTCCGGGATGTATTTCTTGAGCGGCTTGAAATAGCTGGGAATAGGATTTTCGAAAACAGTGACGAGACGCTTGGGGATGGTAGCATCACAGGCAGTTTCATAAGTCCAGTCGAGCAGGTGCTGCCAGTCGTCATGGACAAAAATCAGCTGTTCCCAGTCGAAGGCTTGAGCTAGACGCATCTCTACCTCGACCATGATGCCGGTGGTGCCGTAGGTGTGCAGGGCTTTGATCGCGTCTCTTTCCTCAAACTTGATAAACTTTGGTTCTGCTTCCATCGTCATCAGTGTGACTGACTTGACGTTGTCGCCATAGGCGATGCCTCCATTGCGGATAGAGCCAATGCCTCCAGAGCCGCCGCAAAGGAATCCTCCGATCGAACTGATGATCCATGTCGAAGGCATGCAGGGCATTTCATAGCCCTTCTCGCGGGCAGCTATTTCAATTTTACGTATGGTCGCGCCGACTTCCGCATGAGCGACACCGTCGACACTGAAAATGGTATCCATCTTCGATAGATCGATCACTGCACCGCCGTAGAGAGGGATCAGTTGACCGTAATTTCCAGAGCCCCCTCCGCGAATTGTGACCGGTATGTCGTATTTAAAGAGTGTCGCCACGACTGACCGCAAGTGCTCTTTAGAGGTCACCAGTAAGGCCACTTCGGCTCTCTTGTCTTCGAGTAATTTCTTTAGCACTGGCGAGTACCAATAAAAGTCCTTAGAGTATCTCTCCGTTTTTTCTCCAACGATCACGTTGTCTTCACCAAGGATCGCTTGTAGAGCTTCCAAGGCTTCGGGTGTGACGGTTTGAGGGCTGGCAGTTGGTGTCGAATCATTTGTCATTCTCGGATACAAGCAGAAACTTTGCCACTCGCAACTCGCACGCTGGATTTTATTATAATTCTACAAAATACCGATAAATTACGGATAAATTTTCTATGTTTGGAGGACGATGGTATGCGCCGTGCTTATCGCAGGCATGGTTTTCTTAAACAGCATTTTGCGCGGTAACTGGACGCCCCTGATCGGGCGCTTGTTCGTATTCGCTTCCTCGTTCATGCTTTTGTCGGCGACTGCTCGGGGTGCATTTATCGATAAGGCTGATTTGACGAACGATCTCGTCGTCGAGCTGGCGGGTGATTCGGATCAAACCTTCGTCATTGCTAGAGAAGCACTCTATGACATGGGTGCGAGGCTTGAGCCGGTGTATATTCCTTATTTGGACAAGACCCTCAACTGCACGGTTCTACCTCTCAAAGCTTTGATGGATGCCTACCCGAAGTTCGATACTGCAATAGCGTTTTGTTACGATGGATACATTTCCTATTATACACCGGAGTTCATCGCCGAATATGAACCCTATATTGTTTTGGATCTAGAAGGTAATGTTAAAGGTGATATGCAATTGGAAGGTGCTCCGGACTTGGGGCCATTTTACATAACCTTCGCCAAACCACTCAAGCAGGGTTCCTCCGAGATGCCAGATCCGGATAATAAGCGTCCCTTTGGTGTTTATAAGTTGGAACTGGGGACTCGCGAAAGCTTGGTCGGTGCACTTTATGCTGGGCCATTTGCTGATTTAAACCATGATGCTCTAGAGGGCCGGGAGCTGTGGCTGCACAATTGTATGAGTTGCCACGCTTGGGATCAAGAAGGGCCAGGTGGAAATTTATCAAATCGAACAGCCCAGATCGTAGCGATCCATGGTAGATATAACAAAAAATACTTTTACGATTTCATCAGGGATCCAAGTACATTGATTCCTGATGTGAAAATGCCCAAGCACCCACACTATGATGATGAAAAAATTGAAAATATTCGACAGTTCCTACTTAACTTCCCAGAGTAAAAAGCGTTTATTTGCATCCGCCGTCGCTGCGTTTGCTGGTGTGATACTGACAGCTTGCGCGACCGTTGAAGAGACTGCTGATGCTGTTGCTGAAGCTGATGCTGTTGCTGAAGCTGATGCTAAAGCAGGCTTAGAGCCTGTCGTGATGCAGCTTGACTGGATTTTTAATGCTCAGTTCGCTGGCTTCTACCAAGCGATCGAGCAGGGTTATTATGCAGACGCAGGAATCGCCGTTGAGCTGCGAGCGGGTATTACCACGGCGGGGACGGTTCCCGTCACTCTGGAGGAACCCGCGATCAGCTTTGGCTCGACCGAAAGCAATGTCCTGCTTGGAGATGTTTCGGCGGGCGCCGAGGCGGTGGCGCTTGGGGCGATGTTTCAAGATAGCCCGATGGGATGGATGTATTTAAAGGATGGAGCGGTCGGCGAATTCGCTGATTTAGCCAAATTACGAGTCGGCATCCACGCGGACGGAGCGCGGGTCATCGCGTTATTGCTGCAGCAACAGGGCGTCGATACGACGGATCTCGTCACCTTCGATGCCTCGCACGATCCGCAGCAGATTTTGGATGATCAGGCAGACGCACTCCAATGCTACTACATCGATGAGTTTGTTAAATTTCAGCAACTCGTCGGTGAAAATGCGGGTATCTTTTTGGCACGCGATTTTGGCTACCAAGCTTATTCTCAAGTCATGTTCACTGCCGCCGCAACGGTCGAGCAACACCCTGAGATCGTGGCCGGTTTTCTTGCGGCGACGAAGCGGGGTTGGGAGTATGCTTTCGAGTATCCAGAAGCGACGGTTGACCTGATCTTGGCCAAGTATAATGACGAACTTGACCGCGACTACCAAATACGTTCCTTGGCTAAAATCGAAGAGTTGATGGTGCCAGAGCCAGGCGCGCTTTTTCGCCCGATGGAGGCCTCTGTCTTGGAAAAAGGTCAGCAGCATCTGCTTAAATATAATTTAATCCCAAAGCTGATCGATATTGATGCATTGCTCGTGCAGCAATTTCTACCATAGCCCCTTAGCCTACCATAGCCCCTTAGCCTACCATAGTCCCTTAGCCGAATATGTCTGTATTGCTTATTAAAAACGCCCGTATCCCTCAGAGTCTCTCGCCCATCGAGCACGGGGATTCGTTTTTGGTGGAGTGTGATATTCGTATCGAGAACGGACTGATCAAGTCGGTCGAGCCTGCGGGAACTCGCCAAGACGAAGCGTCAACCGAGATCAAAGACCTTCAAGGGCGTGTCGTCCTGCCTGGCTTTTCCGATGCCCACGTCCATCTAGACAAGGCCTTTACCTGGGATCGCGCTCCGAATCTACGCGGTGAGTTTTGGGATGCGATCGAGCTGCTGGGTAAGGATAAGGAGAACTGGACTTTCGAGGATCTCTACCGCCGCGGCAGTTTCGCTTTGCGCTGCGCCGAGGCTCATGGCACCGTAGCGATCCGCACTCATGTGGATACGGGGACGGACTGGGGAGCTGTCAGCCACGATACGATGCAGGTGCTGCGCGAGGAGTGGGCGGGGCGCATCGAGCTGCAAACAGTCAGTCTCTGTGGGCTCGAAAGCTATATGGAGCCCAATGGGCAAAGCATCGCCGACTGGACGCTGAAGCATCCGAATTCCCTGCTTGGAGGGATGCCTCAAATGAATCCCGATCTGGATAAACAGTTGCGCTACTTTTTCGATCTTGCAGCGGAGCGAGGTGTGGGCGTGGATTTGCATGTGGATGAAAACGGCAATCCCGAAGCTGAGTGTCTCCGCCATATTGCTCAAATTGTTTTAGAAAAAAAGTTTCCCTATCCTGTCACTTGTGGGCACGTCTGTAGTCTCGCAGTGCAAGATCCGGCACGCGCCCAATCCACCATCGATCTGGTGGCGCAAGCGGGTATCCACATCATCTCACTCCCCCTATGTAATCTTTATTTGCAAGGCCGCCCGACAGAGACGGGGCATCGCGGCACGCCACGCTGGCGCGGCATCACGCTGCTCCACGAATTACACGCAGCGGGCATTACTGCCGCCTGTGCCAGTGATAATGTAAGGGACGCCTTTTACGCCTGGGGCGATTTTGATATGTTCGAGGTTTTTCTTCAGAGCGTGCGTATCGCGCATCTGGATACGAAGCCTGCTGCAGCCTGCGGCATGGTCACCTCTGGGCCTGCGGCGATTATGGGATTACCCCAGTTCGGGAAGATTGCCCCCGGGTCGGATGGCCGATTGGTCGCCTTCGCTGCGAAAAGTTTAAACGAACTCTTTTCAAGGCCAGGGCAAACGCGGGAGCTAATCGGCTACCACCCAGACGCCGCCCTGGTGCCCGAATACGGCGAACTCTAATCCAGCGACCACGATAAACAGCTTTCTAATATGATCGCTGACGAGCACTCAAATCATACCCTTAAAGAGCGTGATTCTACTTATTAGTTTTTTTTCGCGTTTTAACTCTCTAGCCAACACTTGGCTTCAATTTTGCTAGTGGGAGTGTATGCTACTGATTCGACTATCTAAAATTGCGCTCGTTCTTTCGGTCGCCTTCTTCCTCTTCCTTGTGGTGCTCAATAACATCACTGACTATGGCTCAAATATGCTCTTTGTTGAGAACGTGCTCGGGATGACGACTGTCTTCGAGGGTAATCAACTCTTATGGCGGGCGATTACAAGCCCAGCCATTCATACGGCATTTTACATATCAATCATCCTGTGGGAGGCGGTGGCGATGGTCCTATGTATTTATGGTGCGTTTAAACTATTTAAGGTCTTAAAGGGCACGAAGCAGGCCTTTGAATCTGCCAAGCAGATCGCGGTTGCTGGTTTAGTTTTGAGTATGCTCCAATGGTTTGTCGCCTTTATCACAGTCGGGGGTGAGTGGTTTACAATGTGGCAATCTGAGATCTGGAATGGTCAGGATGCTGCTTTTCGTATGTTTGCCTGCCTTGGTATCGTCTTAATCTTCCTCTATCTGCCTGAGTTCGGTGAAGAATCGGAGAGCTAGCCCCAGCGATGCATTATCAAGATTGTATTGTCTTCTACGGGCCAGAGCTGGTTCCGATGCGTTGCGCTTCATTCCGCGAAGAAGAAGGCCGTATTACTGAGCTTGATCTGACTGATCCTGTGCAGCGGATCGAGAACGGAGCGACAGTCCTCATCCCCGGCCTAGTCAACGCGCACACCCACATGGGGGATAGCTTCCTGCCCGATGGAGCGACGGGTCTGACCCTCGAAGAAGGCTTTTTTCGCCCGCATGGTTTCAAGTATCGTGAGATTGCGAAGCTGGATCGCGCGTCGCATGTCGATTATATCAGTGATGCGCTTGGCTACATGGCGGCGACCGGAACGGTCGCGCATTTTGATTTCCGTGAGCAGGGCCCCGAAGGAGCCAGTCGCCTGAAAGAAGCGAGCGCCCGTAGCGGCGTGCGCTCTGTCATTTTAGGGCAGTTTGATCACGTGCCTTTCGACTTAAATGCCTTGACTGAAAACGTGGCTGATTTGAGCAGTGAATCGCTCCAAGAACTGCGTGAGGTTCTTGAAGTGGCCGACGGCTTTTCAGAGAGCACGATGAACGATTTGACCGATTCTGCCTGGCAAAGTATTCGCGATCTGACCAAGGCGTTGGGCAAGGCTCGTGCGATCCATTGTCTCGAAAATGAGGGCTACCGCGATCTCTCTTTAGCTCGCACAGGACGTGGGGATTTACTTCAGGCGATCGAGCTCTACGAGCCAGACATTATTGTCCACCTGACCGTCGCGAATGCCGAAGAGATACAACGACTCGCTGAGTCCGGCATTACCGCAGTTTTAAATCCCCGAGCAAATGCAAATCTCGGCCTGCCCCTGCCTCCCATCGCCAAGTTGCTTGATGCTGGGGTAAATCTATTACTAGGCACCGATAATGGCCTGCTGAATAGCCCGAGTATGCTGGCCGAGTTGGACTTTACCTACAAAGTTACAAAGAGCCAGTATGGTGACTCCCTGCGTCCAAATCCTAGCGAGATTCTAAAAATGGCGACCTCTAATGTGGCTGCCACACGCTGGGGCAAAGAGCTGCCTGGTTCCCTAGAGCTTGGTAATCCAGCCAACTTTACAGTGATTGACTTCCACCAAAGCCACCTGCGCCGTAGTGCTCACTTAACCGCGTCTGTTCTCACCCGAGTGACGCCTGCGGATGTGCTACAGACTGTGCGTGCGGGGCAAGTCATTTATCAACGTAAGTAATATGAAACACTATCTTTATCAAGGAAACGACGACTTCGCCTGGCATGCCAGACCTTGGCCTCAGTTTGATGAATATGAATCTCCAGAGCAGACTTTAGTCATTCAACCAGTCTATTCGATCGCAGACTGGTGCATGGGGCGCCCCCTCGATTCTGAAGAGGTGCTCGGCTCGGCTCTTTTAGATAAAGCGCTGGAATCGACTCGTGAGGACTTGAAGGCCTTGGTCTTGCCGCCGATACGTTTCAGCCCACCTCAGTCGAGTGCTACGATGTTTCATCTCGATATTGAAATCGCCCATCAAATCATGGTGGAGACGATTTGTTCAGCCGCATTGCCTGGCTTTAAGCGTTTCGTCTTGTTCAATACCAGCCCTTTCCTGGAGGAATGGATCGATGTGTCCGCTCGCGACCTTAGAGTGGATCACGACCTGCAAATGTTTTGCATGAATCTTTCTGGAGTGGGTCTAGACTTCCATCCGACACGTGGCGGCGATCGCAGCGGCTTGGATTCGATTCTTACTGAATTACTCGGTGAAGCTGCAGAGGCCTTCGATCCCGCGGAGGGCATGAGCCTAGATCCGATTCCAGCATCTGTCGTGAAGACGAACGACCCGCTTTCCGCACACCCTGCGGGAGCCGGCGTGCTCTTTGATGGCGTAGTTGAGTCTACGGCTCGCTTACTGCGAGAAATTAATACACACCCGCCGCTCGTAGATTATGTTCTAAATAAGGAGGAAACCGAATGAGCTGGCCAAGTTATCGAAACCGCTATCTGCCCGCGATGACTCGTCGGGCGATTGAAAATATCCCGAATAAGGACAAAGCTTTTGTCGTGCTCCCGACCGGTGCGATTGAGCAACACGGCCCGCAGCTTCCAGTCGGAGTCGATGCACTTCTTGGGCAGATTTACCTAGATCGAGCCATGCCTAAGTTGCCAAAAGAGGCGCCTGTCTACGTTGCGCCGCCGATTCAAGCTGCTAAGAGTAATGAGCATACTGGCTTTCCCGGGACTTTGATAATTCACCGCGAGTCGCTCCGTCAGTTAATCTTGTCGACCGGTCGCCAGATCGCGGAGTGGGGATTTACCCGTATGGGCATTTTGAATACGCATGGAGGTAATATTTCAGTCGTGAAGAGCGCTCTGCGTGAATTGCATCTAGAGCTTGGGCTCGAAGTTCAGGTGCTCTCCTATCCCTATGAGTTAGACATCCCCGCCCGCGAGCGCGCTTTTGGGATTCATGCGAATGAAGTGGAGTCTTCCCTCATGTATGCCAGCACTCCGGACATGGTCGATCCCTCTGTAGCCACTTGTTGCTGGACGGGGACTCTGGATGATCCGAAAATTTTACAATCGGAGTTCGCGCCCGCGACCTACGCTTGGAAGACGCTCGATATTTCCCGTTCCGGAACGGTGGGGGATGCCACCGTCGCTACAGTGGAAAAGGGCGAGCTGTGGATCGCTCGCGCTGCCGACGCGCTGGCGGCACGGCTGGTCGAATTAACCACCTAAGCGGCTTTCAAACTTTTTTAAATTATGATGAATATCCGCTCACTCTCCCTCCTCGGCACCTTGTGCTTCCTAACGGTTCAGGTCGCCGTCGCCCAGACGCTCGTGCGTTCCGATTATATTATCACCATGGCTGCCGATCAGATTGAAGCAATCGACGGTTATATGCTGATTGATGAAGCGGGTAAGATTGTAGAGCTTACCGCCGGAGAGCCTCCCGCAGAGAGCGATGCCTACTATGTCGATGCGATCGGTAAGATTGTGCTGCCTGGCTTTGTTTCTGGGCATAATCACCTCTGGCAAAGCGCTTTTCGCGGGCGGGGATCTGACAAAGAACTCTACGGCTGGATCCGAGAACTCCATGGAACTTTTGGGAGACACTTCGAGCGCGGCGATATGTATGCTTTCACGCTCTATGGCGCCCTCGATCAGCTTGCGAATGGAATCACCACGACTTTGAATCACTCCCAGGACATAGCGCCGACTTACGCCGATTACATAGAACAGTTTACTGCCGGGATGGATGCGGGGCAGCACTTTGTCTTTTCCTATGTGCTTGATCGAAACGCCGCTTCGCCCGAAGAGCGCCGAGCGAAACTAGTCGATCTCATGGAGGCGACGGCCGCAATCGAAGAGCCCCATCCCTGCCTAGGTTTCGGCCTGCATGGCATGGGAGTTCATTTCAGCGTCGAGCGGCACCAAGAAGAGGTCGCTCTGGCTAAAGAGTTCGACCTCGATATGCAGATTCACTACCTAGAGGAAAAGGCGCAATCCTACCAAGAGGGCCAAGCTAAGTTCGTCGATTTAAACACAGACGGTGGCGTTTGGGATGGCTTGGTTTACGCTCACTTCGTCCACCCGACTGAGGATATTCTACAGATCTCAATCGATGCTGGAGCCAAGATGATTTGGAACCCGCTCTCCAATGGCCGTTTAGCCTCAGGGCTGGCCGATATTCCTAAATATCAAGCCATGGGCTTGGAAATTGGTATGGGCGTCGATGGAGCAGGGAGCGCCGACATCTGCGATCCCTTCCAAAATATGCGCATGGGTATGTATGCCCTACGCATGCGCGACTCCGATGCCAGCGTGATGAGCTGCTACCAAGTGCTCAGCTTGCACACGATCAAGACAGCGGAAGTGCTCGAAGTTGCGGACCGCGTCGGCAGTCTAGAAGTCGGCAAGCTGGCCGACTTTCTGATCGTTGAGCCCGAGTCGCCGGTGTTTGACCCCTATGCCACCTTAGTCTTGGCCACCAGCGCGTCCGATATCGAAAGCGTCTGGGTGCGGGGAGTGAAGCAGGTCGATGCAGGCGAGTTGCTCCTCCACGAGATGGCAGAGGTCAAAAAGGAAGTCGCCGAGCGCGTAGATCGTATCGCCAAAGCGGCAGGTGTTTTTAAATAGACGCCTGAATATAGATCAAATAATGATCAGACTAAATACATTCTTTTTTTTCTTTTTGGGAATGACGGCTTCTTTAGGGGCAGCAGATCGCTCAGTAGATCTAGTCTTTGAGTTACAAGCTGAGCAGTCGTCAACCTCGATCTCGGGTCGTATTGGCAACGGAGTAACTGGCTCAGACAGTGGAATCATTACGGGCACGATCAATGCCACGGTGGTCTTTGACTCAGGGACGCTCAATGCCAAGGAGATTACCTATACAGGCGGGCGTGTCTTCCTTGAAGACCTCAATTTAAACTTTTCTGGAAATGTATCTGTGCCTGTAATAGGCAGTTTGTTAATGCAAACTGCGGTCCAATCGAGAGACCTCTCTCAAACTTTATCGACTATTAGTCCACCCGGAGATGTCTCAAATTCAGGGGCGCTCACTACATCGCAGCACCAAGCGACTCTCGATCAAGGGACACTTACATTGATCGCAACCTTCGCTGGGGTTCCCGATGAACCTGAGACGACGAATTACAATACTTCACCAGAGACCGACCCCGTTTCGGGAACTGCATCCATCACAATCAGCGAGCAGAGCGCAAACGCACTTCAACGTACACTACAATTTACACTGACCACAAATCGAACCGAAGAGCAGTCTGAACTAATCGAAGGCACCACGACGACTTTAACGCTCACTGGTAGTGAGAACACGCAATCCAAAGCGAGCATAAGCATACCAACGGAATATGGGCAATGGGCCCTGGATAATAGTGTCAATTTGATTAACGGAGATGAAACCAACAATTTTGGATTCGCATATAATCTCGTCTATGCGCTTGGACTGGCGCCCGACGCCTCCATTTGGCCGATCCAAACTATTCTAACATCCGCCAATTTACCTTCAGTTGAGCTCACGTTGCCGACCAGTGGTCTGAACCTATCTCTAGAGGCGGAATACCGCGAGCGTTTTGATTCTGGGACTTGGGTCCCTCTGCCAACTGTTCATTTTACAAGCGGCCCAGGGAGCCTAGAGCAAAGCAATACGGGCAAGGTTACCTTCACTTTCCCCGAGGCCACACAGGGCTTTATTCGTTTCAAAGTACGCCCGTAATGGCCTCTCAGACTTTAGCTTGGAGAGGCTAAAGTCCTTGAGTTACTTAATCTTCTTTGTTCAGGATGATCCTCGATATATTACTTGGTTATCCTAAAGGGTGCTATAGAGACTTTTTAAATCGTAGCTTTGAACTGTATCTTCGTGAGTAGTTTTCAAATTATTTGGTCGGGGGAGTGTGGAGCTTATTCGAAGACAACCGAGGACGCTTGTTTAGGGTCAATTTTTTCTACGGAGGAAGCTACAGCTTGATCATTTGTTCGTAGCCGAAGCGGTCACGCTTTGGATGGATCGATGAGAAATTCTCAGATCGACCAAAATTCTACGATTTAGAACCAACGGATGATTTGGTTTAGATTCTGCTAGTTGCCAGCCATGAAGAAACCAATGATTCGACACTGCCTCTTACTACTGATCCCAATTTTCTGTACGGCTGAGGAGTCGACTTACAAATTGCTCGTCCAAGGGGGGCAGATCTTAACGATGGCTCCCGGCGAGCTAGACCCCGTAGATGGTTGGTTTGCGGTGGATGCTGCGGGCAAGATCGCAGAGATGGGCGCGGGTACTGTGCCTGCAGGGATACGAGCCGAAACGGTGGTAGATGCTGAAGGTAAGATCATTCTCCCGGGTTTTATCTCGGCGCATAGTCATCTCTGGTCAGCCCCGTTTCGAGGCATCGCCTCAGAGAGCACATTGTATGGATGGATTGCCGCAGCACACACGCCGTTCTCTCCTTATTATGAAGAAGGCGATTTCTATACCTTCACCCAATACGGTGGACTGGACTTTCTCAGTCATGGCATCACAACCAATTATAACTGGGTCAACAACAATGGCTACGACTACGACCAGTGGATGGGACACAAAAAAGGGGTCAAACGCAGAATATAGAATAACTTAGGGATTATTTCTAAGTATATTGGTGATGCGAGAGGGATGCCCCATGTTTAGACGTTGTGCGATCCAAGTGTTACTTGCTGTTGTTTCCGTTCTCAATGCTTTGGCAATTTGGACCTTCCATTCAACGCCTTTGGCCGCACTCGGTATCTCGGATTCGTCGATTCGATGACGTTTGAGCTCTCGTGTTGCCACCGCTTCCCATTGAGCTTCCTTCAGTTCCTTTAGATCGGCTCCGTCCCAGACGATATCTGGATGTTTTTCATTCAGATCCTTGGATAAAGCCTTTTTTGATTCCTTCGATCCGATGAACCAACCGCGGCAGTAGCGCTTTGTCAGTGCTTCACGCAGTTTCGGGTCCTGCGCCTCGCAAAGTTCTAGATGTGACGCATAGCGCCGCATACCCGCCAAACTGTCTGGCAGTTCAAGCATCCCGAGGAAGTCTTCTCTGCAAAGGCTATTCTGAGGCGTGCGCTTGAAATATTTTGGGTAACTGGAAAGAGCATAATCTTTGAGTGCATTTACTTCGCATAGGCTGGCGCGCACAGGATTTAGGTGGATGTAATCAACGAGACCGAGCAGAGAACGGCCTTCGCCGATGAGTATCGACTTATACCTGCCTTGGAACACATGTCCTCGCTCATTACTCAGTCGATTGAAACGAGTCGCAAAGGTGCTTTGTAGCCACTTCATGCCGTCGACCAAGTTCGGTTTAGGGGTCTCCACCGCTAGGTGGTAGTGATTACTCATTATCACATATGCATGCAGCTTCCACCCACAGCGTTCAACGGTTTCGAAGATCGTTCGCTCAAATGCCTTGCCGGTGTTTTCCGAGAGGAACAGTTCTTTGCGGTAATTGCCGCGACTAATGATGTGATAGACGGCTCCTGGGAACTCAATGCGCTGTTTGCGTGGCATGATCC
>Ga0222650_1001000_pt1 | contig 17154 bp, 16 predicted proteins | sample AntAcemetagen367_FD_179820 | JGI IMG/M metagenome (GOLD analysis project Ga0222650, IMG submission 179820) | Saline water microbial communities from Ace Lake, Antarctica - #367 | ecosystem: Environmental > Aquatic > Non-marine Saline and Alkaline > Saline | place: Antarctica: Ace Lake...
CCAAGTGCGAAAAGAATCTCACTCTCACCGCCCGCGCTGGGGTGGCCACCCCAGCGCGGGCTCCTTCGGAGTCAAAGACTCCTCGGGACTACATGGGGAGTATAGCACAGGAATTAGATACAAGTGCGGCAGCGACGGGAGGTACGACCAAAGCTTCCGCCTTGGGCTTACCGAAGCTTGCTTCGGCGGGGGCTTCCAGCCGGCAATGGACCGGGGGTTTTCCAACCCACGAAACTTCCCAACTCTTCCATATGCGGGGACGTCCTGCCCGTAGGACGGGCTATCGGCCAGGGGAAAGTCCCCGCTCCATTTCCCAACCATCGCCACTCGTTCCTCGTAGACGCATCCCTGCTTTGGTTTTGGGACTAGGTTGAAGAACCTACACTCAAAGCTTTGAAATTTTCAGAGATCACAAATCCTGGGACTGAAAGAAATACTTTCTCCCCCTTGTGATGCAGCGATTCGTTTTCTGAAAATCCCCTGAAAAAATATATCCATTAGATCATTAGCGTTATTGGATTATCCTGAAATTATCCCAGAATTATTTTTGGATTTAGATAGAAATTTGATTTGACCAATCTTTGTGCATTACCAATGATACCTATATGTTATTCCGCACAAGTTGAAATTTATGAACACCATAGATTTAAGATTTCTAGAAAACCAAGCCGGAGAAAATGAAGGCTATTCAGATTCGGGTATTGAAACCTTCCGGGGAACGCCCTTTGCAGCCATCGCAAGAGAAACGGGGCAGAATAGTAAGGATGCGGGTATTAAAGGCGAGACGGTTGTTGTCGAATTTGAAAAAATATCGGTTCCTGCAATAGAAATTCCTCAAATCGAAAAGTATAGAGGGACCGTCAGGCAATGTTTGGCGACGGCTAAACTGCAAAAGAATTCTAAAGAAATAAAGTTTTTTGAAGAAGCCGGAAAGACCATCCAAAAGAATACCGTTCAGATATTACGTATTTCTGATTACCACACTTCAGGTTTAACCGGGCCTTGTATTTCAGGAAAACCTTATCATGCACTCGTAAAATCATCTGGCATCAGCCAAAAAGATCATGACACCTCCGGAGGATCTTTCGGAATTGGAAAGAATGCGGTTTACGCCTTGTCCGATCTACAGACAGCTTTTTATTCAACTCTTTATCCTGATGGTGCGGAGAAAAAATTCCTCGCACAGGGAAAGTCTAAATTTCGTTCTCATGAATCAGCGGATGGAAAAAACTATTTAAGTGTGGGATATTGGGGGCTTACTCAGGGATTTATGCCGGTAGAGGATCAGAATCTTGTTCCCGAGTGGGTTAGAAGGACAGAAGTTGGAACCACCATTTGCGCAGTGGGTATGCGAAGTGGTGAAAACTGGGAACATGAAATCATCGCATCCATTCTTCAGAATTTTTTCCAGTCCATTCACAATGGTGGAATACGGTTTGTTGTTCAGGGAAAAGAAATCGGTAAAGCACAGGTCGGAGAACTCTTCGATGATGAATCGATTTTAGCTGGAGCAAAACAGACGGGCAATGAAGAGGATTTTAAATTTGCATCCCTGCTTTACAGATGCCTTTTGGATGAAAATACCGTAGAGAAAGAAATCGATATTGAGGGTGCCGGAATATTCAGAATCAAACTTTTGCTGGAAGAAAATTTCCCAAGACGGGTCGGTATCCTCCGGAACGGGATGTATATTACCGATGAATTGAGTAATTTCGGTGATAAATTCAGCCGGTTTCCTATGCATCGTGATTTTATCGCACTTGTCGAGCCGTTGGATGAAGATGCGGGCAGATGGATGAAAAGCCTGGAGAACCCCAAACATGATTCTCTGGATCCTGAAAGACTTGCAAATGAGGAGGATAGACGTCAGGCAAAAAAATTCGGAAAAAAACTAGCAAGTAAAATCAGGGAACTGGTTAAAGAATTTGCCAAAACTGAATCGGGGGTGGAGACAGATTTGGATGAACTGAGTCAGTTCTTTGCCGTGGACAATAAAGGAATTGAACACGAGGACGGTGAGCTGGATCTCCGGACCTCTAAAATCACCAAACCCTCTTCAACATCAACCAAACCTCCAACCCCTAAACTTCCAAAAGAAAATGAAGAAGAGGGTGAAGATGGAGGGGGGCAGCACGGGGAAGATGGATCTGAAAGCGAAGAGGGGGATGGTTCCGGTCCGGTTGACGGAGGCGGAGATGGAGGCACGGGGAAATCCAAATCACGCAAACCGGTGGAAATCGGTAGCCCAAGAACCATGATTCCTTATCCTGAAAACCCATGCATTCGAAGAGTGTTCTTCACCCCAAGGGTTAACGGGACTATTAATCTGGGGCTTGAATACACAGGCGTTTCCGATTCTGAAAACATTCCAATAAAGGGCGAAAATATCAGGGTGGAGTGTGAGCGGGGCCTGAGGGTTTCTGTGGATGTTGAATTTGAGCAACCTTACCGCGGTCCTTTAGAAGTATATGGCTGGAAACAACAGGAGGTTGAATCATGAAGTTCCGTCAAGACATGCTATTTGGACATCCCGTTCTGATCAGGGAACGTGAAGATTACCTGAAAGGTGATTTTCAGCTGGTCTTCGACAATCCGGTGATTGAGGCCCCGGCAATGCTTATTCGTGTAAAGCCGGAAGTAAACAGTCCTGATTTATCGGAATTGATTCATGAAGGGAAAGCCGTATGCGGATTTTACATTATTTGTGAAAACACCTATTTTAACCGCTTTATTCCCGTGGACTTGACAGAGAACTTATTTAAATTTGACGCCCATGATTTCGCGGGTGCGGTCCGCCTTCGGGGAGTGATTGTATCCAGGGAAACAATTAGAGGATTCCAAAGCAGAGTTTTGAACCCTGAATTCGGTGAGAGACCTGATCTGCCTGCGGCTTCTATTCTGGCCTTGGATGACGAACAGAAATTTGCGGTGGGGCAAATCAGCAAAAAACCTTTTGAGTCGATCTTTTCTTTGGTGGCGGATCCCTCTCTCCCTCAGGGGAAAGTTATGGTGAATCCCCTAGCGGAAAAAATCCAAATTTATGCACACCCAGGCACTAAAGCGAATATTGATGAATTCAGAAATACGGAGGCCGGAAGGTTTGTGTTGTTAAATGCAGTTTACCTGCCTGCGCTGATGCAGCTCCTACATGATGTTGCAGGGCAGAGGGAAGTTTATGAAAATAAAGCCTGGTTTGCAGTGTTTGATGCAAAATGTTCTGCCTTGGGGGTTTCTCTGGATAATCCCAAGCCTCTCGAAGATGCCCAGAAACTTTTACTGGATCCGTTTATGAGGCTTGAAGAAAAGACGATTAAAGAGAGGTTATTGTCATGAATTGTCCCTTGTATTACCTGTCACAATCCGTTCATGATGATCTGGAAGAAAAGGTTGAATCGAATCTGGAGCATTATTTGGACGAAGGCTTTAAAACAAAAGCGGGGTTTCCCGGCTGGGCGATAGAGAGTGGCCTGCAGATAGATCCTGAAGTATTTTTAGTAATGGATCCTGAATCATCCGCAAAGGCGGACTGCACAAACTCTCTGCTTGTATACAATGCATTGAAATCCATTTCCCCCGCCCATGCCTGCGATTCACGCCTTTGGACACGGCTTACCCACATTGAAGCTTTTGATTACAGTAGGGCCAGATGGCTGAAGGCGGAAGATGGAGAAAAGAATATTCGACAAATTGAACTTCATTTTTTTGCGAAAGGGCGAGGTGGCCTTCGAGATGATAATTCTATAGCGCGGTTGTGGTGGAATGGATACATCGCTAGCCAATGTAGGCCGAGTAATCCTGAAAGTGCCCTGAAGCTTATTTTATCGAGTGCTGATATTCGCACATCAACAATTGAACGTCCTTGGATTTCATTTAGGACGCCTCTACTCGCTGGCATACTTCGAACCATGGAACATGTTGAAGAACTCCAGTATAATAGGATATTATTCCGTAACTTTATGAAAAAAGTAAATGCGTATGGAGGCGGTATGGTTTTTGAGGTTATGACTGAAAGTGATGTAGATGAATTTTTAGAACACTGTATCAAGTAATGATATAATTGAATCCAGTTTTACAAATAGACTTAGTCTAGCCATACAACGGGGGTTTTGAAAGGGCTCTGATTTTCACGTATCTCAAGATTTTGAACCCCAGTTAATTTGAGCTGGATTTGATCTGCACACAATGTTGATCGTCATACACTACCACTTGTATTAAAGCGCTGATTTACACCCAACTTGACTTATAGTCTGTAGACTTATAGTTCAAGTTAAGGGTAACGGTTATGAATGATAAAAGATCGTTCGTTAACCTTGTTAGGCCTTAATGTAAGGCGTCTCCGAGAATCAAATAATTTTACACAAGAAGCACTCGCTGAGCGTTGTGAGCTTGATTCAACTTACATCAGTGGAATTGAACGTGGGGTTCGAAACCCAAGTCTTCTAAGTCTTATTCGGCTCGCAAAGGGTCTGAATTCATCGGTTTCCTCTCTCTGTGAAGGAGTCGAGTGATGGCCGTTCCGAAAATCAAATACGGCGAAACCGTTCAGAAAATATCTTCTGCATTATTAGCGAAAAAATTCAAAGGGGTTGAGCTAGCTGAACTTGAAGCTGCAGTTTCCCATTGGTTGATGAATGGACAGACGAAAGTCCCTTGTCTAAATAAGCATCAGCAAAATGCTGCTATAGAAATATTATATGCCATTACCGGGATTGCTCAAAATTCTGACAAAATTAGGGAAGTCGCAGAACAGCTCTCATTTCAAATTGATTTCTCTGACATTCCTTTTCCTCCTGTAGAAAATCCAAAATTTACATTTATTGATTTGTTTGCAGGAGTTGGAGGTATTCGACTGGGATTCCAGCAAGAGGGCGGTGAATGTGTATTTTCCAGTGAATGGGATGAGGCTGCAAAAAAAACATATAGTTTAAATTTTGGTGAATATCCATACGGGGATATAACAAAGATAGACAAAAAGGTTATTCCAGATCATGACATTTTACTTGCAGGATTTCCTTGTCAGGCTTTCTCAATCGCAGGTTATCGAAAGGGTTTTGATGATGAAAAAGGAAGAGGGAATTTATTCTTTGATTTATACCAGATCATCAAAGAAAAACGACCTAAGGCTTTTATGCTGGAGAATGTTAAAAACCTAGAAGGGCATGACAAAGGAAACACCTTTAAGGTTATTACTGAGTATTTGCAAAATCTTGGATATTCCGTAACTTCAAAAGTTTTAAACACTAAGGAATACGGAGGCATACCTCAGAACCGAGAACGTATCTTTATTGTGGGCTTTCGGGATGAAGTTGATTGGGAAACATCACAAAATCCAACATGTACTTCGAGATTTCAATGGCCCAAGAAAAAAACACTCCGTAAAAATGTTAAGGATTTGTTAGAGACGAATGTCGAAGATTATTACTACTACAATAGGTACGATTGTTATAGGCAATTAAAAGATGTAGCCGTTTCTTTGGATACTGTTTATCAATGGCGTCGGGTGTACGTTCGAGAAAATAAAAATGGTGTTTGCCCAACACTCACGGCAAACATGGGGACAGGAGGCCATAATGTTCCGTTGGTGCTTGATTCAAAAGATATTCGAAAGTTGACCCCACGGGAATGCTTTAGGCTCCAAGGTTTTCCTGAAAAATATGAATTTCCAAGAGGAATGGCAAACTCGCACCTATATAAACAGGCGGGAAATTCAGTCTCCACCCCAGTAGTCAGGGCAGTTGCGAAACAAATGTTACAAGCAATGGGAGTGGAATAGTCTTTATGATTGGGTTTTCTCATACACCAGTAGAGGAGGAACAGATTAAGCAGTATGCACGAATGCTTCAGCTTGTAGGTTCACTATCCGATCTTTTTGCGGATTCAGCTGTGCCTTATCTAAATTACAGAGTGGTTGAAAATGCATTCTGTCAGTCTTTCCAAGCCCGTAACCTTTCTCGTTCTGATTGCTCTTTTGATGCAGAAAAAAATGGTATTGGAATAGGAATCAAAACATTTTTGGAAAAAAATGGAAGTACTCTCCAAAAGATAGCTGAATTTAATTCAGAGCATTATAAATATCGGGATTTATCAAATTTTAAGGCAATTAAAATAATTTCAGAAATCAGAAATGACAGAATTCGTGCGACTGGTAGCATTTTCGGAACTCAGAAATCTATTTATCATACTGTTGCGAGGAATGAGCATGGGCTCAGAATCTTTGAGATACCAATGGAAAATATCCAGATCGAAAATATTCGATCAAAAAATATAAAGAGCAAAGGTAATATTCTACAATTTTCTGACGGACAAAATGAATACTCATTTAATCTCTCCAAGAGTACTCTTTATAAACGTTTTTTTACCCCAGCTCATTTTTTCGAAATACCTATTGATATAATTAAAGACCCATTTTTGAAGTTAAATATGCTTTTTCCTGTCACTAAAGCAGAAGTCATAAAGTCATTCACAGCCGAAGACTTTAAAAAAATAATCCTCCCTCTATATTCAGAGAAATCCAAAAGATTCTACATACCTGAATTAAGTGGTCTTAATCAGTGGAATGGCAATGGTCGAAACAGAGATCAAGATGAAGTATATATCAGGATTCCGTCTTGGATTCATACTTATCATCCAAGTTTCTTCCCTGACCGTGGTACAGAGTTTTCTCTTGCGTTATCAAATGGAAAAATCGAACTTGCCAAGGTTTGTCAGGGTGGTGATAAAGCCTTAATGACAAATCCAAATAAAGCTCTTGGTAATTGGATACTCCGAGACATTTTGAGGCTTAAACCTGGGGTATTATGTTCATATGAGGACCTTATTCGAATTGGAGTTGATTCTGTATGTGTAACTAAGAACTCAGAAAAAGATTTCAGCTTGGATTTCCGCCCTATTGGAACTTATGAGACTTTCAAAAATAGAGAATTTTAAACCGGCAAAATTTCTGGAGAGATTATGAATTATTTTTCAATACGAACAAATGATCAAAATACTATCAAAAAAATATTGGAAAGCGAAAAAACTATTTCAGTATCACGACTTTCATGGCATAAAGATGATGTAAATATTAACGATATTGTTCTTTTAGTGATCAGCGGAGATTCGGCGAAAAAGTCATTTAATTATGAAAACGGGTTGAGAGCTATTGGCAAAGTTAATAAATTACCCTATAACGATGATGAGCCGCGTCATTTTAAAATAGATATAGAAATTACTTTAGTTCTTCCAAAGTCGGTTACTAAAAAAGAACTTTATGTATATCCAGTTTTGATGGATTGCCCAAATATAGGTGCTGAAACAAAAACTGCTCCGAATCAAGCTTTCCGTATGATTGAAAAAGAACAAGCGTGTGCGGTTTTTAGCGCGTTATCTGATGTTTTGCCTGAATTGGCTGATAGTATTTTCAAATTAAATGAGAATAACCCGATTTCTGTTAAAAAGTATAAACTAGATGTAACGCCTCCACCTGATATTTTGGAATCGTCCCTTAAGCAATTTGACACAAATAATTTTTTATGGATTCTTTCAACTTTGCAGAGTAAGCCATTTTTAATTCTCACTGGTTTGTCTGGATCAGGAAAAACCCTTCAGGCGTTATCGCTAGTTAAATGGATTACTTCGAAAAAGTCTTTGTCGTTTTTCAAGAAACTGGATGCGGCACTTAATTCTGAGAAAATTCTTGAAAACTATGTAGTTTACAGCATTTCCACGCAGACCGTAGAACTCATTAATAAAAATGGCGGTTCAGGTAAAATAATACCCTTACCACTAGCTGTAATTGAGGAATGGTACCTTGCTCTTAAAAATGGTCTTATAAAAGCCGAAGATGACCCTAAAGACACTCGGCACATAGTGGGGGAGACTTCTGCATACCAAAAATACATACATGGATTTTATAATGATTTGAAAAAAGTGGCTTTGGCATTATTGGAACAAAATGAGCATGAAGAATCGGAATCGGAACCGGAATCTTCTCAATATATTTTAATCTCTGTCGGAGCAGACTGGACGAGCAATGAAAATTTATTGGGGTATCCTGATGCGTTGAAAGAAAAGAGTTACCGCAAACCGGACAACGGCGCTTTGGCTCTTATTTTGGCTGCGCAGGCTGATCCTGAGAATCCCTATTTTCTGATTTTGGATGAGATGAATCTATCTCATGTGGAACGGTACTTTGCAGACTTCCTTTCAGCGATGGAGTCGGGGGAAGCGATGCAATTGCATTCGGGGAAGAAGGGCGAACTTTGGAACGGGGTTCCATCGGAATTGAAGATCCCCAAGAACCTATTTGTGATCGGTACCGTGAATGTGGATGAGACAACCTATATGTTTAGTCCTAAAGTTCTGGACCGGGCGAATGTGATCGAGTTTCGGGTTTCGGATGATGAGATGGCTTCGTTTCTGCAGAATCCGGTGAAACCGGATTTGGAGGCGATTGCAGGGCAGGGGGCGGGATATGGCAAGGCCTTTGTGGCTGCCGCGCAGAAGGATGTTTCGCTTGATGAAGAACTTCGGGGTCAGATTTCAGCTGTACTGATGACGTTTTTTCCAGAGTTACAAAAAGCTGGAGCTGAATTCGGTTATCGTAGCGCCCATGAAATTTGTCGTTTTGTTTATTTTCACCAAGACCTTTCGGGAGATGATTGGGACTTTGATTCGGCTATGGATGCGGCGATTATGCAGAAGCTCTTGCCGAAGTTGCATGGTTCCAAAAAGAAACTGGTTCCAGTTCTGGCTTCGCTGATTCGTTTGAGCATGAAGGAATCTGTTATTAAAGATCTTACCAATCCACTTAAAGACGACATTCTGATTGAGGGCAATGCGAAGTATCCAGTCTCCATCGCAAAATTGAAGCGGATGCGTCAGCGTTTGGCTGAGCACGGCTTCACAAGTTTCGCGGAGGCCTAATGAAGAGGCCGGAGATCGAATGCAAAATCTGAAAGCAACTATTGCGACGGGTGAAAACGAAACGTTGGAATTCAAGCCTACGTTCAATCAGGATGTGATTGAAACGGCGGCCGCCTTTGCTAATACCCGCGGGGGACGGATTGTGATAGGCCTTTCAGATTCTGGAGAGGCGGTGGGCACAACTTTTGGCCAGGAAGCGTTGCGAAATTTTGTAAACCGTATTTCCAACAGCACCCAGCCTGCCGTGATCCCAGATGCGGAAAAGCAGGTCTTGCTAAATGGAGACGTGGTCGTGCTGACAGTACAGGAATATCCGCTTAAGCCTGTGTCTGTGAGGGGACGCTGTTATAAACGTTCGGGAAGTGTGACTCGTCAGATGACGGCTGCCGAAATTGCCGAGGTTCATCTGCAAAGCTCAGGTCAGAGTCCGGATGCTCGTATGGTGGAAGGAAAGGTACTAGGAGACCTAGATCTCTCTCTGGTGAAAATGTATATGACACGCGCGGTCAACAGTGGTCGCCGTACCTTTTCGGTGCATGATGACCCGGACGAACTCTTGAAAAAACTTGAACTGATGAGCCCGGAAGGGGACGTGACGTTGGCTGCATTGCTCCTCTTTGGAAAGAATCCTCAGTCCCCCTTCTCCCAAGCGGTGATCCGGGCTGGCAGATTGCGCGGGAACGTGGATATTGTGGATGATCTTACGATCAGGGGGCCACTAATGGGGCAGGTGGATGAGGCGATAGCTTTCATCCGGAAACATATGCAGGTTGCGTACGTGATCGCCGATGAATTGGAGCGTAAAGAGATATGGGATTACCCTTTGCTCGCGCTTCGTGAAGGTTTGATGAATGCCATATGCCACCGTGATTACGGGGACCTTGCGGAGATTCAAATTAAGATCTTTGATGATGCCCTTCAGATTTGGAGTCCTGGCTTTCTGCCGTTTGGCGTGACCGTAGAGGATCTTTTCCTGTCAACGCATGCCTCCAAACCGCGTAATCGCCTGATTTCACAAGTCTTTTACGATATGGGAATGATTGAACGGTACGGTAGTGGTACGGGTCGGGTCATTGAAGCTTGCCAACAAGCCGGACTACCCAACCCGGAATTTAACAATTTTTCAGGCGGTTTTCGAATTTTGTTTGCTTCGGACAAGTCGCGTACCCCCCAAGTACCCCCTCATGTCACCCCTCATGTCATCCCTCATGTCACCCCTCATGTGAGAAGGTTAATCCAGATTTGCAAGGGTGAGATGAGCCGGAATGAACTGCAGGAAATCCTTTCGTTGAATGATCGTATGAGCTTCAAGCGGGTCTATCTGGATCCGGCACTTGAACAGGGTTTGGTTGAAATGACTCGGCCGAATACCCCACGATCGACTGCACAGAAATACCGTTTAACGAAAAAGGGGGAGGCTTTGTTGGCGGATGAGCAGTGAACTGATAATCCAATTAGGTTCTGAAAACGGACCCGTTCCTGCACGTTTGGCTCTGTACGGAGATTTCGGAGTAGAAGCTTTGCAGGAAAATGGACGCTACGAATATGAATTGGATCGTCCTGATGTTTCATTGAAGGAGGTTCCGGGGGTGATACGGCGCAGTCGGATTCAGCATGACTGCGAGCGTGGATCGATCGAACCGGGGAATTATGTGGGTCTGTTGAAGCTGGTGCTGGTGAATAGCGAGAGCGGAGAGGAGCTGGCGGTGTCTTTTTTGGAGGTGCGTTCGCGGAAGCTAGGCTATGAAGATGAATACCGGAAGATGCTCGAGGATTTGGCGGATCGTTGTGCGGATTTCTTGCTTCAGTTGGAGTCTCCGGTGGAGCAACAGTTCAAACCTGAGGATACGGATAAGGAGGCGACGCTAGCCCAACGACTCTATTTTCTGAAAAGCCTGTTAGGCGGGGAGGACTTTCAGATGGCCTTGCAACGGATCATCACCATGCCCAATACGCAATGGCGAGAAGAGCATCGGATGCATGATATCCGCAACAGTAAACGATTGGGTCGGCACGAAGTGCGTCAGTTCGCTTCCGCCTCGCGCCGGTTGGAGGTGCCGTCGGGTCATCCTTTGCGGAGTGTGCTGTCCAGTGTGCCCGAGCGAATCGATGTGCGTGACAAGCGGGATACGGTGGACACTCCTGAAAATCGTTTTGTGAAACATGCGCTGAATATCTTTTTGCACTGTCTGGAGGATTTGCTGACGAGGTTCGGGGAGGTTCAATCCAGAAACTATCCGGGCTTAGAAGCGGAGATCCATGAATTGGTCGATGGCCTAGAGGAAGTCCTGTCGCATGACGTATTCAAACAAGTTTCACAGCCTACGCTACTGCCCTTAAACAGTCCGGTGTTGCAACGGAAGGAGGGGTATCGTCAGGTGCTTCGCAGTTGGATGTTGTTCGAGCTGGCGGCAAAGTTGAGCTGGGAGGGGGGCGATGATGTGTATGAGGGCGGAAAACGGGATGCAGCTGTGCTCTACGAATATTGGGTCTTTTTTAAGATGCTGGATCTGGTGGAAGACTTGTTTAAGTTGGACAAGCCTCCGGTAGAGAATCTAATCAACCAAAAGGACTTGGTGCTCAAATTAAAGGCGGGCAAACATTTAGCGATTAAGGGCTCCTACGAAGGCGCGGGTAGGAAGTTGAAAATTGAATTCAGTTATAATCGAACCTTCAGTGCAAAAGATTATCCCCAGGGTGGTTCTTGGACCCGACAGATGCGTCCGGATTATACGCTATCGTTATGGCCGTTTGAATTTAGTCGGGATAATGCGGAAAAGCAGGAACTCATCACGCACGTGCATTTTGATGCAAAATACAAGGTGGACAATCTTGAAAAACTTTTCGTAAATGTCGAGATTTCCGAGGAGGAACTGAAGCTTGAAAAATCCGAAGAAAGGAAGGGGAATTATAAACGTGCGGATCTCTTAAAGATGCATGCCTACCGTGATGCGATCCGTCGCTCCGCCGGAGCTTATGTTTTGTATCCGGGTGAAGAAAAAGACAATCCTCCTTTCCGCGGGTTCCATGAATTGTTGCCCGGACTTGGGGCCTTTCCGCTGCGACCGGATACGACCGACGACGGGTCGGCTGCCATAACCCGTTTTTTGAAAGAGATCGTGGCCCATGTATGTAACCGCGCTTCCCAGCGGGAGCAACAGACGTATCATACCTACCGGATTCATAAAGAAGATCCTGTGGATGAGGTTCGTGAGTTTATGCCAGAGTGGGACGAAGGTGGCAGGGCGAAACCTCCGGCGGAAGTCTTTGTGCTTCCGGGTTGGAAAAGTAGCTCAGAACAACTTCAATGGGTTCAAAGCTCGGGACTATACAATTTTCGAACAGACGATCGCCGGGGTTCTCTCCGATTAAAAAACTCCGTGGCTGGCGCATCCTATGTTTACCTTCATGGCTCCGGTGAGACTCAAGGGGGCGGACAACTCTTTCGAGTTGTCTCTGAAGGTCCTAGAGTCTTTTCCAGCGAAAGACTGATTGAAAAAGGCTATCCTGGAAAAGCCTCTCAGCCCTTTTACATTGTTTATGACCTGAAGCCTTTGCGGAAAGAGGATCCTCTGGCTCAGTACGATTGGGATCTATCCAAAATTCAGGGCATCGGAAAAAATCGTGCTTCTGCAATTCCGAAAGACGGCATTCCATTGAGTGAGTTTATGAAAGGGGCGGTTAAGAGATAAACGTAATTTCGTACGATAGGGCTTTCTACGAAAACCTATTAAATTTTTTTTCCCATTACGTGATGGATCTGTTTCCCCGACATTCTGGGAAATTTGGACAGCCCCAGAATTCCTCGCCACTGTTTGGACCTTTTTGGGTGGTTCTATTTACCATGGTCGCTCTGCATTTTGGACAATAAGGATTGTCGGAATAGGTATGCTTGGTTGCGAGAGTTCGTTTGTGGTTCAGATTCGATACATGTAGTCGGTGAGTTGCTCGAGTGGGCTCCAATCTTCCTAATTGAATGGCCTCAAACATACGGTCGACTTCAAAGGAATTAAATAGCGGTACGTTTTTACTACGGATGTAGCTCAGGCATATTTTGGTGCTACCCACGTTGGCTGGCATGATGGTTTTGAATGTACTGTTGCCTACAAACACCACCACGGAATGAACAGACTCTTTGGGAAGGTCCAATTGGGTTCGGAGGGTTTCTGTGTGTTTGTAGTTTTGACGCAGAGGATTTTGGAAGTTGGTTCTGCTGCGATAAATCTGTTGCGTCCAAGTGGCCTGACGCTCCGATCCGAAAATCCATCCGGTCATGTTTTTGGTTTCGATACAAAATACCCCAAAAGGTGAGATGACGATATGATCGATCTGAGTCGTGCCATCCTCTGTGGGTAGGGTGACGTTGTGGAAGACCCTATAGATTTTTTTTGGAAGATAGATTTTCAGGAGAAAGGCAACGAATCGTTCTCCTAGCCACCCTTTTCCAAAGGGCGTGATTGCCAATCGGGTAAGGATGCTAATGACGAGCAGGGATAGGGTCCATAGCACGTTACTCGGAGGTAATGTGCTAAAGATCTCTTTAAATATGTCGATGATAGTCATGGGGGGGGAGATAGGAATTAGTAAAGTTGGGAATTAAGCATTTGGAGGGAATAGGAAAGAGGAAAGGGAAGGAATTGGTTTAGTGGTGAATTGGTTTAGTGGTTGAGTGTTTGAATGGTTGAGTGGTTTAGTGGTGAGGTAAGGAAGAGGAAGGGGAAGAGGAAAGGGAGGCAATAGGTTGCCTGCCCGTAGGACGTGCTAACGGCCAGGGAGTGGTGGTGGGCACCTTCGGCGCGGAAGTTGGTAGATGGGAGATGGGAGATGGGAGTTTGAGGCCGGGAGATTGAGGCTGGGAAAGAGGCCGGATATGCGAACTTATCCCTATTGACTCTATCTATATAAAAGGAATGGCCATATTGGCTATTGCTTTGAGTTTGCCGACTTAGTAAAGTCTTACCTAGTTAACCATCTACTGAGAAAAAATCTATGCACAAACTATACCTTCTGGCCGCCTGTTTGCTGGCTATCCCCCAAGTGTCTGACGCCAATGTGATCTACTCGTTCACCCCTTACGTTGTCGGAGGGTTTGCAATCGATTCAGGAACTATTACCACGACCCCGACAGCTTCAGCGGACGGAATACTGGATCTAGCGGAAATTGTTTCTTACAGTCTGTCGTATACCCACCCCACAGGTAGTGCCATCATGACGGAAGCTGATTCCACGGTTTTTATTGAGGGATCCGTCTCAATTACCCCAACCCAGATCCTGATCGCTGACCTTTCCCCCGACGTTCATTTTAATAGACTCACTATAGATGATGATAGCCCATATGCCTTTGTGCACTGGACTACAACAAACGACTTTTCGGGCGATGCTCAACTCATCACGATGCAAGAGCCGGATGGAATTCAGGTAGAAGCCTCTTTTCTACCTTCCGGGTCCATTGAAGTGGCTACGGTGATCCCCGAACCCAGCGCGGCAGCCCTTTTTCTTACCTTTGGGGTTTTGCTCACTCTGTGGTATCGCTTTCGGAAATAACTCGACCTTTACTCCTACCTCCAGCACATGATCTACCCGAATTCGGGTGGGCCGTTTGGAATGGAAAGTAGGCTTCCTACCACGGCACCACGGTGGCAGTTGTCGCCACCGACTTCTGCGTTTGCTTGAAATCCCGCTGCGGGTTGGGTCTCATATTTCCAACAGAGATAACAGGCCGCGGTCATGGAATCGGGCAAATAACAGGCTGGGGTGAGTAGGGATCCTACCACTTCCCGATCCGGTTTTTGTGACCAGGAATTGAATAGCTTTAAGGAAACGAAATCGTTGGCTTCACTTTTCATGGCTTCGCTTATGCTCGCTCCTTCGGCCAGAGCGAGAATCAGCCGGGTCAGGGTTCGGGCTGCCTTTAGGGCTTGGGGATGCTTATGGGTGAGAGCCACGTGTGCCACAACCTGCGCTTCGAACTCATTCGATGGATCAGAGCTGGTTTCCGCCAATGCGGCCAGTAGGGCTGGGACTTGGGCCAGTGCTCCGATATGCAGATCATGTACTGCGCACTTGTGAAGGGGAATTCCTTTGGCGGCGTTTTCGAAAAAGGTTCGGTGTACTTCTTCTACGTAGGTGTCCTGATGCCAGCCCGGAGTGGAAAGCACTTCCACGTAATGTCGCAACCAGGCCTCCGCATCGTAAGCTCCTCGGGCACAGGTCCATTCGTACAATTCTTTGGCCAACTTAAAATTCAGGGTATTGTCTCCCGCCTGTAGAAATTGGTGGTAGTGAATCTCCCGCTGACCCCAATATTTGGCCTGATCATGAAGCAGATCGAATTCGGGACTTGCTGGCATATAAGCTGAGCGCCAGAGAATGCTATCCGGATGAGGGTTTCGGGGAGCGTGAAAGCGATCTATAGGCCCATAGTCTCGGTCCAGCGCCCGCGGATCATAATACCAATGAACAGGCATGGATAACGCGTCGGCTACTAGGCTGCCCGCATAGGCGTTTTGTAGATGGTTAAGGGAGGTTTTCAGATTAGGTGGGGGTGGGGGATGAGTGATTGCGGATTGCGTACAAAGAATAGGTTTTAGATGCAGAGTGCGTACTTGTCAAATGGGGGGGGGCGCCGGAGGCGCGGTAGTTGGGGAATTGGTTGAGTGGTTGAGTGGTTGAGTGGTTGCCTGCCCGCTGGTCGGGCTAACGGCCAGGGAGTTGGGAATTTGGATTGTGGTCGCTTGCTTCCGCTTTGGGGGCGAAGGGACTTGCTCCGAGGGGGGGGGGGAGATGCGTTAGGAGATTGAAGATGGGGAGGGATGGCGGATTGATGATGAGGGATGGCGGAGAAGAATAAAAATTGGGAGTTGGGGATATAAGAAAGAGAAATGAGGAACATGGGAAATGGAATAAGGGAAACGATTAACTCAAATCTCCAAAAAAGAATGTTGAGGTCAGGGAGGTTTGGGGTAGATTTGGGCTTATGAAAGATACATCTTTAGCGGCTTTATCCTCTGAAATTCAGAAGTTTGTGTTGGAGCGGGATTGGCATCAGTTCCATTCTCCGAAGAACTTATCCATGGCCTTGGCGGTGGAGGCTTCGGAGTTGATGGAACACTTCCAGTGGATGGAGGGGGAGGACTCGCGGACCTTGGAAGCTGAAAAGCTTGCAGGGGTCAAAGAAGAAATGGCGGATGTGTTGGTCTACCTTTTGCGGATGGCGGATGAGTTGGAGGTGGATCTCGTGGAGACCGCCTTTGAGAAGATGAAACAGAACGCCCTAAAGTATCCGGCAGAGAAGGTGAAGGGTAGTTCTCGGAAATATACGGAATATTAGGGGGGGCGGCGGCGCCTTCGGCGCGGGAGATGGGAGTTGGAAGAGGGAATTGGTTGAGTGGTTGAGATGTTGAGTGGGGATGTAAGAAAGAGGCGAGAGGAGTTGGGAGATGGGAGGTGGGGAAGAAAGTGAAAAGAGGGAATTGGTTGAGTGGGGATGTAGGAAAGAGGAAAGGGGTTGAGTAGGGGATTGGGGAACCGCTAGGAACCGTGTCGATTGAACTTTTTAGGTCCTTTGGGTGATGGGATCTGTCCCTTTTTTAAGGGATTAAACATGAAATTATGCAGTCCGCTTGCATGATTTCATGTTTAACGCTATGAAAAAGTCATGAATAACAATGATAATAGCCGTTTGGTGTGGAGTGATGAGCAGGGTGGGGCCGTGGGGGATAAAACGTCGAAAAACCAACGTAAACAGCAGAAGAAGAAGAAGGCGGCTCCGGGGGCACAGAGTGGGGGCGGTTTTCCAAAGGACGGGGTGGTGCGGGTGTGTCGGGAGAAAAATGGCCGAGGTGGAAAGACGGTGACTGTGTTGTATGGCGTTCCGGGATCGCAGGGGGATAGGGAGAGTCTACTGAAGAACCTAAAGCAATTGTGTGGCTGTGGCGGATCGATGAAGGGATCGTTTTTGGAAATTCAGGGGGATCAACGGGAGAAGATTATGGCGTATTTGCAGGAGCAGGGCTTGAAGGCGAAGGCGGCGGGGGGCTAGCGCCGGAGGCGCGGGGATTGGGAGATAGAAGATAGAAGGTGGAGATTTGAGAAGAGGGTTCTATTATAAAACATCACCCCTTGGAGAACGAGTCTTCCGTCACTATGATCCTTCAGCATTGATTTTTTTAATTTCCCCGATTACCGTCAAAGTCTCCCAACTCCCAACTCCCAACTCCCAACTCCCAAGGTCAAGTCCTGATCTAAAGT
>Ga0222650_1001001_pt1 | contig 17143 bp, 22 predicted proteins | sample AntAcemetagen367_FD_179820 | JGI IMG/M metagenome (GOLD analysis project Ga0222650, IMG submission 179820) | Saline water microbial communities from Ace Lake, Antarctica - #367 | ecosystem: Environmental > Aquatic > Non-marine Saline and Alkaline > Saline | place: Antarctica: Ace Lake...
AAACGGTGGCTGTCGGAGCAAGCGAATGTTCCGTTCTCACTGACCTGGAGAATCGTTGGTTCGTATCGCAGGGGTGCAGAGACGTCAGGTGACGTGGATGTATTGGTGACGGGAGAAGGTCGATCGAAGTTAATCGACGCGTTGAAACAACATAATATCATACGGCATATGTTGGCAAACGGGAAGAAGAAATGTATGGCTATGGGGGTTCTTCCAGGAGGATCCGTTATGCGACACATTGATATCATCGAAGCCACACAATAGGAGTTCCCCTTTACCTCCCTATATTTTACGGGGTCGGCCGCGTGGAACGTTAAGATGCGACATCGGGCGAACGAGCACGGTTTGAGACTAAATGAGCACAACTTTACCTACATAAAAACAGGAAAAGAAGTATCCGAGAAGGAATATCGAAATAAAATTGGAAAGCCATATCCGGAAACAGAAAAAGAAGTATGTCGAATGATCGAATGGGAGTGGAAGGAGCCATCGGAGCGTATATGAGGGAGATATACTCTTACCATCTTACTATTAAAACCATTCCCTAATGTCGTATCCTAATTGGATCACAGTTCGGTTAAGTGTAGTAAAGATATAATGACAGAGGGGATAATTGTATCCACCGAAGGCGACTAGAGCAACATCAAACTCTTTGTCTTGTATGTCTTCGCACATTTGTTGAAACGTGTATTTCCAGGAGGTATGGGGTTTATTTCCGTGGAAACAATTATATCCGGAATATACGATAAACGTAGATTGTTGAATGAAGGTAGACATAGGGTGTGACGTTTGGTTTGGATGCGACGTTTCATATTGGATGCGTTGAATCACACGAGGCGCCTCGGCTGTAATGACAAGAATTCGTTTTCCTGCTAGACGGCTGATCCAGGACATCGCGTCTGGATACGAGACAGGTATAAGAGTCTGTATAGAAATACGTTGCTGAGGTGTAAGAGTATTGTATAGGGGTTTTAAGTGGGGAATATTTGAAAAACACGCACAAAATTTAGACAACGAATACAGTTGAGTGGACATATCCACATATTCGCGTAGATCTAACAGATCCTCTTTATTTCCTTTGATTGTATCGGAGCGAAAATAGATACCGGATTCGTGTTGAAACTCTTTTAGTTTGCTAAAGTCAACAACTTTGTTACAATACATTGTTTGTAGGATGACGGATGAGGGTGAAAGATTGGGTCGCAGTAGAATAAAGGGGGTGTTTTCTTGGATGGCCTATAGGATACGTTGATTTGACGTTTGGAGAGAAGGAATGTTCATCTTATATATCCTGAACAAATAAAAAGTTGAAATTGATCAAACCAAGTTATTTAAAACTAATTTGATATAATAAAACAATGTCTGTGATTAGTATCAAGGGGTCAAATACCTTATTAAGGGAATTAGTTACATTGGATACGCCGTTGAGTGTTTTCATAAGAGTGTAAATATGAATGGAATTTATTCTACACCTTTGGAAATTTAAAACGCCGACTATAAGTAAATTATATTTTAGTATTTTTAACTCTTTTAGTTAAAATTGAGTTAAAAATAAAATATTTAGTAATAGTATAGAATGCCGAAATATACTTGTGATCGATGTTTGAAAGAGTTTTCTCAAAAATCCCACTATACTAAACATCAAAATAAAAAAATACCTTGTCAGGATAATAAAGGAAAGATTGAAGAAGTTGTTGAGAATATTATCATAAATAAAAAATTGATTATAAATAATAGTGAAAATATAATTACAAATACTATAAATACAATGGAATCAATCAAAACAATGCGTTACCTAGGAAATAAAACAGACCATCTAGAATTTATTGAAACAGTATTAGATAAATATAAAGGTAAATTAGAACCAACATTATTTGATGGTTTTGGAGGAACTGGTAGTGTTACACAATACTTTAACCAAAAAGGATACAATGTTACATCAAATGATATAAATGATTATTCATATAAATTATGCTTTTCAAGAAATAATATAATATTAACGGATTTAACTTTTAAAGGTCTAAAAATGAGTATTAATGATGTTCTAAATCATCTAAATACTTGTAAAAAAAGGGGGTTTATTTATGAAAATTATTCGCCTAATTCCTCTTGTAAATATGAAAGGAAGTATTTTACTAATGAGAATGCCGAAATAATTGATGGTATAAGATGTCAAATAGAAGAATGGTCTAAATCAAAACAAATAACACAAAAAGAATACATTCATTTGATAGCAATTTTGATAGAGACTACAACATTATATTCAAATATTCCAGGCACATATGGAGCGTTCTTAAAAAACTGGGATAGTCGTGCTCTTAAAACATTGACATTGGATATGAAAATTCATAAAAAACTATTATGTCATAATGATACTGTGAATAATAAAACATATAATTCTGATATACGAGATATAGTTAAAACAGTACAATCTTGTGACTTTATGTATTTAGACCCTCCTTATAACGAAAGAGATTATGCTACATACTATCATGTATTAGAGACTATATCAAAATATGATAATCCTGAACTAAAAGATAATAAAACCGGAACAAAAAAAAAATCTAAAAAATCTAACTGGTGTCGAAAAAGTAGTGTTATGAATGAACTTGATTATGTAATTAAGAACTCTAACGCAAAGGTTATATTATTAAGTTATAATAATGAAGGAATAATGAAGGAAGAAGACATTAAGACAATATTTGAAAAATATGGAACTTATTTCAACCAAAAAAAAGAAGTAAAAAGATTTAAATGTAATAAAACCCAAAATAGTGGTGTTGTTTATGAATATATTCATATTTTGGAACGTATATCTGTTATTGAAGAAATTCCCGTTATTGAAGAAATTCCTATTATTGATTATGATAATCTAACAACGACAACTCCACAAGGTTATATTTCAAACATTTGTTGTTTGGAAGGTATGACAAAAATTCCACCAAAATCGATTGATTTAATATGTTGTGATCTACCATATGGTCTTACAGAATGCAAATGGGATACGCCTATTGACCTTGATAAGTTATGGAAATTATATAATAATATATTGAAAGATAATGGAACAATAATATTATTTGGACAACAACCATTTACATCTAGATTAGTAGCATCAAACTATAAAATGTTCAAGTATTCTTTAGTATGGCAAAAATCAAAACCAGGCGGATTTGCACAGGCACCATACAAAGTGTTATGCGAACACGAAGATATACTTGTATTTACATATGGAAAAACAACAAAAAATTCAAAAAAACGTATGACATATAATCCCCAAGGAACAATTGCGTGTAATATAAAAATGAAAGGTAAAACTGGAACAACAGAACATAGAAAAGGACGAAAAACACAAAATGATTATGTACAGACAACAACAAATTACCCACGTAGTATTTTAAAGTTTAACAATGAAGGTAAAGTAAAACACCCAACGCAAAAGCCATTATTGTTAATTGAAAATTTAATAAAAACATTCTCTAATGAAAATGAAGTAGTTCTTGATAATTGTATGGGTTCAGGAACTACAGCTATTGCGTGTATAAAAAATAATAGGAAATATATTGGGTTTGAAATGGATACAAAATATTTTGAAATTTGTAAAGAACGTATTACTGCGCTTGAGAAAGATGAATAAAGAATCCGTCGTTATCAAGGGCAAATTTTACAGGAAATTCAACGTTTTTATACTTGTCAATGCAATCAATGCTACTAATTGTTATACATAATCCTTTTTTAATAGTGTAATCTGGATACAATATCTTTAGTTGTCCTATAAACCCGTCTAAATGTGTATTGGATAATTGTTTAATCCCCTTTCCAAGTTCTTTTTCTAGTTTACCTTCAATAATCTCTATTACTTTAAGTTCATCATTCCTGAATACAATATCTGGTCGGGGCATTTTCTGTCCTACACTAAGGATCCTGTCATTGTATCCTTTAATACAGGTTAAAGCACAACCGCCATGATTTGAGAATATAGTTTCATTCGGTGAAACGTAATCATACAAAATTGTTGCGAGTTTTTCAGTCATATCACTTTCAAGTGTAAAATATTGACTTGGTAACACAGGTCTTTCTTTAATAGTACATTCTTCAAATACTATATTTATATCATTAATCGAATACCATAGTTTTGACTTTGGACATTTATCGAAATATTTTTGTTTAATGTTATGATTTTTAATAATATATTTATTATGGTTTGGAATTTTTGTTACTTTTTCAAACGAATTTATAATTGCTGTAAGGAACCCAACATTTGGGTCATGTGAAATCACTCCTGACGACTTACCACTTCCCTTATCTAATTTCAATGATATATAAATATCATTATCTAAGCGGTATAAACGAATACTACAATTGCCTTTTTTTTCTGGTATAGCATTTTTAGATTCAATAATATCATCGCAACATTCATATGCTGTTATCTCATATTTTTCTTTAATATTAATAAGATTACCTTTATTTAGCGAATACATATTAATATTTAAGGTTTCCATTAATCTCATACCTACCATTGCTGTTTGTGTAGGTTTATCTTTCCAAATACTATTACACCAAAACATAACTTTAATACCCTTAAAATCTGGATACATAGCATCAAATGTTGTAAATTTCGTAATTCTTTGATATACTGCTGTATTTCTTGAAGCATTATCTGATGTTTTTGTTGATTCAAGGATAACTAATGCTTCTGCAGCATTTCCTGTCGTCAAATCAACATCTTCGTTAAATAACATATAATCTACACTTGAAGATTTACCTTTGAATAACTTGATAGTAATAATTAAATCATCTACTTCTAGAGTCCATACACCTTTAAACATTTTTTTTTTACCTTCTGTATCACTTGTTATATTTGGAATAATAAAGTCGTTTGATATTGAGTCAGGGATATTCACACCGATCATAGCGAACATTAACATAACTTCATCTATGTTTGGCTTTTCTTCGGTTAAAACAGTGAAAGTTCGGACCATCTTTTAAGTTGTTGTAATATAATTACAATCATTTTTCAAATCAATTTTTTAAAAATACTTATAATATAAATGTCACCACACAAAAGCGAAGACTATAAAATATCAGCAGTTCAGTATTATTTATCTAAAAATAATAATCAAGTACAAACTTGTGAGGTATTTCAGTGTCATCCAAGAAGTCTAATGCGTTGGGTAGATAAATATAACAAAAAATAAAACAAGAAAAATAAAGAAAAACTATCTATAAAGTCGGCGTTTTAAATTTCCAAAGGTGTAAAACAAATGATAAGAGAATAATGCAGCTGTTTTTTGAAGAGTATCATAATGCAATCAAGGAGTCCAATGTGATGGCAAGCTTTACGTTTGATAGTGGAAGTATCAAATCGATTCAAAATAATTTTTCGAAACAATATAATCTTCCGTAGATTCATTCTCGTTCGCTAGAACCGTTTTATGCAATGATGGAAGGGGAAACGCCCTGGACGCACGCATTAAAAGGAAAAAAGGTATTGATCATCAATCCTTTCGTAGAATCATTTCGAAAGCAAAGGGATGCGGGTTTTGAAATATTCAAAGACAAACGGATGTTTCAGGAAGGATAGGAATTTGTGTGGTATAAATCATATCAGACGATTGCTGGAAATCATTTACATAACGACTGGTATGAAACGTATCAACTGATGTGTATCGATATCGCGAACTTGGACTTTGATATTGCTCTGTTGGGATGTGGAGGATATGGTTTACCCCTTTGTAATTTCATTAAAACAAAATTGCAAAAGTAGGCTATTTATATTGGAGGTGGCTTACAGTTGATGTTTGGAGTGATGGGACAGCGTTGGGAGAAACATACGATGTGGAAGAAGATCATCCAAGAAAACGATACAACGTTTATTCGACCGTCAGATGATGAGATTTGTATGAATCATACGAACATCGAAAATGGTTGATATTGGTGACTATAATTATTCTTTAATATCGAATATGCTTCTAGACATTTTTTACGCATATCCTATTCTTGTTTGATGGGTATTCTGGATAATACTTGTGGTAGTAGATGTAGTTTGGATTCAGGAAATCGAATAATCGTGTGTGACCAATCGATACCAGATGGTAGTTCGAGCGTATCAGCGAGTAAAATGGGGATGGAGCCGGAACCGAGTGATTCCCAAAAGCGGATTGAATTGGGACCGGATCCAGATGGACATAAACTATAACGGCTATGCAATAATAATTCATTATACGAATTGGTGTTATCGATGTGATTCTTTGAATACTTAAATTTCTATCTATGATTCTATTGATTGGAGTATACAATTTCGTTGAAGTGCCACGATCCCGTATGTTCTATCATGCAATTAGATGGATGTTTCATACGGAATATTTCCTATCGTATGCGTGTAAGATAGTTATTCTAATAACCACCCTTAAATGAATATAAAATAGAACGTGGTGTGTGAAGCAAATCAACTTGTTGAAATAACTGATTTTTAGTAGGATCCTCAATATTCACGGCGTAGAGTGGACACGGTAAAAGTTGTATGCCCCGAATATGGTCTTCTCCTAGTATCTTATGTGGAATATAAAGTCGTTTTATACGAAGTGATTGAAATAGCGGTATAAGGCGTCGAAAGTGTATATGTTGGCAACAGGTGTATGTTTCACCTGTTGTAAGATAGGGTCGAATGAGATTTGATATAATAGTTAAATTTATATTCTTATCGATGACTGTTGCCCACGGAAATCCTACGTATCCATCGTTGTCTTTGTGTTGTTCATAGAATATTTTTTCAGTGATAACCGGATACTACCAGAAAAGGTTTGCTTTTGTAATAAGATGATCCATTGTAATCTTATATGCGAAATTAAATATCCACCTTTAACCAACTTACATTCTATACCGAATCGATTCGTTTGGTAATATTGTAGGGTGAATACCTATTTAGATTTTCACCCGTGTAAAATATCTTACGCTTAGCTTTTATTCTTTGAACTACGTGAACTGATGCTTCTCCGAAACACGAACAGAATAGAATATCAGATTTAATCATCAAAAGTAACACGAATCCAAGTAACATTTGGCTAAATTACAGTTTGTTCGACCACATTATACTTGCAATCTATAATTCCAGATTGTAATATGTGTTGTTGTTTTCTTTCAGAACTCCAAGAACGAAATGTATGATATTCTATCTTTGTTCTTTTTGAAAATAAACCGGTATCGCGTTCTCTCTTATGATTGTCACTAAATAGTTTAAAGTGTATATCCTTATGTTTATCATTGTTTAGAATAAATGTTTTCTTTGTGAGACCGTAATACTATGCACGATTTTGTAGAGCCTTGTCTTCACATCCCCAACCAGAATAGTCATTCGGAAATCCATTGATCCGAAAAAAATCATTCAAGTGAAATTTACAAATACCACCCATAGTATCGTATGCCGACGTATATATACCCTGGACTATATTTGGACTTAGTTCTTTTGTATAGTATGTTTCTACCACATGAGGCAACGGATTCGTATCTACATCTTGTGTGATGATGTAATCAGCTATATCTTTATATTCAAGTGCCCCAATATTAATTAATTTACCTCGATTGAATAACTTGGTATCGGCCTGTTCAACTATAACCACGTGAAAGGAAGGGATGTATTTACGTAAGATTGGAAGTGTATGCTATAAATAGTAGTCAATATGTGCTTTGCGGTCTCTATAAGGAATTACAATTAATACGGACGACATACCTTTATTATATAAAGAAAGTTTAAACCTTACATAGTTTTAATATATTTACTATAATTAATTTTTTTATGTAGTATATCACTATAAGAAGAAAGCTGAGACACGATACCCGGATAGATTCCAAATATAGTGTTATATTGTGTTTGAATTTGTGTATAACATACATCAATCTCGCACCCACACGTTTCAATCGCCTTTATAAGGGTAGAATACAATTCCTACTTTACAATATATGCGTGTGTAGTCTTTACATTCTTAACTAATGTAACATTGGGGATCACAGTATCGATAAAAGCATCTTTTTGAAACGCACTAAATCCTAGATACAGCATCTGCCACGGAAGTTGTTTTGTATGAATGGATTCCATCGTTCGAGTATAGACAGAATTGAATGCATCCGATAAAACAAAATCATCTTCTAAAATTAAAATAGAACGATAGCCTAATCGTTGAGCTTTTAAAAGAATGGCCAGATGACTCAGTTTACAACCAAGAGAACCAATAAGATAGTTATCATCTTTTCTAGCATTTACGTTCTTCACATACCATTGTTCGGAGAAGTCCGAAAGATTTGGCTTGATTGCGCTAAATCTTTCATAATTGGTGATGTTAAAACGCTGTAGTTGTCGTAAACAGGACTACCAACGATCAGTGCGGTGCTCGAGATTAATGATGAAGATTTTATCAAGAGAGTCTACCATACTTTACATATATTCCATCATTTAATCCTGTCATTCAAACATAGTTTACTTTACATAATTGGTATGATACGCAATACATCGCGGATTGGGACGATTTGAAACAATTATATTAGTATGAATAAAATCGATATGATTCCGGTATAATATGTAGGCGACAGCACGATCTTCAATGGTATATGGATAGGATTGTGAGAAGGGGTCAAAGTGGAATATATCCCAGTCGATTGATTTCATCCATTGAACTATGATATCACAGGCGTGACGCGATAGATAATAAAGAGTTCCTTCTGCACCGGCTACTTTAGGACGACGAGAATACGTTTGTATGTCGATCCCCTTTAGATTATGAAGAGGATTATCAAAATCTTCTTTGTGTGTTCGATAGTATTGTATCATCCAAGGATCATCTTGAGTTATCTTTAGATTATCAGGATTAAAATTAATATAGGATCGATTTCCTATACCGTTTCCCATATAGTGGTAGCGTTTGTTTGGAATGTTTAGAAACTTTTTGAGTAGAGATTCATTAAATTGTAAATCATCACCGCATCGAAGAATACCCTATTCAATATCGTAAGTTTCTAAACAAAACTACATAGCAAGACCTAGTTTTTTAAGTAAGTGGATATATGAATCCTCTGTTCGGATCGTTAGCATAGAATGTTTTTCATCGAATTCATAGAGCGATGATATGAGTAAATCTCCGACTACATATATAACTTTCCATCCGTTATATTCGGATTGTTTAAGTCGAAATCGTGTAAGACGCGTGTTCCGATGTTTCTGACAGGATAATACGAGAACGACACCTTTCATTGATATATAGTAGGAAATAATGGTATTCGATTGTGTCATACTAGTCATTGCGAGTAGAAACCGCATATACGATCAGTTGATCAATGTATACTGGTCAAAATTGATCCGATACGTAAAAAAGCATTATTCCGATTCTATTAAAATTTATTTATTGTTTGGAAAAACGAATATAAAGGGGTTGCAGATAGATCCATCAGATACGATCGTATGTCCGTGTAGAGAGACGTATATACCGGGAATCTTAAAGAAGACAGTATATGGATTGGATGTGATACATAAGAAACACGAATATAAGTATATGTTGCGAACCAATCTAAGTAGTTTTTTTATATTGGACAATTTAATCAAATTATATAAAATGTTACCAGAAAAAGAGGTGTATGGTGGGGTTGTATATGGAAATAAGAATCAAACATTTGTATCGGGAGCCGCATTTTGGTTATCACGGGACAATGTGGAATATATCATTCAGAACCATATGAAATTGGATAAGAGTATCATTGATGATGTGGCAATTGGAATTCTAATGAATAAGAAGAAGAAAATTAACATACCGAATCGATTTGACATTTGTCATTCACGAATAAGGAAACATTCGAATACCGTATAGAATTGTATACGCCAGGGTCATTATCATATACGGATCAAGAACAATTCTAATAGGAAACACGACATAGACTATATGAAAATATTTACAAATTCGTTATATAATAATACATAATACGTAATACATAGTTACAGACGTATGCGTATAGGAATCATTGGTGGTCGTGGATGGATTGCTGGTTTATTCAAAGAACATTTACGGAATAAGAGTATTCAATATGTGGATTTGGCTCATCGAGCAGAATCGAAGGAGATAGAGGAGGAAATCAGAAGAGGGTCATTGACTCATATCTTATATGTGGCGGGTCGAACCCACGGAACAAGAGACGGTCGTGTCTATACGACAATCGACTACCTTCAAACGGATGATAGGCTACAGGAAAATGTGAGAGATAATCTGTATAGTCCGGTGCGGATTGCGTTGTGGTGTTAGTCAAATGGGATTCATTTTAGTTATTTGGGAACCGGTTGTATTTTCAAGTATACGTAGGAGGATCAAACGGATGTATTTACAGAAGAGAGTGACCCGAATTTTTATGGATCGAATTATTCAATCGTAAAGGGATATACAGATCAGTTGATGAGGGAGATTCCAACCGCTTTGAATTGGCGTATCCGTATGCCGATTACATCACGAGACAATCCTCGTAATTTTATAAGTAAGATAATTCGCTATGAGAAGATATGTAGCGTTCCGAATTCAATGACGGTATTAGATGAAATGGTTCCAGCGATGGTGGAGATGATGACGAACCGGGAACAAGGGACGTGGAATATGACGAATCCGGGAAAGATCAGTCACAATGAGATTTTAGAGATATATAAATCCAGAGTGGATCCAAGCTTTATTTGGAAGAATTTTTCAGAAGAGGAGTAGGCGAAAGTGTTAGCGTCTGGTCGTAGTAACAATGAATTGGACTCTAATAAACTATCATCAAAGTATGTAGTGAGTCCAATAAAGGATGCTGTGGTAAAGGTATTAGAGAATTGGAAATCAAAGTAAACACTTAATTCCTTCCCACACTGAAATCGTCTGATTCCATCCCAACGCGTTCAATTTAGAACCGTCAATAAAGTAACGTGTATCATTGAAAGGGCGATCATCTACATAGGTAATCCATTGTTCGACCGAATCATTCGGGTGGATGTGTTGAATTAACATTCTAGTCACTTCATTGACTGAAAGTTCGCTTTCATTGTTTCCACTAATATTGTAAATCTCGCCAATGATACCTTTATCAAGTATAATCTCAACTGCCTTTGAAACATCATCGCAGTGAACGAAGTTGCGTAGGGATGAGCCATCGCCGTGAATGGTAACCTGTTCACCGGCTTGTATCATCTGGATGAATTTGGGAATGAGTTTTTCTGGATATTGACGAGGTCCGTATACATTGTTACATCGAGTAATGATAGTGTTAAGACCGTAGGAGATCTTATACGCATTAACAAACATTTCAGCGGCCGCTTTGGAAGCAGAGTATGGATTAGTGGGGCATAGGATGTGACTTTCTTTTTTGGCGTCGGTTCCGGGTTCAGAGTCCCCATATACTTCGTCGGTAGAGAAGTGGAGAAATACAATCGACGGGTCGACGGTGCGGACGGCTTCGAGGAGAACGTGTGTCCCTTTCACATTATCTTCGGTATACTAGAGGGATTGGTGAAAGGAGTTATCGACGTGAGATTGGGCGGCAAAGTGAATCACGTGGGTTATCTGGTGATTTGTAAGGATATGGGATACAAGATCATAGTTTGCACAGGATCCTTGTATGAATACATACTTGGGATCGTTACGAACCGTATCTGTAAGATTGGATTCAGACGCACAGTAATACATCGCATCAAGGTTTACCAAGCATTCGGGTGAGTGTTTGGTAAAGAAATAGTTAATAAAGTTGGAACCGATAAATCCACATCCACCTGTGATTAGGAGTCGCATATGTTTCTTATTATTATTTTCTATTTAATGTATTTCCTTCTAACCAAAAATTAATGAATGGATTAATAGAAACAACATTACAGCCGTATTGTTTTTTTAAAAGAGATTTAAGTTTAATCGTTTGATTTTCGATTTTACTCAGCCAATTAATATAGTCAGTCTTACCATTTTTATGTGCTATTTTATAGGTAGAATCCGAATGATAACCTTTAAAATTTGGATGACCATTAATGGTTCCACAGTCGTGACCAACTAAAATAATATTTTTAGCACCCATATAAGCGGCAAGGTGAATGGCGGTAGTGATGGTTGAATTCGATACAATAAGATGTCCTTTGGGTGGAAGAGATGTGAGATTCCCTATATTATTTAAGTGATTATACACAACGATTTTATCTTTCTAATTAAAATAATTATGTGTAGTAAGTAATTCAATATTTTTTGTGTTAGTATTCCCACAGTCACCTTTGGAAATAAAGTGTATCGTTTGAGGACATTCTTTTAATACTGTATCGATAAGTTTGCATTCTTTTCTGACCAAGTAAGTTGGAACATAGTATTTATATGCCTAGTTTACACCGATCACAATTTTATTCTCTAAGAAGGATGTAGGAAGAAAATCAACGGATTTACCAGACGCAAGAATATAGATATCCTTATGTTTATGCTTATCTTTGAATTTGGAAAGTAAGAGCATATAAAAAGGGAATGCGTATTTTTATAGATATAGATAATACAATCTGTATATCAACCAGCTTGGAGTATGTAGATGCAACACCAATACAAGATCGTATCCATAAAGCGAACGAATGGTATGATGAGGGTCATACCATCGTATATTGGACAGCTCGTGGGACAAAGACTGGTCTCAATTGGTTTGAAATAACCTATACATAGTTGAAGAGATGGGGGTGCAAATTTCACGAACTACGAATGGGAAAGCCGGAATACGATGTATTTATAGATGATAAGAATTGGAATAGTGAATGTGATTGGAATAAGTTATTAATGTGTAGGAATATAATAAATGACTCAAGTTAAGATAATTGCAGAAATTGGTATCAATCATAATGGGAGTATGGATGTGTGTAAGTAGATGATGTGGCTGGCGAAGAATAGTGGTTGTGATTACGCCAAGATTTAGAAGCGGAATCCAGATGTATGTGTTCCGGATCACTAGAAGAACAAGCCGAAATCGACTCCCTGGGGTGACATGACCTATTTGGAGTATAAGAAGAGAATTGAATTCAGCGATGATCAGATCAGAGAGTTGGTGGAGTATGGAGAGGAAATAGGAATCTCTCTATTTGCCTCGGTGTGGGATGTGGATAGTGTAAAGGTGATGGCCAAATACACAAAGATAGCGAAGATTGGAAGTGCATCTATCACCGACTTGGAATTGTGTCGTGCTGCACGCGAGGCATTCGATTTTCTTATTATCTCAACGGGAATGTCGACGGAGGAGGAGATTGAGACGTGTGTTGCAGCCTGTAATCCCGATGTAATCATGCATACGAACAGCACATATCCTTGTCCGAGTGAATATTTAAATTTAAACTACATTAATTGGATGAAGTCGAAGTGGGAGGGGAAAGAGATTGGATACAGTGGTCACGAGTTTGGTTTAATCACTACATTCGCAGCGGTGGCAAAAGGAGTGTCTTGGGTGGAGCGCCATATTACACTTGACCGCACTATGTGGGGTTCAGATTAGAGTTCATCTGTGGGTCCAGAAGGAGTCTATAAGTTGGTGCGAGGCATCCGTGAATTGGAAAAGGCAATCGAGTATGATCCCGCCCCGCGTCGGCTATTTGAGGGTGAGAATGTGAAGCGCATTAGTTTGCGTAAAGTATGATATGTCATTATATAAATGTCTTTTAAATTATTGTAAAACGCACAAGACAATTAAGAATGCCTGTGATATACCCATCCCAGATTTTATGTGTCATACGGAATTAAAATTAGTCCCTGGATCGCATCGATCATCATCTATGGCTACGAAAGATTGGATATGGAATCAATACTATATTTACAGATGAGTTCGAATATGGAACAATATAGCGTCAGAATGATTAGAATAAAGTTATATAATAATATAAATGAAAATATTACATATTTATGCATCAAAGGCTGTATTTAATAGTGGTGATTATATGATTGGTAAATCGTATAAATACAAAGCACAGAAGGTATGGGGAAATAATATTACATTTGTATCGTTTGATTGTAGAAATTCTAAATTATATAATAGTGATGGAGCGATTGCTAAATTAAATACATTTGATAAGATAATTGTAGGTGGAGGTGGGCTTCTGTTACCAGATAGTTCACCTAATAATACATCATGTTGGCAATGGGTTATCAATAAAAATTATATTAGCCAAATAACAGTACCAATATATGTGTGGGGTTTAGGGTATAACGTATTTTATGGATAGAATATGACAATGACGAATCGTAATAATAATAATATTAATCAATAGCGTATTCCAGTGTTAGTTGATAATTTAAAAGTATTATTAAATAAATGTATGGAGTTCAAAATGCGTCATAAGAGTGATGTAGAAAATGTATTGAAACTAGTAGGCGAATAGTATCGCAATAAAATTCAGTATGAATTATGTGCGGTATCACAATATGTGCGTGAAAATTGGAAGTTTAAAGATAAGGGAAATTATATAGCATTCGAGATAAAGGATGATCGTGAATGGCGACGGTATCATAAGATAGGTAAAGTAAAGTATTATATGTAGTTAATGAAGGTATACGATACATTGGTAAATCGGGGAGAGAAGGTAGTATATCTATCTCATGATGGAAGTAAAAACTTTTATCGATTTCTACATAGTAAGGGTCGTAAATGTGCTTTATTAGATTGTTCTGTTGGTAACGAAAATAAGATACGCGAATGTTATTCGAAGTTAAAAATGATAATGTGTAGTGCTGGACATAGTTAGATTATGGCACATGGATTGGATATACCATATATTGGACTGGTAACTCATCCAAAAATTAGAAACTTTTGCGATGATATTGGTTCAAATAAATACGTAATGGTGAATGAATCAAGTAATGTGTATGAAGATATAATGAAATAGATAGTATGAATATATAATACACAAATGAAAATACATATAGGTCCTGGATCGAATTGGTATTCATATTGTAATAAAAATAATATAATAGATTGGAAAACAATCGATATTGATCCGAAAAGGGGTAATTTTACAGTAAATTTTAATAAAAATTTTAATAAATTACCATTTAAGTCGGATTCGATTGATGCGATGTATGCATCACACATATTTGAACACATATCTGTGTATGTGACACCTATATTATTTAAAGAATGTTATAGAGTTCTTAAAAAAGGTGGTTATTTGCGAATTATCACACCAAATCCATTAATCAGTATGAAAGAATATTTGAATAATAATACAGATTTTCCATTATTTAAGAGGAGAAAACAACGTAATCCCCAATTTACATTATTTGAATGTTTAAGATAGGATTTTATTTCAAAAAATGGTTAGTAGAGATTATTGGGTTAGGAATTAGCACATTAGAATGCTTGGGACGCAGAAACAATGATAAAAGATTTCATTAGGGGTGGATTTAAAAAGGAGAATGTATATGAATCTAGCTTTAAGAGTAGTACATCTGATATGTTTAATTTTGAAGGAGAGTATAAATCAGAAGCTAATGAATTTTATCGTTCATTATATGTAGAAGGTTTTAAATAAGTTAAGTAGTATGTTTTGGAGATAAATCAATATCTAATAATGTTTTATTAAATATATAACCCTTCTATTTCTAAGCTGCGAATATTACCTCTATAGATTTAGGAAATGGTTGATTGTCTAAAGTATGATCTTTTTTATTTTTCCAGAAACCTCTAATATTTCCGTGATATTTATAACAAGCAATTAATGGTTTCATTGTGTGATTTCTACAGAACAGATAAGTTGATCCTGTATGTGAATACCTGAATGTATCAAATGGAGAAGCATGATAACGCCATGAGAATGGAGCTAAAAATATAAAATATCCACCTTCAAGTATATGATTTTTAACATTATCGGTAGAATCCCAAGGGTTTAGAATATGCTCAAATGTATCTTTTGTAAAAATAATGTGAAACTTTTTATCTAAATTTAAATCGTTTATTGTTATATCACCTTTAATAAAAGTAATATTGGCGTCATTATGCTGTTTATTTAAATCTAAAGCATGATAATTTACATCTTCACGAGAATAAATATATTTACCCCAACCTCTTCCTCCGCCAATATCTAATAAATCAATTTTTGTGATATTAAAATGTTTTTTAGCTTGTTCAATGTAATAAGATACTAACTACTCATAAGAAATACCTAATAATTTAAGATGTGGATTTACTGAATGTTTAATAAATGGCAATTGATTCATTGTCTTTTATAATAAATGAATATAATAAATGAAAAATACTACTGAATAGTGACGTTAAAGATAATAGAATAGATTGGAGTCATATAATAACTGAATGAAAATCATTATGAATATTTTAGCAATCATTCCAGCGCGTAGTGGATCGAAATCATTGCCACATAAGAATATAAAGTTATTGAATGGGAAACCCCTTTTAGCACATTCTATCGATTATGCTAAATAGTCTAAATATGATATGCGTATTGTAGTATCAACGGATAGTGAATCGTATGCGAAAGTATCAAAAGAATGGGGAGCAGAAGTCCCTTTTTTAAGACCATCAATTATATCATAGGACGATTCAACAGATTTGGAATGTATGTAGCATTGCTTGGAATAGTTGAAATTAATAGAAGATTATGCACCAGACATAATAGTTCATTTGCGACCGACTTAGCCACACCGTAAGGTAACTGATCTAGATAGTGCATTGGATGTATTCATAGAAAACTATGAGGAATATGACAGTTTACGATCAGTGATTCCTGTGGAAAAGACACCATATAAGATGTATACCCTCGATGGAAAAGAATTGAAACCTTTATTTAGTGAATTAAATGGGTCAAAAGAGCCATACAATATGGGAAGGTAGTAGTTACCGTAGACATATTTGCATAATGGATATATTGACATTGTAAAAGCGGAGGTGATTAAGAATGGTTCCATGTCTGGTGACCGAATATTGAGTTGGATTATGGATCAGAAAGATTCAATCGATATTGATACGAAGGAAGACTTTTAGTTAGCAAATATAAAAGTCTCATAAGTTAACAAAGGATAGTTATATATTTGGAGGTTGTCGTAGTATGTCGTAGCCAGGATTTAGTTTGATGTAGAAGCGTATCCTGGGATATAGCACGAATGAATTGAGGAAGATGGTGGTGTAGCAT
>Ga0222650_1001003_pt1 | contig 17095 bp, 12 predicted proteins | sample AntAcemetagen367_FD_179820 | JGI IMG/M metagenome (GOLD analysis project Ga0222650, IMG submission 179820) | Saline water microbial communities from Ace Lake, Antarctica - #367 | ecosystem: Environmental > Aquatic > Non-marine Saline and Alkaline > Saline | place: Antarctica: Ace Lake...
GGACGTAAAAACAAAAGAGAGCCAGATAAATACCGCCAAAGAACTAAACCGAAACAGTTCAACAACCGAAGAAACATCCTTTGAAAACCCTTAACTTAATGACATTGAACGCGCGCCATCGGGGGCTACTTCTGCCAAATTTCAGATAGTACAACCAGCTACGGGTCTTATTCTGGAGCCGTTCCGAATGAGAAGATTACGTGGGGCAAACTAGATATTGACACGCCAAAATTCATTGTAGAATCTGACGCAACAATAGTAGCCCCACTTATTTTTGCTTGGCTACTTGATTGGTAAATTTCTTCCTATGAAGACTGACGATTAACGTCAAGCAAAATTTCTCCACATTCTATTACCTTCATGCCTTCTCAACCCCGAGACATGAATTTTACTTTAAGACTAACTTTTTTCTGGTTGTTGGTTTCCGCTACCACAATTGCGCAGGACAATATGGGAATTGGCACCCTCTCCCCTGACCCATCAGCCATTCTAGAAGTAAGAAGCACCGATAAGGGTGTACTGCTTCCACGATTAACCTCGGCACAAAAAAATGGTGTTGCTAGCCCAGCGCAAGGGCTTTTCGTTTTCGATACCGACACTGAATCGTTTTGGTATTATGATGGTACCCAATGGGTTGAAGCTCTAGGCCCCACTGGGCCTGTTGGTCCGCAAGGAATTCAAGGACCGCAAGGAGTTCAAGGACCAATCGGGCCACCTGGAGCAGATTCAAATGTTCCTGGACCAACGGGGCCGCAAGGATTACAGGGTCCGCAGGGTGTTCAAGGGGTCACTGGGCCAACCGGCCCTATTGGACCAACTGGTAGTCAAGGGTTACAAGGAGCACAAGGACCTACAGGTATTCAAGGGATTGATGGGCCAACGGGACCACAGGGAATCCAAGGTCCAACAGGCGCACAAGGTACGGTTGGACCAGCTGGAATTCAGGGAATTGCCGGCCCAATTGGCCCAACAGGAACACAGGGAACGCAAGGGCCTACTGGGCCTTCAGGCTCTGCTAGCTATAATATTTCCCTCACGTCAAATCCTGACGGAACATACAGCATTACAGATGATGGCGGAACACTTACAACAACTTCTGGCTCTTGGCTTACAACTGGAAACGCGACTACAAACCCAGCAACTAATTTTGTTGGAACTACCGACAATCAACCTTTGGTTGTAAGAACAAACAACACAGAAAAAATGCGTGTTCTTGCCAACGGAGATATTTGGGTTGATGGATCCAAACCCGTTCAGTTGAGAAGATTCTTTTGTAATGGATGCGATAATCCCAACAGAAATACGGGAGTTTCCACAGCAGATTACGTGGCGTTTATCGGTGGATTTTATCCTACAGCAAATAGCGATGCTGAAAGTACGCGTGCACGGATGTATTCGAGCGGTGGCACTTGGTGGTTTAAGGGAGATACCGAGGGGCCAAGTAACGAGAGTTGGAGTGTTGATGTGGTTTTTATAAAACTGGAATTGGTTGATGATCAGCGCCCTGCAACCTCAACAGGAGGGGGAACTGGATTCTAATGAAACGTATTATTGTCATATCATCTTTGGTTTTGGGCAGTTTTTCGCTGATTGCCCAACAACGGGTTGGCGTTGGAACGTTGAATCCTGACCCATCCGCGCAGCTAGATCTTTCATCTCAAAGCAAGGGCGTTCTTATTCCAAGAATGACATCCGCCCAGCGCAATATGATTCCAAACCCAACAAACGGATTGCTGGTTTTTGATGTAACAACAGTCGGATTTTGGTATTTCGATGGTGTGCAATGGGTGCAGCCTTTTGGCCCAACAGGGCCGCAGGGACCAGTTGGAATTATAGGAATTGACGGGTCAACGGGGCCAACAGGGCCAATCGGTCTGCCATCAACCGTAGTTGGGCCGCAAGGAATTGCTGGAATAACTGGAGCACAAGGTTTGCAAGGGCCAAATGGTTCTGCTGGAGCGACAGGTGGAATAGGTGTTGACGGCATTGGTGGCGTTACCGGCCCGCAAGGTTTGGCAGGTGCAACCGGCCCACAAGGAATTGTTGGAGTTGTTGGGGTAACGGGGCCGATTGGAAACACGGGCCCGCAAGGAATTCAAGGGCCAATTGGTACTGACGGCCCACAAGGAATTGTAGGGATTTCGGGACCAACAGGCCCAATGGGACCCCCAAGTTTTAATACGGCAATTGCAATTAATGCGAACGGAATCATTTCAGTTATCGATCCATCATCTACGGTTAGTGCAACTCAATCTGCTTGGATGACTTTGGGTAATGCTGGAACCAATCCAACCAATAATTTTTTAGGAACCACCGATGCGCAAGCCCTAAACGTTGCTACTGCAGGAACTGAACGAATGCGCGCACTCGCAAACGGAGATGTTTGGGTTGATGGAAGTAAGCCATTTCTGTTGCGTAGATTTAACTGCAGCGGTTGCGACAATCCTGACAGAAATACTGGGGTTTCGGTGAATGACTATGTAGCATGGGTTGCCGGCTTTTATCCAACTGCCAACAGAGATTCCGAATCTACCCGAGCCAGAATGTACAGCAATGGCGGAACATGGTGGTTCAAAGGAGATAACGAAGGTGCCAATTCAGAAGATTGGAGTTTGGATGTATTATTCGTTAAATTGGAAATGGCAGACGATCAACGCCCAGCATCTGCACAAGGAGGAGGAACAGGTTTTTAACCCATGTTCAGCCGCATCCATATCGCCTTGATTCTCTTTCCTCTTTTAGGGTTTTCCCAAACAGAATTCGTCATCAATAATGGAACAGATGTCCGCATCAACGCTGGATGTCAGGTCATTTTTACCGAAGGAGGAATTCAGAATGCAGCTGGGGAATTCTCAAATGCTGGGGAAGTGGTTGTCGAAGGAAGCATCCTAAATAATGGGCTGCTTACTGGTGGAAATTCCTCCGGAATATTCAGAGTTTTGAATGACGTGCAGAACAACGGACAAATGCAACCTGGACAAAGCACATTTGAACTTTATGGTAACGACCAGTTTCTCCGAGGCTCTCAGCAATTGAATTTATATAATCTAACGTTAACAGGTGGAGGGGTTAAATACATGTTGCAAGACATCGAAACGGCAGGCACACTCGACCTAACCGACAGAGAGTTACGGGCAACTGACCGTACGGTTTTTCACACCAACCCAACGCCAGCAACGGTTTTGGCAATACACGACCAAGGCTTTGTAAGTGCTACATCAGGTGGCGGCCTTTCCCGTATTACCAATTCTTCTCAAGATTACTTCTATCCGGTTGGAAGTACGCAGAGCAATTTCAAAATCCGCCCAATAACCATTGCACCAAGTGGCGGCACAAATACGTACAAGGTGAGATATGTACCAGGGCCAACACCTAATTCCGCACAAAGAACTTCAGAGTTATACTACGTAAACCCAATTTTTTACCACAATTTACAGCGAACAGACGGCACATCAGCCGCAGGCATAACCGTTTTTTATGATGGAGCAGATGGACTGTTTGAAACCTTGGCTCATCAAGAATCAAACTTTTGGACGGAAAATATCGGAACCATAGTTGGCCCAACCCTCGGAAGTGGTCCTGAACTCATATCATTTAAAACGCCAGATTGGGATTTTGGAACAAATGAAATAGCCTTGGCCGCTTTGGCAAAAGAAATTTTTGTCCCGAATGTGTTTTCTCCTAATGATGATGGACACAACGACATATTCAAACCGCGCGGAACAGAACCTTTTGAATACGAAATGCGCATTTATGATCGGTGGGGAAATCTTGTGTTTGAATCGAAAGTGATAGACGAAGGGTGGGACGGCACTTTTAAAGGAAAAATCATGAACAGTGGCGTTTTTGTCTATTACATTCTTGGCGCTGGCGAAGTCATCAATAAAGGAAACGTGACCTTGCTGAGATGAGATGGCTGGCCACATATCTGTTGGTTCTTCTCTCAACTATTGTGTTCGCACAAGACATCCATTTTGTGCAGTTTACAGAAACACCACAGCTCATCAATCCTGGGCTAACAGGCGTATTTGAAGGAAACGTAAGAGTCATAGTTAACTACCGCGATCAATGGGCAACCGTAGATGCTCCGTATCGCACATTTGGTCTCAACTACGACCATCGCATCGTGCCTAAAAAATTCAAGAAAAAAGCAAGTTTAGCTGTTGGAGTAGCCGCTTACCGCGATGATGCAGGCGACCTCGGGCTTCAAACAACTTCGGGCGTTATCAGCATTGCAAGCACACTTAATCTCACTCGCGAGCAATTCGTTACCGTGGGAATTCAAGGTGGTATTCTATACCGTGGGGTTGATATGACCAATGCCATTTGGGGTAGTCAATATGACGGAGATAATTACGACCCAACTGTTTCATCAGGCGAAACCAGCGATTTCAACACATTTATATCTCCAGATGTATCACTTGGTTTTTCCTGGAATCTGAAAAAGCCAAATGGTTTTGGCCCGTTCCGAGACTTTCAGGTAAGAGCAGGAACTGGATTGTTTCACCTAAACCGACCAAAGCAAAAATTCAACTTAGGAGAATCCGACCGACTTCAGATGCGTTGGACACTCCATGCAGATGCCATGATGGGCGTAGGAAGTGGTCGTGGTTACATCGTTCCCATGTTTCTTTTTCAAATGCAAGGGCCATCTACCGAAGCTACATTTGGCGCACTTTATCGCTTTTTGTTTAAAGATGCCGCTCGCGTAACAGGTTTTGTAAAAGGTGGAGCACTAAGCATGGGTGCCACCTACCGCTGGGGAGATGCCATTACACCAATGCTAGCCGTAGAATATTTATTTCTTCGCCTTGGCGTGAATTACGATGTTAATATCTCGAAACTAAGCAGAGCCACGGGTTTTCAGGGAGGACTGGAGGTTTCGCTCAAATTCACCATTTCAGATGCGTTCTACTATACTGGCCGTCAGTCAAAAAAATAAATTCCGCTTCATAACAGTGCAACTCTTATAAACTCTATTGATACACCTGTTATTGTGTAAACCGAGAATTTTTCTTCATTTAAACTTAAAATCGACCTCGACTAACATAGACGGTAGTGTGTTGATGTCATGAGAAAACTTTTTTCATGACTATGTTAACTTATTTCATGGGCATGAAAAACTTTAACTCATCCATGTTAAGAGTTTTCATGGGTATGAAAACTTTGAAAGCAACCCTTCTAGCTTTTTTCATAGCCATGCAAAGTTTCAACACAACCCCTCTAGGTTTTTTCATGGGCATGAAAAACTTGAAAGTATCCCTTTTAGGTTTTTTCAGGGTTATGAAAATGTTGAGAGCATCCATTTTTAGTTTTTCTCAGGCCCTTTAGTTTATTTATTTCGGTTCTTTAAGACCGTACCGTGAAAGCTTCGATGATAGAGTATTGATGGTGCGGGTGGGAATTGGTAGTATTGAATGAGCTTACCCAGGTATAAAATGACACTTCAGAAATGAAAAAGATAAACTCTCTCCAAGAATACCACGAACAATACGCCAAATCGGTTTCTGACCCCGAAGGTTTCTGGAACGAACAAGCCGAAACCTTCCAATGGAAAAAAAAGTGGGATAAAACCCTAGAATGGGAATTTGAAACACCCGATATAAAATGGTTTTTGGGCGGAAAACTCAACATTACCGAAAACTGTTTGGACAGACATCTCGCAACGCGCGGAGATCAGGTAGCCATTTTATTCGAGCCCAATGGCCCTAACCAATCTTCTGAGGAGATAACGTACAAACAACTACACAGCAGAGTTTGCGCGTTTGCCAATATACTCAAACGCAATGGTGCTAAAAAAGGCGACCGCATTTGTCTTTACATGCCCATGACGCCCGAGTTGGCAATTGCAACGCTGGCTTGCGCAAGAATTGGAGCTATCCATTCTGTAGTATTTGCTGGCTTCTCGGCACGTTCGCTTTCCGACAGAATAAACGATGCCACGTGCAACATATTGGTAACTGCTGATGGTGCCTATCGCGGAGCAAAGACCATCGACCTAAAAGGAATTGTAGATAAGGCTTTAGAAACCTGCCCCTCAATTGAGAAATGCATCGTTCAGAAGCGTATTGGTTCTGTCATTGATATGAAAGACGGTAGAGATGTTTGGTTGAACGATGAATTGAAACACGTAGATGATGATTGTGCTGCCGAAGAAATGGACAGCGAAGACATGCTTTTCGTACTCTACACTTCTGGCTCTACAGGCAAGCCTAAAGGAGTGGTTCACACCTGTGCTGGCTACATGGTTTTTGCCGAGTACAGCTTCCGCAATGTATTCCAATATGAAGAAGGAGATGTGTATTGGTGCACAGCCGATATTGGCTGGATAACGGGTCATACATACATCGTTTACGGACCACTTTTGGCTGGCGCAACAACAGTTATGTTTGAAGGCGTTCCGACTTACCCAGATGCTGGGCGTTTCTGGGATGTTTGCGACAAGCACCAAGTCAATTTATTCTATACCGCACCAACCGCAATTAGAGCCTTAGAAGCTCATGGATTGGATTTCGTAAAACCTTACAAACTGGATAGTTTAAGGGTACTCGGGTCTGTTGGCGAACCGATAAATGAAGAAGCTTGGCATTGGTACAATGACCATATTGGGAAGGGGAAATGCCCGATTGTAGATACATGGTGGCAAACCGAAACTGGTGGTATCCTCATCTCGCCATTGGCGGGAATTACACCGCTAAAGCCAAGTTATGCCACACTCCCACTCCCAGGTATTCAACCTTGTTTGGTTGATGCAGACGGGAATGAAATCGAAGGAAATGATGTTCAGGGAAATCTCTGCATGAAGTTTCCATGGCCAAGTATGTTGCGAACTACGTACGGAGATCACGAGCGCTGTAAAACCGTCTATTTCTCAACTTACCCCGGTAAGTATTTTACTGGCGATGGATGTAGAAGAGACAAGGACGGCTACTACCGAATTACGGGAAGGGTTGATGATGTAATTAACGTTTCTGGTCACCGTTTTGGAACGGCAGAAATTGAAGCTGCAATTGACGAGCATGCAAACGTGATAGAAACCGCAGTTGTGGGTTATCCGCACGACATCAAAGGACAAGGGATTTATGCCTACGTTATTTGCAATAATCCGCCAGCCAACATGGATGATTTTCTCAAGGAAATCAACGCAGTTGTAATTGAAATAATCGGCCCAATTGCCAAGCCAGATAAGGTGCAAGTAGTGACTGGTTTACCAAAGACCAGATCAGGTAAAATCATGAGACGAATTTTGAGAAAAGTTGCTGAAGGCGATGTTTCTAATTTGGGAGACACCTCCACTTTACTCGACCCTGATGTGGTGGATGAGATAAAGGCTGGGGCAGGGTTATAGAACACAGATTAGACTGATTGAACAGATAAAAACTGATTTGTTCCGTAAAGTCGTCAACTTTTAGAAAGTTGACGACTTTGAATTCAGGGAAAAAATTGATTCCCCGTTTTATTGCCGGTCGCTCTGGTTATTACTGAGACGCTTCGTGCCTCAGCGAAACAAACCGCGTAGTTTACTTTATCTCGTCTGTTTCCCTGACGAAGGAAGGGTCTCTTTTCATTTCCATCGGGGAAAGCCCAACTTTGAACTGATGCTGATAACAAAATGGGGATTCAAAAAAATCATGAAAATCTGTTCAATCACTTTAATCCGCGTTCCATTTCGGAATGATTGTTGTTAGTTTTTGTTTTGCAAATTCCACCACCATGAAACAGCTTTTACTCTCCATTTTCTCCCTCTTCATTTTTCTCTTTTCCGCAGAGGCACAGAACCAAGAAATTATCGGGTCCATCCGTTCAGCAGATGGAAAATCGCTTGCCAACGCCCACATTCTCGACATTAACAGCCGTATGGCTGTAGCTGCAGACGAACTGGGAAAATTTCAACTTTCCATTGCCGATTCTGGAACCGTGCTGCGCGTTTCACATGTTGGATTTCGCCCTGTTCTTTATGCTGTCACAGAAGAAATGTTGCGGGCGAATGCCTCTGCGATAAAGAGCATATCTATCATTCTTTCGCAGCAGTCCACAATGCTTTCGCCAGCTGTTGTTTCGGTTACCGACAAAACAGTTATTGACGGAAAACGAGGGGTTGTATTACGCGATTTTAGTTTTTCAGCAGAAAACAATCTCCTGTTATTGGCAGAAGACGGGATTCGTTATTTGGTGCTGTGTGACGAAAAATGGCAGGGAATTTCACGAATAGAAGTCGGGAAAATTGGCGACCGACTATATGAAGATTGTCTAGGAAATATTCACCTTTTCGGTAATGATAGCGTCTATCAAATAGGTATAAATGCAAATCAATTGGAATTCGTTTCTGCTACTGACCGAACCTTTTTTGTTGAACAAATGGCCCACTGTGCAACATCAAGCGACAACTATATTTTCTTTAGCTCCTACAAAAAAGCTGGACAAGAAGTTTACCACTACGGTTTGGAGCGCAATACAAAGGAAGGTGTCATTCTACAGCGTGTGTATGACCACAACCGCTTACAGGATATTCAGGATTATTTCAGCGATTTACCTCATCAGCGATTATTCAATTCACGTTTTCGCAGAGCTGGTTCTAGCTTTGAAAATGAAAGGTTAACGGCATTACAAGCACTATCCTGTTGCGGGAATGGTAACACACCAGTAGCCAATAATAGTATCATTACTAAATGTATCGACCCGATTGCCATAAATCGATACCAAAATCGAAGAAGTAACTCTTGGTCTAGAAGGAACCGTGCTAATTGGGGAGCATCTGACCAAAGCTTTAACACTCCAACTCAATATTTTCAGTCGGTATCAAACCGTGCATTAGAACACCAACAAGCCATGCTAAATACTTGGAGTCCATCACCTAGCGATCGTGGTTGGATGGACCTACTGCAGCAGCCGACCTACAGTCCAATGTTCAATCTTCGTGATAGCATTTTTATATTCGACCATTCAATAGGCGTTTGTTACGTGCATGACGAAAACGGAGAAGAGGTTCGGTCATTTCCTATCGAACATCAGGAGACAAAAGGGTGGCGAAACGTCCTTATTCCAGATGAAAATGGAGAGAAAATTTACGCACAGGTGAGAAAAAGAAACAAAGTCTATTTGATGGAAATAGACCTCAATGATGGCCGTATATTAGGAAGTGCCTATCTGCCCAACGCCACGTTTGTTGAGCATCTGAAAATCAAAGATGGTTATGCCTATTATTTGAAAGAATACCGCGATTTGATGACATCTGATCGGATGCTCAAACAGCATTTGTGAGAGGATAGAACACAGATTAAACTGATTGAACAGATAAGAAATGATTTTTTCTTCTGATTTGTATTCGACACTTTTATCAGTTCAATCTGTGTTCCATTACTATGACTGAATATCTTCATTCTGAACTTACAGGCAAAATCATCAAAGCCTACTATCGTGTTTACAACACGCTGGGTTATGGTTTTCTAGAAAAGGTGTATGAACGAGCGATGCTTATCGAGCTACAGCATGAAGGTCTAATCTGCATTGCCCAACAGTCAATCAGAGTTTTCTATGAAGAAGAGGAGGTTGGTGAATATTATGCTGACATTCTTGTTGAAAACAAAGTTATTCTAGAACTGAAAGCAGCAGAAAGTTTATGTGAAGAACCTGAAGCGCAACTTCTTAATTATCTGCGTGCGACTGACATCGAAGTTGGACTTCTTCTTAACTTCGGCAAGAAGCCAGAACACAAACGAAAGCTTTTTGAAAACCGATTAAAGTAGAACGTATTGAACACAGATTCAACTGATTGAAGTGGTTTTCATGATTAATATATCATCCGAATAAATCTGTGTTCTCAAAAATCAATTTAAATAAATCAGGTTTTATCTGTTTAATCAGTTAAATCTGTGTTCCGTTAAATGACCAAACAAGACCCATCCGAAGACAAAAGATTATTTCTGCTTGATGCCTTTGCGTTGATTTACCGCGCCTATTTCGCCTTTGCAGGCAATCGCGTTGACCGCCACGGAAATCGCGCCAGCGGTTACACCATGGTCAATTCCAAAGGCCAGAACACATCAGCCATTTTTGGTTTCACAAACACACTTTTAGAGCTTCTAGAAAAGGAAAAGCCCTCGCACATTGCCGTGGTTTTCGATATGCCTGGCGCAACAAACCGACAAATTGAGTATACCGAATACAAGGCTAATCGTCCGCCAATGCCAGACGATTTGAGAGACAGTCTTCCATATATCCAAGATTTGGTCAAAGGCTTCAATATTCCTGTTTTAGGTGTTGAAGGATACGAGGCAGATGATGTGATTGGAACACTCGCTAAAAAGGCAGAAAAGGCAGGTTATACCACCTACATGGTAACGCCAGATAAGGATTACGGCCAGCTTCTTTCAGATAAAATCTACATGTACAAACCTGCTCGAATGGGCAACGGAATTGACATTGTAGGGCCAAAGCAATTCTGTGAAAAATATGGTTTAGAACGTCCAGAACAGTTTATAGATGTTCTGGGAATGTGGGGCGATGCTGTGGATAATATTCCTGGTATTCCTGGAGTAGGAGAAAAAACCGCTATCAAATTCATTCAGGAGTACGGTTCTATGGAAGGGTTGTACGAAAATGTGGATAAGCTGAAAGGCAAGATGCAAGAGAAGGTTGCAGAGAATAAGGAACAAGCTTTTATGTCGAAAATGCTTGCCACAATCATTTTAGATGTTCCGGTTGAATTTGATGAGGACGACCTCATTATGGAAGAACCAAACAAGGAAGCGCTTGGAGAGTTATTCGCAGAATTGGAGTTCCGAAACATTGCGAAAAGAATATTAGGTCAGGAAATAGCGGTAACTGGCCCAGCAATTAGCCCTAAGAAAAAAGCGGCTTCCGCAGGCCAAATAGACATGTTTGCTTCTACCGATACGATTGTTGAAACTGCTGAAGGTTCCGGCTATAAAACGCTTGCAACTACCGATCACGACTATAAGTTGGTTGATACTGCTGAAAAGCGAAAGGAACTTATAGTTACGCTTTCAAAAGCAGAAACAATTTGTTTCGATACAGAAACAACAGGTCTTGACACGCGCACAGCTCAACTTTTGGGCATTGCTTTCTCAATAGAAAAGGGAAAGGCTTTTTATGTTTCTATTCCTGATAATGAGGATGATGCAAAAGCGGTTTCTGCAGAGTTCCAAGCCCTCTTTTCAGACAGAAAGAAAACATTGATTGCGCAGAATTTAAAGTATGATTTGTGCATACTGCTTCGCTATGGAGTAACCATTTCTGCCCAGACGTTTGACACCATGATTGCGCATTATCTCATCAACCCAGATATGCGCCACGGAATGGATTTATTGTCAGAAACCTACTTGGGTTATCAGCCTCAATCAATCACTGAATTGATAGGAAAAAAGGGCAAGAATCAAGGTAGCATGAAAGATGTGCCGTTGGACAAAGTGACAGAATATGCGGGCGAAGATGCGGACATCACTCTCCAATTATTTGAAGAGTTCGGCCCTAAATTAGAAGAACTTAAAGCAAGCAAACTCTTCAACGAAGTTGAGATGCCGCTCATTCCTGTGCTAGGAGCCATGGAAATGGAAGGGATTAACTTGGATGTTCCAGCGCTTAAAGCGATGTCTGAAGAGTTGAATACAGACCTTCTCCGACTACAAGGAGAGATTAAAGAATTGGCTGGGGTTGATGATTTCAATATTCAATCTCCAAAACAATTAGGCGAGGTGCTTTTTGATCACCTGAAGATTGATGAAAAAGCCAAACGAACAGGCAAAACCAAGCAGTATAAAACAGGCGAAGAAGTCTTAAGTAAGTTAGTTGGAAAGCATCCGATTGTGCCCAAAATATTGGATTATCGTTCGGTTCAAAAACTGAAATCAACGTATGTTGATACGCTTCCAGAATTGGTTAACCCAACCACAGGGAGAATACATACAAGCTATAATCAAGCTGTTGCCGCAACTGGCCGATTAAGTTCAGATAAACCAAACTTGCAGAACATTCCGATTAGAACCGAGCGAGGACGAGAGATTAGAAAAGCCTTTATCCCACGAAGTGAAGACTACGTGCTTCTTGCCGCGGATTACTCGCAGGTTGAACTCCGCATTATTGCCGCGTTAAGCAAAGACGGACCGATGATGGAGGCTTTCAAACAAGGTCAAGACATTCATGCGGCCACAGCCGCGAAAGTTTTCGGAGTAAAACTGGAAGAAGTTGATCGGGATATGCGAAGCAAAGCAAAGGCGGTAAACTTCGGTTTGATGTACGGTCAGTCTGCTTTCGGTTTGGCTGATAATTTGGGTATTTCAAGGACAGAAGCTAAAGATATTATTGAGGAATACTTCAAGCAGTTCCCTACCATTCGTGCTTATATGGATAGCAATATTCAGTTTGCCAAGCAGAATGGATATGTGGAAACTATTATGGGAAGAAGGCGCTACTTGAGCGACATCAATTCCAATAACCAAACGGTGCGTGGTTTTGCAGAGCGGAATGCGATTAACGCGCCCATTCAAGGCTCAGCGGCAGACATCATTAAAGTGGCCATGATTAACGTTCATGCTGAAATGCAAAAGCGGAAGATGAAATCTAAATTGCTACTTCAAGTGCATGATGAACTTGTTTTTGACGCACACAAAGATGAGTTGGACGAGCTCAAGACTCTTGTAAGCGAAAAGATGGTAAATGCAGTGAACCTTGAAGTGCCTATGGTCGTAGACATGGGTGTTGGGCAAAATTGGCTCGAGGCACATTAGTCTTTTTGCCAACATCCTATTGAAATAGTAATTTCGTTTAGGAATTAAGGAACAAGGAAATGATTAAATCCATCAAACAGACACTTTCAATTTTTGCAATTGCCGCCTTTTTGGCTTCATGCGGTTCAGAACAAAAACCAGCTGCACCCGAATCAGTTGTTGAATCCGAAGCAGAAATGAACGATGCAGATTTAGCAGAGGCAGAGGCCATTATTCAAAACATGCCATCTCCCATCGAAATGGCAATTTTGATAAAACATGCTGGAGGGGAATACAACCCCAAATTACTGAACAGTGTGAAGAGTGTCAGAAACTACGTTACTAATGGCAAGAAGACCATCAACATGGGTATTTACAGTTCCGATGTTGGCTACACTTCGCTTTACAAGCAAACACAGGAAACTCTTTTTTACCTCAATAACGTCCGAAAGCTATCAGACGATATTGGTCTTTCAGAAGCCTTCGATCAATCGATGTTTGACCGTGTTGAGGCAAACATTGAGAACAGAGATTCGCTTCTTCAAATTCTGAGCAGTTCTTACGACTTAGCCAATCAGTACTTGAAAGACAACAAGCGCATGAATACTTCGGTGTTAATGCTTGCTGGTGGTTGGCTAGAGTCCATGTATTTGGCTGCTAATTTGGGTGTTGATGGCGGACGGCCACAGGATATTATTTCGCTCCAAATACTGGAGCAAGAAAAGGTGCTAGTTAATATTGTGGTTGCCATGAAAACAATTGATGACGACCCTTTAGTGGCAGAATTCGCCTCAAAATTGGAAGAGCTTTCGAACGTTTTGGTAGCGAAGAATATTCGGGTTGGAGAAGGTGAAGATGCTTCCGTTGATGCTGAAAAAATGGAAAGCGTTTATGCGCTTATCGATGAAATCCGTGCTTGGGCAGTAGCATAATTTAATGACCCTCACACAAACTCATTTAAAGCGATCCTTCTTATGGTCGCTTTTTTTGTGCCTCTTATTTCCTGGCGCACAAGCGCAACACTTTGATTGGGCAAAAAGCATTGGCGGGCTTGGTTTAGATGTTGGCAGAGCTGTTACCACAGATATGGATGGTAATGTAATTGTAGTTGGCTCCTTTACTGGGAGCACACAAATTGGCAACACATATCTTACTGGTAAAGGCGGATTAGAAGGCTTTGTTGCTAAGTACACATCGGAAGGAAATTTTCTCTGGGCAAAAGTAATTTCTGGCCCGGCAGAAGATTTGGCGCGAGGTGTTATTACGGATGGAGACGGAAACATTTTTGTGGTAGGGCATTTTACAGACACCATAACCTTTGCCGTTTCAGAAACTGATACAGCTGCTGCGAAGTCTGAAGGCAAACAAGATGTGTTTATCGTTAAATACTCTCCCGATGGAACATTTTTGTGGCATCTGACCGGGGGCGGTACTGGAGATGATACTGCAACCGATATTGATTGGTATAAATGGAGTGATAAGCTGTACGTGAGTGGTGGATTTGAAAACCGTGCAAGTTTTGCAACTGCCACAATTCTTTCAAATGGACTTTCTGATGCTTTTCTGATGAAAATTGATGGTGCAGGAAACGTGTATTGGATACGTAACGGAGGTGGTTCAGAACATGACATTGCCGCATCGATTGCTGTTGGAAATGACGAGTCCGTCTACATTGTCGGAGATTTTTACGATCAGGCCTTGTTTGAGGGAACTACTCTTCAGTCCATGGGCAGTTCCGACATGTTCTTGGCCAAATTTTCGCAAGATGGAATCATGGAGTGGGCAAAAACAAACGGAGGAACGTCAGTGGATGTAGCTACATCAGTTGGTACCGATTTAAACGGAAACGTTTTCGTTTCAGGATATTATCAGGGCACTACTTTTTTCCAGAATTTTTCGGCTTCAGCAATAAGCTACAATGATGTTTTCGTATCAAAATTTGATGGTGACGGCAATTGCCAATGGTTAAGTTCGGCAGGCAGCTGGGGACTAGATAACTGCTTAGGAATGGCCGTAGCGTGGGATGGTTCAACTTATTTAACTGGTTTTTTCGAAGAAGAGATGTTCAGTCAAGGGGTTTCGTTTGAAGGTGATGGCTACGACATTTTCATACTTAATTATCTCCCAGATGGCAACATCCGTTATGGGCGTAACGCGGGCGCAGGCAGTTCCGATTTTGGGACTGCCGTATGCTTAGGCCCAGATGAAAGTCTGTACGTAACTGGGTATTATTTCTTTTTCTCCGATTTTGACCAAACCACTATTGGGAACGCAGACAACGGTGATTGTTTCTTGGCAAGAATGACCGACATCCTTTCAATACAGGATGAAACTGGGCAAGAATCAATTGACAATTGCCTGAGCTATAATTATGGATTTAGAACCATGCAGGTTGCTTGTAACGATCTTAGCAATTGGTCGGTTGTAAATACACTAGGACAAATTGCAGCAAGCGGAATGGCGAATGATGACCAAATTGATCTTTCGCACTTAAAAACAGGTTATTACATCTTTAGAGGAGACCGAAACGGAACACCCGCCTCGGAGAAATTCGTTGTGCCTTAGGCCATAATCTTCAGAATTCGATCGATTTGTCCAATGTGTCGATTTCGTGCTGACGCATGAATTTGACGCTTTGTAAAATGCTGAGTTTTCAAGACGTAGGTTTTCGAAAAACCTACTAGGTCTAATCAATCTGAACAAAACAAAACAGCCGCCAACTTTTAGAAAGTTGACGGCTGTGAATACCTAATCAGTTAATGACCGCACTCGCCTGTCACGCTGACGGAGGAAACCCCTCATCTCATCAACGGCACGCGTTACGCGAAAAGCTAAACGCGCGCTATCGGGGGTTTGGTGTCTTTCTTTTTTAATTGTAAATTTCTCTTCGAGAAACAGAGATTGCTTTTTCAGATGACACAAGTCAATAACGTTATAGTTATTCTTTTATAAATGGCCCTGTTTATTCTTTTTTAAAAGGACAAAAGGCGGCTTATATGTTTTTTTTAATAGTCCTTATCTAATTGGATTAGGATATAGTTTACTAGATTCAAGTTATAAGTGTGTTGTATTGTCAAATTCACCCAAATAATTTTGACGATTTTAGAATTTATCTTGAACCTAAGCGATACTATAAATAATCTTGGTCTTTATGTAATGTTAAGACACCGCAATCATTCAACACAATATATACCAATATTCAAGACTGATTCTCAGTTTTTATTTGGATTTAGGTACAGTACCAAAACTAAATTGTTATGAATAAACTAGGAAAATATCTGAGATACCATTTTGAAAATAAAATTTCTAAAGGTTCAAATTTTGTTGTTTTTTTAATCTTATTGGCTTCAACATTATCGGTGCTAATGGTTTTTTTACAATTATCATTAGGCTTGTTAAATGAAAAACCATTTTTCAATAACTGGTGGGATAATTTAACTACAATCATAGATATAGTTAGCGGAGATTCATTTGAATCTCGTTTTGTTAATTTTATTTTTTGGGGATTAAATGTTGCTATTGCAGGAACAATCATAGCATTTTTAACAGCCAAAGTAACAGCCTTTATGCAAAACTTAAAGCAAGGGCATTCAAACATAATTGATAAAAATCATTACGTTATTATAGGCTGGAATTCAAATATATTTAAAATATTTGAAGAAATTAAAAATGCAAATTTAAATCAATCTTCCCCTACGGTTCTGTGTTTTAATACCATGAACAACATTACCATGAGAGCACAAATTGACATAGAGTATCCAGACCAAAACAACATTAGAATTTTAACCAGATCAGGAAATTGTTATAGCATTCAGGAGTTAGGAATTACAAATTTACCAAACGCTAAAGTGGTAATTATTTTAGATGACATTCTAATCTCTAATTTTAATATAGAGACTTCAATTCTTGCTGTGCGTAAAAACATACCTGATAATAACATTCCAATTATACCACAGTTTTCTAAAAATGAAAACATTAAAGTACTCTCCGAACTAAAGGGGAATAACATACATCCAGTCAATAAAAATTTTATGATTTCTTCTGTCACGGCACAAACCATCAGAAGTAAGTTTATTAATTTAATTTTTATGGACTTACTTGATTTTGATGGGGATGAAATATATTTTTTTCCAAGTAATAATTTTGTTGGCTTTACATATGCTTATGCTTCTCTAATACTAGATGATAGTACATTAATTGGCATCTTTAACTCAGATGCTAAAGTATTGCTTAACCCTAATAAAGATTTTAGGGTTACCCCTTTAGGTCGCACTGCATGTGATTTGTTCATAGGTGACAGGCTCATGGCAGGTCATTCGATTCAGTAGTTTTTCAAATATGGAACCCCTGAAATTCAACCTGTTGAACCT